>ERZ859732.262-NODE-262-length-22160-cov-2.937797_pt1 | contig 22160 bp, 16 predicted proteins | sample MGYA00510123_ERZ859732 | MGnify/ENA primary metagenome ERZ859732 (study PRJEB30046, sample SAMN00715133) | human gut metagenome | study: EMG produced TPA metagenomics assembly of the A metagenome-wide association study of gut microbiota in type 2...
TAGATATTCTGTTAGTTGCAGATTTGCATGATTGTCATCTGATTATTGATGATAACGAAATTGATGTCAGAAGTTTTTGTACGGCAATCGAACTTAAAGAACAGACGGTTGATGATGTATATGCTACCTCGACAAATATTTATGTTAACTATCCAAGTACGAATGAACGTAAAAATGCTTCAGAGCAAAATAGAAATCAGAAATACACAATCTTAAATTACTGTAAACATCATGACTATTCGATTTTCATATCAAATATTCTTTGGCTAAAATCTGTTTCTCTTGATATTTGGGAATCAAAGGGATGGAATACGACATATCCTGTCCTGCTTTCTTCTTTTTGCTTTGGAGACATTATTAAGCAAATAATAAAATCAGGACAAAGCCTGTTTCATGGTAAACTTGATGCTTTGATGAAAAGGAAAGAAGAAGAACATAAAGAAGATCTTTCTCTGCTTGTAAATGATTTTATTCAGGAACGCCCAGTAGCGCCAGCTACGCTTAGGGTTAAAACAGAACATCTTGTTTCAGGCTTGCTTGAAAATGACGCAAAGACAATAATAAATAACAATGATTTTAATTGTATAGACGGAAAAGCCGGAACAGGTAAGACATTCTTGTTGCTTCAGACTGCATTAAAACGTGCGGCTGATGGGTATAGCTGTGCATTGTTGACATATAACAACGCGCTTACAATGGATTTGCAGCGTTTGGTCAGCTTTATTCCATCTTCACCTGATGCAAGGAGTAATCTGACAATATCTACGCTTCATTCTTATCTTTATTCGCTTGCATCTTATTTGGGATGGAAAAAGTCTAATCAATCGAACAAGATAATTGAATATATACATTGTCTTTATGAACAAAATAATAAAAAACCGCTGAGAACAAAATATGCAGATGACATTGATGACTTCATATTCTTGGATGAAGCTCAAGATTGTACTCCAGAAGAAAAAGACTTTCTAGAATGTGTGTATGGTAAAGAGCGTATTATTGTTGCAAAAAGTGCCTTACAGAAAATCAGACGGAATACAGCTGCAAGATGGGGCGTACCTAATATAAAACTTAAACAAGGCCTTCGCCAAAAAGCCAATATTGTCAGTTTCTTAAAAAGTCTGACAGAAGAAATGGGCATTTCAGACACATGTGCAGGATTTGAACCGGCACAAGGTCTTGAAGGCGGTAAGGTTATCATTGCTCCTCATTATACAACAGATTTGCATACAATGTTGGAACAGACATGTAAGGATGCAAAGTGCTCTAATTATGACATCCTCGTTCTTGTTTCACCGGCTCAGGTAAAAGACAATCATTTTATAAAAGCTGATTTATGGAAAAATACGGGTAAAATTAATTTTATAGACGGGACAAATACCAAAGCATTGGCTTCGTGCAGTCCGAAAGAGCTGATAGACAGTTGCCGTATTTTTCAATATGAATCATGCCGAGGTCTTGAAGGGTGGGTTACTGTATGTTATAATATTGATGAAATAATGGAATTGAAATACAAAGAAGTGTCTGTTGAAGAAAATGTTATTGGAGATGTCAGCAGGTTAAAATGGGAACAAGTTTTCCAATGGATAATGATGCCTCTGACAAGGGCAATAGATACTTTGGTTATCACTTTGGCAGACACCTCTTCAGATATTGCTTCAATGCTACGTAGAGCTGCTCTGAAACATCAGGATTTTACTGATTGTAAAATATAGCCTTAATCTGATAAATTAATTTTATTAACGTAAAAAGTATAATAACCATGAATGAAATCACATTAGAAAACATAAAAAACTATCTTGGCGATAATTTATATAATCTGCTTGAACGCTATGATTTTCCACGTCTGTACTTAAGGATTTGTTATGAGATATTACATTTTCTGAATGATTCTGAGGAACAGATATTGTATATCAACATGCCTGCTGAAGAATATACAAATACAGTAAAAAGGCAAGATGAATATTGGAGAAAAAATTGTGATATTGTTGCGTTGGCTTTACGTCTGGCACTTAAGCAAGACAGACTTGACCCGAGTAAATTGTCATACCCTGGTACATGGTATAATGAAAACGATAAATTCTTGCTTATACCGGATGAAAACGACAAAGAGCCATATTATTATTTGAACGGGATAAGGAACAATAATAACACTACGTTAACTTTTATCTGGAGGCCTTTAGTGAAAAAAGGTGTAAAAAGGGGTGACTGTGCATATCCAAAAAGGAAAAAAAATGAAGTAATAAAAAGTGCTAAAGCAATATACAGGTTAAATGACATTCCCGGACAGTTGAATAGAGGTTTTACGTCATGTAACAATGAGATAAATATATTAAATTTATATGATAATGAAAACGCAAAATATTCAACGGGGATTATTGTGTGTAGCCCGGATTACGGAAAATATAAGTTTGCCGGAGAATATGTCTTACCTATGGTGAATATGTTAAATGCTAACAGCAGAATTCCTAGAACTGCAGATATTGCCATTGTCTTAGGTGACAAGGCTTTCGGCCGTATTCAGCATTTATTAAATGCACTTCACCCTTATGGACCAATACAAAAAATAATTGTCTACGGGTCTCAGCCGCCAATGTATTTGTTGGAAAGAAGGCCTCAGACCGTTACCTTGACATTCAAGGATATTCATGATTATTGCGCAGCAAATAGAAATGTTGAATATGTTAATCCTGAGTTCATAGCCATCGATTTCCCATGGCTGACTGACTCTATGCAAAGTCTTATAAATATACTTGATAAATATAGAGATCAGATTGGGGATGATAATGTAAAGCACATATATAATATGTCGAGAAAAATACTTGCTGACATAAATTTTTCGAAGACTAGATTAAATAATTTTAAAGAATATTTCCCGAAATTCCTTGATAAAATTCTTGATAATATATATAATGAAGATGTCTTTTCTGAATTGGAAAACTGGGCGAGTGGTTTAACCTACAATAGTGATTCAAATCCTAAGCTAGCGAAGGCAACGGAATTAGGCGCAGTTAAGGCTGTTGACCTTGATCACAGCATATACAGACAAGTTAAAGGTTTAGGCGGTGAAGGAAATATAATTGTGATAGACGCTCCTCCTCATACGAATAATCCTCAGTATGTTAATCCAATAACAACATTGATGAGATTTCATAACTTTGCAAGGGTTAAGGCCCTATATTATAGCGAGGTTGAAACTCGCCTTATGGACAGAACATCATTTAATCTTCGCAGAGATCCTCTATATTACGAAGATATTCCGGAGGAACAAAATGTTACTGCAGATGATGCTGCGTTTAGAATTGAAGATTATTTTGAAAATGATGAAACAGTCAATTATTCTGTCAGACGAGTTTATAGTGTTGACAGAATTGAATTTACAGACAAAACTAAGGAAATAATATATGGAGACGTATTGGTTTATGAACCTGATGAATCTTTAAGACGCATGCCGTTCAATGCTATTGAGAATCCGTCAGGCTTAACTATTACGTATTATTCTCAGAACGCAGAAGAGTCAGACTTGTTTAACAAGTTGGCTAGTGCGTACTGTAATTTACCTGGCGATAGAGACATACGATATTATTCTGATTTATGGCAAGAAAAACTGAAAACATTTGTCAGTCAATTAGACAGAAACGGTATATCTAGATTATGTCAGGAGGTCGGTATTAAACGAAATGTATTGAATAATCATCTTGAAGGAAGATCAATGTTTATGAGGAAAAGACCTCTTAACATTATTCTGAGCAAATTAATCAGTGCTGGTTTGCTTACTGAAGATGAGGCCAAATATGTAAAAGCAGCACGTAAATTTATGCAGGTTAATTATATAGATTTTGGATTAAAGTTAAAAAGCGCTCTTCTTGATTATAAACTTAATCCAGATGGAGATTTGCCTTCTTTTATGCAGGACCTTTTAGATAGAACAGGTTCGACAATGGATGAACTTGAAAATAATTTCCTTAAAACAAAAACCATAAAATAAAGAACAAGCATATGACTGAACAAGAAGCAAGAAACCTCATTGAAGAGGAATTAAAACTTAAAATGCTCGGTCCGGGTTATGCCAAGGATTTAATTGTATGTGATCCGGATGCTCATAATGAAATTATACCTGAAAGCCCACGCTTGGCTTATTCATTAGGTGTCTTATTGCCTGACAACAGAAATCAGAATGGTAATCAGGGCAATGGTCAGAATGGTAACCAAGACAATGAACAGGGTAATAATAATGACGTCAATGATGATAACCAGCCAGATGGAGATGCTATCCCAAATAATGTGGATATGACTGACCAAGAAGACCGTATGAGCAAACTGTTGGGTGGTAGCGTTGAAAATAATAGTCAGGATATGGGTAATAACCCAATGTCGTCTCATATAGGTTTGATCATTTGTGTATCTAATGACACAAATAATGTTGATGTCAGCATCAGTTATGGAACTTATAGCCATTTGAACTGGAATGAATCCGTCAGGGAAGTAAAAGTCCGCACAGGACATTTTATCGCAACCATCCGTCAGGCTATTGAAGATATTGGAAATAATAATGCTCTCCAACAGCAGCTTAATGAGGAGGGCCTTCCTGAAGAATTAATTAATTGTTTTAAAATTGATTATGAGAATGGAACTATATCATTGTCAAAAGCTATGGAGAATCATGAACCCCAAAATGTATTGCGTATACCAAATACTGAATATCCTGTAGAGGCCAGTATGATTAATATTCTTTTGGGTGAGCATTACAAAAGATATCACCATGACTATCATAGAACATTAAATTTTGATAACGAAAACGGCAGTGAAGATCTGGACGTAAACATGAGAATGTATTGGACTACATTTACTGCCAGAGATAAGAAATTCGTTAAGATCTTAGTTAAATCTATAAGCCAGAATACTTTAATTTATCAGCCTGAGATTGTTGTCACTCCACATAATGGTGAAGGCAGAATAGAATCGTACGTAGAGCCGATAACAAATATTGATGATATAGAAAATAATATTAATGAATTTATCTATCGCAATGTTCACAACTATGGTAAAGGCGTAAATTGTGCTATAGGATGGGATAATGATGGTCAGAGAGTGTTTACAACATTTACTCCTACTGTTGATGTTGAAAAATTCTCTAATGAAATAGCACCTGAATATAATAACGATAATATAAGAAGTGCTTGTACTTTGAGAAATGTAAGTATATGGTCAAATCTGAATGATAAAGAGATAATCAATTGCTTGAACAATTTTGTTGAAGGTTATAGTACATGGCAGCAGGCTCAAGTGGAAGCGGCAAGAAATGAGGAACAGTATCAGAATGTTACAGAAACAATTCTCCGTAGACAGGAAGAGTTGCTCACCAGGCTTAGAGACAATATTAATTATTTGACTGAGAATAATGAAGCACTTCAATGTTTTAAGATAGCCAATACCGCAATGTTGCTCCAAATGGTTGTGGCAAGGCATCCTTTGTTCAGAAAAAACCGTGACGCAGATATCTATGCAAACGAGCCTGACATTTATGATAGATTAGATTATTTTCGTAATGCAGAATATACGGCTCAGATGCCTGAGCCGGAGTATCGTCCTTTCCAATTGGCCTTTTTGCTTATGAATGTCAAGTCTACTTTTGAAATAAATGACAGATATCATAATGATGTTGTAGATTTGATATGGTTCCCTACTGGTGGTGGTAAAACCGAGGCTTATCTTGCTCTGACAGCATTGACAATAGTACACAGACGCAGACGTGGACAGGGCAGCGGTGTGTCTGTAATTATGCGTTATACTCTACGTTTGCTTACGTCCCAACAGTTTGAAAGAGCTTCATATTTAATCTGTGCTCTTGATTTTTTGCGCCAAAAAGATCATAATCTTGGACTTGGTACTCAAGAAATTTCAATTGGTATATATGTTGGATCAGGTGTTACGCCAAATCATCTCGCTGATCTAAACAATAATCCATATCTAAGATTTTTTGCTCAACCTGCTACACGCCGCAACGAAAATCCATTCCCTGTAAGCTATTGTCCCTGGTGTGGTAGCAGACTTGTGTCGCCTGATGGCACAATTCATGGTTATGACCAAGGAAATGGCTCACTGATGTGTATAAATCAAAGATGCTCTTATTGTGAGCACTTGCCAATATATTATATTGATGAAAATATTTATAATCGAAGACCGACATTGCTGTTTGCTACAGTTGATAAATTTGCTCAATTAAACATGAACAGTGCACAACGTCTGCTAAATCCTGATAACGGAATTGATGCACCAGATTTGATAATTCAAGATGAGTTGCATCTTTTAGTAGGTGCTTTGGGGTCTATTGTAGGTTTATTTGAATCTGTTGTTGAAGCGTTAATATCAAGAAATGGCAGAAGGCCGAAGATTATTGCTTCTACAGCAACTACTCGTAATACGAATAATTTGATCGCGAATTTGTATAATCGCGAAGTCGCTGTATTCCCTCCTCAGGGACTAAATTACAATGACAATTATTTTTCTCATATTGTTCCCGGAGCCACACGTCGTCATATAGGAATGATGCCGTCAGGAAATTCAAGTTCAAACATAGCAGAAATACGTCTTACTGCTTTTCTTCTTTTATCAAGGATTAAGGTCTTTAAAAAAGAGATTGAAGACAGAGGCCTTGACTGGACAAATGATGATGATGTTATAAATGTTTGTAATCAAGATGGCGAACTTCTCCAGTTACTCGATAATTATTGGACAACTGTATTATACTTTAACAGTCTTAAGGACCTCGGCCGTTCTCGCAGTCGTGTTTCGCAAGAAGTTTTTGAGAATTTCAGAGCTCATAAATATCTTTATCAGATACCGAAGTCTTTGTCTTTGTTAGAAAACAGATTTGACCAAAGGGTATTGGAGTTTACCAGTCGCATAGAATCGAACCGTATAAAAGGCTTCTTGACTGAGGCCGAATCTTGTGTCGGATTGAATGTTAATGATAACGGACATCTGAATGTGGCGTCAGGAAATGATTTAGTGTTTGCTTCCAATATGATATCTGTGGGCATTGACATATCCAGATGGAATCAGATGGTGATGGTTGGTCAGCCTCGTTCTACTTCTGAGTATGTGCAGTCGTCAAGCCGTGTTGCAAGAAATACTTATGGACTAGTAATAAATCTTCTTAACCCACTGCGCATTCGTGAACATTCTCTTTTTGAAAATTACAAGTCTTTCCATGCAACCTATTATAAATCAGTTGAACCGCTCAGCATAACGCCACTTACGTATTCAACTATAAAGCATGATATTTTGAATAACATGATAATAATTTATAGAATTTATATATTGAATAGACCAGGCTTGGGAGGACGTAATTTGGCTGAAGCTATGATACAAGCTATTTTTAATGATAGGTTTAATATGGATGCGGAATTAAGGCAAAGCTTATCTAATATAATAGCTAATGCTAATGTCAATGCTAATTGTGCTACATCTTTAAGGGATATAGCAAATGATGCTTTTATCAATATACAACAAGTTAATTATTGAATATGAAAAAGTTAGAACAAATACAATTAAATAAATTGATTTCTGCTTATGGTGGTGTAGGCAGTATAATAGAAACCAATACAAATGGTTCTCTTATAATTTTACCATATGATCAATGGATATGTTTTGTGAATGTCAACCAAAATCCTATGGAAATAAGGGACAACCGTTTGCTTAGTTATGTTCGTACACATGGATACCCTAATGTTACTAGACTTGTGCCAATACCAGATAATGATTTAAGCAAATCTGTTTATTCTGCTACTAATGCAAACGTAGGAACAACTGTTTCATCCAAGTATTTTCCTGAATGGTATTATTGTCCACATTGTAGACGTTTATATAAGTTATCAGAATGGGAATTCCTTTGGGATAATACGTTTCCTAACGATCATGGATTCAGCATAAATGTACCGGCATGTTGTTTTTGTAGTAGACAAATTAATGCCACTAGAATAAGTCGTTATCCTTTACAGCAAATTCGTTTTGTCATGGCATCTCTTTCTGGCGATATGGAGGATGTGCCTTTCGATAGGTTATGGGAGAATAATCCTAATGGCGGAGCATGGCAGGTTGGTAATATCATGAATGCAGCAAGAAATTTGCGCTATAGATCTCGGAGAGGAGATGGAGATGGACTTCAAAACTTATTTATCGAGAATGCAGATACTCATAGTAGGATATATCTTTCACAAATTGAACGAAATTATATAATAAATAACGATGAGGCTTATAAAATGGTTGTTAGAGGAAGTCAAAGTTTGTATTTCCCTGAAATTGTACGTTCTCTCTATATACCAATGGAGGCTGGTGCTAACATCAATGCCCAAAATACGGATGAATTAGATTTACATGAATTTAGGTATCTGACAAATGATGGTAATTTTGAAGAAAATATGATTGTGAAGGACGATCTTGTTGTAAGAAGAAGGCCGGAACTAACAATGCCATTTATTTCTCGAATAAGTGCTATAGAAAGGCTAAAAGAAACTTCGGTGCTGCTGTCATATACCCGTATGGGTAAATATGGTGAACCAAGGCAATGGTATAATGTAGGTCAACAAGCAGAAAGTCAAGGCGAAACGGCTATGTCAAAATGTCCTTTCGGCGATGGATCTCCGCAAGCAGCAATTATGTCTACATATATGCCTGCAGTAGAATCTTATGGAGAAGGAGTACTTTTTGAAGTAGATCTTAATAGTATACTGCCAGACGATTATGAGACTTTTGTACATACTTTTTGTCATATAGTCATGAAAGAAATGGAATTTCAATGTGGTTATCCACTGACATCGTTAAAAGAAAAAATATATATAGACTATGATAATTCTAGAGGTGGCTTTTTGATATATACTATAGCCGGAAGCGAGGGCAGTTATGGCGGTTTGATATCACTTACACAAAACGGAAAGATCATAGACCTGATAAATCGTGGGGCAGAGAGGGCACGTTATTGTCCTAACGATCCGATTTGCAGTTTAGACCATGAGGCGCATTGTTTCGCTTGCTTGGATCTTCCTGAAACTGCATGTATTAAATTTAACGCAAAATTAAACCGTAAGCTGTTTCTTGAGAGATGGTTTAACCCTCGTCCTAATGGACTAGTTTTATAATTGAAATTATATGAGGATGGCCATAAGTGTTTCAGCTTATGGCCGTCCTATATATAAGTTATGCCAAAATGGCATGCCATGAATTAAAAACTAAACTAAAATATATAAGCATTTATTGGTGCTTAAAGAATAAATTATATGCAAATATTTTATTGTTGATATACGGTTATTTGCATGAAAAACGAGAAAAATGATATGGGACAGATATTCCATATAATAAGTTGGAAAATGGTAAACATATTTTAATTTGGCTGAGAAATCTTAAAATGTTGTTAAATTTATTAAGCCTATTTTGGATAGTAAAAATAACTGCCGTATAATTTGCAATATGAAAACAAAACGAACAAGATATGGCGGAACAATATTTACAAAATAAACGAGAAAATGTTTCGATAGGATGCTATAGGAAACCAGATGACATTTGGACCTCAGGATATGCATTTAAGAATGAAAAAGCAGATAATTTCTAAGGGACGTTGTCTGTAGTAGCACAAAAATCAAGTATGAGAAACTATTGGCTTACTTTTTGCTGGTGATGAAAATGGTGCCAACAAAGATCCGACAATAAAAACTGAAACTTGAAACACCCCTATTTTGACATAAATATGTTTAACTTAAAAAGCATTGCCAATGAAACATAGACAAAAAACTACAAATACAAAGGCTGCAACAGCAAAGGTGCTGACATTGCCTGACCTGTATGACATGTATGATGAATGTAATTTCAGATTCTTCGGTGGAACTTTGCCGTGTCCTCAGCTGGATTTTATGCATAAGAAAGATCCTGTAGGTTCTTTTACATGTGACTATTATAATGACGTAATTCTATCTGCCTGTATCATGATAAGCGACAGGTATAAATATACAGATGCTCAACTACGGACGCTAATGACCCACGAGATGATACATTATTTCTTATACTATAATAATGTAAACCCGACGTGGAGTCATGGTAAGGAATTCAGGACCATTGCAAAATACATGAATGTTGTTTATGGACTGAATATAGATAAGTATACTGATACCTCAAACATGGAAATGATTCAGAAAGAATCTTTCTTTTCCAGACTATTCTCAAAACGGAAAGCATGATGTTGTAATCATCAGGTTATGACAGAATGGCATACACAAAGAATAAACAAATTGATTATAAATTATTATTAACTATAAAAACGAAAAGTTATGAAAAATATTAAAGCGACATCGGAGATTCTGAGCGTGTATAACAACATGCTGGCTAAGGCTGATAAACTGACAGACGAGAAATTGAGAGACGAAGCACTGGCTGAAGCAGAAAAATACAAAAATGGTTTCGACTGGTCAGATGTTATCTTCTATGAGGATGGTAAGGCAGGAGTAAAAAATGTATTGGGAGAAATTCTTGTTCCGGCTAAGTTTGACAAAATAGCATTCACATATTGCTATTTCGTGAAAAATATGCCTTATATTGTTATTAATCATGGCAACTTCGGAATGGTAAAATCAGACGGCTCCGGAGAAATGCTTGCTCCATGCGAGTATCATGAGATTGCGCCGTTGATATATTATGGCTGCTTTATTGTAATGGCTGACGACTATTGGGGCTTGATAAATTCCGACGGACAGATTGTGGCCCCTGTTGAGCATGATGACATTCAGATACTTGAAGATCAGTTTGCTGTGTTTAGAAAAGATGATAAGAAAGGACTTTATGCCTTTGAGAATGATGTATATGTAAGTCCTGAATATGATGACATAAAGCATGACGACATAGATGAGCCGATTAAATTTATCCGTGACGGAAAGACATTCTATATAGACACGGAAGGTAATGTCTACGACGACGCAGAAGACAGCGAACACTTATTGCTCGGTGTTCAGAGTGATCCCGTATAAAGATTAAATTAAGATATAACGTTTTCGCATACATCGGTGCGAAGGCGTTATATCTACATATCTTTTCTCGTCAAGATATGTTCTCGTGTCTTCTTCAGCAAAAACATACAGGTACTATTTACAAACAAAAAATATTGAGAAAATGAGACATACATACAATTCAGAAACCGAATTAGCATCAAAGAGCAAGGGTAAGTCAACCCGCTTGAAGCCGATACCAAAGAAAGATATGACAATGATGAATTGTCTTGAAAGAATATTGGAGATTGTTGCAGGTGAGTCGTTAAGTGCGGCGTCAATAAAGAGAGCACAAAGGTATATTCAATATGTTGCCGAACGTCAGAAACTAAACAGTATGCAGACTGTGCTAATGGCTCTTTATATTAACTTCAGCAATGATCCGTGCATAACTCTTGCCGATATCGCAAGTGAACTTAAATGTAAAAATCTGAAGATATTGTGCTATCAGAAGGAGATTGACGAACTGGAGAAAAAACGTATTTTGCGTAAATCCGGCGCACATGGCCCGTTTGACGGTTATAAGATAAACGACGGCGTGATGGAAGCTTTGGTGGCAAATGAGCCGTATGTATGTAAACCGCGTAAGGCTTCTGATTTGTATGAACTGTTTTCGTTTGTATATAATTTGCTCAGTTTACGCAAGATGGAAGAAATTGACACGGAAGAACTTGTTGTTGAAATAAACGAGTTGTATGATGAAAATAAAGAAATATGTTTTGTCGATGGGCTCCGTAAGCTAATCTTGGAGGATGAATCTGTCCTCTTGTTGTCACAGATGGGAAGATGTCTTATGAACAGCAACATAAAAAATGTTGCGCTGGATAATTTTATTTATTTGTTTGACGAGGAGTCTGTACGCGCCCGTCAGTTAAGGGCATTGCAGAACGGAAGTCATGAACTGATGAAGCTTGGACTGATAGATTTTTCAATGAGCAATGGCTTTAAAGACCGTGGAACGTTCATGCTTACCGACAAGGCACGTAAAATTCTTCTTGACAATGTAAAGATTGCATGTTATGACGAGGTGAATGACGAACATACGGACATATTGAAGCCTGACGCGATTAATGAAAAGCAGATGATATTCGATAATACCGTCTCTGAGCAATATGACAGACTGTGCGGACTGCTTAGTGATAAGAATCTGAATACTGTTCGCCAAAGGCTTGAGGAGAAGAATATGAGCAGAGGATTTTCTATACTTTTCTATGGTGCGCCGGGAACCGGAAAGACTGAAGCCGTTAAGCAGATTGCCAGATGTACCGGGAGAGAGATTATGCAGATTAATATCTCACGGATGCGCTCTATGTGGGTTGGGCAAAGTGAAAAAAACATAAAGGCTGTTTTTGACAATTACAAAGAGATGTGCAAGCGTTCTGAGCGTATTCCGATTTTGCTTTTCAACGAAGCAGATGCCATTATCAGTTCTCGAATTGACAATGCAAAAAACTCTGTTGACAAAATGGAAAATTCTATTCAGAACATCATACTTCAGGAAATGGAGAATTTCGACGGCATACTCATTGCTACTACTAACCTTGTTAAAAATTTCGACAAGGCTTTTGAACGCCGTTTCTTGTATAAAATAGAGTTTACAAAGCCAACAGAAAAGGCCAGAAAGAAATTATGGCAGACTATAATGACAACTATTGATGACAGTTCTGCTGCGTTTCTTGCAGGTAAGTATCAGTTCTCTGGAGGTCAGATCGAAAATGTGGCGCGTAAAGCTGTAGTCGATTCAATCCTGTATGGCGAAGATAATGTCAATCTTGCTAAGATTGAGGAATATTGTAAAAACGAGGTTATAGGAAAATCAAATAAGGTAAGAATAGGATTTTAGCTTTTTGCTTCGTGTCATAACCGGTTGGTAAGCAACAATGTTTTTTGTTCTTTATTTATATGTTGCTTCTGCCGGTTATTATTGTTGTTGCTTGTTTCCTCATGGCGTATTGTGGTGCGTCATGAGGACAACATATGAAAGTTCTGGGATTTAAAATATCCAACATTCAGATAGACTGTTTTTATATTGTCTGAAAAATTTATATATTTGCTTCTAATTAATATTTATGAATTGAAATTGGCTGGAAAAAATAATATGCAAAACACAGATATTATGTATCATGGCTCACATAACTATTTTACTGAGTTTGACTTGAAGCATGTCTTGGAGGGAAGCGGAAAGATTAAGTTCGGTTATGGTGTGTATGTCACTTCAAAATATAGTTCTGCTGCCCATTATTCAGGTCAAAAAGCACAGTCAGAAGGTGAAAACTTTGTCTATACCGTGGCAGTGCCTTCATTGACGGATGATAATTACATAATGTTTAAGCAGCCTGTTAATGCAAAGATTGTTATGCGTACAGAAAATGTGCTTGGTGAGAAAATTCCTGATAAGGTTAAGGCTGACGGGAAATTATTCCGTAAATATCTGGCAAACACACTTACTGGGAATGATGACTTTATCGGAGAGAAAGCCGCTGCCGAGTTTTTGGATAACAAAATAGGTGTCGACTGTATTGTGTGGCCATATTCGTGGCGAAATCCTTCTCTTGGTACAAATCGTGCGATTTTTAATGTCAACAAAATAGAGATAATAAGGATTGACCGGGTTTGTCTGGATGCAAGTAAACATCTTATACAAGACTCTGTCGTCCCGGTTTTTCAATTAAACAACGAAGTATAGCAGATATGAGTTTTTATAGCATAGCGCCATTCATAGAAAAATACTATCCACAGTATTATTCTATCAAAGATTATCCGAAAGAGCAATGTGTAACCATACATAAAGTTAAAGAAGAGTGGGGCATATTAAGTAACTTTGGACGGACTCCAATAGTAGTTAACGGTGTTGAGTTTAAGTCTGCTGAGCAGCTCTTCCAGATGATGAAGTTTAAGGATAAGGATGTTTTGTTGGATATATATGGTGCCGGCAATCCGAAGATGAAAGCAAAGAAATGGGAGAGAGCTTACAGGCGCAGCGATTGGGGACAGATGATTGTTGACGCAATAAAGTTCTGTCTTCAATGTAAGTATGATCAAAATGCAGATTTCAGGGAAAAACTTAAAGATACCGGCAACAGATATATAGTTGAGGATCAGACAACGTTCCGTAAAAAGTATGCAGATACTTGGGGCGTAAAATTAGTAGATGACAAATATGTCGGTCCAAATCTTCAGGGACGTCTGCTTATGGAATTAAGGGACAACGGTAAGTTGACTTATCGTTTGCCTGATGATGCATTGGATTTTGTAAATTTGCTGAAATAAATTATGCGGATATTTTTATATCAAACTGCTTTTTAGGTGGCTGTATTAGACATAATAATAAGCCCCGAAACATCATTGTTACGACTTTTTATGTGCTCAAATAATGATGTTTCGGGGCCTATCGTTTTTTGCCTGATGTGTGTCACTCAGGAGTATTATTCGTCCTCATCCTCCTCAACAGCCCGTGCTTCCTTAAATTTCTCTTTCATAGTCGGGTTGTTGTATGTAAGCTTCTTTATCGTCAGGCTGTCTGCCTTGTCGTTGGCCAGGCGGAGGTTACGCTCGGAGCCTACGAGGGCCTCTTTTATCTTTTGCAGGTGAGTTATCGACTTGTCTATCTCGTCGATTGCCGTCTTGAATTTCTCGCTCGCAAGGCGGTAGTTGTTGGCAAACTTCTCCTTGAAGTCGTTGAGGCGGCTTTCAAAGTTGGTTACGTCTACCGACTGGCTGCGCGCAATGGCTAGCTGGCGCTGATACTCTATGCTCTTCTTTGACGTCTGCACAAGTAGCGTTATCAGCGGGATGAAGAACTGCGGACGGATGACGTACATCTTCGGATAGCGGTGTGACATGTCAACGATGCCCGTGTTGTACAGCTCACTTTCAGGTTCGAGCAGTGACACAAGTACGGCAAATTCGCATTTCTTGGCTCTGCGGTCTTCGTCGAGTTTCTTCAGGAAGTCCTCGTTCTTATGCTTTGTCGCAGTCTGATCCATTTCGTTCTTCATCTCGAACATAATGGAGATATATTCAAAGCCGTCTTCATAGTCGCGGAAGATGAAGTCGCCTTTGCTGCCGCCCGATGCGTCGTTGTCTTTCTCAAAGTAGGCGTTGGGGAAGAGCGGGCGCATGCGGTTGAACTCCGTGCTGCAGTGTATTTCGAGCGTCTCGCCGACCATCTTTGTCGACATCCTTGTCTTCAGGTCTTTATAGTAGTCAACCTCTTCCTGCTTCTTTTTCAGCTGTATCTCGTAAGTTTCCTTTATGTTGTTCTCACGCAGTGCGGCCTCATTCTTCTGCTGGTTCACCATGCCCGTAAGCTCAACAATCTTGTTGTCTTTCTCCTTCAGGGCGTCCTGCGCTTTTTGCTGTTCCTCAAGTACGGCTATATGACAGGCATCCTTACTCTGCGAAATTGTGGATTTCAGTTCCGAAATCTCCTTGTCCTTTTTTGCCAACTCACCGGCCAGCTCGAGCGCATTAGTCTGTACCATGCTCTCTATCTTAGCCTTCAGTTCGGATATCTCCTGATTCTTTTTGTTCATTTCTCCTGCCAGTTCGAGAGCTTTAGCCTGCGCCGTGCTTTCAATCTTGGCTTTCAGTTCGGATATCTCCTGGTCTTTCTTGTTCATCTCCCCGGCCAGTTCGAGTGCCTTGGCTTGTGCCGTGCTCTCAATCTTAGCCTTCAGTTCCGATATCTCCTGGTCCTTCTTACTCATCTCTTCAGCCAGTTCAAGCGCCTTCGCCTGCGCCATGCTGTCTATCTGCGCCTTCAGCCGTTCTATCTCAGTATTCTTTTCTCCTATTTCAAGATCCTTTGCCGACAGCTGCTGTCCGAACGTCTGTTCCGACTTCATCACGTCGGCCTTCAGTTCTGCCGCATATTGTTTCCTCACCTCTTCAAGTCTGCGGTTGAGTTCGTCGTTAAACTCGGCGTTCTTTACCTGGCTGACGATAGAAGCATAGTCGGCCTCGTCTACCTGAAACACGCTCTGACATTTAGGACATCTTATTTCTTTCATATCATCGAGTTTTTGTTATTTCTTACACATTTATAATCTTTATCATATCTGCCAGTTGTACAAAGTAATCATTTGACCAGATATCCAGTTCTTTCGGATTTCTGACAAAAGGCAGGACGTCATTTTTAACCTGATTTATATTGGCAGTTGATAATTTTTCTTTCAGCAACGCGATAAATGTATCCATGTCAATTTCCTCATTATTAAACTGCTTTACGCGTTCTGCCAGATGCTTGAAGTCAAGTGGTACATTATGGCGTACATACCATTCAAAATCATACCAGTCGCGTCCCTTTACTCGATTTTTCCAGGCACGGTACACCAGTGCATGCATTTTGCCTGCAAACAGGTCGGGCAAAACAAAGCAGCGTGTCATAAATGAATGTGGCTGCAACAGTAACTTTTGCTCAGTTTCAAATTTCAGCGGTGGCTGTGTGTCAACCTCAATTTTTATTTTTATCGATTTGTCTGTACGGAAAGATATGTCGTAAACATCAGTGTTGTCTTTTAGAAATGCCGATTCAACCTTTCCGAAACTCTTTTTGTCTTTCTTTTTTATTTCCACGTTTCTTCCCACAACGGCAAATTCATCGATGATGGGCTGAAAATATTTCTTGAAATCAAATTCGTCGTCAGGTGCCAAAAGAGAGAAGTCCATGTCTTCGCTAAAGCGTTGAAGACCATGGAAAATACGAAGACATGTACCGCCATAGAACGCAGCCACGTTGAAGAAACCTCCGTTATAAAGACCGGCAAGTATTATTTGCTGGTTAACCTCAAATATGGCATTGCGTTTCTTCTGTTCGGTAGAAAGGTCGTATGCCGAAAGCATACTGTCGTAAATGTCATTTGTCATTGTTTAGCAGTTTTATTAAGGTTCTTATTGATTCCGACTTTTTGCCAGTCTTGGCATATTCTTCAAAGATGTTTACGTTCATCATTAAGAAGTCGTCCATCTCCATGCGTATGTCTTCTTCAAGATACGTTTCAGCATCTTTTATGGATCTTAGATTTACGCTTGGTGAGTTGGCAATCAGGTCACATAGTGCTTTTTCCGGTGTAGCCATCACGAACGCATATCCGTCCTTTTCAATGCTCGACAGTCCTATTGAAAATGATTTTCTTGGGATGTATGTATATTCAAACCGTCCAAATGCAGTGTCAAAGCTACGTGAATGTTTTAGCGTCATTGACTGCATAGTGTAAACCATTTCAGGTATGAGGCCATAGTAACGCAATGCAGAAGACATAGATACATATGACGGGGTGTAAAGATGATTGGCGATAAGCTCGGTAGACAGAGGCCTGTCTGATATCTCAGGATTACATATGTACAGTCCTCTCTTAAGGCGGATAATATCTCCGCTTTTCTCAAGTTGTCTTATTTTTTGGCTTCCTCCTTTTAATTGTGGATATAGTGATTCAATTATTGAGGACGTTACCGGTATGTTGCCGAGTTTTGCTAAAACATTATTCATGATGTACGGATAAAGTTTACTCAAACAAGATGTCTGGTAAGCATGCTTATTTAGATTAGCATGGATATTGAGAACATTGTTTGTTTTTGCAAATATAGTAAAATTTTGAACAGTAATATATATAAAACATACTTAACTGTTCAAAATTTTACAACTTTTATGCCGTCTTAGTGTTTTAGCCTTCTATTTGCTCTTCATTCCGAGGAGCTGGCGAAAGGTGAAGTTTTTTGGAGTGTCAGTCTTCCGTCAGTTATCCTTTTCTTTTTTATCTTCCAGACAATCAGCGTCATCTTCTTCATCCTCGTCGTCCTCTTCCGCTTTGTTCGGAATAACGGAGCCCTTCGGGTCGTTGGTCTTCTCGGTGTTCATCCATTGGCGTATGGCTGCCATTCTGGGCAGCAGGCGGATTACGGGCAGGCGGTAGTGGTGAATAATGATGAGCATCATCATCAGTATGCCTATGGCCGTCATGTAGCCGTAGCACTCTTTTATGGATATCATCACGGCCTGCTTGGATATCACAGCCATCGTGTCGCTCCACGACGGCAGGTCGAACGGCATCACCGTGCCGTCCATGTTGTCGGCCGCGTTGAGGCTGTTCTTTGATATCGACCAGTTGTATAGGCGCTGCACCGTGGCTGAACCTAAGGCCGTTCCTATGCCGCAGCGTATGTAGCCTATGGAGTTGAGGCCGAAGAAGAAGTGAGAGAAGGGGAGCGACTGCGACAGATATACGTTAGACGCCGAGCCTATCATCACCTCAGACACGCCAAAGGCAAACAGCGGGATGAAGAATGCCTCTCTGTTGGTGTCGCCGTCGATGAGAAAATACATCGACACTTCGTAAAAGGTGAGCAGCATAAGCGCCACAATAAAGTATTTCTTGAATCCCCAGTGCCACTTTACGAATGTGGCAAAGGCCAGCAGCGAGCCTACCACCACGCCGTAGAGTATGGGCCAGTTGAGCGATATCGTGTTGAGCGAGTCGTATTTCAGCACAGATGACAGATATATCGACTGCAACAGTTTGGGCGCAGCCTGAAGAATGCCAACGCCGAGCAGAAGCAGCATGAGGTGCTGCACTGACCTGAACTTGAATATAGACAGCGGCAGATACGGCTTTTCGTGAAACTTCGACCGGCACAGGGCTGCGGCAAAAAACGCCAGCGTTATGTCCGTGGCATGCCATATAGTGCTGCTCGTCCACCAGTCGTAATGCTCGCCATAGGTGAACAGCCACATGCCTGATATCAGGAACGCGCTCCAGAGGAACAGACCTACGAAGTCGACACCCTTAAGCGACAGGAACGGACCCGGACGATGGTCGGGCTTCATCATGAAATATACTATGCCGCAATGAATCATCATCAGCGCCATGACAAACAGGTTCATCAGTCGCCAGTTGCCGTAGTATGTAAGATATGCCGTCGTTATGCCAGAAAGATATGTTCCGCCGCACACCATGATGTAGACAACAGGGAAGAACACGGCATAGTTGCGCGACGGCGTTACGCATAGACGGAACACGCTCGTGCAGCCAAACATGCCCAGCATCTTGCAGAAGCCCGCAATGAAGGCCAGTCCCCATATCATCCACGGCTCGGTTACCGACATGGTAAGGGCGTTGCATATTATTATTCCGATGGCTGAAACGAAAAACAGCTGCCGCGTGTACATATAGAATTTCAGCCTGTACATCACCGGGAAGCACACCGTTATGCCGCCCAGGGTGCAGTAGCCTGCCATCTGTATGTCCTCGTTGAGCAGCGCTATCTCGCTTACAATCTGGTTTGAGTACGACGTGTTGATGCTTCCCACATACTGATACAGGAAGCCGAACGCCATATACAGCCAGAAGCGCAGCCGTGGCGGCACCCAGTCTTTATACATCAGGAGCTGCCGCGTGCGTATCACGGTGTTTGTCGTATGATATAGCTTGGCCATTATCAGTCGATCATTTCACATTCAACGTTCAGGCCGGCACGCAGCCGCCTTATGTTCTCCTTGCTGTTCTCCTTCGTGAAGCGTATCTTCACCGGCAGCCTCTGTTCCACCTTCACAAAGTTGCCCGTGGCGTTGTCCTGCGGCACTATGGAGTATTGTGCCCCCGTGGCGTTCGATATGGCCTCTATCACGCCCACATATTCAATGCCCGGTATGGCGTCTACGGTTATCCTCACGCGGTCGCCTGGCTTCATCTTTGCCGTCTGTGTCTCCTTATAGTTGGCCACAACCCACACGTCGTTTTCGTCAACCACCGACATCAGCGTCTGTCCTGGCTGCACGAGCTGTCCCTCCTGCAGCGTTATCTTCGATGTATATCCGTCTGCAGGTGCCGTTATCACGGTGTACGACACGTCCAGTGCGGCATAGTCCTTGCGCGCCTTGGCCAGTTTTATGCTTGCGTCCTGTTGGCCCAGCTTCTTTGTCTGTTCGTTTTTGGTCAGCGACGTTGAGCGCTTCTGTCTGCACAGCATGTCATATTCGGCCTTTGTGCTTTCATATCTTGTCTTCACGTCGTCATACTGTTTCTGCGTAACGGCCTTGTTTTTCAGCAGCACCGAGTAGCGTTGCAGGTCGCGTTCGGCGTTCTCCAGTTCGGCCTTTGTGCCCAGTATCGACGCCTCGTTCACGCCTATGTTGCTTTCCGTGGTGCTTATCGCCGAGCTCATCACCGTCTTGCCCGACACGGCGTTTTGCAGTTCGGCTTCGGCCTCGGCCAGCTTCAGCCTGTATTCTCTGTCTTCGAGTATCACCAGCGTGTCGCCTTTATGCACGAAGGAATATTCCTCAACGCACACCTTTTTGATGTAGCCCTGCACGCGTGCGTTCACCGGCACGATGTGTCGGCGCACCTGTGCGTTGTCAGTGAAGGTTGAAACGTTGAATTTTATAAACTGTACACATATCCACCATATACCTATTGACAGCACAGCCAGAACCACGATGTTCTGGATCATTCGTCTTGTTTTGCGGTTCATGTTTAAAAGTTTCCTGAAATATATTTTAGTTGATAATAATAGTACACCACATTCACGCGTGCGTTAACCAGTCTTACCTCGGCGTCGAGCTTTGACGTCGATGCGTCGAGCATGTCGGTCAGCAGCGACAGGTCGGCCGAATAGCGCTGCTCCACAATCCTGTAGTTCTCGTTGGCCAGTTCCACGTTCTTTTTCTGCGTCTCCACCTGACGGCATGCCTCGGTGTAGTATTTGTACATCTGGTCCACCTTTCGGTCTATCGTTTCCTTTTCGGCCTGGCGGTTGTCCACCAGCTTTGCCGTCTGCATCCTTGCGGCGTTGAGCGAGGTGTTGTCTTTGTAGAAGGCCGACAGGTTCATCGACAGTTTCACGCCCACCCACCATGTGTTAATGTTGTTGTTCTTCACGGGAGCGCAGTTGGTTATCGGGCCTTCGAGACTGTTGCCTGCCGTCAGTCCTATCATTGGCAGCATGCGGCTGCGCACAATCTTCTCTTCGGTCTTAGCCTGCGAGTAGGCCAGGTCGAGCCGTTTCAGCTTGGGCGACATCTCGGCCTCCTGTCTCCAGTGGCTTGCCCCAAGGTCGGGCAGATTCATCTCGTCCGTGCCGAGCCATGGCTCTATCATCGTGCCTTCGTCAAGTCCGAGATACACCAGCAGACTGTAGTTAAGATGTTCCACGGCGTTGGCCACGGTACTTCTGTCGTAAGTAAGGTTCGACAGGGTCAGTTCGTAGCGCGTAACGTCGTTTGCCAGTGCCAGCCCTTGTTCAGAGCGCACCTTCATCTCCTCAATCAGTTGTTTTGTCAGCTTGATGTTCTCGTCGTACACACTCAGCAGGTTGCGGTTTTTCAGAAGACTGAGATAGCAGTCGAGCACCTCCATCTTAATGTTATCCGTAACAATCTTCAGGTCGGTAGATGCCATCTGTGTCTGATATCTCGTCTTCTGTATTCCTGCCGTTATCTCACCTCCGGAGTAGAGAGGCTGATAGAGCGAAAGAGAAAGCAAGTTGCCCAGATGGGGCATTGCCGAACGTGTAGGGTTCGAAAAGTCACGTTCCAGAATTGTTGCATCCCCCAGATAGTTTACTCCTGCTTCCAGACCGATGTCGGGCAGTCGCTTTGCCCTTGCGTTCTTTTCTAGTTGTCTGGAAATGTTCACATCCTTTTGTGCCGCTTTAACTTCTACATTCGATTGTTCCACTCTTCTAAACAATTCGTCAATTGTCATCCTCAACGGTTTCTGAGCGGACATCCGGCACGCCACAACACTGTTGCCGGCAAATAATAACAACACGGCTAAATTCCGTAATCTCATACTTTATGTCGCTTTTTTGGTGTGCAAAATTACGGATTTAACTTTGATTAAGACTATTCTATATCAGCCCTAAATTTGTCATATACGAAACAAATAGCCTCATTTTGTCCATTTTTCATGTTCTTTCTGTGTTCTTTCTCTTACCATAAGCCCCAATGCCATGTTAATGATAATGTCTTAATAATTCTGTTATTTGTTAATTATTTTTGCAATTGTCTTGTTGGGTATATTGTTATTGGGAGTTAAAGGAGTATTTTCTAAGTGAAGAACGAAGAGTGAAGAGTGAAGAATCCAAATGCTAACGTAGTGCTTGTGACAATAATCAACAAGACTAATGTTA
>ERZ859732.271-NODE-271-length-21863-cov-2.535950_pt1 | contig 21863 bp, 15 predicted proteins | sample MGYA00510123_ERZ859732 | MGnify/ENA primary metagenome ERZ859732 (study PRJEB30046, sample SAMN00715133) | human gut metagenome | study: EMG produced TPA metagenomics assembly of the A metagenome-wide association study of gut microbiota in type 2...
TCAAAGGTTAAGACCGTTAACCCGACAGAAGATTGAGACTCCGCAGGCCACCGCCATTGAGCATCAGGAGCACCTGCTACACAAGAGTAACCACGTAAAATTGCAGCGACATGAAGATAACAGACAAGATTAACTTTAAGCAACCGAAGTACATCCTTCCTGCCATTATCTATCTCCCGATATTGGCCACGGCGTACTTTGTGTTTGATATGTTCAATACCGAGCTGGCCGATGTCACGCCCACCAATCTGGAGACCACCGAGTATCTCAACGACAAGATGCCCACCGCCCAGATTAAGGACGAGTTGGGAGGCAAGTACGAGAATATGCTCAAGTCCTACGGCAAGATTGAGGATTACAGTGCCGTGGAGAACATCGAGCGAGGAAACGAAGGAGACGAGAAAGAAGCATACGACAGCCGTTACACCGATGAAGACCTTGCCGCCCTCGAAGCCGATGCAGCCAAGCGTATGGCCGAACTGGACCAAGAAGGTATCGAAGGCAAGTTACGTCAGAGCCAACGCCGAGGTGAAGGCATGATGAAAGACAGCCTTGGTGGTACACTTTCTGAAGAAGACCGACTGGCACGAAGCAAGAAGCGACAGGACGAAGCCCTTGAAGAGCTCAACAAAGCCCTTGCACAAGCACGTTTGGCAGGACAAAAGGGAAGCGACCAAGCCACAGACCCCACCAAGGGAGCAGCAGGCAAAGCCGACACCCTTGATACCAGCCGCAATGTCCAAGGCCGTATCGAGGTCAACGAGAAGTTGGTCAGTCAACCCTCAGAGGATGCCCAGCCCGCTTCTGTGGTCAAGAAGATACGCACCAACTCCGACTATTTCAACACCCTGGCCGAGAACGAAAGCGAACCTCACCTTATCAAGGCCATTATCGATGAAGACATCAAGTGTGTCGATGGTAGCCGTGTGCGCTTGCGCCTCTTGGACGATATAGACATCAACCAAGTCACCCTCACCAAAGGCAGCTATCTCTACGCCGAGATGACAGGCTTCGGCGGTCAGCGCGTCAAAGGCAATGTCAACAGCGTCTTGGTACATGACGAACTCATCAAAGTCAGTCTCTCCCTCTATGACACCGACGGCTTGGAAGGCTTGTATGTCCCCAAGTCCTCCTTCCGTGAGACCACCAACGATATAGCCAGCAGTGCCATGTCAGGCAGCATGTCCGTCAATGGCGGCAGGACCAAAAACACCTGGAGCCATGTCCAGTACCATGGATATGAACACTACAGGAACAGGAAGCAGCTTCTCACAATGGGGAATGCAGGCCGTAAGCAACGCCTATCAAAAGACAAGCAATGCCATCGGTAAAGCTATCAAGAAGAACAAGGTGAAGTTGAAGTACGGCACCTTTGTGTACCTCGTGAACTCCAGAGAAAAGAAGAACTAACAACCCGATAACCCCATACGAATATGAACATCCAGAAAATTCTTTCCCTCGCTTTAGGCATCACCTTTTCTGCTACCGCTTTTGCCCAGCAGACCTATGAGGAGATGGAACTGCTCACCGTCAATGAGCAAGTGACCACGGTCATCACCGCCAGCGAACCCATCCGTTTCGTGGACATTTCCACAGACAAGGTAGCAGGCGACCAGCCCATCAACAACACCATCCGTCTCAAGCCCAAGGAAGCAGGTCATGCCGAACGTTACGCCCGAGATAAGCACGCCCAGGCTCGTTCCGAAGATTGTCATGGCAAGCGACACGAGCAGCAGGACAGCGGTGTTGATGCGGTGGAAGTGCCATACAAGAATGAAGAAGATGATGACCACAGCCACGACAAGAGCCGACAGAATCTGCGGCAGCGACTCCTGCGACTCGGCATACTCGCCGCCCCACTCGGCCGTAACGCCTGAAGGAAGGCGCGACGCGTCGAAGCTATTCTGCAGTTCGGAGGTCAGCTCCATGACGTTCTTACCGTCCACGACATCTGCCATCACGGTGATGGTGCGCAGGCCGTTGCGGTGGGCAATCTGACTGTCAGCCCATACAGGCTTAACATCGGCTATCTGGCGCAAGGGCACAACGGAGAGTCCGCCGCTGACGGGTATAAGTTCATCGGCAACGTCACGGATAGCAGACGAGTCGGCATTGGTACCTTTAAGGCATACGCCGTAGTTGTAGTCGCCGTCCCATATCGTGCCGAGACTTATGCCGCTGCTGTTATAGCGCGTGGCGAGCGTGGCCTCAACCATGGCGTTGGTTACGCCCATGCGGCCTGCCTTGGTCTCGTCGAGCACTACGTCGGTGGTCAGCAGAGGCTCATTGACGTCGTTACGCACTAGCATAAGGTAAGGATTGTTGCGCCACAGGCGCGTTACGGAGTCGGCAACCGACTTAAGCTGCTGCCAGTCGTCGCCCGTAAGCCTTAATTCAACAGGATTGGCATCCTGCGAGTAAGTGAGCTGCTTAAACCTCACATAAGCGTCGGGGAAATAAGAGGCATACTTCATGCGGTAGTCTTTCAGCAGGGCCTCGGTGTCTTGGTTGCTCTTCGTGTTGACGATAAACTGTGCATAGTTAGGCCCGCCAAACTGCGGTGCATAGGCCGTATGGAAACGCGGCGACGAAGTGCCCTTGAACGATGCCACCGACACCACGCGGCTGTCTTTGCGCAGGATATGCTCCAAGCTGTCGGCAACGGCAGCGGTGCGCTTGAGCGACGTGCCGTCGGGAAGGTAAATCTCAACGGCAAACTGGTTGCGCTCGGCCGTAGGCATCATCTTCTGCGGCAGCAGCGACATCATGGCCATACCCAGCACAATGCTTGCCACGCCGACAGAAACGGTGATGTAAGGATGGGCAAAGCAGCGTCCTATGAGCCAGTCGTAATAGCGCTGGACGAGGTCGAGGAACGAGAACTTCTTCTTACCCCCTGTGCCAACAGGCTTGCGTATGAAGTAGAACTGCAGGAACGGCACTATAAGCTCTGCCACCAGAAGCGATATGAGCAGCACGATGGTGATGGACCACGGGAAATAAAGCAGAAAGTCGTGATACATACCGTTCATAGTAAGCAGGAACGGGAAGAACGTGATACTTATGGCAAGCGTGGCCGAAAATATAGACTTGAAGAAATGGGTGGCACTGCTGATAGATGCCGTCCAGCGCGACTTGCCCTCGGCAAGCATCTCCATGTAGCTGTCGATTATCACGATGGAGTTGTCGACAATCATGCCAAGCGTAACAATAAGAGCAGCCAGCGTAACCGTGTTGAGCTCTATGCCGAACGCATAGAACAAACCTAATGAGATGAAAATAGAGATAGGGATGGTGGACGCCGCCACAAGAGCGACGCGCATCGGCAAGAACAGCATTATCACTATTACGACGGCTGCTATGGCAATGAGAAGTTCACGGAGAAAGTTTACGACGCTGTCGTTTACCACTTTGGTCTGGTCTGTTATGGTGAAGATGGTTACGTCTGACGGCAATGTCGACTTAAACTCGTCCATCACCTTTTCGATGTCAGCTCCCATGGCCGTTATGCTGCGGCCCTTCTTCATCTCCACACTCAGCACAAGACACTTCTGTCCGTTGTTGGTTACATACGACGACGGCTGGGGATACTCGCGCCTTATCTTGGCAACGTCCTTCAGACGTACCACGTTGCCTGACGGATCGGAGTAGACAACGAGCTGCTCAACATCGCCCACCACGTTGAGCGAGCGCTCCACCTGTATCGGACTGTCGTAGCCGTTGCCCTTCTGCGTGCCGGCAGTGGTAACGAAGCCCTTGGCAAAGAGGCTGGCGGCAATGGTGTTGGAGCCTATGCCGTAGTGGGACATCTTGTCGCTGTCGAGATATATTGATATCTGCTCCTTCTGCATTCCGGTAACGTTCATGCGGCCAATGCTCTCAATGCGGCGCAGCCTGTCTTTCAGGTCGTCCATATAGTCGTTGAGCTCGCGGTAGGTCTTGTCCTTGCTCTCCATGGTTATGAGCAGCGCATCCGACGCGAATGTCACCGAAGTCGTCCTGAACCATGAGCGCAAGCACACCTGAAGGCAGCTGAGCCTTGAACGTGTTGATGCCGTGCTTGAACTTGCTCCAGAAGTTGTCCTTGTCGGTGCCCGACACATCGTCGTTAAGCTCTATCTGTATTATGGCCATGCCGTTGCGGCTGTACGACTTGGTCTTCTCTTTCTTTATTTCCTTATATGAGAATATGTAGTTTTCGAGCGGCTTTGTGAGCTGTTCCTCAACGTCCTGTGCCGACACGCCCGGATAGACGGCTACAACCACACCCTGGCGCACCGTGAAGTCGGGAAACTCGTTCTTGTTCATGTCAGCCAGGCCGTAGACGCCGAAGGCCACGAGACAGCATGCCACCATTATCACTATCTGGCGATAGTGCATGGCCCACTCTACGATGTTTCTTCTCTTCTTTGTCATAGTTCTGCTATTTTAGTTCCCTCGCTGACCTTCTGCTGTCCGCCGACAATAACCTTGTCGCCGGCGCTTATTCCGCTGTTAATCACCACGCGGCTGCCTACGCTCTCGCCCACCTCCACATAAGTCTTGTGAGCCTTTCCGCCTACGGCAGTCCACACAAAGGTACGGTTGTCGGTGTCTATCAGTATCACATTGGCAGGCAGGGCCACGGCTGTGGCTGAAAGATTGTCGCCCACATAGGCTTCGCACACCATGCCCGGCAGCAGTTTATGGCCAGAGTTAGACACTTCTATCTTCACCTCGTAAGAGCGCGACAGCGGGTCGGCAGCCACACCCTTCTCGGCCACGCGGCCGCTGCAGCTCATGTTCTGCAGTGCCGGCACGCGCACGAGGGCACTCTGACCAACCTTTATGCCAGACATCTCGTCTTCGGGCACGGCAATCTTTATCTTCACCTTATTAATACTTACCAGCTTTATCACAGGCATGCCGGGGGCGGCATTCTGTCCTGCCTCGACAAGTTTCTCGGCCACGTATCCGCTGTATGGGGCATAAAGACGGCAGTCGGTCAGACTCTTGCGGGCAATGTTCTCGGTTGACACAGCCTGACGCAGCTTGCTCTGCACTTCAATCCACTGCATCTCGGTGAGGCTTCCCTCGTCGTGCAGCTGCTTCATGCGTCTGAAGGCATCCTCAGCCTGCTCTCTCACGGCCTTGGCTGCATTGTAGGCATTGCGCACGCTGACAGGATCAACCTCGGCTATGAGGGCACCTTTCTTTACCATATCGCCCACAGACACATATACCTTTGTTACGGTTCCGCCCGAAGCAAAACTTAGAGCGGCATCGTCTGAGGCCTCTACCGTGCCCGAAAATTCCTGACTTCCACTTACGGGTACCGGCTCTGCCTTCTCTGTCTTCACCTTAACCGGCATCACCTCTCTCGCCTTCTCCTTGCCGGAGCATGATGCAAGAAGCACCACCGACAGCGCAAGGATTGCTAAAAAACTTGCTTTATTCATTTCCTTTGTATTTGTTCAAAAAATTTTTTGCAAAATTACGGATAAAGGCTTTCACTCTTGTGTTCTTATTTCCTAAACAAAAAATCCAAAAGTGGAGAATATGAACACTACGAAGAGTTTAGGAACACTATTATCTACTTTTAGACAGTTGCACTGTTTCAGTTAATGCCTATCTTTGCGCCCGGAGAATAAATTACAACGCAACTTATGACAGATAACGAACTTAAAGTAGACATCGAATCAATAATCAACGAAGCCCAGACCGACTATTACGACGGGGACATCGTGGTAATGGAAAGCCTAAAGAACATCCCCACGGACAACCCCTGTAAGCTTGAGTTGCTGATAGTTATATATTGTGCCAGAGGAATAGTTGGGTGCTGCATCAACGACTCTTACCACAGACTTGAAAAAGGCAATATAATGATATGTCTGCCTAACTCGCTTGTTACCAACATAAATACATCAGACGACATCGACCTGAAGATTCTCGGACTCTCGAGCAAGGCTCTTTTCAGAAGTCTTGACCTCAGCAAGAACTTTTGGAACATCGTATTATATGCATCTCATAATCCTGTTATAAGCCTCAACAGCGAAAAACAGATACTGATGAACAGGTTCTACAGTCTGTTGCAGTTTAAGCTGGAAAGCATGGACGGGCTGTATCACAGGGAAATAATGCGCTCGCTCTTTCAGTTTGCTTTCTATGAACTGGCAGAACTTATAGCATCATGCACAGACAATACTGTATACAACGGGGTGATAAGGCAGGGCGACCTGCTGTTCAGGCGCTTCATGGAGCTGCTGGCCGAGAACGGAGGCATGGAGCGATCGGTGAGTGCGTATGCCGAAAAGCTGTGCATAACGCCCAAATATCTTTCGTCGCTGTCGAAAAAGGTCAGCGGAAGAACTGCGCTGAGCTGGATTCACCAGTTTACCATTGACGCGATAATAAAGAGGCTGAGATACTCAAACATGACAATAAAGGAAATTTCGGACACGATGAACTTTCCTAACATATCATTCTTCGGAAAGTTTGTAAAGTCGCAGACAGGCATGTCGCCAAGCGAATACAGAAGAAACATGTACTCGTTTGACAGAAGGCCTATAAGATGAAAAACGGATACTGCATGCCTGACTTCATCATATATCTCGGGAAAATGTGCAGGTCAAAGCAGCAGAAAGACTGCGGCTGAAAATATAAAAGACCTTACATCACATACAAAGAAAAACACAAAAAGACAACAGCGCGTCGCCGTGTGAACGGCAGGCGCGCTGTGTCCTTATATTCATTAGCCAACAAAAAAATCAGAAATTAACTGCCGAGAGTATCTTTCGCGTTGCTCCGGCCTTGCTGCTTACATATTGCGCAGCCTTGTCGCCGTCTGCCTTGCGGAGGCTGTCGTCGGCTATATAGCTGTTCATCAGGCTCTCAAACTGCTGATAGCCGTCAATCTGACGGCCGCCGCCCGATGCGAGCAGGTCTTGCGCTTCCTGGAAACGCTCGTTGTTAGGACCGAATATCACCGGTATGTTCCAAACCGCCGCCTCGAGCACATTGTGTATGCCGACACCGAAACCGCCGCCAACATACGACACATGGCCGTAGCCATAGATGCTGGAGAGCAGACCGAAACAGTCGATAATGAGAATCTTTGCATCAGCAACGCTCTCAGGAGTGGCCTCGGTATACCTCACGGCCTTGCCCTTCAGCTTAGACAATATCTGCTGAAGATGGTCCTCGCCGATAACGTGCGGGGCAATAATAAGCTTCCAGTCGTCGCGGCCGTTGAAATATTTGATGAAGATGTCCTCATCGGGAGGCCAGCTGCTTCCGGCCACAAACACTTTATAGTCTTGTCTGAAGGCCTCAACTATAGGCAGACTCTTGGCCTGGCTCTTTATCTGCAGCACACGGTCGAAACGCGTGTCGCCCGTAATCTCAACCTCAGTGATGCCGAGCTTGGCTAACAGCTGTCTGCTGACTTCGTTCTGAACGAAGAAACGTGTGAAGCACTTAAGCACATTGCTGTAGGTGCGGCCATACCAGCGGAAGAACACCTGATTGGGCCTGAATATGCTGCTCACGCTGTAGACAGGCACATTGCGGCGCTTCAGTATGTGCAGATAGTTCCACCAGAACTCATACTTGATGAAGAAAGCCACTTCGGGATGCACCAGATTAAGGAATCTGCGCGCATTGAAATACGTGTCGAGCGGCAGGTAGCATATTATGTCGGCTCCCTCATAGTTCTTTCTGACCTCATATCCTGAGGGCGAGAAGAATGTAAGAAGAATCTTAAGCTCGGGATGCTCGCGGCGCAGGCGCTCCATGATGGGACGGCCCTGCTCAAACTCTCCGAGCGACGCCGCATGGAACCACACATAGCGTGAGCCGGGGTCAACGCTGTTCCTTAGCACTCTGAAGGCCTCGCGCTCGCCCCGCCACATCTTCTTTACCTTATCGTTGAACAGGCTCATCACGGCCACGCCCAGAGTGTAAAGGCTGATAACAATTTCGTACACGGCTTATGCTTGTTTGTTAGGTCTATTTAAGCACCTCGATTGCACGGCGCAGACGGCGCAGCGTCTCTTCCTTGCCGAGGAAAGCAGAAATGTCGAACATGCCCGGACCCTTGCCTTCGCCCACAAGAGTAAGACGGAAAGCATTCATCACGTCGCCCAGCTTGTAGCCCTTGCTCTCAACCCAAGCCATGACGATGTGCTCCTGATTCTCGAGCGAGAAGTCGTCAATGCCCTCAAGCACCTCGGCAAGCTCGCCCATAACCTGAGCCGAATTTTCCTTCCAGCGCTTACGCACGGTCTTCTCGTCATACTCAGTAGGAGGAATGAAGAAGAACGAGCAGAGCGGCCAAAGCTCCTTGACGAAGCTTACACGGTCTTTCATCATAGAAACGACCTTGGTTATGCGCTCCATTGACTCGTCGATGCCGTTGCCTGCAACGATAGGCGCAAACAGCTTAGAAATTTCCTCATTGCTCTTGCGCAGGATGTATTCGTGATTGAACCAGATGCCCTTCTGATAGTCGAAACGCGCTCCGGCCTTGCTGCACTTCGTTATGTCGAACTGCTCAACAAGCTCGTCGAGAGTGAACATCTCCTGCTCTGTGCCCGGATTCCAGCCCAGCAGCGCAAGGAAGTTGATGACTGCCTCGGGGAAATATCCCTGCTCGCGGAAGCCGTTAGACACCTCGCCTGTCTTAGGATCGTGCCACTCCAGCGGGAACACGGGGAAGCCCAGGCGGTCACCGTCGCGCTTGCTCAGCTTGCCCTTTCCGTCCGGTTTGAGCAGCAGAGGCAGATGCGCAAAGCGCGGCATAGTGTCTTCCCAGCCGAAGGCTCTGTAAAGAAGCACGTGCAGCGGTGCGCTCGGCAGCCACTCCTCGCCACGGATAACGTGGCTGATCTCCATCAGGTGGTCGTCAACAATGTTTGCAAGGTGATATGTAGGAAGTTCGTCGGCGCTCTTATAAAGAACCTTGTCGTCAAGAATATCGCTCTTTATAACAACGTCGCCGCGTATCATGTCGTTAACGTGAACGTCCTCGCCCGGCTCAATTTTGAAGCGCACTACATACTGGTTGCCGTCGGCTATCAGTCTTTCAACCTCTTCGGCCGGCAATGTGAGCGAGTTGCGCATCATCATTCGCGTATGGGCATCATACTGGAAGTTCTTTATCTCCTGGCGTTTTGCCTCAAGCTCCTCGGGCGTATCGAAGGCAATGTATGCCTTGCCGGCATCGAGCAGCTGGTCGACATATTTTCTGTATATCGCACGACGCTCGCTCTGACGGTAAGGACCATGCTCGCCGCCGAAGCTGACACCCTCGTCAAACTTGATGCCAAGCCATCTGAACGACTCTATGATATACTCCTCTGCGCCCGGAACAAAACGGTTTGAGTCTGTATCTTCTATTCTGAAAACGAAATCGCCGCCATGCTGACGGGCGAAAAGATAATTATACAATGCGGTACGTACGCCGCCTATATGCAACGCCCCGGTAGGACTTGGTGCAAAGCGCACCCTTACTTTTCTTTCTGCCATTTATTAATGAAGATAAGATAAATTTTGTGCAAAATTACAACTTTTTTAGCAAAGTGGCGTATTTTTTTATTATTTTCGCAGTGTAAAGCATTTAATACGAATAGAAATGGGCAAATTCAACAAAACTGACAAACATTATTTCAGAAACATCCTGACACGAGTGTCGCTGGTGGTTACGGCCGTGATCATCATCGTGGGCTTCCTTCCGCGCAACAGCGGACCGCAGTTCAGATACGACATAGGCAAGCCGTGGATGTACAGTTCGCTGATAGCCAAGTTCGACTTTCCTATCTACAAGACCGACGAGGCCATTAAGGGAGAGCAAGACAGCATAATAAAGGCCTTTGAGCCTTACTACAACTATAACACGGCTGTAGAGAAGGAGCAGATCGGCAAGTTTCTGAGCAAATACAAGGAGGGCATACCCGGACTGCCATACAACTATGTTACGACCATTGCCGACAGGCTTCACCGCCTGTATCAGGCAGGAATAATGGACACGCCCGAATACTCAGAGATAAGCAAGGACACCACAAGCACCATAAGGATTGTGAGCGGCAAGAAGGCCACCAACGCCGAAATAATGTGCATATACTCGACGATGACGGCCTATGAACAGCTATTCACCGACCAGAAGCTGGCCGAACAGCGGCAGATACTGCAGAAATGCAACCTGAACGAATATATACAGCCTAACCTCAACTATGACGAGGAGCGCAGCGAGACCGAGAAGGCCGACCTGCTCAGCACGATACCGCTGGCAAGCGGAATGGTGCTCAGCGGACAGAAGATAATAGACCGCGGCGAAATAGTGGACGACCACACGTACAGGGTGCTCAACTCGTTTGAGAAGGAGACGCAGAGGCGCAGCGCAACGGTGAGCGCCATACCGTCGACAATAGCCGGACAGATACTCTTCGTGGCCACGCTCATAATGCTGTTCACCACGTATCTCGGCCTGTTCCGCAAGGACTACTTTGAAAAGCCGCGCAGCATCACCATGCTCTACACGATGATAACGCTGTTTCCGATACTCGTGTCGGTGATGATGAGCCACAGCATACTGAACGTCTACGTGCTGCCGTTCACCATAGCACCGATATTCATACGCGTGTTCATGGACTCGCGAACGGCCTTCATATCGCACGTAACGATGATTCTGATATGTGCCGCCGCCGTGAAATATCAGTATGAGTTCATCATCGTGCAGCTTGTGGCGGGCCTCGTGGCCATCTATTCGCTGCGCGAACTGTCGCAGAGGGCGCAGCTGTTCAAGACGGCTGTGCTCGTGACGATAGGCAGCAGCGCCATGTATTTCGCGCTGCAGCTGATGCAGGACAACAACATCACGTCGATGGACCACAGCATGTATAAATACTTTATCGTGAACGGCGTGCTGCTGCTCTTTGCCTACCCGATGATGCTCATCATCGAGAAGGCGTTCGGGTTCATCTCAAACGTTACGCTCATTGAGCTGTCAAACACCAGCAAGGACCTGCTGCGCCAGCTCAGCGAGGTGGCTCCGGGCACATTCCAGCACTCTGTCATGGTGAGCAACCTTGCCGCCGAGATAGCCAACAAGATCGGAGCTAAGGCGCAGCTCGTGAGAACTGGAGCCATGTATCACGACATAGGAAAGATGAAGAACCCGGCCTTCTTCACCGAAAACCAGGTGGGCACCAACCCGCTCGACAAGATGCCGCGCATAGAGGCGGCACAGATCGTGATAAGCCACGTAACCGAAGGCCTGAAGATGGCTGAGAAGTTTAATCTGCCGAGCATAATCAAGGACTTTATAAACACTCACCACGGAAGCGGCAAGACAAAGTATTTCTACATATCGTACAAGAACGAACACCCCGACGAACCCGTGGACGACTCGCTCTTCACATATCCCGGCCCCGACCCGTTCACGCGCGAACAGGCCATACTGATGATGGCCGACACGGTGGAGGCGGCATCGAGATCGCTGCCTGAATACACCGAGGAGAGCATATCCAACCTGGTGAACAGGCTCATAGACCAGCAGGTGAGCGAGGGATACTTTGTCTACTGCCCGATAACCTTCCACGACATAGCCGTGGCTAAGCAGGTGCTGACGGAGCGACTGAAGTCGATATACCACACGCGCACAAGCTATCCGGAACTGGCAAAGAAAAACAACAAGACCGAAAACACGCAGCCCGCAAAGCAATAAGGGCCGACGGCACAGCTGAAAAAGGTCGCCAACGCTGTTGTAGATGCAGCGCAGGCGACCTTTTATTTATGCACGTGTATGACACAAAAACTTGCACACATCTATATATTTGTGCATTAACACGCCGCTATCTTGTTAATAAAAATTAAACAAAAGACTGCATTTTAGGAAATAAAGAACAAGAATGATACCTTTGCAGCCAATTTATTTAAGGTTATTAAAGATGAATAAAACAAAATTAATCTGCGCAGCTCTTGCACTGTCAGCAGCCGCAACGGCCAGCGCAGGCGGTATTCTTACTAACACCAATCAGAACATTGCTTTCCTGCGAAATCCGGCTCAGGATGCCGTGATCGGCATTGCCGGTGTGTACAGCAACCCTGCCGGAGTGGCGTTTATGAACAACGGATTCCATCTGTCGCTCAACATCCAGAACGCTCACCAGACGCGTGAGATAACCTCAACGTTCGCTCCGTTTGCCTATGGAGCCAAGAACTTCGGCAACACCACCAAGACTTTCAAGGGCGAGGCCAACGCCCCAATCATACCGTCGATACAGGCGGCATACAATAAGAACAACTGGAGTTTCCAGTTTAACTTCGCCATCACGGGCGGAGGCGGCAAGTGTGTGTTCGACGACGGCCTGTCGTCGTTTGAGGGCAACATAGCCCTGCTGCCGCTGCTGTCGCAGAACCTCGACGTGCTGTCAAATGAACTCGGACTGGGCTCGCTGGGCCTGCCCACGGTGTCGCAGTATGACATGGACACATACATGCGCGGACGCCAATACTATTACGGCTTTACGCTCGGAGCAGCACGCAAGCTGAACGACCACTGGTCGGTGTATCTGGGAGCACGTGTGCTATATGGCAACTCTAACTATTACGGCTACGTGAAGAACATCAAGGCCAACATAAACGGCGAGATGGTAAGCGCGCCCGAAACGTTCAAGAACCTTTCGGCACAGGCTGCCGTGGCTGTGGGCACATACACAGAGATGGCCAACATGTATCAGCAGGCAGGCGACATGGCTAACGCAGCCAAATATGCACAGCTGGCAAAGGACTATAAGGTGAAGGCCGTGATGCTGGGTGCGCTCGGCTCTGCCACAGAGGACGTAACGCTTAACTGCGACCAGACCGGATGGGGCATCGCGCCGATAATCGGTGTTGACTATAAGACGGGCGACTTTAACTTTGCAGCAAAGTATGAATTCAAGACGCGCATGCGCCTGAAGAACCGCTCTGCCAACAGCGAGAGCGCCAAGAACCTAGAGCAGCTCAACCGCTATACCGACGGAATAGAGGTGGCTGAAGACTCGCCGGCTCTGCTGACGCTGGGCGCACAGTGGTCGCCGCTGCAGCAGCTGCGCATCTCTGCCGGATGGCACCACTACTTTGACACTGACGCAAAGCAGTTTGACAACCACCAGGACAAGCTCGGAGGCAACACCAACGAGTATCTCTTCGGTGCAGAGTATGACATCAACAAGAGAGTGCAGGTGAGCGCCGGAGCGCAGTTTACGGAGTATGACTTCACAGACAGCTACATGGAGGACATCAGCTTCAACGTAAGCTCTTGCTCTGTGGGCCTGGGCGTGGGCATTAAGCTGACAGAGAAGATGAAGCTCAACCTGGCTTACTTCCAGACATTCTACAAGGACTACAAGCGCGAGACCAACGACTACTACAACATCTCCGGACTGGCCGGAAAGGTTATCGGCAACGTGGCCAACGAGCTGCTGGGCCCGGAGGCTGCACAGGTGGCCGTAGACAAGACCACGGCACTGCTGACCACGCCTGACCCGTCGACAGGAAAGAGCATGCTTTACGGCGCCGACACGTTCACACGCACTAACCGTGTGTTCGGTATCGGACTTGACATCGACTTTTAATTCCTACGCAATGTAATGCAACTGATTATCAGTGCGTTACGAGCATCATAATCTTACTTTTGCAAAAGGCCGCCTTTTATCGTCTAAAAGGTGGCCTTTTACGTTGCAATATGTGGTCTTTTGGAAGGCAAAAGACCACATATTGGAAATACATATATAATCAACCATTTTTTCAGCAACAACAGCAGGCTCTGCAGCCGGTTAAAAATGACGTGGTTAAGCCTAAACCGGCATCATTATTCTGCCTGTTGTTTTGCTTTATTCAGAGCGTATTTCCGTCTGTTATTTAGCAGGCATAGTACGCCATGTCAAGAAAAGCGGACGGAAAAACGACAACAGAAAACGGAAAGACGGCAGAGAGCCGGAATACACGAAACAGACAACACGATGTGCGGTCTGATGTCCTGATTGGGATTAAAGGGGGTCGACATCGAAGTAAATCTGAACAGAACGATACTTGGCGTCCTGCCCCATCATGGCCTGTGCCTTGCGCAGATAGAGGCGCACCTTGGCAAGGTCGATGCCGTTTTCGAGCTTCAGCATAATCTTGCGTATGTTGAGCGTCTTAACCTTCGACACCGAAGGCTTGTCGGGACCGAGCACACGGCTGCCGAACCAGCCGCGAAGTAGATCGCCGAGACGCATGGATGCGGAGGCCACCACGGCGTCGTCGCGATGCTTCAGAAAGACATATATCAGATGGCAGAACGGCGGATAGCAGAACGCCTGGCGCTCCTCGAGCTGGTCGGCAAACAGTCCTTCGCAGTCGTTGCGCACCACCTGCGTTATGACAGGCAGTTGCGGACTCTTGGTCTGCAGTATCACGAGGCCCTGCTTGCCCTTGCGCCCGGCGCGTCCGGCCACCTGCGCCATCATCATGAAGGCATGCTCGTAGGCACGGAAGTCGGGATAGTTGAGCATGCTGTCGGCATTCAATATGCCTACCACGCTCACCTTGTCGAAGTCGAGGCCCTTGCTCACCATCTGCGTACCTATCAGAATGTCGGTCTTATGAGCCGAGAAGTCGCTTATCAGCCTCTCATAGGCGTTGCGCGTGCGGGTGGTGTCGAGGTCCATGCGTGCCACGCGGGCGTCGGGAAACAGCTCCATCACGTAGTCTTCCACCTTCTCCGTGCCATATCCGCGCCCACGCAGGTTGCGGCTTCCGCAGCAGGGACACACCTCGGGCACGGTGTATGTCGTGCCGCAATAGTGGCACGTAAGCTGTCCGAGGCTCTTATGGTATGTGAGCGACACGTCGCACTTGTCGCAGTGTGGCACCCATCCGCACTCGCGGCACTCTATCATCGGCGCGAAGCCGCGGCGGTTCTGAAACAGTATGGCCTGCTCGCCGTTGTCCAAGGCCTTGCGCACGGCTGCCATCAGGCGGGGCGAGAACGGACCGCTCATCATCTTGCGGCGCTGCAGGTCTTTAATGTCCACCACCTCAATCTCGGGCAGGCGTATGTCGTTATAACGCTGCATAAGGCTCACCAGGCCAAACTTGCCCGTATGGGCGTTGTTCCAGCTCTCGAGCGAAGGCGTGGCAGAGCCGAGCAGCACCTTTGCGCCAAACTTGCGCGCAAGCATTATGGCCACGCTGCGGGCATGATAGCGCGGGGCGGGGTCTTGCTGCTTGAACGATGTCTCGTGCTCCTCGTCGATGATGACAAGGCCGAGATTGGTGAACGGCAGGAGCACGGCCGAGCGCGCACCGAGTATCACGTCGTAGGGCGCGGCAGACAGCTGCTTCTTCCATATCTCCACGCGCTCGGCGTCGGAATACTTTGAATGGTATATGCCGAGGCGGTTGCCGAACACGCGCTGAAGGCGCTGGCGTATCTGCACGGTGAGCGCTATCTCAGGCAGCAGATACAGCACCTGCTGCCGGCGTTCGATGGCCTGGCGGATGAGATGTATGTAGATTTCGGTCTTGCCGCTCGACGTTACGCCGTGGAGCAGCACCACGTTTTTTTTCAGAAAGCTGAAAACTATGTTGTTGTAGGCCGTCTGCTGAGCCTCGTTGAGCGGCTTTATCAGCTCGGGATGCGGCTCTCCGGCATTGTTCAGCCGGCCTATCTCGCGCTCGTAGGTGTTCAGGAATTTTCTTACGACAAGATTTCTGAACACTGCCGAAGTGCAGTGTGTCTCGTTCATAAGCTCGTCGCGGCTCACCTCGGCCACGGGTTCGGCACATGTGTCGCCGCTTATGGTGTCCCAGTGAGAGAGCGTGAGGAATGTCTCAAACACCTTAAGCTGGGCCGTAGCACGCTTCAGCACGTCGAGAGCCACACGTATGGCGCGCTCGCTGTGATATTCGGGCGCAAGCGACACATAGGTCTCGGTCTTTGCCGTGTATCCGTCCTCGCTCTTGAGTCCCGACGGCAGAGCAGCGTTCATCACGTCGCCAACAGACGACAGATAGTAGTCTGCCATCCATCGCCACAGCTCTAGCTGCACGGCATTGACCACGGGAGCGTCGTCCATCACAGTAGATATGTCCTTAACATTGAAGTCGGGCTTGTTGTTGTGTGTCCTCACCACCAGCCCCACGTATGTCTTGCTCTTGCCAAACGGCACGAGCACCCTTATGCCCTGCCCCACGCGTCCGGCAAGACTGTCGGGCACGGAGTAGGTGAACAGGCTGTCGAGCGGCAGCGGAAGTATGATATCTGCGTAAGTCATCTGTTGTGCAAAAATACAGAATTATGCCCAAATGCACAAAAGATGCAAGTGCTTGTTTGCACAAAAACCATAAATGGCGGAATAAAGAGGAACAAAAAAGGAGACATTTCATGCCGACGCAGAAATGTCTCCAATGGAATTATTCTATGCTTTTAAAGAATTTGCCCGGATCAGAAATAGTAGGCAGCAGAAATCTGCCATGTGTTTGAACGGCCGCGAAATAAGCTCTCAGCACCATCAAGGACAGTCACTTCGCCTGTCTTGCCGCAAACGATGTTATAGTTGGCACCAACCTGCAGATGGCCTAACAACATTACACCTGCACCAACGTTGACACTGAAGTTAGAGGTGTTGAGTCTCCATTCTGCCGCATCCTTATACAGGCTCTGGATCTTGTCGCCGACGTTGAATCCAAACTGAGGTCCGGCTGCGAGATAAACTGCAGCAAGGCTTCCCAGACCGATGTCATAACGGAGGTTGATAGGAATATTGATTGACTTCTGCTTCAGTCTTGTTGACACCAGAGTGTTGTCGTCTGCCTCAACATTGACCTCGCCTTCACGCTGGTCGTAGAGCGCAGAAGCATCGATGCCAAGGCCTACGATGGGGAGTGTGAACTTGATAGTCGGACCGATGAAGAATCCGGTGCGGTTTGATGTCTCGAATACATCATTACTGAGCGACATGTCTGTGATGTTAAGACCACCCTTGATACCAAACTTCAGCTGTGCGTTTGCCGGTACGGCGAAATAGGTTGCCGCTACAAGAACAATCAGTGTAAATAACTTTTTCATAAGCTTTCATTTTAAGTGTTTATAAAATTGGCTGCCCCGTCGTGGGGCAGTCGTTATCTTGTATTATATCAGTGTCTCTGTCTGCGCACCGTAACGCGTGCTGCCGATGATGAGCCTGAAGAGCTCTTGCTCGACGAACGGCTCTTCTTCACCGTTGTAGACGAGCGGCGGTTCTTCTTCACCTTCTTGCCCTTCACCTTCACTTCGGCCTTTGCAATGCTGTCGAGCGAGTCCTTGCGTGCCTGGTCGCCCCAGATGTTTTTCTCAAAGGCGGCAAGCTCGCCCTCAATGCGCTTCTGCTCCTTGATCATGGCAGAGTCAGTGTGGCAATACTGGCTGAGCGTCTTGCCAAGCATGTTCGTGGTCTTGTATATCTTGCCCTTATACATGTTGCGCGTAAAATAGTCGTCCATGCTCATCGTGGCGGCATTGTTGAGATTGCTCGTCATTATTATCTGCTTGCTCAGATAAGGAGCCAGGTCGTCGTATTTCACCCAGAAAAGCGGATACTTCTGCGCTCCGTCGCCGAAGTCGTCCTCACGCGACATGATAGGACACAGCGCCAAGACCTTTGTATGGAAGGTGGCAGAAGCCTGGTCGTAATATGCGCTCTCCTTTACATAGAACGACTTAACCTCGCGCGACGGAATGTCGCTGTTGTCAAGACGCACGCGGCCTCCGTTGCGTTCGTAGTATATGTGATAGTTGTCGAGAAAGGCCAGGGGCTTTACACGGGCTGAATCGGTGAACACCTCGTTGCCGTCCAGACGGTACTCATACGCCTTTATGTCGCCACGCATCATCAGCTTGAAGATGTATGTGAACAGGTTCATCTGCGAACCTACAGGCTCTACCGGATAATAAAGGCCGGCATTGGCGTCCTCCTCGAGATTAATCTCACGGTAAATGTCGCGACGCCACACCACATCCTCAGACATGCGGGCAGCCGTCGGATAAGAGATGCGGGCACGGGTGGTAAGCGTCTGTGCGTTCGACTCGTTTTTCTGCTGCTGTTGTCTGCGGCGCGCCGCCGGCTGTGCAGACGCCTCTGCCATGCATGCTGCCAGCAAAAGCAGCACTGCGCACACACGCAAGGTGGGTCCGCCAGCCACCGTCTTGTGGCCATTTGCTATCTTCTTAAAGAACATGAATCTTGTCATACTTATGTTTTTATTTTTATCTCAGCCCGGGTCTGCTGTCCGGCCTCGGGCAAGAGAACTATTTCACAATAACTTCCATTGTCGACGGCAGTGTGCGCTTAATTCCGTCGGGACCTACGGCTGTGATGCGGGTGATATAGAACCGCTTGTTGCGCGACAGTCCGCGGAAGGTCTCCCGCTGGCGTTGCGTGAACGAATCGCCATTAGAAACCATTGGCACAGCGTTACCCATGTTGTCGTAGAACACGGTCTCAAAGCTCAGCACCTTGAACGGAATGTCGAGCAGTCCGTCGTCAATGGCTGCCTTGATGCCTCCTACCGACATGAGCGAAGCCTTGGCCAAGCCGCCCGTACGGAAACGGTTGTCGCCGATGGCGATGTATGGTGTAGGATCAGGAAGCTTGCGCACATGGAACGTAAACTGGCCTACAGGCTTGGCGCTGCCTGTCTGCAGCGACATTACGTTTATCGTTACATCCTTTCCTACGGCTGTCGGACGGGCTATATACTTGCCCGGACCCACTGGCTGAAGCGTGCCGCCGCTCATCGATGCCGATACTTTGTTGAGCGGAACGCCCGGGATGCTTATGCTGATAGGATTGCTGTAGCCTGCATAAAGCACATTCATGAGGTCGGCAGAAACCGTTGCGCTGGGGTCAACCACTGTGTACTTCTGTGAGAAATCACGGCGAATCACATCGCCGCTGCCGTTGCGCATTGTGATATAACCAGTAAGATTAAAGTCGCCGGTGCGTCCGGTTACAATCTCATAGGTATTGTTGCGCAGGTTCATCTGCCTTCCGCCGATGTATATCTGTGGCTGCTGCGTAGTGTCTCCCGCTGCCATAACGATCTGAGCCGAGAACTTGTCGCCGCGCACTATCGTCTGTGCATTGGGTATCACGAAAGCACTTAGCTTGTTGACGCGTATGTCTTTCATGTCGATATTGGCCACAAGAGTGTGCAACACCTCGCCTTCAGCATAGCGGACATCGCTCTGCAGCTTGGTCAGAAGCGTAACAGCCGCTGCCACAGGCATATCCTCGAACATGTATTCCTGCCAGTTTTTACCCATTGTCCGTGCGTTCTTGGGCAATGTCGTGGTAAGATTGCTGGCTATGATTGCTTTCTGACGCTCGTCGGTAACCATCTTCAGGATGCGCTCACGGAATGAGTTGATGGCGTTGAAGAGCTGTTCGCCCTTGCCCGAAGCAGGCGAAAGCATTATCTGGTTGGCAGCTTCGAGGTTTTCTTTGTTCTTTATATTAAGCACGTCGCCTTTTTCTCCGTCAGCCTCTTTCACAATAGCCTCCTTCAGCTGCTGTGCAAAGTTGAACAGCGAGTCGCTCATCTGCTTGACGGCAGTGGCCTTCTCAAACCATGCCTTCACTTTCTGAGGGTTTGATTTCATCTGAGTCTCGAAGTCGCCATAAAGCGATTCGTTCTCTGACGAAGCGTTTGAGGTGGTGCGATGAAGGCTCTCCTCCACAATAGAGAAGCCCTCGAGCACTTCGGTCGAGACGTTAAGCGCAAGCATGGCCATGAGGACGACATACATGAGGTTTATCATCTTCTGGCGTGGAGATACCGGTCTTTTCTTTATTGCCATTGCCTTGCGTTTTTATACTTCTGCGTTGTTTCCGTTGTTTGTTGCTGCGCGCATGTTTACGGTCATGGCCTCTATCATGCGGGCATAAATCTTGTTAAGCTGTTCTATCTGTGAAGCCATCTTGCGCGACTGCTCGTTTATCTGGTCGATAGTGCCGATCTGAGAGCTTGCGCCCTTAAGCTGCATCTCGTAAACCTTGCATATACCGGTGAGAGTGCGGTTGAGATTTTCCATCTCCTCTGAGTCGCGTGTAAGACGTGCGCTCTGCTCCGACACCTTGGCCAGCATGTCTGTAAGTTTCTTGAGTTCTTCAACATAGTTGCTTGTGGCTTCTTCCATCTCAGGCGATACCTGCTGCTGGGCTGTTATCCAGCCTGTAGAAGGCTGCTGAGCGGGCATTCCCTGCGGAGCAGTTCCTGCTGCAGCGGCATATGGCTGGCCTGCAACGAACTCGCCACCGGCAGACGACTGGCCTCCGGCTGACGGCTGGACGCCGTCGTCAGAAGAAGCAACAGCTGCCGAAGCGGGCTGCGGCTGAGCACCGCCACCATTGATATAAACCACATTTCCGCCTTGAACGCCACCACCGGCAACACGCGGAGCAGCCGCCGGAGAGTCAAACCCGTCGGCATCAGCCATGTCAAGTTCTTCGTCGCCATACTCTTCCTCAGCAATATGAGTGGGTATTTCCTTGCCTATGGCAGTCTTGTCGAAAGGACGGTCAAAGGCCGAAATGAAGAACACTATAACCTCAGTGCCCATACCGAAATACAACATGATGTTGGCTCCGGGAAGGTGAGTGAGCTTGAACAATGTACCAAGGATAACGATAGACGCACCCCAACTGTAAGCGTAGTTCAGGAACGTTTGTCCCGGTACGCTGTCGAGCCACCTCTGCAGGCGGTAGATGATATTATATTTGCTGTATTCTGTCATGTCTTACTTCTTTTTCTGTTTTGAACTTGTTGTGCTTGCCAGACTTCTGACACAGCGGAAGCCGATGTAGCAACGGGGCTGATTCTGATACTCCCATGTACGCCATGCCGAACGGATGTACGACTCGGGGTCTTTCCAAGAACCTCCGCGCACGCTCTTCTTCTTGAGCTTGTAGGGGTCTTCCTTGGCAGCGTTATAGCGCAGCTCGGGGTTAAGGTCGTTCATGGCGTCGATACCTGCCTCGGTATATGTGGTGCTGGTCCACTCCGCCACGTTGCCCGCCATGTCGAACAGTCCGTTTGAATTAGACGAGAAGATGCCCACACGGCTGGTTATAAGGTTGCCGTCTTCGGTATAGTTGCCGCGGTCGGGCTTGAAGTTGGCAAAGAAACAGCCCTTGTCGTTCTTAACGTCGACAGTCTCCCAGGGGAACTCTGTGCCTTCCTTACCGCGTGCGGCATACTCCCACTCTGCCTCTGTGGGCAGGCGATAGCGCTGTATGTGGCGTGCCTCGCCGCCAAGACCCTTGAGCAGATAGTCGGTGCGCCATGCGCAGAACGCGTTGGCCTGCTCCCATGTTACGCCCACAACGGGATAATCGTTATATGTAGGACTGCTGAAATAAAGGCGCATATAGGTCTCGTTGTCAGAGTTGACAAAGTCGTTTACCCAGCATGTTGTGTCAGGATATACGTTGACGATGTATGTGTTGAGGAAGTCCCACGGGCCGCTGAGAGGGCGGTCGATGGTCTGTCTTACGATGCGTCCTTCGTCGTCGATGTAAGCAGTGTCCTTTGAAATCATCACCACTTCGTCGGGATTAACCGGTATGTCGGTGTTGAGGTTGCGCTCAGCAGGGTTAAGCCTGTTGCGGCGCAGCGCAGCGGCTGTATAGTCGTAGACCTCATAACGGTAGTTCATCTGGCTGGCATCGAGCATCTTCTCTCCTGTAACGGGATTTGTAACGTAGAGACTCTCGATGGCTCTCAGCTCGTCCTCGTTGGGCTTGCGCGGCAACGGTTTCTTCCAGTTGAGGTGCGGGGTTACGGGGTCGCCGTTCTTGTCTTCGGTTATCATGTAGCGG
>ERZ859732.273-NODE-273-length-21593-cov-3.892933_pt1 | contig 21593 bp, 14 predicted proteins | sample MGYA00510123_ERZ859732 | MGnify/ENA primary metagenome ERZ859732 (study PRJEB30046, sample SAMN00715133) | human gut metagenome | study: EMG produced TPA metagenomics assembly of the A metagenome-wide association study of gut microbiota in type 2...
TTCACGTATCTGTCTTCACACGCAACTAATCGCTATTTTATCCCGAATTGGGGTATGTAACAAATTCTTACTTCACGCCAATCTCCTTGAGCAGACGCTCAGCGTTGCCCCACTTGTCCATGAGGAAGAGCATGTAGCGGATGTCGACGCCAATGCAGCGTGCGAGGCGCTTGTCGAACCAGATGTCGCTTGAGAGCGAATCCCAGTTGCCGTCGAACGCCAGACCGATGAGATTGCCGTTGCCGTCGAACATCGGCGATCCAGAGTTGCCGCCGGTGATGTCGTTGTTGGTGAGGAAGCAGAGCTGCATCTTGCCCGTTGTCTTGTCGGTGTAAGGACCGAAGTCGGAAGCCGACATCAGCTCCTGCATGATAGGCTCAGCCTCATACTCGAAGTTCTCCTTGCCGCGCTTCATCTTCTCCACGATGCTCTCAGCGGTGGTGTAATAGCCCGAAGGTTTGCCGTCGAGGAGGTATCCGCCCACCTGACCGTAGCTCAGACGCATGGTGAAGTTGGCATCAGAGTAGTGGGGCATGTCCTGCTCCATTCTCACCTTTGCCTCGCAGAGCAGACGCTCCTGCTCGTCGATCTCGTCCATAGACTCGGCAAGCTTCTTGCGCAGGTTCTTCATCACAGCGAGGAGCTGCTCGCCATATTTCACGGCGGGGTCGTTTTTCACTTTGTCGCTGTTGACAAAGATCTTGGCCTTCTTCTTCATGAGGATAGAGTTGTTCCAGAGATAGTCGGTAAACTTCTGGTAGTCGCCACCCCACTTGGTGTTGATGTCGTTGTAGAACTCGGGCAGGTCGGCCTTGTCGACGTGCTCAGCATAGTTTTTGAGCAGTGCGCCCATCACCTCGCGGTCGAGGGCGGCATCCCATGTGTCGCTGTTGTCGTCGAACATGGCATACTGCTTCTCGGCCTTAGCCTCGGGGTTCTTCACGGCGATGAGACCCGATGCGAAGTTTATGGCACGCGATGTCAGCTCGTTTGTGCGGCGGAAGGTCTCGTTGAAGAGCAGCATGTCCTTCATGTCGTTGTGACGGTTGGCATAGAGGTCGCCGAGGTGCTTGATGTTGAGTCTGCCCTTGAGGAAGCCCGTCGAGTCTTGATAATGCTTGATCTTAGCCTCATAGTCGCGCTTCATCTGCACGATGCCCACCGAGTCGATACACTTGTTCATGCCGATAGAGTTTTTCCAGTAGTTGGAGCTCTGCGCATATTTAGAGTCGTACTTGATGCGCACAGCCTCGCTGGCACGCATATGACGCAGCATGACAGCCTGCTTCACGCCGCGCACCTGGGCACGGGGAGCGTTCTGTGCGTCGCGCATCTCCTCGATGCCGTAGCTTGAGAGATAACGCTCCGTAGAGCCGGGATAGCCCACGGTCATGGCGAAGTCGCCGTCCTTATATCCGTCCATAGACACGGGAGCCCAGTGTTGGGGGCGGTAGGGCACGTTGTCCTTTGAGTAGGCAGCCGGTCCGTTGGTCTTCGGGTCGGCATAGATGCGGAACACAGAGAAGTCGCATGTCTGGCGCGGCCACATCCAGTTGTCGGTCTCGCCGCCAAACTTGCCCATCGACTTAGGCACGGTGAAGACCAGTCGCAGGTCGGTGAAGTCTTGATATGTGGTGGCGTAATATTTGTTGCCCTCGTAGAACGGCTCAACGGTGATGTGGAGCGTGGGGTCGATCTTCTTGATAGAGTCGGTCATGGCGTTGGCCACCGAGTCGATCATCTCCTCCTGACGTGCGTTGCTCCAGTCGTGAATGCGGAGCGCCTCCATGTGGGCAGTGATGTCTTTCTGCTCCTTCATGAAGCTCACGAACATGTTCTCGTTAGGCAGCTCCTCAGCGAAGCTCTTTGCGAAGAAGCCGTTGAGCATGTAGTCGTGGTCCACGGTAGAGTGGGAGCGTATGCCTTCGAAGCCACAGTGGTGGTTAGTGAACACCAGTCCGTCGGGTGACACCACCACGCCTGAGCAGTAGCCAGAGAAGTTGACAACAGCGTTCTTAATTGCGTCCGGGTTAGAATACAGACTGCCGTAGGGCAGCGTAAAACCTTCTGCCTGCATCTGCTCATAGACAGCCTGCGGCAGGTTGTAGAGGGTCCACATGCCCTCATCAGCATGGGCGGTTGTGGCAGAGAGAGCCAGACCAGCCATAAGGATAGATAATTTTTTCATTCTTTTGTTTTATACTTGATTTTTTGATTTCTCTTTTCTTTTTTTGCCGTTTCTTCTTTCTTCAGTCTTGTCGCTGTCTTATCTTTTTCTTATTTTCAGCCCTTCCTTCTTCACGATGAAAGCCGCAAAGAGAACAACGAGCAGCGTGTTTGTGGCGAGGGCACCCAAGCCGAGATGGCCGTTGGCCATGACCATGAGCCAGAAGAAAACGACCGCTATGAGGGTGTAGATGGCGATGTCCTTCAGCGGATAGTTGATGGGGTAGTGTTTCTGTCCCACGAGATAGGAGATGACCATTGCTGTGCCATAGCCCGCAAATCCTGCCCAGGCGCACGCCATGTAGCCGTAGCGAGGCACGAAGATAAGGTTCACGGCAATGAGCACGGCGCAGCCGATGCCCGAGAACCATGCTCCCCAGATGGTCTTGTCGATGAGCTTGTACCAGAAGGAGAGGTTGAAGTAGATGCCCATCATGATCTCTGCCGCCATGACGATGGGCACCACACGCAGACCGCTCCAGTAGTCGCGGCCGATGATGTGTCTCAAGATGTCCATGTAGCCCACCACCAGGAGGAAGGCGAGCAGGGTGAAGATAATGAAATATTTCATCGCCTTGGCGTAGGTGTCGCGGTTGTCCTTGTCCTTCGATTTTCCGAAGACGAACGGCTCGTAGGCGTAGCGGAACGCCTGGGTTATCATCGCCATGATCATGGCAATCTTTGATGCGGCGCCATAGATGCCGAGCTGTGTGTGAGCGTCGTTGCCCTTGTAGATGTAGGGAAACAGGATCTTGTCGGCTGTCTGGTTCAGGATGCCCGCAATGCCGAGCACGAGGATAGGCCAGCTGTAGGAGAGCATGCGCTTCATGAGCTTACGGTCGAAGGCGGGCTTGAAACCTGTCAGCTCCTTCCAGAAGCAGAACGTTATGGAGCCTGTGCACGCCAGGTTTATGTAGAAGGCGTAGCCTGCGCCCACGGTGGGGTCATAGATCTTGCCCACGGTGTCGGGGTGTGAGACATAGAGGGCGGGCAGCACGAGGAAGAACAGGATGTTGAGCGCTATGTTGAGCACGATGAAGAGCAGCTTGAGAGCAGCAAACTTTATCGGGCGCTTCTTGTAACGCAGGTAGGCGAAGGGAATGCACTGGAAGGCATCAATGGCCACGGTCATGGCCATGACCCAGATGTAAGACGGGTGGTCGCCATAGCCCATGAACGATGAGATGGGTGTGATGAACGTGAGCACGAGGGCCACGAACAGCAGGGAGGTGGTGCCCACCATGGCGAGGATGGTGCTGTAGACGCGCTGTGGGTCCTCGCCTTCCTTGTTGGCAAAGCGGAAGAAGGTGGTCTCCATGCCGTAGGTAAGGATGACGAGCAGCAGGGCAACGTAGGCATAGACGTTTGTTATCACGCCGTAGCCACCGCTTGCTGCCGACAGTTTCGCCGTGTAGAGCGGCACTAACAGATAGTTGAGAAAACGCCCGAGGATGCTGCTCATGCCATAGATGGCAGTCTCCTTTGCGAGAGATTTTAAACTGGCCATAATTTTAAAGGTAAAAAGGTAAAAAGGTAAAAAGGTAAAAAATCTGCTTGCTTGAGAAGGGTGGGGCTTTTCTTTGCTTCTTTGAGCTTGCCTTTGCTTCTTTCAGCTTCGCTTCGTTTTCATGTTGCTTTTCTTACCTTTTTAGCTTTATACCTTTTTGTTATGTTTTAAAAGAATAAGTAAGCTATTGCTATTGCTGCAATTGATCCCGACACGTCGGCGAGCAGACCACAGGTTACGGCGTGGCGGGTGTAGCGAACACCAACGCTGCCGAAGTAGACGGCGAGGATGTAGAACGTGGTGTCGGTGGAGCCTTGCAAGATGCACGACAGACGACCCACGAACGAGTCGGCGCCGTATGTGGTCATGGCATCCACCATCATGCCGCGGGCACCAGAGCCCGAGAGCGGTTTCATGAGAGCCGTGGGGAGCGCACCGACAAAATCGGTGTTGCCGCCACATGCCGAAACCGTCCATTTCACGCCGTCCACGAGCATGTCCATGGCACCCGAGGCGCGGAACACGCCGATGGCCACAAGAATGGCCACAAGATAGGGGATGATGCGCACGGCCGTAGAGAAGCCGTCCTTTGCGCCCTCAATGAACGTGTCGTAGACGTTCACCTTCTTGATCATTCCTGCGATGATGAACGACACGATAATGAGCATCAGCAAGATGTTGGCCACCGAGGTGCTCACCAGGTTCATGGTCTCCTTGTTGAGCTGTCCGAAGCCCCATATCACGGCTGCCACGAAGAGGCTCATGCCGCCGAGCGTGAGCAAGATGGTCTTGTTGATGAGGTTTATGCGTTGGAACGTCGACGTTATGATGATGCCGAAGAGCGTTGAGAAGAATGTTGCCAGCAGGATGGGTATGAACACGTCGGTGGGCTGTGCTGCACCGAGCTGTGCTCTGTAGACCATGATGGAGATGGGTATGATGGTCAGTCCCGAGGTGTTGAGCACAAGGAACATGATCATGGGGTTTGTCGCCGTGTCCTTCTTGGGGTTCAGGTCCTGCAGCTGCTCCATGGCCCGCAGACCGAGCGGTGTCGCCGCGTTGTCGAGCCCCAGCATGTTGGCAGCCATGTTCATGAAGATGCTTCCCGTCACGGGGTGTCCCTTCGGTATGTCCGGGAACAGGCGCGTGAAGACAGGCGAGAGGAGCTTGGCCAGCGCGTTCACCACGCCGCCCTTCTCGCCTATTTTCATTATTCCGAGCCACAAGCTGAGAACGCCCGTCAGACCGAGCGATATTTCGAACGCCGTCTTTGCCGTGTCGAAGGTGGAATTCATCATTTCGGGAAACACCGTCGTGTCGCCGAAGAACACCAGCTTCACCAGAGCAATGGCAAAGGCGATGAGGAAGAATGCTATCCAAATGTAGTTGAGTACCATGTAATTTTGTTTTGTTAAAGCAGCTTTTTTTACAATCGCCACCTAATAATATAGATTTTGCAAAATTACTTAAATTGTTTGAATTTGAGGAGGTTTCTACTTAGAAATAATTCATAATGTTCATGAAAATCACTTTTTGATAGCACACCTGTCCTTTTTTCGCGTCAGCTTTCATCTGCTGAGCTGCTGTAGCCAGGATTGTTGGGTTTGAGATGGGGGTTTATGTCCATCTGTGTTTGCGGCACCGACCAAAGATAGTCTCTCGCATCGTCGAAGATGTAGAGATCAAGACGTATGTTCTCGGTGTAGTTGTTAAGGAAACGAGCGCCGAGCACATATCCGTCAAGACACTCCTTGCCTATGCGCCATCGTTTGATGTCGAACCATCGCAAGCCCTCCAAAGCCAGCTCGCAGCGGCGTTCGCGGCGTATAAGAAGACGCATCTGTGCCTGTGACAAGTCTGAGGGGTAGGCGAGCGCTTGTTCATCGTTGAATCCTGCCCTTTCTCTGATGGCTCTTATTGTCTTGTTCCACACCTCACGGCTCATCTTGCCTTGTTCGTTCATTGCCTCGGCATACATGAGCAGCACATCGGCATAGCGCATGGTGATGATATTGATAGACGACTGCATGCGCTGCTCGTGCTTGGCATCATAATATTTCCGCACATAGTAGCCCGTAGGTGTCTGGTTCTTGTTTAAGCCGGCGAAGGCATCGGTCTTGTCGAGAGCGTCGGGGTTGATGTAGATGATCTTGTCTTTCGTTCCATCGTTAACATTGTCGCTCCACCTGTAGCCGTCATACACCACTGTGGCTGTGAGTCGTGGGTCACGGTTGGCGTATGGCATGCTTGCGTCATAAAGCGGTGATTGCTCTGCTGTCTGTCCGTCGAGCATGAGAAAGGCGTCGACCAGGCTCTGTGTGGGCGCAATCTCGTTCAGACGTGCACCAACCGACAGCGGTGCCATGTTGAACATGTCCTCCCATACCCTTACCTTGGGTGCATACTCGCAGTCGGCAATAATCTCTTCGTTATACTCGGCTTCTTGGGTGAAGAGTGCGGCATAGTTGGGGAACAGACTATAGTGTCCATATTTTTCCTGTTGTGAGATGAGCCTGTTGCAATAGCGTTCAGCTTTTGCCCAGTCGCCGTCATAAAGATAAGCTCGGGCTTGAAGAGCCACTGCGGCTCCACATGTTATCTGTCCGCGCTGGTCGTCGGTGAGATCGTCGCGTCGTGGCAGATGAGGCATAATGCTGTCGAGCTCGGTGTGCAGAGCCCTCATTATCTGTACATGAGGAGTGCGTGTTACCCGCTTGCTCTCGGAGACTGACAGTTCGTGTGTAAAATAAGGCACATTGCCGTAAAACTCGGTGAGTCTCAGATACATCCATGCCCTGAGGTATCGTGCCTGTGCCTTCATTCCGTTTATCTGTTTCGGATCGGCCTTAAGCCGGTCTATGTTGGCAAGAAACATGTTTGCTGTCTTTATGCCGCCATACAGATTTTTCCATGTGGAGGCGAATATGGGTGTTGTGGCCTCAGCGTTGCCGTTGCGTATGACGCGCTCGTCGTTATAGTCGCGGGTGCGCATGAGGTTGTCAGACAAAGTCTCGTCGCTCCACATCATCGTTGCCGAATAGTGTTGGTTGTAGATCATGTTGAGCAAGTATTGCGCCCTGTCTACGGATGCCCAGAACTCATCCTCTCCATACGTTCCTGATGGCTCGTTGTCCATGTCGTTACATCCGCTGAAGACGAGTGTTGCAAACATGCAAGCTGCAATGTATAATAGTTTTTTCATTCTTGTTATGCCCTTTTTTGCAGAATTTTTTTAGAAATCGATGTCAAAGCCCACGCCCCAGTAGCGCAGTGGTGGATACTTGCATCCGGTGTTGGCAGATCTGAACGTCATGCTGCTGTCAAACTCGGATGTCTCTGGGTCTATGAACGTTGTTGGTGAGAGAGTGAACAGGTTCTGGCCTGTTGCATAGAAGCGCAGGCGCTGCAGATGCAGCCATCGTGTGATCTTGGGAGGCAAGGTGTAGCCCACCGTGATGTTTTTCAGTCGTGCATAGGCAGCGTTGAAGATGTAGATGTCGGAGCCCATGCGGTAGTTGTTGATCTCAGACGTTGAGCCAGGTGCCGCCAGCCGTGGATAATGGCTGTTGGTGTTGGTGGCTGTCCAATAGTCGGTTTGGTGGCGGTACATCGTGTAAGAGTAGTTGCCGAAGAACGGCTCTACCAGCTCGCCGTGCACCATCATGTCGCGTTTGCCCACACCGTTGATGAACAGGCTCATGTCGAGCCCTTTCCACGTCACCGTGTATGTCAGGCCAAAGGTGTAGCGCGGGAAGGCGTTGCCCAACACAAAGCGGTCTCTGCCGTCTATTATGCCGTTGCCGTCGCGGTCAACGAAGCGCAGGTCGCCGGGATAAACGGTGATGCCTAAAGGCAGTGCTGCCTCAGCAATCTCTTCCTCGCTCTGGAAGATGCCAGCCACACGGTAGCCATAATAAGAGTTGAGCGGCACGCCGACCTTCTTGATGACCCACATCTCTTCCAGCTGTGCCACCTCTTCGCCTTCTGGGAAGCTACGCAGCCAGTTGCGGGTGTCGGCAAGGTTGAGGCTCAGTTCGTGTGTGACCTGTCCTGTGCGTCCCTTCCATTGTAATGTGAGTTCCCATCCGCTGTTTGCCATCCGTCCCACGTTGGTTATCGCCAAGTCTGTTCCGTAGACTGTTGCCGATATTGGGCGCATGAGGATGTGGCGTGTGTCTTTGTGAAACAGATTGGCGCTCACCGTTAGACTGTTGTTGAGAAAAGAGGCGTCAAAGCCAATGTTGAATGTGCTTGTGCGTTCCCACTTGAGATTGTCAGAGCCCAGAGTGAAGCCTGCTCCTACCACACCTTTGTTGTTGAACGAATAGATGTTGTTGTAAGGAAGATATCGTGTGAACCGTTCGTTTGCGCTTATGCTTTGGTTGCCGAGCACGCCGAGCGATGAGCGCAGCTTCAGTGTGCCCACGCTTTTCTTGTAAGAGCGCATGAACGGTTCTTCGCTTATAGCCCAACTACCCGATATTGAAGGGAAGAATCCCCATCTGTGTCGACTCCCAAACTTTGAGGTGCCGTCGTAGCGGAAGTCGAACTCGCCCACATAGCGGTTGCTATGGTTAAACACCACACGTCCGAAAGCCGAAGATATGCTTGTGCGTGTCTGTGTCTCAGGACTGAGTTTTGTGCCCTGCCCTGGTGTTATGTAAGCGTTGTTGTCGGTAGATGTTCCCAAATCGGAGTTCGAGTAGTAGAGGCGCATCTTGTTCTCGCTTGATGTGGCGCTCTCGTTAGACAGTCCGAGCATGGCCTTGAGGCTGTTGCCTCGCCATGCCAAATCATAGTTGAGAAGCATCTGGGTGTTTATAAGATATTTGTCGCTGTTGTTGTCGCTCACTTCTCTTGCCTCGTGGTCGTAGCGTGAGGGTTGTGTCATGTTGTTGCTTTGATAGTAGGGCACGGTGAGTTGGCGTGTGAGGGTGTGGTTGCCCGTGATGTTGACGCCCACCGATCCTTTCAGCGACAGTCCTTTGACGAGGCTCATCTCTGCGGTGGCATTGGCTGTGAAATCGTTGTTGCGGCTCTTTGACGTGCCGCCGGCTTCAAGGCTGCCTAACGGGTTAAACTCAGAGAGTATGTCGTTAATAAGATACTTGCCGTCTTCTTTCATCTTGTAATAGTAGAAGGGTGGCACACGCGAAGCGTCGCTCTCCAGAAGGGAGCCCATGGTTGCCACGCTGTTCTCTCGCACGAAGGCCAGCAAGGCTTGCAGGTGCAGCCGTCCTGCCTCTACCTGAAGGTTGGAGCGTAGATTGTAGCGTTGTGTGCCGTAACTGCTGTTGCCCACATAGTTGCTGCCTTGGGAGAACATGCCCGCCGACACCATGTATGACGTGTGTGCTGTTCCGCCGCTCACGCTCACGTTGTGGTTCTGCTGCAAGGCGTTTCTGAAAATCTGGTTCATGAACCACCGCTCTTCGTCTTGATGATTACGCAGATCTTCAATCTGGGCGTCGCTAAACTCGGCATAGCGTCCCACGTTACGGGAACTCTCGTTGCGTTTCTCTGCGTTTTGCCAGCCAGCAAGCGGCTCATACAGGATGTGTGGTTGCTGCCATCCCACGGCTGTGGAGAACTTTATGGCCGGCCTTTCGCTGCGCGAACCCTTCTTTGTGGTCACAAGAATAACGCCGTTGCCAGATCTCGATCCGTATATGGCAGCCGCTCCTGCGTCCTTGAGCACCGAAATGTTGTCGATGTCGTTGGGGTTTATCTTGGCGAGCGTCTCCTCGTTGCTAACCATGCCGTCTACCACCACCAGCGGTGCGTTGCTGTTAAGCGTGCTTATGCCGCGTATGTTGATGTTGGTGAGCAAGGTATTGGGGTCGCTGCTCCTTTTTTGCACGGTGAGGTTTGGAGACAGACCCTGCATGGCATCGGCCAGCGAGCCCGTCTTCTGACGTGTTATCTCGTCATGCCCAATCTTGTCGACGGCTCCCGTGAGGGTGAGACGGTTTGTTGTGCCATAGCCAATGACCACCACCTCGTTGAGGCTGTTGGTAACTTCGTGTAGACGAATCAGGGGCAATTGCTGGCGGTGCCCTACGTTTATGGTGGCGTGGTTAAAGCCAATGTATGACACCTGAAGCGTGGTGTTGGGCTCGACGTTAAGGGCAAACTGTCCGTTATAGTCGGTCACGGTGCCGCTCTTTACTCTCTGGTCGTAGACGGTGGCTCCCATGATTGGCTGTCCGCTGTTGTCGACCACACGTCCTGTCACGATAAAGGCGTTGCTGCTGTTTGTTGCCGACGGTTTCTTCTCTGTTTTGTCTGTAGAAGCAGGTCTGTAGAGGATGATGAGGCGTTTTTTTATCGTGAATGAAACGCCCTCGGGCAGTATGTTGCGCAGCACCTTCTTTATTGGTGTGCGGCTGAAGGTGGCTGTTACATGTTGCGACTCGTCTATGGCATCTGCTTTGAATATGAACGACATGCGTGTCTGGCGCTCAACCTCGTGTATGACATCACGCAAAGGCTCGTCCTTGAACCTCTGTGTGACGTGTTGCGCCCTTGCCATGCTGAACGGGCAGCACAGCAAGGCCGTTAGAGCGGCTGACAAGATGTGTTCGTGCAAAGTCATTTTGGTGTTAGCGTATCGTTATGTTACGGTCGTTGCGGCTTGCCTTGTGTGATGTTATCTGCTCAATGGCCTGCAGTACCTCGTCAATGGTCTCGTTGTTTTGAAGCATCACAGATATGCGCATGTCGGCACATTGTGGCGAGGCGATGTTTACGTTAACATCATATTGTCGCTCCAAGATCTGTGCAAACTCTTTCATGCTGATGTCGCTGTACATGAGTTTTCCTGTGCGCCATGCGTCGACTTGTGTGTTGGCTTTAGAGAGCGAGATCTTGCTTGTGGTGCGGTTCAGAGTAGCAGTCTGTCCTGGTGACAGCGTTATGTGCTGGCTGCCGTTAGACAGTTCGACCTTGCCCTTTATCAGAGTGGTGGTTGACAGACTGTCGTTGTCGTATGCCGACACGTTGAACCGTGTGCCCTTCACCGTGACGTCATAGCCTGCGGTGTGAACGGTGAATGGCTTGCCTTCATGTTTTGTAACCTCAAAGAAGGCCTCGCCCTTCAGCTCCACATGTCTGTTGTCGTTGGCAAAGCGGTTGGTGTAGATAAGTTTCGATGCGCTGTTGAGCCACACCACCGACCCGTCGGGCAGTGTCAGACGGGTGTGGCTGCCTGCTGGTGCCTCACAACAGAAGGTCTGCACGCTCCCCGTGTTGTCGGTAGCGAGCAAGGCTGTAAGTGTGATGATGAGGAGCAGCATGGCTGCCGCTGCAATCTTGTGCCAGAGGCGCAGCCCTATAACACGGCGTTGCTCTGTTTCATGATGTTGCAGCAAGGTGCTGTGTGAGGCAGTGTCTTCGCTTGTGGTAGCCTCTTGTGCGTCGATGGTCTGCATGAGGCGTAGCCAAGCTTCATCGGTAGAGCTGGTGTGAGAGGCTCCTGCCTTTATCCATTCCTTCTCCCATAGCCTAAACTGCTGCATGTTGCGAGGCTCGTGCTCTATGTATTGTTGTAGGCGTGCTTGCTCGTCGAGGGTTGCACATCCCTCGAAGAAGCGTAAAGCCACAGCCTTGATGTCCTGTTGGTTGTTGTTCATAGTGGTTGCTTATATGTTATAATGAAATGACAATGCGTTGGAAAAAATTTCAACCAGCTCACATCCTAATTAATCATTTTTAAGGGCGCTTCCCATGCTAAGGCAGCAATGAGCAGTGTGGTGAAAAAGCCCGTGGGGTAGAGGGAACCGAAATGTTGTGTCACCTTGCCGAGAGCCTTCTTTGCCAGCTTGTCGACCATGGCAACCGACACCTCCATCTTGTCGGCTGCTTCGCGCAATGTCATGCCGTCCATGCGCACAAGGGTGAACGCCTCCTTCTGTCTTGGCGGAATGGTGTTGAGGAAGCTGTCGAGCTGGTTCAGGATGTCGCGCGTCTCGACCACAGTGGCCGTGTCGGAGCACATGTCGATGTTTGTGAGCCGTTGCGTGGTGTTGACCTCTTGCCGCTCCAGATGTTTCCGTAAGGTGGATTGGTGGTTTATGTAGTTGATGCAGCGGTTGCGCACCCCCGTCATGAGCAGCGCTGCAATGTTGCACTGACTTATAGTGCCGCGTCGGCTCCACAGGTAGATAAACATCTCCTGCACAATGTCCTGTGCCGCATCGGCATCGTATATATAACTTCTTGCGAAGGCCAGCAGTCGCGGATAGTATGTCCTGAAGAGGGTCTCCAGAGCCGCCTTGCTGCCAGCGTTCAACTCGTCAAGAAGCTTTTGGTTATGTGTGGGTAGCATTTCTTCTTTATAAAGGATGAAATATTTTCTTTGCGATTTTAAGTAATGCAAAGATAGTGGATTTTGCGCAATAATGAAAGAGGTTGAATAGAAAAAACATGAAAAAAAAGTGGCGTGTGGTTGAAATTTTGTCTTCTCGTCTGTTAAGACTAATAACATTTGGTGAATATCTGTTTAAGAAAACGTTCGGCGAATGGCAACTTTCTATAAAACGCTAAAAAGAGTAACAAATTAATAACTAAAAAAACAAATGAGGAACAAGCGAGGTAGTGTGCTTTGTTTAGGGCTTGTAGCTGCAATGATGCTGTTTGCGTCGTCGCTTCAGGCTTTGCCGCTGACCAGTCAGGTCTATGCCTACACAATAAACTGGAGCGCAGCGGCCGACAGCGCCACACAGTCGCTGGTTAACCGTTTCTGGGATGTCGACAAACATTATTTTGTCTATAATGCCGACCAGTTTGAGAACGCACCGACCAATGCCTACTGGCCTCAGGCCCACGCCATGGACGTTATAATAGACGCTTATCTGCGCACAGGAGACAAGAAATATTCGGACATGTTCCCGCTTTGGTATGAGGGCATAAAGCAACAAAACTCTTATGACCGCAACGGCTACCGCAACAATTTCTATGACGACTCCGAGTGGATTGGCCTTACCATGGTCCGTCTCTATGAGGTGACGAAAGAAGACAAGTATCTGGCCACAGCCAAAGACCTTATGGAATGGGTGAAGACCGCATGGAACAACATTGGCGGTGGTGGCATTGCTTGGGAGAAAAACGACAACCTACATTCCAAGAACGCCTGCTCAAACGGTCCTGCTGCCTTGCTCGCCGTGCGCCTTTATGAGGTAACGAAAGATGCCGACTATCTTGAATGGTCCAAGAAAATTTACGACTGGGAGAAGGCGAATCTCTTCAACCCCGCTACAGGGGCCGTCTATGACGCTCTGAACGGCAACACAGGCAAGCTCGACAAGGTAACGCTGAGCTACAACTCAGGCACGTTCACAGGTGCTGCCTACCATCTGTTCAAGGTCACAGGCGACGAGACCTATCTTAACGATGCCCGCAAGTGTGCCAACTTTGCCATCAGCGACCGCAGCATGATCGACACAAGCAACAACATCATCCGCGATGAGGGCAAAACCGATGGCGGCCTGTTCAAGGGCATCTTCATGCGCTATTTCCGCCAGCTGCTTGACGAGCCGGCCTTGAGCGAGGTTTACAGGAAAAAGTTTACCACGTTCTTCAACCATAACGCCGAGGTGTTGTGGCGCAACGGCGTGAACAAGAACGACCTGCTCTTCAGCTCGTCATGGTCAACACCTGTTGTCGGCACAACAACCCTCACGTCGCATGTGAGCGGCTGCACACTGTTGGAGATGAGAGCAAGCCACGAGTAGAACGCATAATATAGCCCGATGATCACAGTAAAAAAACCTTACAATAAAGATGTTGCTTGGCAACCTCTGATTTTTGTCTAAAAGATTTCAAATAATAAGATGGGTTGTCAATAAGTAAACGTATAATCTAACCCGATGATCACACAAAAAACCTTACAATAAAGAGGTTGCTTGACAACCTCTGATTTCTGTCTAAAAGATTTCAAGTGATAGGACGGGTGTCGAGACCGATTTTTATTCGGTTTTGGCACCCTTGTCTTTATTTTTTTTATTAACTTTGCGGTTGAATAGCTTACTGCTCAAACTCTCACAAAAGAAAACGAACAATATAATAACTTTTTCTAAGCCAAGGGGTGAAAACAACAAGCCTTAAGGGGTGAAAGCTGCAAAAGCCAAGGGGTGAAAGCAGAAATCTCAAGAGGTGAAGACAACATAAGCTGAAAGGTGAAAACGGCGAAAAGCAAAAATGAAAGCTGTAAAACCAAGAGGCTAAACTGATAAAAGCAAAATAAGGAAAAACAAGGAAAAACAAAGAAAAATAATTTAAGATAATTATGAGACGAATAATTCTTTCTACTATTGCCCTGCTCTTTGCAGTGGTCATGAGCGCACAAAATCTGTATGTGGGCTCTTACAATGTCCGTAACCGCAACGGCGGCGACGAGAAAAACGGTAACGTGTGGGCTACACGTTGCAAGGTTATGTGTGACATGATAAACTTTGAGGCTCCTGACGTGTTCGGCACCCAGGAGGTGCTCGTAGGCCAGCTGCGCGACATGCGTGCTGCGCTCGACAACTACGACTTCATTGGTGTGGGCCGCGACGACGGCAAGGAGGCGGGCGAGTATGCCGCCATCTTCTATAAGAAGGATAACCTGAAGCTGTTGCACAACGGCAACTTCTGGCTTAACGAGACCCCCGACACGCCGAAGTTGGGATGGGATGCCGTCTGCATTCGCATCTGCACATGGGGCGAGTTTGAGCAGAAGGCAACGGGCTTGCGCTTCTTCCATTTCAACCTCCACATGGATCATGTGGGCATCGTGGCCCGTCGCGAGGCTGCCAAGCTTATCGTGGCCAAGATTCGCGAGATCGCCAAGGGTGCGCCCGTGGTGGTGACAGGCGACTTCAACGTGGACCAGAACAACGAGATCTTCAAGATCTTTACCTCGTCGGGCATCTTGAAGGACAGCTATCCTGCTGCCCGTCTGCGCTTTGCCACAAACGGCACGTTCAACGCCTTCGACACAAACATGTGGACCGAATCGCGCATTGACCATGTGTTCGTGTCGCCCATGTTTGAGGTTGACCGCTACGGCATCCTCACCAACGCCTATTGGACCCCGAAGAGTGCCGATGCACAGAAGGGTAACGATGCTCCTGGCGAGATCGAGTTTAAACGCTATGACCGCCGCGCACCGTCAGACCACTATCCGGTGATGGTGCATTTAAAGGCTTTTAAAGGTAAAAAGGTAAAAAGGTAAAAAGGTAAAAAGGTAAAAAAGTAAAAAAAGGGGCTGTGCCCCTTAATGAGATAAACCATATAGAGCTTATCGGTTATATAAAACCCATAAAAAGACTATAGATTATCTCGTTAAGGGGCGTCAGCCCCTTTTTTACCTTTCAAGGCGTCAGCCTTTTTTTTACCTTTTTACCTTTTTACTTTTTTACCTTTAAAAGTCCCTTTAAAGAGCTATCGCTGTTTCCAGCGCCAGCTTCATCATCTGTGTGAACGAGTTCTGGCGCTCTTCGGCTGTCAGCTCAACATGGCTCACGAACGAGTCGCTGATGGTGAGCAGACAGGCGGCACGCTTGCCAAGCATGTTGGCGTTGTGGAAGAGGGCGAAGCTCTCCATCTCTACACAGTCGCTGCCTGTTTTCTCGGCAATGTCCTGCCATGTGCCCTGTGAGGCGTCGCGGTAGAACACGTCGCTCGAGTGAACCACGCTGGGCTTACACTCTATGCCCAGCTCCTTGGCCTTAGCCTCGATCACGGCGTTGATCTCTGCGCTGGGCTTGATGTGTGTGTCCTCGCATCCGCCCTGCACCTTGGCGTATGACGACTCGCTAACTGAATCTTTTGCCAGCGTCACGTCCCTGACGTTCAGCCATTCGCGGTAGCTGCCTGCCGAGCCTATGCGGATGATGTTTTCTACATCATAAAACTTGAACAGCTCGTAAGAGTAGATGCCGATGCTGGGCATGCCCATGCCGCTTGCCATCACCGAAACGGGCTTGCCGTTGTAGAGGCCAGTGTAGCCGAGCATGTTGCGCACAGAGGTCACCAACTTGATGTCTGTAAGAAATGTTTCTGCAATAAACTTAGCCCTGAGCGGATCGCCGGGCATCAGCACTGTCTTTGCGAAATCGCCAGCTGCTGCTGAAATGTGTGGTGTTGCCATAAGATTGTTCTTTTTAAATTTTATTTTGTTTATATTCTTTTTACTTAAGTTTCGCAAGCGAAAGAAGTTATAGTAAGTTACAGGAAGATAACTCGCTTCGCTCGTGAAGTTAATGGACAAATGTCTTGTTGTTTAAGCAATAAAGCTATTGTCCGTCCGTTCGGCTTTGCCGCTTGCCTAAGCAAGAACTTGTTTACTTAATAATCATTCTCGTTATACATTCTTCTTTGAAGATGTCCTGCGCCACCTGCTGAATGTCTGTTGCTGTGACGTCGTCGAGCTGCGAGAAGAGCGAGGTGACGTCCTTTTCCAGACCGTAGTGGAGGAAAGTCTTGGCGAAGTCGAGGGCGAAGCTCTCCCTGCTGTCACACGCCACGCCGATCTGTCCCTTGATCTGTCTCTTTGCCGCCTTCAGCTGGGTGTCGGTGAGCGGCTGCTTCATGAAGCGGTCCAGCTCCTTGCGCACGAGACGCAGGCAGCGGGAGGTGTCGTGCGGGTCGCAACCGAAGTAGAGGCCCCATAGTCCTGTGTCGCCATAGCTCGTTATGAAGCTCTCCACGGTGTAGACCAGAGCGTGTCGCTCACGCAGCGACAGGTTGAGGCGTGCGTTCATGCCCGGTCCGCCCAAGATGTTGTTCATGAGGTAGAGGGCAATGCGGCGTTTGTCGCCCATGGGGTAGGCGCGGTTTGCCAGCATCACATGCGTCTGGTGCGTGCTCATCTCCTTGACGTTAGACGACGGGGTGTAGGGCGCGAGGGCCGAGGGCCGACGGTTTCTCTCCGTCACCGCCGATGGGGCGGGGCAGGGCATGAGCTTGCTGGCAGCGTCGATGCCGTGAGCGCGTCGCAGCATGGCCACCAGACGGCTGAACGCTATGTCGCCATAAGCGAAGAACACGGCGTTGTCGGGCCGGTAGAGCCTTTGCGTGAACGCCTTGGCGTGTGACGTGGTGTAGGTGCGCAACTGCTGTGCCTCGCCGAGAATGCTGTGGCCCAAGGGGCAGTGGTCGAAGACCGCGTTCTCTGTCTCGTCATAAATAAGCTCCGACGGCGAGTCGTTGTAGCTTTCTATCTCGTCGCATATCACCTCCACCTCCTTGTCTATGTCGGCTTGAGGGTAGGTGCTGTTGAACACGATGTCGGTGAGCAGATCCACGGCCCGTGCTGTGTGCTCATGCAGAATGGCGGCATGATAGACCGTGTCCTCCTTGCCCGTGAAGGCGTTGAGGTCGCCTCCCACGCGTTCCAGAGAGTTGAGGATCTGTATTGCCTTTCGTTTCTCTGTTCCCTTGAAGGTCATGTGTTCCACAAAATGGGCCATGCCCTCCTCCCCCGGCAGCTCATCGCGTGTGCCGGCGTTCACGGCGTAGCCACAGTAGACCACGGGCGATGCTGATGGCCGGTGTATGATGCGAAGCCCGTTGGGAAGCATCGCGGTGTTATATTGCGTCATTTCTTGTCAGTTTTTGGGAGCGGCGAACTGTTCTTTATCGGCTTATTATTCGTCGCTTGTTTACTTCTCAATTAATTTTTTACAAAAATACGAATAATCTTTTTGCTAATTCCAAAATATTTAAGATATTTGCATTCTAAAAGATAAAAAATCAAGATAACATGCGTAAAGTCATAGGAATTGGCGAAACGGTGCTTGACATTATCTTCAAGAACGGCAAACCGACAGAAGCCGTTCCTGGAGGTTCAACGTTCAACGCCATCGTCTCGTTGGGCCGTGCTGGTGTGCCTTGCACCTTCTTTTCAGAGGCGGGCAACGACCGTGTGGGCGAATATATCATCAGCTTTTTGAGAGACAACGGCGTGAATGCCGACAACGTGAACGTGTATCCCGACAGTAAGTCGCCGGTGTCGCTGGCGTTCCTTAACGAGCGCAATGAGGCCGACTATGTGTTCTACCGTGACACACCGCATGAGCATCTCGACTTCGAATATCCCGACATACAGCCCGACGACATCGTGCTCTTCGGATCCTTCTATGCCGTTAACCCCGTGGTGCGCCCACAGGTGCAGGGACTGCTGGAGTATGCCAAGAGCCATGGCGCCATCATCTATTATGACGTCAACTTCCGCCCCTCACATCGTGGCGATGTCATGAGGGCCACCCCAAACCTCATTGAGAACCTCGAGTTTGCCGACATCGTGCGCGGCAGCAGAGACGACTTTAACGTGGTCTATAAGATCGACGATGCCGACAAGGCTTACAACGCCGAGATCTCGTTCTATTGTAAACGCTTCATCTACACCGATGGCGAGAACCCCACCGTGGTGTTCAGCGATGGGCACATGCGCAAGGAGTATGCCACCCCCAAGACCGAGACGGTGAGCACCATTGGTGCTGGCGACAACTTCAACGCCGGTCTTATCTACGCCATGCTTCGCAACGACATACGCCGCGCCGACATAGAGCGTGGGCTCACAGAACAACAGTGGGACAGCATGGTGAAAAGCGCCCAGATGTTCTCTGCCGACTGTTGCAAGGACATCTTCAACTATGTGTCGAAAGACTTCGGAAAGAAACTCGTTTAAAGGTAAAAGGTAAAAAGGCTGGCGCCGCATTTAAAGGAAAAGGGAAAAACGAAAAGTGAAAAATCCTATAGCCTTTTTTAAAGGTAAAAAGGTAAAAAAGGCTGCGGGCTCGCCTTTAAAGATGGGGCTCGCCTTTAAAGAAAATGGGGGCCTTTAAAGAGGGGGCCTTTAAAGAACAGGATCGTCTAAAAAATAAAACCAAATAAGAAAAAGCTCAGACATTATGAAAGAGATAACAAGCAATATCTATTATGTGGGTGTGAACGACCGCAACAAGAACCTCTTTGAGGGACTGTGGCCATTGCCCAAAGGAGTGTCTTACAACTCCTATCTTATCGTGGACGAGAAGGTGTGTCTTGTCGACACCGTAGAGGTCGATTTCTTCACACAGTTTATAGAGAACATCCGCGATGTGATCGGCGATCGTCCCATCGACTATATCGTTGTTAACCACATGGAGCCCGACCACAGCGGCTCGCTGGCTCTCATGCGCAAGTATTATCCCAACGTCACCGTTATCGGCAACAAGAAGACGTTTGGCATGATGGCCGGCTTCTATGGCATTGAAGGCGGCTGCGAGCATGAGGTGAAGAACGGCGACACGCTGTCGCTCGGCAAGCACGAGCTGCAGTTTGTGCTCACGCCGATGGTCCACTGGCCCGAGACCATGGTAACGCTCGACACCACCACCCACACGCTGTTCTCAGGCGATGCCTTCGGTTGCTTCGGCGCCCTCAACGGCGGCGTTGTGGACAGCGACATCAACTGCGACTCGTTCTGGATGGAGATGATACGCTATTACAGCAACATTGTGGGCAAGTATGGCATACCCGTGCAGAACGCGCTGAAGAAGCTTGCTGGCGTTCAGATCGACTATATCTGCTCTACCCATGGTCCTGTGTGGCACGACTTTGCCGCCCGCGTCATCGGCACCTATGACCGTCTGTCGCGCTACGAGGCAGAGCCCGGTCTGGTGATCTGTTACGGCACGATGTATGGCAACACGGAGCGCATGGCCGAGATTATCGCTCAGGCAGCAAGTCGTGCAGGCGTTAAGGACATCGTGATCTACAATGTCTCCAAGACCCACCATTCGTTTATTCTCCGCGACATCTTCCGTTACAGCGGTCTGATCGTTGGTGCTCCCACCTACAACGCCGGCCTTTATCACGAGATGGAGGTGTTGCTCTCCGAGATCTCTAACCGCGACATCAAGAACCGCCTGTTCGGATGGTTCGGCAGTCATGGCTGGGCAAGCAAGGCTGTTGCCAAGATTGGCGAGTGGAACGAGACCCACCTCAAGTTTGAGGCTGTGGGAGAACCTGTTGACATGAAGCAGGCCCTCACCCCTGAGGTGCGCAAGCAGTGTGAGGCGCTTGGTGTGGCCATGGCAGAACGTCTGCTTGAGGGTAGAAGATAAGAGCTCTTAAGGGCTGCTAAAGATAAAAAGGGTCCCTGTCTAAGATTAAAGACAGGGACCCTTTTGGCTTCTTTTGGGTGCAGATAGACTCTTATTTCTTTCTTGGCTTTCTTCTTGCCCAGCCTTCCTCGGTAAAGTCGGGCTCGGTGCCTTTCAGCTTCACGTTGTCGTTGTGCTGGAAAAACTGCTTCCAGTCGTCTTTCTTGCCACTCTCCTGGAACGTTGAGTCGTCGTCATAGTTGCGGCGCTTCGACTTCTTTTCATATTTGGCAAAGCCATCGTTCTTACCATTGCCGTCGTTCTTGCCATAGCTATCGTTGTCGCGGCCTCTGCGTGAGGTTCTCTCGCTGCGGCCTGAAGAACGGCTGTCGTCGCGTGAGCCACGGTTGCCGCCATCGCGTGATGGGCGACCGCCGCGTGAGCCACGGCCTGAGGCACCGCCGTCGCGGCTGTCGGCATCGTTGCAGCGCACGCTGCGACCCTTATATGATGTTCCGTCGAGCGCACGGATGACCTTCTGTGCATCCTGCTCGGGCACCTCTATGTAAGAGAACTTGCTCAGCAGGTCAATGTGTCCAATCTCCTGACGTCCGTCCACATGACGGTTTACAAACTGCATGACCTCGCCGGGGTAGAAGCCGTCGGCCTTGCCCAGGTTGATGAACAGACGCTTGAAGCCAGCCTCTGCCTTGCGCGGGCCTCTGCTGCGGTCTGTGCGTCCTGTCTTGCCTCTGCCCTCGGCATCGCGCTTGTTGCGCTCGTTGGTGGGCTTGAGAATCTCGGGCGCGTCGGCATAATATTTGAGGAAGCGGCCAAACTCAAGGCTCACGATCTTCTTCAAGATGTCTTCCTTGTCAACAAACTCGAAGTGGCGGTTGATGTCATCCATGAAGGGAGCGATCTCCTCCTCGTCCACATCGGCCTTCTCTATCTCGTCGATGGCCTTATAGAGCTGCTTGGTGCATATCTCCTTAGGTGTGGGCAGCGTTCCGTCGACAAAGTCCTTGCCTATCTCGCGCTCAATGTCGCGCACCTTACGTTTCTCGCGTGTGTGTATGATGCTTATGCTCGTTCCCTTCTTTCCTGCTCGTCCTGTACGTCCCGAACGGTGCGTGTAGCTCTCGATGTCGTCGGGCAGACCATAGTTGATGACGTGTGTCAGGTCGTCCACGTCCAGTCCGCGTGCTGCCACGTCGGTAGCCACGAGGAGCTGTGTGAGGTGCTGGCGGAACTTCTGCATGGTGAGGTCGCGCTGCTGCTGTGAGAGGTCACCGTGCAGCGACTCGGCGTTGTAGCCGTCGCGTATGAGCTTGTCGGCCACCTCCTGTGTCTCCTTCTTTGTGCGGCAGAAGATGATGGCATAAATCTTGGGATAATAATCCACGATACGCTTCAAGGCCAGGTATTTGTCCTTGGCATGCACCATGTAATACACGTGGTTCACCGTTTCCGCTCCCTCGTTGCGCGAGCCTACCACGATTTCCTTGGCCTCGCGCAGGTACTTCTTCGAGATACGCTCTATCTCACGGCTCATCGTGGCAGAGAAGAGCAATGTGTTGTGGTTTTCAGGCACCCCGGCCAGAATCTTGTCTATACTCTCCGTGAACCCCATGGAAAGCATCTCGTCGGCTTCGTCCAACACCACGTTTTCCACATGCTCCAACGAAGCCGCCCCACGCTCCATCAGGTCGATCAGGCGGCCCGGCGTAGCCACAATGACCTGTACGCCCTTCCTCAGCGTACGGATTTGCGGTTCGATGTTCGGG
>ERZ859732.286-NODE-286-length-21077-cov-2.205309_pt1 | contig 21077 bp, 22 predicted proteins | sample MGYA00510123_ERZ859732 | MGnify/ENA primary metagenome ERZ859732 (study PRJEB30046, sample SAMN00715133) | human gut metagenome | study: EMG produced TPA metagenomics assembly of the A metagenome-wide association study of gut microbiota in type 2...
GACAAGGCACCTGATGATTTTGAAAAAATAGATTTTATTCACGGATATGGTCTGAAAAATGTAAAGGACTCAGCCGAGGCATGCGGTGGTTTCTGCGTGATCAATCACGAAAATGATATATATTCCGCCACCGTTATAATACCTGTTCTGAATCCTTGAATCAATTCATCCACAAAAAGGATGAACTATCCCTCTGAAATCTGACAAACGACACGATTTTCTACAACACCTTCGAGCCATTTGCCGTAAGCTTAAAAGTTGCACCTAGCACCTCTGCTGCGCCACGGCACATCATCATTCGACCTAGGAAAATTTCAAAATACTCATACATAGAGCAGATTTTCGTATCAATCTGCAGATTAAGCGCTATGACTTTTTTATCCATATTTATCTTAAGAGCTGCATCTGTTACGGCATAATTTACCCTGTCGTGTATATCAAAATTTTCTTTTGCCTTGTTCCTTACACGGTTTCTGCGCACATCGGTTTTATCTGCTATGATGAGTGCTGCTGAAATAGGATCCGTTGCCCCTCCGGTTGACTCATCATGATGTCCTATCGCAGACACAACCATTATCCTATCCTTCAGACTCATATCTGTTTCTTTGAGTATCTCGTTTGCCAGTATTGCACCATATTCCGCATGACGGCTTCTGTTTACCACATTTCCGATATCATGCATAAATCCCGCGATTTTTACCATTTCAATATCAGATTCGCTGTAACCGAATTTCTTTAATATATATGCTGCTCTTTTGGCTACCATTGTGCAATGAGCTGCCGAATGGTCTGTAAAGCCCAATACTCCAAGGTTTTCATTCCCTTTCTTTAAACATTCACAGACCTCCTTATTCTTTTTTATCTCATCGTATGTCAAATTATTGCCTCCTGTTTTGTTACTTAATCATAAATTATAGTCTGCTTTTCATAAAAATATTCGTACATGTTTTGTAATCTTTGTTTCTGCACTTATAAGCATAACAAATAATTGAAAATATATTGAGGTGGCTGTGTAAAATTTGTGTGAAATTTTCTATTTACTATTGATATATTTTGCATTGACATATTTTGTTGCATATTTTCCTCCTTTATGCATATATTTGACTAAAAAATATGCAGATACTCAATAAGTATCTGCACATTTTCTAAGTAATATTATGCATTAAAGGTTCAAAAGGTATTTTACCCTATCGTATAATAATATACGCTGTATATGCCGCATACATTAGCAGCATGATGATACCCTCGCCTCTTTTTATCTCACGCTTTGTCCATGCCATAATCCACACGATGAGTGAAAATACCACAAGCACGATAATATCTATGATATTTTCCTGTATGAATGCTATCGGGCTGATGGCTGATGCAATTCCGAGCACCATGAGTATATTGAAAATGCATGAGCCGACTGCATTTCCGAGTGCCATATCGACCTCGTTTTTTTTGGCTGCGACTATTGATGTCACAAGCTCCGGAAGTGATGTTCCGATAGATACAATGGTCAATCCGACGAGTGTCTGGCTCATTCCAAGGTCAATCGCTATGCGGCTTGCACTGTCTACTACGACATCTCCGCCTACTGCGATACCGACAGCTCCGATCAGGATGAAAATCACTGCTTTTGGCATTGAGATAAGCGGTATCTCATCGACCTCCTCATCTGATGACTGCCTGTTCTGTTTTAATGTGTGTCTGATAAGGTAGAAAATGTATCCTGCAAAGCAGCCGAGCAGTATTATTCCGTCCACTCTGCCGAGTGTCATGCCGATTGTTCCCATGACAAGAAGTAAAATGGCACATATCATCGAAAATGGGAAATCCCTTTTTAATGATGCTCCGTCCACCACTACCGGTGTCATCAAAGCGCACACGCCGATTACTACCATAAGGTTAAATATGTTTGAGCCTGTCACATTGCTGACTGCGAGCGTATTGTTGTGTGCTATCGATGCTGCCACACTGACCGCGGTTTCAGGAAGCGAGGTTCCCATCGCAACAATTGTCAGTCCGATGATAAGTGACGGTACCTTGAAGCGCTTTGCCACGCTTGAGCTGCCCTCCACGAACAGGTCTGCGCCCTTTACCAGAAATACAAAGCCCACTATGAGGCAGAGCAGCACCACTATAAACGGTGCATTATTGATGAAATTTTCCATGTTGATTCCTCCATTTTTTATTTTTTAAAAGCTTATAATCCCCAGGTGCTCAAGCAATATCTTCACACCTATGAGTATGAGAATGATTCCTCCGGCTATCTCTGATTTCTTTTTATATTTATTGCCGAAAAAGTTTCCGACTATGACTCCGATGATTGAGAGCACGAAGGTTGTAAGTCCGATGATTGCAATAGCCCAGTAGATGTTTAAGCTGTCATAGGTAAATGCAAACATGATTCCGACTGCAAGCGCATCGATGCTTGTCGCAATTGCAAGCAGAAGCATCTCTCCCTGATTGAGCGCCAGGTCCTTTTCCACAACCGCGTCATCATCCTTTTCCTTTACTGCCTCATAAACCATCTTGCCACCGATAAAGCCTAACAGGATAAATGCTATCCAGTGGTCAATGCTTGTGATGTACTTCTCAAAGCGGATGCCCAGCATATAGCCGATAAACGGCATCAGCGCCTGAAAGCCTCCGAAATACAGACCGATTGTCAGCGCCTGCTTTCTGTTTACCTTTGTCATTCCAAGTCCCTTGCAGATAGATACCGCAAAGGCGTCCATTGACAAACCTACTCCTATAAGCAGGATTTCAATAAATAGTACCATATTTTTCTCCCTTTTGCCTAGTGTGCGACGATTAATTTCTCTCATATGAGTATATGAAATGAGTATATGATAGCTTCACATGTAGCTTCATATGAAAAAATGAGACCCTCGCATGCAGACACCAGACTTTATAAAGCTATTATTATATGGCTTATATAGCTTTATTGTGTGCTGCATACTTGAGTCTCATTCTTTAATGTTTGCCAGGTCTATTGACCGGTCTGTTGACAAACCACGTATATTTAAGAATACGCGAACTACTCCCTCAGAGGTAGTGTGTATTTAATTAATCGCCTTTGCTTTAAAAGACTATAGCAAAAGATATGGTGTATGTCAACGCATTTTACCGCTAATTTTTGTACGGAGAGGCTAACTTCTTAAAATAATAGCAACTATCCGGAACATTTTTTTATAAAACAAATTTTATACAGACTTACAGCGAGAACTAATTTATTCTAAAATTACGGTGAGAACTAATTTATTCTAAAATTACGGTTGACACGAAAAACAACATGTGATATGTTTACTACGACAGACATAGTATGACACTCGTAGTACGTCACACGTAGTATTGAATAATTTTAACATGCCTGATGTACAAGCTTTCATCTGTGTATCAGGTGTGCCCGGTGAGTTTCCGGATTCACGATCAATTACGTCATAACTCGGTCTTAAATTAATAAAATGATATGAGGTTAAAAAGGTATTTTGCCCATCATTTATGATGAAATTAAACACTTGATACAGGAGGTGAACAATGGTTAATATAAGCAGCGATGTTATCCGCGGATACAACGATACCATCATACTCTACCTGCTTCTCGACAAACCATCCTACGGCTACGAGATTTCAAAGCAGATAAAGCTAATATCCGAGGAAAAATACGTCATAAAAGAAACAACTCTCTATTCTGCATTTACCCGCCTTGAGAAAAACGGTTATATCTCATCATTCTCTTCGAACGACAATGCAAGTGGAAAGCGCCGGACCTACTATCAGATTACGGATGCCGGCAGAGAGTACTACAGGCTCAAATGCGAGGAATGGAAGCTGACGCTTGATGTAGTAAGCAAATTTATACGATTTTAAAGGAGACATTTTATGGAAACTATAAAGAATTATCTGGAAAATATGTTTTCGCACCTCCCGAATACTCCAGAGGTGCTAAAAGCCAAATATGAGCTCTATCAGATGATGGAGGATAAATACAATGAACTGATATCCGAGGGCAAATCCGACAACGAAGCCATAGGCATAGTCATATCAGAGTTTGGAAACCTTGACGAGCTCGCTGACTCACTCGGCATCAAGAGCTTCGTGAATCCCAGCCAGGCAATGCCTGCCGCCAAAACACTCTCACGTGAAAATGCGGCCGCCTTCCTCAGGGATTCTGCAAGGCACGCTTATCTCACTGCCTTTGGAGTTCTGCTATGTATCGTAGCCAGTCTCGGACCTATATTCTGCGAATATATTCCTTTTACACATGCATCAGACGATATAGCAGATGCAATAGGCGTCACAATATTTTTCCTGTGCATTGCCGTGGCGGTCGGCTTCTTCATTTTTTCAGGCTCCCTCTCATCCAAATGGAGCTACCTGAAGCAAGAGCCCTACTGCATAGATTTTGAGACAGCAAACTGGGTCAACGAGCGAAAGGAAAGCTACCGTGCCACACACGCAATACTTTTAACAGTGGGCATCATGCTCTGTATACTCTGTGCAGTGCCTGCAATCATCATCAGCTCACTAAACACCAAAAGCACCTTCGCAGACTCACTTTCCGGTGGACTCGTGCTCGTGTTTATAGCAATCGGAGTATTCATGATAGTGTTTACAAACATGAAGAAATCAAGCTTTGACAAGCTTCTTTCCCTGAACGGAACACAGACTATGGGCGGTAATTTTGCCAATTCACACGATGGCAAGGTGCACTATGAAAACCCTGTTGTGGCTGCAATCATGTCAGTATACTGGTCAACTGTCACATGCATCTATCTATGCTGGAGCTTTATTACCTTTGACTGGGGTATCACATGGATTATCTGGCCAATAGCCGCAATCATCAATTCGCTGGTGGAAAATCTGCTCGGCGATAAACATGGAAATTAATGGAAACCAGGACAGTCAAAAATGTGTAGCATACTTTGAATAATCACAAAACAAATTATGCAACAAGATAATTCAGAAATGGAGACAAGTCATGAAAAAGAATATATATCTAATAATAATTACAATAATTACCGTGGTCTGCATCATCGCCGGGAGTCTCTACCATATCGGGGGCTTTGCCCTCGACCTGTTTGACAATCTGATTCCGCACTCAGACAAGTCTCTCGGTAACGTGTGCACGAAGGAGCTTTCAGTCGATGAATTTTCAAACCTGATATTTGATACAACCATATCGAATATCTACGTAAAAACCGGTGACAGCTATACGGTCTCATACAAATGCAACAAGCGTCTGGTTCCAAAGATTAAGAGCTCCGGCGATACCCTCACAATATCACAGAGCAAAGGATCCAACTACAGAAGAAACACCACGAGCGAAATCACTGTTACCATTCCTGAGGGCGCAGCATTGAACAAGCTCTCCCTTGATACCGGCGTAGGCGAGATAAGCCTCGATGCTCTGACCGCCGCCGATGCAGAATTTGACACCGGCGTAGGCGATTTGTATGTCACAGGCTGCAGCTTCGCCACATCAACCGGCGACCTTAGCTTTGAAAACTGTGCCTTTGACGAGATGGATATCGACGGCGGTACCGGTAACATCACTGTGACATCCTCACAGTCACTTGACGGCTACATGATGGACCTGGACTCTGGTACAGGCGATATCACAATCAACGGCAATGACTATGATGATGAGTATGAGGTAAATGAGCATGCAAAAAAGCACCTGGTTATTGACTCGGGACTTGGTGATATTGTGGTGAGGTATTAAATTAAGATTTTCACTTTTTATTGTCCATAAACTGTGGCTCCATATATCCGGTTCCTGACATGGACTTGTAGTAGCGGCTTGCGGCCTGCGTGCCGACACGCACCTCGCGGGCCTGCTTCTTTATGGACGCAAATTTCAGAGTCATGAGATCCTTGTTGCGGGCCTCCTGACTCTGTATTTTTACGCTCTTGTCCGTGATACTGCGGATATGCTCCTGCATGGTGCGTATCTGCTCCTTGTAGTCCTCCTTGTGACCATTCAGCTCTTCCTTTGTACGTTCGAAAAGCTTCTCAAAGCCTGAATCTAAGTTATTGAGCTGGTCGATAAGCCTGCTTTTTGCCTCAACTACCTCGTCAAAGTCGTCCGGTGTGAGCTGTGGATCCTCGAGCTGGTTCTTCTGCTTGATATCAAGCTCTATTATCCGGTCGAGTACCTGTTCCTTTTTCTCCAGGCTTTGTATCATTATATCTATGTATGTCTGTTCCATGATGTTCTCCCTGTATTTCCAATTGTTTTAACTATAAGCATCTCTATAATAGCACAAAACGCACAAACAAACTAGCTTCATGCTGCTGTCTCTGCGTTTTGTTTAAGTTAAAAACTCTCTATAATCCCTGTCGGTGATTTATGATACATTTATCTATGACACATGCAGCTTGTTTCCGTTACATGTTGCCTGCATGACCTCTTTCCACGCATCACGCATAGTGCGCAGATGCTCAAGCACCTCCTCAAGAATCTCCTTGTCCTTCTTTATGTTGGCCTCGACAAGGCGTCTGTGAAGATATGTATATACATTGTTAAAATCCTTTGATACCGGATATTTGTCATCAAGTGTGGACTGGAACTCTTCTATGATACGCTCAACCTTGCGGATGTTTGTGTGAGCCTGCTGGATATCCTCCTTCTCCACTGCCATAATGGCGATATTGCAAAATTTGATTGCACCATCATACAGCATGAGTGTAAGCTCTGCCGGTGATGCAGTCATGATTTTGTTGTTTGCATATGCTGCGTATGCTTTATTTTGTAACATAATATACCCTCCCTGGTATCTTTTATGAGAAGTAACTGCTAATTGAGCTCTGTGTGCTGTTGAGCTTGGTCATAGCTGACTCCATCTGAGTAAACTTGTTGTAGTAGTAATCCTCACGATCTGAGATTTTTTTCTCCCATTCCTTAATAGTCTTGGTGTAGTTAGTGTACTCTGTCTTCATCTGCTTGTCATTGTAAATGGTAAATGCTGAGCTCAAATCTGTAGACTTCATCTTGTCACCGATTGCACTATACAGATTAGTTGAAAGCTGCTGCATAAACTGCATTACAGTATCCGGATCATCGTTTATAGCTGCCATGAGCTTATCTGTCTTGCCGGATGTATTGGCGTCATCCTCATCACCATCAATGTGATATGCATTCTGCTCATTCTCCGCTGCATTCAAAAATCCAAGTGTACTGATTCCAAAGCTTGAGAGCGAATACTTCTTGCCGCCTATCTCAACTGATGACATCATGGCTGTCTGCATTGCTGTCATTACGCTGCCAAGTGTAGAATCCCTGCGAAGCAGAGAGTCCTTAATCTTTGTCTCCCACTTCTCAATCTCTTTATCAGACATCTGATCCTTCTCATCATCCGTGAGTGGCTCGTAGCTTCCTGCTGAATCAGCATTGTATAGCTTCGTCATCTCGTTGATGATGTTGTTGTATTCTGTCAGAAAATCCTTTACCTTATCATATACACCCTGTGTATCTGTGCTGGTTGTAATGCTTATAGCACTGTCCCCGGTCTCAGCAAGTGCCTCGATTGTCAGTCCATTGATTGAATAGCTGTTACTATCACCTGTATATTTTACACCGTTCAGCTCAATCTCCGAATCCTGTCCTGCGACCTTCTTCACCTGTGAATTGAAAAGTGCCTTATTCTTAAGCGTGTATGCAGTGTTTACCCTGTCGAGCAGGTCGTTTAGCGCCTGTGTATACTCAGACGAATCCTTCTGCTTTGAGGCAAGCTCCTTTACAATATTACTATCTGCTGCTTTTTTTGTGTTGTCCTCTGCGTCCTTCTCCAGAGCGTTGGCTTTATTTACAAAGCCGTCATCCTCGTTTCCGTTTCCTGCTAAAAGCTGCTCTACTGCTTCCTTTCCTGAAACAGTGATTGTGCCGCCATCCTTATCCTTGCCTGCATAAGCATTCTGAATAGCCTTTGTGAGGCTGGCAACCGAAAACTCGTCATCGCTTCCGAGCACTTCATCCTTTGAAGCCTCAAATGCCTGAACCGACGCAAGAGCCTCATCGTATGAGCTTTTAGTCTTTTCATCCATTGACTTTATGATTGTGTCATACGCAGCTGAAGCTGACTCTATGCCTGTCTTGTTTTCAGCATCTGCCGCAATGGTGTACTCGGTCTTTTGTGAAACAGTGATGGAATCAGTTTTATCAGCTGTGCCATCTTCCTTTTGCAGATAGTACCTGCCGTCTTTCTCGTCCTTTTTGTAAGTCTTATCACCGACGGTCAATGTCGTATCATTGACTACTGTAGGTACTGCTTCAAGCTCCTTTCCTTCAGCGTCCGTATAAGCTGTCCTGGTAGATTCTGTCACATCATAGTACGATGTGGTATCCTTGTCCTTATCAGCCACGGCTGCAATATAGTGGCTGTTGTTGTCGCTGTCAATATACTTATAGAGAGTATTTCCATTTGTATCGGTCAGTGTGGTCTTTGTATATGTATCATAGCTGTCACCATTCTTTGAAATCAATGCGCCATCACGAGATGAGCCAAGCTTCTCAAGCAGCTTCAGCTTATCACTATAGCCTGCATTCTTTGCATCAAGCTTCTTATAAATGTCCTGAAGTGTGGCATATGAATAGCCATAGTTTACGGCATTCATAAGATTTTTGCTCTGCGCATTCATCTTAGCTGCATCTGTGGTCAGATTGTTGTAGCTTGTAACAGCTGCCTCGATGTTAGCTTTGGTCACATCGTCTGAAGCTCCATGTAAAGCTGCATACTCATCATATGGATTGGATGAATAAGTACCTGCTGTGGTCTTTTCACCACCATATGCTATTCCCAGGCTATAAAGTGCTGATGCTCCATCTATATTGCTGCCGGTTATGGTAAAATCATTTGCCACGCCTGTCTTTTTTGAGCTGATATAAAATCTCTTGTAGCTTGAATCGTAGTTTGCATCAAGCCCGGCATTCCTGAGCTCCTTTACCACGTCGTTCACGGTGGATGCAGCAGTAAGTGTGATAGATTTAGTCTCGTCGCCCATCTTTACCTCAAGCTTGGCATCACCACCTGTGTAACCGAGCTGGGCAAGTGTAGTCTTCTCACTGTCTGCCTTAATTTCTGCTCCGGTCATATATCCGGCCTTTGCCATCTGCTTGATTTTCAGCGACTGTGTGCCACTTGGTGCACCGGAGCCTGCCTTTACTGTGGCCTTTGTAGTATCCGAAACTGATGTCTTCTTTAAGTTGTATGCTGTAGAAAATCGCAGATTGGAAATATTGCTGTACAAGCTGTACACCTTGGTATTAAGGGATTTCCACGCATCCTGTGTCCACTCAAGCTTAGTCTGCGCCTTCTGATATTTCTCTTTTCTGGTGGTATATGACGATACCATTGCCTTTACAATAGAATCTGTATCCAGACCTGATGTCATTCCCGATAATCTGATTGCCATGGTGTCCTCCTATCTCTTCTCATCTACCATGAGTCCTGCCATCTCCCAGACCTTCGCTATCATGTCGAGCGTCTTCTCCGGCGGAAACTCCTTGATGACTTCCTTTGTCTTCTTATCAACTATCTTTATTGTCACGCGGTTAGTCTTCTCATGGATGCCGAACACTGCCTCCGACTGGTCAGCCAACGCGCTCTTGTTGATATCATCCACAGCCTTTTTAAGCTGCATATTCTTCTCATTCTGCTTTTGTGCAGCAGCCTGTGCCTGTCCATGCGCTCCGGTATCACCGGCTGAATCACCGCTTGCTTCCTTCGTATTCATCGCCTGAATATTCCTTGCGATGCTGTCAGACACGACCTGATTGTCCGCACTGGACACCTCTGTCCTTCCCTGTGCCTGTTCCTTTATCTGTGCAGTTGATGTACTTCCCTGATAGACCATTCCTGCACCCTTGATTGCCTCTATTGCCATCTCTAACACCTCCGTGTGAAAATATGTTGCAATTGACTGTTGTTCTTACCCTATTCTAAGGAATATATCGGATGAATTGCGGGAAAGTTTATAGCTTTCTTCTCTTTTTAAGTATAAAGAGATTTTGAAAAATCCCGACCCACATCAGGATACTTAACTTTATCCTATGACGTGAGCCGGGATGGATTGTCTCTTTATTCTTTTTGTGTTTTAGTCTTAATGCTCCAGATTTGCAAACTTCGTGTACTCAGGCAGCCATGCAAGGTTTACGGTACCGATTGGACCGTTACGCTGTTTAGCGATGATGATCTCTGAGATGCCCTTGAGCTCGGTGTCCTTGTTGTAATAGTCGTCACGATAAATGAACATGACGACGTCGGCATCCTGCTCGATAGCTCCTGACTCTCGAAGGTCAGAAAGCATCGGTCTGTGGTCCGGTCGCTGCTCTACAGCTCGTGAGAGCTGTGAGAGTGCCACTACAGGAACTGAAAGCTCTCTGGCGAGCGCCTTAAGCGAACGCGATATGTCTGAGATTTCCTGCTGACGTGATTCTGAGCCTCGTCCTGAGCCTGTCATGAGCTGCAGGTAATCGATGATAATGAGCTTTAAGTCATGTTCGAGCTTGTATTTACGGCACTTGCTTCGAAGCTCTGAGATGCTGATACCCGGAGTGTCGTCTATGATGAGCTCGGAGTCTCCGATGATTCCGGCTCCCTCGACCAGCTTTTCCCAGTCGGCATCAGACAGATTTCCTGTACGCAGTGCCTGTGCATCCACCTTTGATTCGAGTGAGAACAGACGGTTTACGAGCTGCTCCTTCGACATCTCGAGTGAGAATATGGCTGTACACAGATGTGCGTGAAATGCCACATGCTGTGCTATGTTGAGCACGAAGGCTGTCTTTCCCATTGACGGACGGGCTGCCACGAGCACGAGATCTGACGGCTGAAGTCCCGCTGTCCTGTAGTCTAAGTCTATGAAGCCTGTCGGGATTCCTGTTACTGTGCCCTCCTGCTGTGCTGCTTTTTCGATTTTCTCGAGGGCATTCATGACTACAGTACGGATTGGCACGTAGTCACCTGTCTGCCTTGTGGAAAGCAGCTCAAATACATCGTGCTCTGTCTTGTCGAGCACGCTCTCGAGCGATTCCTTGCCGGCGTAGCACTCGTTCTCTATGTCCTCTGTCACATGGATGAGCTTTCGCTTTATGGCATTTTCTTTTACGATATTGGCATAGTACTTGATGTTGGCAGAGGTCGGCACACTGGTGACGAGAGTTCTCACAAAGTCAAGGCTTTGTATTTCCTGCGGCACATCCTTTTCCTTTAAACGGTTCTGGAGTGTGACGAGATCTACAGGCTGACCCTCTGTAAAGAGCTCAACCATGGTCTCAAATATGATGCCGTACTGCTGATGATAAAAATCCTCCTTAAGGAGCATCTCGCTGGCGGTCACTATGGCATCCTTGCTCATAATCATGGAGCCGACCACGGACTGCTCTGCCTCAAGGCTGTTTGGCATTATTCGTTTGATTAATGCTTCTTCCAAGGGGATTCCTCCTATCCTTCAACTACTGATACTGTGAGGTTTGCTGTTACCTTTGGATGAAGCTTGACAGGAACCTCATAGTTGCCAAGTGCTTTGATTGACTCGTTAAGTTGCATCTTTTTCTTATCGAGCTCTAAGCCGTGCTGCTCCTTTGCCGCAGCCGATATCTCCTTGGTGGAGATGGAGCCGAATGTTCTGCCGCCCTCGCCTGAGCGCAACTTTACTACTACCTTTGTGCTCTCTACGACCTTTGCGAGTGCAAGTGCACTCTCGTAGTTTTCCTGTGCCACCTTGTCAGCGTGCTGGTTCTGAAGCTTTAAGTCATTTAAGTTCTTTGGAGTAGCCTCTACTCCAAGCTTTTTAGGTATGATATTGTTTCTGGCGTAGCCGTCACTTACGTTTACTATCTCGCCTTTTTTGCCTAATGGTTTTACGTCCTGTAATAAGATTACTTTCATTCTTCTATGTCTCCTTCTTTTAGCATTTCGTCCAGTGTATCCTGTATCATGCGCTTTGCCTGCACGATAGTGACGCCTGTCAGCTGTGCGCCTGCCACATTTAAGTGTCCGCCACCGCCCAGCTTCTCCATGATTATCTGGACATTTATCTCGTCGATTGAACGAGAGCTGATATAAATCTTGTCATTGTACTCTGTGAGCACAAATGATGCCTTGATTCCTATGATGTTGAGCAACTCATTTGCTGCCTGTGCACCGACGATTGTCGGGCTCTCCACATTCTCGCTAGGGCATACCGATATGGCAAATGAGCCCCTGTATACCTCTGCATGGCGCACTGCCTCGGCTCTTGCCTTGTAGCATGACATGTCATTTCTAAGCATCTTTCTGACGCGTGTTACCTCTGCACCTGAGCGCTTCAGAAAGGCTGCCGCCTCAAATGTACGCACGCCTGTCTTTGTCATAAAGTTGTTGGTGTCAATAAGGATGCCCGCGTAGATGCAGTCGGCCTCTGTTGCATTGATCTTGACTCCGTCGTTGAAGTACTGCAGCACCTCTGCAACCATCTCACACGCACTTGATGCATACGGCTCGATGTATGAGAGTATAGGATTCTCTATTATCTCGCTGCTTTGTCTGTGATGGTCAAATACGACTATCTTTCCTGTTTTCCTGAGGAGCTCAGGGCACTCTGTATAGCTTGGCCTGTTGGTGTCTACCACCATGACAAGCGTATCCCTGCTCACCATTTCAAGAGCCTCTTCACTGTTTATAAACATATCTGCCGGGTAGCCCTTTACCTCTGAAAATGTCTCCATGAGAGGTCTGACTGAGCTTGTCGGGTCATTTATGACTACCTGCGCCTTCTTGTCGAGATTCTTTGCTGCACAGTATATACCTATGCCTGCCCCGAGTGAGTCTATATCTGTGATGCTGTGACCCATGATAAGTACGTTCTCACAGGTCTCAATGATCTCCTGGAGCGCCTGTGCCTTGACTCTCGCCTTTACCCTTGTCTTGCTCTCCACCTGCTTTGACTTGCCGCCAAAATACAGGATATCGTCATGATCCTTTATGACTACCTGATCACCGCCTCGTCCGAGGGCCAGGTCTATGGCATTTCGCGCATATACGTAGTTTTCATTATACTTATCGCTCTTTATACCGATTCCGATACTGAGTGTGACCGCCATCTCGTTGCCGACCTTTATGGCCTTCACCTCGTCAAGCACCTTGAACTTGTCCTCCTTCATGCTGTCAAGGTACTTGTACTTGAACACCACGAAGTATTTGTCGTTTTCTATTTTTCTGACGAGACCATCATACTTGGCAAAGTACTGGTTTACACGTCTGTCGATAAGTGCAACGAGCAGTGACCTCTTTACATCCTCTATGCTGTCGAGCGCCTCGTCATAGTTATCGATATACACAAGCGCTGAGACCTGCTTCTGCTCTGTGATTTCTTTCTTGCAGTGATAAAGCTCCGACTCATCAAATACATACAGCGCCGTCAAAAACTGGTCTGCTTCATTTGTGTCGATTATCTCATTTTCCTCTGCGATAGAGTTGAAATATATTCGCTTGACGGACAGTCTGACTATGCTGTCCTCCTCCTCATTTACTATCTTGAAGTCTGTCGGCGCATCACTCTTGGTGAGAAGCTCTCTGGTCACTGTCGGAAAAAGTGTCGTGATGGATTTGTGATATTTTTTATCCACACCCATTAGCTCTGCGAATTTGTCATTTACCCAGAGTATCTTGCCGGAGTACTCAAGCAGGGCATACGGCACCTCAAACTCATTAAGCAGCCTCTTCTGCACCGATGAATACTGTGTTGCAAAGCTTATCAGCTCATTTGCAACGACTGACTTGCTTCTGACATACAAAAACAGCACGAGCGCAAAGTAAAACACTGTAAAGCCTACCATGCCATAGCCAAGCCTTCTGTCATAGCGCAGTGCTATTCCGTCAGCACATATCCACACAAACGTCAGATATAGCGGCCAGCACATGTAGCTTTTCAGCCTGCCCTTGAATTTTATTTTTTTCTTCATTTTACTCTCCTTATCCCCGGTGCGTTGCGCTGATGCTGCCGGTGCAACGGTTGCGGTTTCGAGAATGTACTACAAATTAATAGTTACCGGCCACATCTTTATGCAGCCCGCATCGATTGATATACCTACTAGAGAGTATACCACTTTGTGGGGATTATTCCTAGTACTATATTTATCAGTTATACTCAAATCGTTGCTGTTCACACTGTTAGGTGTGAACCGTAACTTATACTCAATTATGACTATGAGGAATATATGGCATTTCTGTGTAGCAGAGAGAATCTTAATACAATTCTGTGCAATCTAAAAAGCACCGCATATATCTGATACGATACATGCGATGCTTTTTGTGTGCTCTCATCTTCCGGTATTCATTTTAATTAACTATAATTACTTCTCAGTCTTATCCGCAGCTATCTCTGCAATTGACTTTGTAAGACCTGCAATCCCCTGAATCTCTGAAGGGATGATTATCTTTGTAGCCTTGCCGTCTGCGGCCTTGGCAAATGCCTCTAAGCTCTTTATCTGGAGCACTGCGTTATCCGGATTTGCCTCCTTCAACATGCGAAGTCCGTCTGCATTGGCCTGCTGTATCTTGAGGATAGCCTCTGCCTGACCTGCTGCCTCCTGGATTGTTGCCTCCTTCTTTGCCTCTGCGCGAAGGATAGCTGCCTGCTTTTCAGCCTCGGCATCGAGGATGACTGACTCTTTATTTCCCTCTGCAACAAGGATTGTTGATTTTTTCTCACCCTCTGCACGAAGAATGGCCTCTCGTCTCTCACGCTCTGCCTTCATCTGCTTCTCCATGGCATCCTGGATGGCCTTTGGAGGTATGATGTTCTTGAGCTCGACACGGTTTACCTTGATGCCCCATGGATCTGTTGCCACATCGAGTGTTGCGCGCATCTTGGTGTTGATTGTCTCACGGCTGGTGAGTGTCTCATCAAGCTCTAAGTCTCCGATAATGTTACGAAGTGTTGTGGCTGTGAGGTTCTCAATTGCCATGATTGGATTCTCTACTCCGTATGCGTAGAGCTTTGGATCTGTAATCTGGAAATATACTACAGTGTCTATCTGCATTGTTACATTATCCTTTGTGATTACAGGCTGTGGTGGGAAATCTACCACCTGCTCCTTTAAGATGACTCTCTTTGCTATTCTGTCGATAAATGGCACCTTGAGGTGAAGTCCTACGCTCCATGTGGTGAGATATCCTCCCAAACGCTCAATTACCATTGCATGTGCCTGTGGCACGATTTTGATGCAGTTTACCAGTACTATAAGTACGATTACGAGTAACACTGCAAGTGCTATTAATCCTTCCATTTCCGGTTAAGCCTCCTTTACCCTTTTTACAATTAGTTTTACTCCGCTTATCTTCACTACCTCGATAAGCTCGCCTTTTCTTATGACCTGGGTCTCGTCCTGCGGTCTGACTGTCCACTCCTGACCGTTTACAACGGCTTTTCCCGTCTGCTTCATGCTGTCAGCATCCTCGGTGAGCACAGCTCTTTCTCCGACCAGACTGTCCACGTTTGTCTTCACTGTTTTGGAATTGATGTACTTCCCGGCCCATGGCTTTGTGAGAGCTAAAAGCACGACTGAAACGAGTATAAATGCAATTCCCTGAACCACGACATTGCCGCCAAGCAGTGCGATTATAAACGCTACAAATGAGCCTGCCGCAAACCATATGGATGTGAGCCCGACTGTCATAAGCTCAACTAAAACAAAAACTACGGTGGCTGCCAACCAGAAAACAATGTATGTATCCATTTGAACCCTCCCTTTTTATTAGTATTTGTTTTATATTCATTTTATACTATGTAATTTGATTATGCAACAAATATTAATTTTTTAAACATAAAACATTTTTAACCTAAAAATCCCGACCACCATCCGGTAGTCGGGATTTATCATACATTTATCTTATTCGCAAACGTATGGCATAAGAGCAAGATGACGTGCTCTCTTGATTGCTACTGTAAGAGCTCTCTGGTGCTTTGCACAGTTTCCTGTGATACGGCGTGGAAGGATTTTTCCTCTCTCAGAGATGTATCTCTTTAATTTGTTTGTATCTTTGTAATCAATGACATTGTCTTTTCCACAGAATACGCAGACTTTTTTTCTTCTACGCATTGGTCTTCTCTTCATTGATGAACCATCAGCTGATTTATTGTAAGCCATTTTTGTTACCTCCTTGAATATTTGTCCTCGTGGACACTACTAATTGAATGGAAGCTCCTCGTCGATTCCGTCCGGAATGTTCATGAAGCCATCCCCAGCAGCCTGGCTAGGTGCGCAGGTCTGTCTGCCGGTGCAAATCCGCCTGCATTTCCTGATGCGGCTGATTTGGACTCTGCAAACTCTGCATTCTCAACCACGACGTCAGTGGTGTATACCTTCTGTCCGTCCTTGTTTGTATAGCTGCCAGTCTGGATTCGGCCTTCAACAACAAATTTTGTTCCTTTACGGCCAAATCTCTCAAAAAACTCTGCTATCTTTCCAAAAGCTACGCAGTTGATGAAATCCGTTGACTGCTCCTCTGCATTCTTGCTGTAGCGTCTGTCTACCGCAAGTGAAAATCTTGCTATTGCAAGTGAGTTGTCCCCCTGGGCATAGCGGATTTCTGCGTCTCTGGTTAATCTACCCATAAGTATTACTTTGTTCATAATACAATCTCCTATTTTCTTATACTATGCCTCGTCTTTTCTAACGCATAAGAAACGAAGAACATTGTCCATGATACGAACGTCCTGCTCGATTTCTGCTGGGACTGTTCCCTCAGCATCGAACTGGATGAAGTAATAAAAGGCCTCAGTCATGTGCTGAATCTCGTAAGCTAATCTCTTCTTACCAGCCTCCTCAACTTCTGTAACAGTACCGCCGGCACGTGTGATGTACTCTTTTGCCTTCTCGACTACTGCTGTTCTCGCATCATCCTCGATCTTTGCACTAACGACGAGTGCTAATTCATATTTGTTCATGCGAATGTTACCTCCTTTTGGTCTCTGGCTCATAAATCTGATTATGAGCAAGGAATTTTATATCACGAGTCTAGATAATAACATGAATCGTGGTACTTTTCAAGGGGTTTTTGCAATTTTTCTTTAATTTTTATCAGGTCGGGACATGCGCTGTTCCTATCTAACTAATCCTGCTTCTTCGTGAGACCGCGGTCATTTTTCTCGACCAGCTTCCTTGGCACCATAACCTGGTGTCCGCAGCCCATGCATTTCAGGCGGAAGTCTGCGCCGACACGCACGATTTCCCACTCGCTGCTGCCGCACGGATGTGGTTTTTTCAGTTTTACGATATCTCCTACTGCGTATTTATCCATTCTATATTCCTCTTCTACCTATGCCTGCCATTTAATATGCTGTGTATTATCCTCTGTTTACACCTCTATCTGCTCAAATACAGAGCCCAGTCCCTGCTGTATCAGAAGGTCTGCTCTTGCGTCCATCGGTGTGGTGGACTTGTTGATAAGCACGAGCTTGTTTCCGTTGTAATAGTCTATGAGGCCTGCCGCCGGATATACCGCAAGTGATGTACCGCCCACTATGAGCACATCGGCGTGACTGATGCAGTAGATTGCATCCTCAAGCGTTTTCTGATTTAAGCCCTCCTCGTACAATACGACATCCGGCTTTACCGGGCCGCCGCACTTTGGGCATTTTGGCACGCCTGTTGAGTGTAGGATTTCCTCTGCGCTTACAAACTGCAAGCACCTCTCACAGTAGTTTCTCAGCACACTGCCATGCAGCTCCATTACATTTTTGCTGCCGGCCTTCTGATGCAGTCCATCTATGTTCTGCGTCACAACGCCCTTAAGCTTTCCTGCTTTTTCAAGCTCTGCAAGCTTGTAATGCGTGATGTTCGGCTCTGCATCAAGACAGAGCATCTTGTCACGGTAGAATCGGTAAAACTCCTGCGGATGCTTCCTGTAAAATGTATGGCTCAGGATGGTCTCTGGCGGGTAGTCATACTTCTGATTGTAAAGTCCGTCCACGCTTCTGAAATCAGGTATGCCGCTCTCGGTTGATACACCTGCTCCGCCGAAAAATACAATATTGTCCGAAGCCTTTATCCACTGCAAAAATGTTTCTACACTGCTGTCATTGTTACCCATATGTATCCATCCTTTCTTCTTTTCTTCTTTAAATTGCTGCCTATTATTTTTTGAGCCACACTTTTACAGCTTGCGCACCAGCTTGTCCACATCTGCATTCAGTCCAAGCACCATCACTGCATCGTCTGCCTTGAACACGTAGTCAGGCAGCGGAAGCACACGATTCTTTCCGGCTTCCTTTACTGTAACGATATTTACATTGTATTTCTGGCGCACATTATTTTCCCTGATGCTCTTTCCTACCCAGCCTTCAGGTGGATTTATCTCGTAGATTGAGTAATCATCGTTTAATGCCACATAATCAAGCACATGGTTGGCGCTGTATTTCTTTGCCACTCGTTCTGCCATGTCGCGGTCAGGATAGATAACCTCATCCGCACCGTTTCGAAGCAGGAACTTGGCATGCACATCCCTGTTTGCCTTGCTGATGACGTATTTTCCGCCCATCTCCTTCACGAGACTTGTTATCTCAAGCGAGCTCTGGAAATTGGTGCCGATGCATACAAAAATCAAATCGAAATTGTTGATTCCGAGTGCTTTTACTACCTGTGGGTCGGTACAGTCACCTATCTGCACCTTGGTCACGTCATAGATTAAATCCCTGACCTTGGCCTCGTCCTTGTCCATCACCATAATGTCATTTCCGTTTTTTATCAAATCCGCACACAGATGGTGTCCGAATTTACCCATTCCAATAATTAAAATTGATTTCATTGCGTTTCTCCTTATCCTATGATAACTTTTTCCTCCGGAAGCTCTATATTGGCTTTATCCGGTCTATGCACAAACGAAAGCACAAAGGTCATGCTTCCGATTCTTCCACAATACATCATAATTATGATAATTATGCGTCCTACTGTATTTAAATCTCTTGTGATGCCTGTTGTCATGCCGACCGTACTGATTGCAGAGTATACCTCAAACAGTACATCGTCCATCTTCATATTGGATGTGGCAAGTATAGCTATCACCGCTGTAAGGCCAAGCACCAGATTGATGATAAGCACCATTCCGGCCTTTTTGATTACCTCACTGCTTATTTTCCTGCCAAACACATTGCAGCCGTTGCTTCCTCTCATATAAGAAACAATATAGATTATCATGACCGCCATGGTTGTGGTTTTGATTCCGCCGGCTGTCGAGCCCGGGCTTCCTCCTATGAACATGAGCACTATAGTCAAAAGCTTGCTCTCCTGTGTCAGTGCTGCTGTGTCTACTGTATTGAAGCCTGCCGTTCTCGCCGTAACCGAGCCGAATAACGATGCAAATATGGCACCCGGTGTATCCATGCCTGCTATGGTATTACTTTTTTCAAAAATATACATAAACAGTCCGCCGCCGAAGACAAGTATCAGTGTGGTTGATATTACTATCTTGGCGTGGAGCGAGTATCTGCTAAACTTAAGCTTTTTGATTCTGACCTCATTCCATATGGTAAAACCGATACCACCTATGATGATAAGCAGCATAATTGTTATATTGACTAACGGATCTGCGGCATATTTTGTAAACGATGAGTACTCCTCGTTTATGCCCATCAAATCAAAGCCCGCATTACAAAATGCAGATATCGAGTGGAACACCGAGAAATATATACCTCTTAATATTCCAAAGTCCGGTATGAAGCGGATTGCTAAAAGCACCGCTCCTATGCCTTCGATAAGGAAGGTTCCCCTTATTATCACGCTGAAAAGCCTAACTATTCCACCAATCTCGAGTGCATTGACGCTCTCCTGCATCAGATCCCTCTGTCTAAGTCCGATTTTTTTGTGCAGGAGCATGGAAAATGCCACGCCGATTGAGATAAATCCCATGCCTCCTATCTGAATCAGCACGAGAATTACAAGCTGCCCTATGATGCTCCAGTGTCTGAAGGTGTCAAACACAACAAGACCTGTCACACAGGTTGCGCTTGTTGCCGTAAAAAGTGAGTCCAGAAAATTGGTCCATTGTCCGTCTCTTGAAGAAAACGGGAGGCTCAGCATTATTGCCCCTGATAATATTGTCAGAAAAAAGCCAACTGCGATGTATCTGAACTCTGTCAGGTTCTTATGTCGTTTTTTTATGTCATGTTTTATATCGTTCATATGTTCTTTCACGATTGCCGAAAGCGCAATCGCTGCAAACTCCGGCGTTCCCATATATATGATTCTCATGCTCTACCTCCATGTTCTACCCTGTTGCACTTACGATTTCTGGTTACTCTTCCGGCTCAACTGGCTCTACTTTGTAAAGTCCATCCTCTACCTTGTCCTTGTACAGGATTCCATCGAGATGATCTAACTCATGACAGATCGCACGCGCCAGTAATCCCTCGCCCTCGATCTGCCGAAGCTGCATATCCTCGTCATATGCTTCACAGATTACATGATTTGGTCTTGTCACGGTGCCCTGCAGACCCGGCAGACTCAGGCAGCCTTCCTCGCCTGTCTGTTCGCCGTCCGCCTCGATAATCTTTGGATTGATCAATGTATAGGCATTATCATCTCCGATATCGATCACGACAATGCGCTTTAATATACCAACCTGTGGTGCCGCCAGTCCCACACCATTTGCCTCATACATCGTCTCATACATATCATCGATCAATGTCTGCAACCGTGGTGTCATCTTCTCAATCGGTTTGCAGACCTTTCTCAATACATCATCACCATCTAAACGTATCTTTCTCGTTGCCATATTGCCCTCCATTTATATTATAATTTAAAACCATATTTTTCTTAACAAACCGTCATCGGGTTCATATCCACGCTAATCGTCACGCCTTCGCAGCCGCATGTGTCAATATAGTCACGCAGCGTCGTGATTGCGCCAAGACCCGGTGCCTTGATATAGATCACATAACGGTATTCATCGTTGATCTTTCCAATCGCCGCTTCTCCCGGTCCGATGATCCTTGTCTGCGTATATTGTAATGTCTTTGTCTTTTCCTTTAAATCCCGGCATAAAATCCCGGCATAGCTTTCTACTTTTCCTTTAGATTCTCCAGTCAGCAGAATCTGCAGCATATCA
>ERZ859732.287-NODE-287-length-21067-cov-2.119551_pt1 | contig 21067 bp, 16 predicted proteins | sample MGYA00510123_ERZ859732 | MGnify/ENA primary metagenome ERZ859732 (study PRJEB30046, sample SAMN00715133) | human gut metagenome | study: EMG produced TPA metagenomics assembly of the A metagenome-wide association study of gut microbiota in type 2...
GAGCGGTCAGGCTCCTGCGGATTGTTTATGTTTTATCGAAAGGCGTTCCGACACCTTTCGTTCGTTTTATATCTGAGATCAGCTATCGGGTGGCAGGGACAACAGCCCATTTCAAATTGTCGCCGTCTGTTATTGCTTGCCATTGATATCCGGCAGCCGGAGCATAAACGGTATTGGTTACGTGATTGTAAGCCTTGCCGCTGAATTTGCCGCCTTTGTGGATGTGCATGCAAAGGATGACACATACCGCGTGGCGAAGGCCTGTGGCACGATAAAGGTAAATGGCGCCGTATACAGGGCGGTATCTACGGGCACAGCTAAAAAGGGTGATGTGCTGGCAGTAGCAAGGATTGCGGGAATCATGGGTGCAAAGAACAATTCCATGCTCATTCCGCTCTGTCATGCTATTGCCATGACGAAGTGTGATGTTGAGTTTGAGCTGGATGAAAAAAACAGCAGTATCACGGCAATCTGCACGACAGCCTGTGTGGGCAAAACCGGTGTAGAGATGGAGGCCATGACAGGGGTCAGTGTGGCGCTTCTTACCATATATGATATGTGTAAGGCACTGGACCGTGGCATGGAAATCGGGCAGATACATCTGCTGGAAAAATCCGGTGGCAAGAGCGGACACTACGTTACTGTTCACAACTAACAATGTGACCGGCGACGATTACAGCCCATTTAAAATGCTGAGAAGTAAAAATACACAATTAATCAAGGATAACAGGGTGATGTAATGTATACTGTAGGGATTATAACGATAAGCGATAAAGGCGCAGCGGGCCAAAGAGAGGATAAAAGCGGTCCGAAAATAAAGGAACTGCTTCCCAAAGATAAGTATGATGTGGTTTCATATAAAATCATACCGGATGAGAGGAAACAGATTGCAGACGAGCTTGTCAGGTTGAGTGATGACATGAAATGCAATCTGGTGCTTACAACCGGAGGTACCGGGTTTTCACCGAGAGATATCACACCGGAAGCTACAATGGATATTACAGAGCGTAATGCACCGGGTATCGCTGAGGCACTGAGAGCGTACAGCATGAGCCTTACACCTCGAGCTATGCTTGGCAGAGGAGCTTCAGTTATCAGGAAAAACACACTGATAGTCAATCTGCCCGGCAGTGTGAAGGCAGTGTCGGAGAGCATGGATTTTCTGATGGGAAATATAGAGCATGGACTTGATATTTTACTGCAGTATGACAGTGAGTGTGGCCGGTGACGGAAATGCACGGGGTATGGTTTAGGACAGTAACTATTTACAAAAATAATATTTGGAGTGTGGGATTATATGAAGCTTATGAAGACAACGGAGGCAGTCGGACAGGTGCTCTGCCACGATATCACACAGATTATCCCCGATGTGAAAAAGGATGCGGTTTTTCGCAAGGGGCATATTATAACAAAAGAGGATATACCGGTACTGCTTAGCGTCGGAAAAGACACCATATATATATGGGAAAATGATGAGACCATGATGCACGAAAATGAGGCAGCAGAGGTGCTTTATCGTATGAGCGCATGTGGCACAAATAGCAATGAGATCGACGTCGAACGTCATTGTGAAGCCACAGAATCCGGCGTTTTTGGTGGCGCCGCAAGTAAAATGCATCCATCCCCTGTAAAGGAAGGCAAGATAGAGGTGATTGCTGACTGTGACGGACTGCTTAAGGTGGACAGCGAAAAGCTGAAAAAGGTCAACTCCTTTGGTGAAATGATGATAGCAACGAGGCACGGCAATACCACTGTGAAAAAGGGTGATAAGCTCGCCGGAACAAGAATCATACCGCTTGTCATAAAAAAGGATAAGCTGGAGGCGGCTTCACACATATGCGATGACGGACCGATTCTTGATATAAAGCCGTTTGTGGTCAGAAAAGCAGCAATAATCACAACCGGAAACGAAGTGTACCACGGCAGGATACAGGATGCGTTTACCCCTGTCATCGAGAAAAAAATAGCAGAGTTTGGTGCACAGATGATGTTTCATGAGGTGTTTGATGATGATGACCAAAAAATAACAGACGGATGCTTACGTGCAATAGAGGCAGGAGCGGAGATTGTATTCTGCACAGGAGGAATGAGCGTGGATCCTGATGATAAAACACCGCTTGCCATAAAAAATACAGGCGCGCGGATCGTGTCATACGGTTCACCGGTGCTGCCGGGAGCCATGTTTTTGCTGTCGTACTATGATGCAGGTGACAGGCTGGTGCCGATATGTGGACTGCCCGGCTGCGCCATGTACAACAAGCGTACGATATTTGATATTGTATTGCCGAGGCTTATGGCGTGTGATATGATTTTGGCAGATGAGCTTGCCGGACTTGGAGAAGGCGGACTCTGCCTGAATTGTGATGTCTGCACGTTTCCTAACTGCGGTTTCGGGAAGGGCTTTTAATATGCGCGATAGATTTGGCAGAGAGATTGACTACATGCGCATATCGGTGATAGATGGCTGTAATCTGAACTGTTATTATTGCAACCCACAGGACAATAATAAAAATTGTCAGGCAATAAATACACTTAGCGTAAAAAAGGTGCTTTGCATAGTCCGCGCAGCCACAAGGCTTGGAATCACGCATTTTCGTCTGACAGGTGGTGAGCCGCTTCTGCATCCGCAGATTGATGAGATGGTTTTACAAATCAAAAAGATACCCGGTGTCAGGAGTGTATCGCTCACCACAAACGCAGTACTGCTTGCGCAGCATGCAAAGCAGCTTAAGGAAGCCGGCATAGACAGTATAAATGTGAGCCTGGACACGATAGATGCGTCAGAATATGAACATATCACAAAAAAACCGCTGCTTCATAAAGTGGAGCATGGAATCGATGCCGCCATAGAGTGTGGAATAAGAGTGAAAATCAATGTGGTGCTCACACCGCAGACAGATGTGGTGGCTCTCACACGGTATGCTTCAAAAAAAGGCACAGATATCCGTTTTATAGAGATGATGCCGGTAGGTGAAGGGCATACCAACGGAGTCGAGCCGTATGAGAAGGTTATTGGCGCACTTTTAGAAGTATATGGAACTCCTTGCCATATAGATACTGAAAATAGAGAAGAAATTAATTCGGGATATAATAATGCGGATAACGGCCCGGCAGAGTATTATATTTTTCATGGACTTGATATAAGAGTAGGGCTGATTCAGGCAATCCATGGGAAGTTCTGCGATACTTGCAACCGCATACGTGTTACGGCTGACGGCAGGCTTATGCCATGCCTGGGAAGCAGCGTGACGATGGATTTAGTACCTGATTCGTGCGAATTTACAGATGATTTGGAAAAAGATTTTGTAATAGTTCAGGCACTAAAGGCTGCCATAAAGGCAAAGCCGGGGTGTCACAATTTTAATGATAATGCTGTGACATATACAAAAACTACAGAGACAAAGACTGTGGAGACAAAGACTACAGAGCTGAAAGCTGCGGAAGTAAATGCAGCAAGAAATATGAGCCGGATAGGGGGCTGATAGAAAATAATGGGAAAGCTTCTTGCAATCAATATAAGTAAAGAGAGAGGAACTGAAAAGACAGAGGTGCCACAGGCGGAGCTTGTTGCAGACTATGGCATCATGGGAGATGCGCATGCCGGAAAGTGGCACAGGCAGGTAAGCCTGCTTTCCGCGGAGAAAATAGATGCCTTCAGGGCAAGAGGAGCACAGATTGATAACGGTGCATTCGGTGAGAATTTAATTATATCAGGATTTGATTTCAAGAATCTACCGCTTGGTACACGCTTTTGCATAGGAGATGCCATCCTTGAGATGACGCAGATAGGCAAGCAGTGCCATTCACATTGTGCTATATACAAGAGGATGGGCGAGTGCATAATGCCAAAGGAGGGCGTGTTTGCAGTAGTTGTAAGAGGTGGTCAGATACATGCCGGTGACGAGGTGAAGCTGATTCCGGCAAACATATATGCTTCGATAAAGGACAGACCGGCGGACAGCCGCTGTGAGCTGTTGACAGTCATAGAAGGAGCACATGCCGGTGAAAAGGCGCTTTATATAGATAGCAGAATAAGAGTGGCATCAGGCAGTGCATGGGCAGATGAAATAAATGACAATGATAATTCCATTGTGATGTTTAAACAGCAGATAGGCAGCAGACCACGCCTCATAATCTGCGGAGGAGGTCATGTATCGGCGGCACTTGTACGCATGGCATCACTTTTGGCCTTTGACATATGGGTGATAGAGGACAGACCTCTGTTTGCCGATAATGCAAAGCGCCAAGGAGCCGACCATGTGATTTGCGGCGATTATAAAAAAACTCTCGCCACGCTAAAGCCGCAGGCGGATGATTACTATGTATGCATGACAAGAGGCCATCGCTTCGATATGGAATGCCTCACGGAGATATTCAGAAAGCCCTATGCCTATGTGGGTATGATGGGCTCAAAGAAAAGAGCTGTGATAGTGAAAAAAGACCTTGAAGAATCTGGGTTTTCACAGGAAATTATATCCGGATTACATTCTCCGATAGGCCTTGCAATAGGGGGACAGACACCGGAGGAAATTGCGCTTTCGGTGATAAGCGAGATAGTAAAGTGCAAAAATGAGCGTACAAGCTGCACTCAGATAGATAACGAAGTGCTTGACGCACTTATTGAGGCATCAGATGAGAAGTATATACTGTGTACCATCATAAAAAAGAATGGCAGTGCACCGCGCGGAGTCGGAACACAGATGCTCGTGAGCTCAGACAATCGGATCATCGGAACTATAGGCGGCGGTTGTGCGGAGGCAGAGGTTATAAGCCATTGCAGGAGACTGTTTCGCAAGCAGGAGTTCAAATGCGGTTTGATGGATGTGAGCATGAATACTGACGATGCCGAGAAAGAGGGCATGGTGTGCGGAGGCAGTATTTCGGTGCTGCTGGAGCAGATTGGATGAAGAAATTATCATATATTAATAAATCAAGATAAGCTGAATATGCACATTAATCACATGCATATTGTCTAAATAAAAAGAAAGGTTAAAAGTATGAGCTTAAGAATAGCGACAGGTACTGACGGATCAGTAAAGGAGCGCAAGGGCTTAAAGAGAAAATTTAAAGCATATGCAGGACTTGCGTTTGGACTTATCCTTATAGCAGGACTTTTTGCAGGCTGTGGAAAAAAGGATACAGCAGATGCAGATGTGGATTTATCAATTTTTGCGGCAAAGAGCTTAAACGGTGTTATGGATGAAATTTGTGCAGTCTACACCAGGGCGCATCCAAATGTAAACTTCCGGAACAACTATGACAGCTCCGGAACTCTGATGGCACAGATTAAAGAGGGTGCGAAGTGCAACATCTTTTTCTCAGCAGGAGTGGCACAGATGGATGAGCTTCAGAATGGCTACGATGGAGGAAGCGTGGTGGACGGTACTCGTGTTGACCTATTAAATAATCAGGTGTGCCTTGTTACATATAAGAATAGTGGTACGGCAGTTACCAGCTTTGCAGACATCTCAAAGGCTAAAAATATGGCGCTTGCTGACGGAACTGTTCCTGTAGGACAGTACACCAGAGCAGCACTGGTAAATTCAAAAATGGTTGAAGGTGATGCTTCAAATCCACAGGCTATTTCAGATTCTGATATATCAAAGGCACTTGACGGTCTGGAAATAAACAGCTGTGCCAATGTAGGTGCGGTTGCATCTGCCGTAGCTGAGGGCGCAAATGAGATAGGAACAGTTTATTACTCAGATACATTCGGATACGAGAACCAGCTTGATATTATAGAAAAGCTTCCAAACAGCTTAACAGGCGATGTCATCTATCCGATAGCAGCCTTAAAGGGAGACAGCACTACATCAGATGAGCTGGAAGCAGCAAAGAAATTTATCGCATACCTTCAGACAGATGAGGCAATGTCAGTATTTGAGAAATATCATTTTACGGTAAATGAATAATGGGAACGATTGATTTCGCACCGCTTTGGATAACATTAAAAACAGGAATAGTAGCGTCAGTTTTTTCTTTTTTTATAGGAATAGCTTTTGCTGAGCTTGTCATAAACACAAAGGGCAGAGTGAGGGCATTCTGGGATGGACTGCTGACACTTCCTATGGTACTGCCGCCTACCGTGGTCGGATACATTCTTTTAAGAATTTTCAGCACAAGGCGTCCTTTTGGAAGCTTTTTAAGCCATAGCATGGGGATACAGGTAGTACACACATGGCTTGGCTGTGTGGTGGCAGCGACCATCATTGCACTCCCTCTCATGTACAGAAATGCGAGAGCGGCATTTGAGCAGATAGATGAAAATGTCATATATGCGGCGCGCACTCTCGGCATAAGTGAGTGGAAGATTTTCTGGAGGATACGTCTGCCTATGGCAAAGCCCGGTATCATTTCGGGTGTCACGCTGGCCTTTGCCAGAGCTATCGGTGAGTACGGAGCCACATCGATGCTTGCCGGAAATATAGCAGGAAAAACCTCGACCATATCACAGCAGATAGCAATGGTCGTCCAAAGCGGTGATTATGCCACAGCGGGCTTCTGGTGCATAGTAATCATAGCGATTTCATTTGCATGTCTTGTATCGATAAATATGATATGTGGCAAAAGCAAGGGCATAAAGAGAAAGAGAAAAAATAATGTCGCTCATAGTAAAAATAAAAAAACAGTTGGATAATTTCATGCTCTCGGTTGATATGGAGCTTACGGACGAGGTTGTGTCCGTAATCGGTATGTCGGGCTCCGGAAAGAGCATGACATTAAAGTGTATAGCAGGGATAGAAACACCTGATTCAGGCTTTATATCATTAAACGGCCGAGTGCTGTACGACTCAGATAATCGCATAAATCTGCACCCCGGTAAGCGCAGGGTAGGCTATCTGTTTCAGGACTATGCACTTTTTCCTACAATGACCGTGATGGAAAATATATGCATAGCAATGGGACATCGCGATGAGGAAAAGGTGAAGGTCTGGCTGAGGCGCTATGGACTTGATGGCATGGCAGACACATATCCGGACCATCTCTCGTGTGGACAGAGACAGCGCGTGGCAATGCTTCGCATGCTTGCGGCTAAACCTGAGTGCATACTGCTCGATGAGCCTTTTTCAGCGCTGGATGAGCATGTGAAAAGGAGTATGGAATCAGAGCTTATGGAGATGCTCACTGATTATCACAATCCTGTTGTCTTTGTGTCACACAATCGCGATGAGGTGTATCGTCTGGCCGAGCGTATCGGCAGTATTGAGAGCGGTGTGCTGAGTACAGTCCGCAACAAAAAAGATTTCTTCATGCGGCCTATGTCTGTGGAGCAGGCACTGCTTGTGGGCTGCAACAATATATCAGAGGTGAAATGGCTGGATAAGCATCATTTGCTTGCCGCGAAATGGGATAGCGTATTTGAGGTCACTGATGAGCAGCTTGAACAGACTGCAATGGATATGGACGACATATCACACATAGGTGTTTTCCCACAGGATATAATAATATCGGTAGGCAAAGCAAAACCGGCACTTATATATAATGATAAAAATATAATCAGGATTAAAGAATATAAAATAGTTGAAGAACTGAAAAACTGGGAGGTATCGTGCAAATTAAGTAACGATTCAATAATTTATGCAAACCTTCCAAAGCATACAGAAGCAAATATGCTTAGCAAAAATATAAATGATGAGCTTTATATAAAGAATTTTTATCTGCTTGGATGAGAAGTAAATGAGGGCATACTATGATTTACCTGGACAATGCTGCCACAACAATTAAAAAGCCGGATGCGGTATATGATGCAGTACTTGATGCAATGAAGCACTGCGGCAATTCCGGGCGCGGGGCATCGGATGCATCGCTTGATGCGTCGAGGAAAATATATGAGGCCAGAATGTGCCTTGCAGAATTTTTCGGCGGAGATGATGCGGACAGGCTTGTTTTTACGGCAAATGCCACTGAGGCACTAAACATTGCAATCCACGGACTGTTTGAGCCGGGGGAGCATGTGATTACAACACAGCTCGAGCACAATTCTGTGCTCAGACCTCTTTATATGCAAAGGGAGCGAGGCGTGGGTGTGGATATTGTACCATGCAGTGATGCAGGCATAAAAAGGGGGATAATCTCCCCATCGGACATAGAGGCTTTAATCCGTCCGGATACAAAAGCCATTGTCTGCACACATGCTTCAAATCTCACAGGCAATGTGGTGGATATTAAGTCGATAGGGCAAATCGCACGAAAGCATAACCTTTTATTTATAGTCGATGCATCGCAGACAGCCGGTGTGATTCCGATAAATGTAAAAGACATGAATATTGATGTACTCTGCTTCACAGGCCATAAGGGGTTGATGGGACCGCAGGGCACCGGAGGACTTTATGTGGGAGAGAGAGCAGATATAAAGCCGATTAAAAGCGGTGGCACCGGAGTGCTCAGCTTTCTTGAGAGCCAGCCTACGGAGCTTCCGACAAGACTTGAGGCCGGTACCTTAAATGGCCCGGGAATTGCAGGGCTTTTGGCAGGAGTAAAGGCGATTGAAGAAATTGGTGTGGATAACATATATGCCAAAGAGCATATACTGATGAAGGCTTTTCTAAAGAAAATTAAGACAATCCCGGGAATCAGGATATATGGGGATTTCGACATGCTGCCAGATAATGGCATACACTGTGCGATTGTTTCAGTAAATATAGCTGATATGGATTCTGCTGAGGTATCGGATATACTTATGAATGAGTATGGCATTGCAACAAGAAGTGGCATACACTGCGCACCACTGATGCACAAATTTTTTGGAACACAAAAACAGGGTATGGTGAGATTTTCATTTTCATATTATAATACAATTAATGAGATAAATGAGGCCGCTGAAGCACTTATGCAGATTGCGGCATTGCGATAAACAGTATTAATCAATTGAAAGGAGCAAAAATGCCACAGGAAATAGTGTTTTGCAAAGGAGGGGGCTGTACTGCAAAGCTTGGCCCGGATTTGTTAAGTCATGTTTTATCAAAGCTGCCAAAGGGCGAAAAAGACAGCAATCTGCTCGTCGGATATGATAGCTGCGATGATGCGGCAGTGTACAGAATTTCAGAGGATACGGCGATAGTCCAGACGCTTGATTTTTTTCCGCCGATGGTTGATGATCCGTATACGTTTGGACAGATAGCGGCCGCAAATGCGCTCAGTGATATATATGCGATGGGCGGCACAGTAAAGACCGCATTGAACATCGTCTGTTTCCCTGAGAAAATGGATTTGAATATACTCGGTAAAATAATGCAGGGTGGTGCTGATAAGGTGATAGAGGCAGGAGGTACACTTGCAGGCGGGCATTCTATAGCAGACAGCGATGTGAAATACGGACTTTCTGTCATGGGAACAGTTCATCCAGAGCACATCTACAGCAACAATACAGGGCAGCCGTCAGATGTGCTTATACTGACTAAGAAGCTCGGAGTGGGGCTTGTATGCAACGCAAACCGTGTCGGTGAAGCTCCGCTAGGTGCAATTGAGGATGCGCTAAGCTCCATGACCACACTAAACCGTACGGCATCACAGATCAGTCACAGCTTCGATATACATGCATGCACAGATGTCACGGGCTTTAGTTTTTTAGGACATCTGAGCGAGATGTTAAATGATGATATAACAGCACTTATCGACTCGATTTCTATCCCGGTCATTACCGGAGCACTGCGATGCGCAGATGAGTTTTTCCTCACGGCAGCAGCGCAGCGCAACAGAAACCACGTAGGTGATAAGGTGTGCTTTGCGAAAAATATACCTTTCTCAATGGAGGAGGTGCTCTTCGATCCACAGACCTCCGGAGGACTGCTGTTTGCAGTAAAAGCCTCTGAGGCAGATAACTTTTTGCATGAGCTTAAAGCCGCAGGGCTTCCTGCTGCAAAGGTGGGACGATTTGTTAAGCGGCGCGATGTGCCGATATATGTGAACTGATTTTAGTCTGTCATAGCTTATGCAAATTTGCTGACAGGCTGCATGCCCTGCATTTTGAGGGATGACGAGTTGAAATAACATAGGGAGGATTATAAATATGATAACAGTAAATGCAATAGGGGATACATGTCCAATCCCGGTAGTAAAGACAAAGAAAGCAATCGAGGCTCTCACACAGCCGGATACGGTTGAGACACTTGTGGACAATGAAGTTGCAGTGGAAAATTTAAAAAAGATGGCTGTACAGAAAGGCTATAGCTGTGATAGCAGTAAGCTCGATGACGGAAGCTATAGCGTAAAGCTGACAATTGAAGCTGTAAATACCGATGAGCTTTCGGATACAGACGAAGCTTTACAGTGTACATGCAGGCCGGCTGCAGATAACAGGGTTGTTGTAATCCGCTCTTCATATATGGGAGAGGGCAGTGAGGAGCTTGGCAAGGTACTTATAAAGGGGTTCATCTACGCACTTTCGCAGCAGGACAACCCGCCTGAAACCATGCTTTTCTACAATGGAGGAGCGAAGCTGACCTGTGAGGGCTCAGAGTCACTTGAGGATTTAAAGGAGCTTAAGAGCCGTGGGGTGAAAATTCTTACCTGCGGAACATGCCTGAACTACTATGAGCTGTCAGATAAGCTTGCAGTCGGAGAGGTGACCAACATGTATGATATCGCAGAAAAGATGGCTGGGGCATCTCTTATTGTAAGTCCGTAGAGTTATACAAGGTGTGAGGTAATGGATAAAAATTTGGCAAGAGAAAAGAAAAAACGGCTAATCATCACATTCGAGACTACCACAGCACCGTTAAAGCTGGATATCAAGGGCAAGGCATGTGGTATTCCGGGGCGCACGATTCCTCTTCCGTCTGTCATATCGGCGGGCTGTGGGCTGGCGTGGCGTGCAGAGCTTTCAGATAGGGAATGCCTTATAGCCTTTATGAAGGAGCAGGACATCAGGTGGGAAGCGATGTACGAAATCGAAATGAGATAATTGATAGTTACCTATATATAACAGGAGAAAAATATGTTTTATTACAATCAGTATGTGAGGGCGCAAAGCCTTGATGAAGCCTATGAGCTTTATCAGAAAAAACCAAATTTTGTGCTGGGCGGCATGCTCTGGCTCAAAATGAAAAATAAGACGCTTGGCACGGCAATTGATCTGTGCGACCTCGGGCTTGACCGGATTAATGAGGATGAAAACGAGTTTAGAATCGGTGCATATGCAACACTCAGGCAGATAGAGACACATGAAGCCCTGAATGCATATACACACGGTGCAATTGCAGAATCGGTCAGACATATCGTCGGAGTTCAGTTTAGAAATGTGGCAACTGTTGGAGGAAGCATCTGGGGCAGATTCGGATTTTCAGATGTCATGACGATTTTCAGGGCACTGGGAGCAAAGGTGCAGCTTCATAAGGCGGGAATTATGGATTTGGACGAGTTTGCGGCACTTCCAAGAACCACGCGCGATGTGCTCGTATCAGTAATAGTGCCGAAAAATGCAAAGGGTGTAGTATACTTAAGCCAGAGAAACCAGTCAACAGACTTTCCGGTGCTCACATGTGCAGTGGCAAATAGAAGCGGCAGGTATGTGGCGGTCATCGGAGCATCACCATATATGGCTGAGCCTGTGTGGGATGAGGAGGGCATACTCGATGGCATAGCAGAAGTAAACACAGACGGTAATGCAGCTTTGACAGAGGGCTCAGAAAACAATGCAAAAATAGATAAATTTGCCGAATATGTTGCAGAGCATATCCGTTTTGGAAGCAATATAAGGGCAGGGGCCGAGTACAGAGAGATAATCTGCAGAGTGCTTACACGCCGCGCTGTCACACAGTCGCTTGATATCTGCGATGATATAATGTAATTGTCACCAGTCACATATAAGGTAAACAGAATTTTGGCAGCTCTATTAGTGCGATGGCGTCAATGCATTAGCATTAAGAACGAATATTAAGCACGAGCATTAAGTAGGAAGGAATTCATATATATGGATGTTAAAATAAAATTAAATGGAAAGTTAATAACCGACTCGGTAGACCAGGATATGGTTCTTTTAGACTTTTGCCGCAAGCACAACTGCTTTTCGGTGAAGAGAGGCTGTGAGTCAGGCAACTGCGGTCTTTGTACAGTGCTTCTGGATGGAAAGCCTGTGCTGTCATGCAGCACGCCGATAGGCAGGGCAGACGGCAGAACGGTGGACACCCTCGAGGGACTTGAGGAGGAAGCTAAGCAGTTTACAGGATTTTTTGCTGCACAGGGAGCTGATCAGTGTGGCTTCTGTAATCCGGGTTATATTGTAAATATTGTGGCGCTTCTGAGAGAAAATCCTGACCCGACTGACGAGGAAATTCTTGAATATCTTTCAGGAAATCTGTGCCGTTGTACAGGATATCAGAGTCAGTTGCGCTCAATCAGAAATTTCTTAAACAGAAAGAAGGAGGGCGCACCTCTTAATCTTGAGGCAGGTGTCTACGGAGAGGATATCGGAAAGGAGTGGCAGGATGAGCACAAATCAAACTAATGAAAACAGCTTCAACCGCGCCAGAAGGGATTACCACGCAGTTGGAAAATGCATACCGAAGAAGGATTCGAGCCAGCTTCTGCTCGGAAAGCCGGTATTTACTGATGATATCACACCTCGTGATGCGCTTGTCATAAAGCTTCTCAGAAGCCCATATGCAAATGCAATTGTCGAGGACGTAAAGACAGATATTGCCCTTAAGGTGCCGGGCATGGTCGCAGTATACACCTGGGAGGATGTTCCGAAAAAGCGTTTTTCTATCGCAGGCCAGACATTTCCGGAGCCGTCACCATATGACAGACTAATCCTTGACCGCCATGTTAGAAGTGTAGGTGACGCTGTCGCTATTGTGGTAGGTGAATCGGAAAAGGCGGTGGACAAGGCTCTTAACATGATAAAAGTAAAGTACACGGTGCTTGAGCCGGTGCTTGACTTCAGAAAGTCGCTGGACAACAAGGTGCTCGTGCATCCTGAGGATGACTGGTCATCCAGCATAGATACAGGCGATGTAAAGCGCAATCTCATTCATCACGAGGAGGATGAGCATGGAAACGTGGAGAAAATTCTGTCAGAGTGCGACGAGATTATTGAGCACACATATCGCATAAAGGCAGCGCAGCAGGCATATATGGAGACCTGCAGGGCATATTGTGAGATAGACAGATACGGCAGACTTCACTGTATCAGCTCAACACAGATTGTTTTCCACCTGCGCCGAATACTGGCAAATGCACTTGATATTCCAAAGTCTATGGTGCGCGCTGAAAAGCCACGTATCGGAGGCGGTTTCGGTGCCAAGCAGACAGCGGTCTGTGAGGTGTATCCGGCATTTGTTACCTGGAAGACAAAGCGTCCGAGCAAGATAATCTACAGCAGAAAAGAGTGTCAGACTATCGCGTCACCGCGTCATGAGATGGAGGTTACCGTGCGTCTTGGAGCAATGAGGGATGGTCATATAAGGGCGATAGATCTTTATACGCTGTCAAATGGTGGAGCATACGGAGAGCATAGCACTACAACAGTAGGACTTTCCGGTCATAAATCGCTTCCGCTTTATACAGGAGGCTGCGAGGCAACCAGATTTTCGTGCGATGTTGTGTATACAAACGTGCAGGCGGCAGGAGCATATAGAGGCTATGGTGCCACACAGGGTATCTTTGCACTTGAATCAACTGTCAATGAGCTCGCTGAAAAGCTGCATATAGACCCGGTTGAGCTTCGTTTGAAAAATATCGTCCGTGAGGGCATGTTTATGCCGGCTTATTTTGGCGAGACAGCCAATGCATGTGCACTTGACAGATGTATAATGCACTGTGCGGACAATTTCCATTGGGCAGAAAAGTATCCAGTCCGCGATATGGGAAATGGCAAGGTTCGTGCGGCAGGCATGGCACTTGCAATGCAGGGCTCCTGCATATCAAATGTAGATGTCGGCTCGTGTACCTTAAAGCTTTCAGACTGTGGCACCTACAATATGATGATAGGCGCGGCAGACATGGGAACCGGCTGTGATACAATACTTGCGCAGATGGCGGCTGAGGTACTCGACTGTGAGCCGGATGATATAACCGTGTTTGGAGCGGATACGGATGCTTCTCCTTATGATTCAGGTTCATATGCCTCATCAACCACCTACATTACAGGAATGGCCACACAGAATGCAGCACTTGAGCTTCGTGAAAACATAAAGAAAATCGGTGCACAGCTGCTGGGCTGTGCTGCATCAGAGGTGGATTTCGACGGTAAAGAGGTGTATATCATAAATCCGGACGGTGCAGACAATGGGGCAGTTTCCGTAAGTCTTTCCGATATAGCAACAAAGTCACAGGTCAACAACACGATACCTGTAGATGTCACCGCGACATATTCATCACCTGTTTCGCCTCCTCCATATATGGTAGGAATGGTCGAGATAGAGCTTGATAAGGAGACAGGAGCAGTTAAAATACTTGATTATCAGGCTGTTGTGGACTGCGGAATTCCGGTCAATCCAAACCTCGCGCGTGTACAGACAGAGGGCGGCATAGGTCAGGGAATAGGCATGGCACTTTATGAGAATGTCACCTACAATGCCGGTGGAAAAATCGCAGAAAATGACCTCATGCAGTACAAGATACCGACACGACAGGATGTGGGCAATATCAATGTCGAATTTGAGACAAGCTATGAGCCGTCAGGCCCATTTGGAGTCAAGTCAATCGGCGAGATAGTTATCAATACACCGGCTCCGGCGCTGGCGCATGCCATTTATCGCGCAACAGGCGTATGGCACAGGACAGTTCCGTTTACCCCTGAGAAAATACTTATGGGAATGGTAGACCCAAACTGGCACGAAAAGGACCTAAGAGTGAAATGATTCATATCATATACATGGCGGCTGGAAACAGCCGCCGTTTTGGAAGTAACAAACTGTTTTATGAGCTGGATGGAAAGCCTATGTACAGGCATCTGCTTGAACGTTTGATAGAAATTAAAGATAGATATAATAAATATAAAAATACCGGAACTGACAAGCTTTTAGACAGTGATGAAATGGATACTGATACTTTTATTGGCACAGATATCGGCTTATTAGAAAAGGCAGGAAAAAAGACAAAAAATGCAGAATCGAATAACCCGGTCATAGATATAACCGTCGTTACACGCTACCGGAAAATACTGGACTACTGCGCATGTATCCCCGATTGCCATGCAGTCTTAAGTCCGGACAGCGAAAAAGGCATATCCTACACCATAAAAGCAGGAATTATGGCGGTGCAGGAGCAGAAAAAGACCGGTATGCAGGACTACTACATGTTTGCAGTAGCTGACCAGCCATATTTAAAAAGTCAAAGCGTGATTAAATTAATAGATAAAGTGCTTGAAAATAAAGGAAATATGCGATTGGTATTTTCGCTTCGCTGTGGAGATGCCGTAGGCAATCCGTGTGTATTTCATTCATCGCTTATCCCGCAGCTTTTATCACTGGAGGGGGATAAGGGTGGCAGAAGTGTGGCAAAGAAGTATGACTGTGTATATGTGGATATTGCAGATGAGCGTGAGCTGATGGATATAGATTCCTTATCAAATTCAAAACATACCGTGACATTATAAAAGCTATTATGAAAGAGCACTGTATCAGTGCATACCGAATGTATATTTTATTCAAATTCCCATATACTACCTCCAAAGCATGAATGCAAATGCAAAAAAGTAACCGGAGGACAATAAAGTGAAAATCACAGGATTGACCAGAAGAGTAGACTCACTCGGCAGAATAGTCATACCGAAGGAGCTGCGCAGGATGCTCCATATCAAAGAGGGCAGTCCGCTGGAAATATATATGGATGCAGACGAGACGATAGTGCTAAAGAAATATTCGCAGGTGGGAAGCCTGAAAAATATATCACAGGCATATGCACAGAGCCTGTCAAAGGTAACCGGTGCCACGATATGTGTGGCAGACAGGGATGGGATAATAGCGGCAGCCGGGAAAAACCACAAAAAGTATATAGGCAAGGCTTTGTCCAAGGAGCTCGAAGACATTATGGATAAGAGAAAAAGTGCATTATACAGTAAAAAGGACGATAACCTGATACCGGTGGTAAAGGATGATAAAGCTGACTGTGAAGCGCAGGCAATAGCAGCAATAGTGCATGATGGTGATAGTGCGGGAGCCGTTATATTTTGTGTTTATGATGAAAAAGGCGATAAGCTTGAGATTGCCGAAAAGCTGGTGAGTGCAGCAGCAGAATTTCTGGCTGAACAGCTTGGCTAAAGACAGCGAAAAGCATTGAAAAAAGCATAGTGAAAAACTATTTACTTGACTATAACAGTGATAAAGATGTAAAATAGCGTGATAAAGGGAGCAAATAGCTTCCTTTTGTGCTATAAAGGTATAATAGAAAATTAAGCAATTATTAATTATCTGATGTAGAGGCATTGTAGTATAATAGACAGTACATATTGGATATAGTTGTCAATTATCTATAAAGTATGCCGATATACAATGGTATACCGATAGTTTGGAGGTAACATTTAGAAATGGCAAAACAGAAAAAGACAAAGAAGAAAAAGCAGCATCGCGTTTTCTGGTTTTTCATAAAGCTTCAGATTTTCCTGATGGTACTGATTCTCGGTGGATTATGCTTTTACTACTTTGGCGGCTATGCTGACAAGGTGGCGAAGCTTCACTCAGAGGCAGTAGAGCTCGTGCAGAAATCTGACAAAAACACATTTTTACCGGCGCGGACGAGTACACTCTACGACACAAACGGTGATGAGATATCCGAGACAGCCACTACCAAAAAGGCTGACTATGTGAAGTATGAGGATATACCGCAGAACTTCGTAAACTGTATGGTCAGCATCGAGGACAAGAAGTTCTATAAGCACAATGGTGTGGACTTAAAGGCAATAGTGCGTGCCGCAAAGTCCATCATAAAGAACAAGAGAATTACCCAGGGTGGCAGTACCATCACGATGCAGCTCGCCCGAAATATTTACCTGGATACGAACAAGAACTGGCAGCGAAAAGTCAAGGAAATGTTCATAGCGATGGAGCTGGAAAAGAAATATTCCAAGAACGATATTATGGAGTTCTACCTGAATAACGTCTATTTCATGAACGGATATTATGGTATTCAGGCAGCGTGCCATGGCTATTTCAACTGTGAGCTGGCGGATCTTGATTTGTCGCAGACTGCCTTTTTGTGTGCGATTCCGAACAGTCCGACATACTATGACCCGATAAACAACAAGGAGCATACACTGACACGTCGCAATCTCATATTGAAAAATCTAAAGGAAGACGGCAAAATCACACAACAGGAATATGAGACCGCTATAAACGAGGAGATTACCCTCAACATGCCTGAGAAGGATGACACGGTCAAGTACAATTATGTGGATACCTATGCATATTACTGCGCTACGAGGGCGCTCATGGAGAATGAGGGCTTCAAGTTTAAGTATTACTTTGATTCAGACGAGGAAGAAAAGGAGTATGATGCTTCATATGATGAGATGTATTCATATTGTCAGAAAAAGCTTTACTCAGATGGTTACAAGATTTATACATCAATCGATCTGACCATGCAGCAGCAGCTTCAGGATTCAATTGACCTGACGCTTCTGGATTTTACAGATACGACAGATGATGGCACATTTAAGCTGCAGAGTGCTGCAACCTGTATAGACAACGACACAGGCGATGTGGTTGCAATAGTTGGCGGACGAAGTCAGGATGCAGTCAGTCATACGCTAAACCGTGCTTTCCAAAGTCATCGTCAGCCGGGAAGTTCAATCAAGCCGCTCATTGTGTATACACCATCATTTGAGCGTGGAAAGACACCGGATACCATCGTAAATGATCATAAGTTTGATGGAGGACCGTCTAACTCGGGTGATGTATATTACGGTGATGTGACTATCAGGCTTGCCGTTCAAAAGTCATTGAATACTGTAGCATGGCAGCTATATGATGAGCTCACGCCAAAGGTAGGCTTACAGTATCTCAAGGATATGAATTTTACCAATATAGTAAAGGATGACTATGTCACAGCAACATCACTTGGAGGCTTTACAACAGGTGTATCCACACTGGAGATGGCATCTGCGTATGCTACACTTGAGAATGACGGAATGTACAGGAATCCGACCTGTATAAAGTCGATTGTGGATTCTGATAACAATATCATATATACATCATCACAGAAGGATACCGTCATATATACAGAAACAGCGTCGCGTATGATGACAGATGTCATGACAGATGTTATGAAATCCGGAACCGGACGTAGCGCAAATCTGGACAATGGCATGCCTTGTGCCGGCAAAACCGGAACTACTAACGATAAGAAGGACGGCTGGTTCTGTGGCTTTACCAGATACTACACCACATGTGTATGGGTAGGCTGTGATATGCCTGAGACAGTAAAAAAACTGACAGGAAGCTCTTACCCTGCAGAAATATGGAAGAACTACATGGATCAGATACATGCTGATCTTACACCAATAGATTTCCTGCCATATGCCCAAATATCGGGTGATTATCAGGACAGCCAGGATACGCCTGCAGACGATCAGACGCAGGAAAATCCTACAGATCAGACTGTGACCACACCTGATGCGGGAACTCCAACACCGGATCAGACCACAACAAACCCGAATAATACTCAGGGAACCACCACGACTACACCGGGTGAAAATAACAGTCAGGGGACAAATGGCGGCAATGGCGGAAATCCGAGTGGTACTACCGGCGATACGACAGGTGGAAACACAGGCGGAAATACCGGAGAAAATAACGGTGGAAACACAGGCGGTACAACAGGTGGAAATACCGGAGATAACACCGGTGGTAACACAGGTGGAAGTTATTAAGATCAAGACACATTGTTTTAAAGAAGTTTATGAACTTCTTCAGCAGCCCAGTAGATTTTTCTTTGCAGTGCTGTTGGGAGTTGTGTTCTTTGCAGCATACGCACCTGTCACGATAGGAAACAAGACGATAGATGCGCTCATATATTCAGTGACCTACAATGGTTCATACCTTGCTGCAGAAGGAATTATCACAATCATAGTGATATCAATTCCACCGGTTAAGAAGGCACTCGACTATGTGAAACAGATGGCGAACAGCCGGTAGATAATCTATATCTAAACAATTAAATTATGTAAAAATGAGCAGAATAGGTAGAAATACTTGTCCTGCTCTTTTTAGTATTCGAAAAAAGTAAAATAAAACACTCGAAAAATATAAAATAAAACATTAGAAAAATACAAAACAAAACACTCGAAAAACATAAAATAACCTTGTATAATCTGTGAATTAAATGGTATAATAACCATGAAGGGAGCAGATATTTATGGAATATATAAGCAGAATTGTTGATGATGTGATAGATAGAAAAACAGAGGCATTTAATGCAGTGAGCATCACAGGACCAAAAGGATGTGGAAAGACAAGAACAGCAAGAGAACGATGTAAAACTGTTATTGAATTTCAGGATGAAGACAAGAGAGAGGGGTATCTTGCAGTAGCAGAAACTGCACCTAAGCTCTTTTTAAAGAATCCTAAGCCAATACTGTTTGACGAGTGGCAGGATGCCCCAAAGATATGGGGAACAATAAGAAAAGCGTGCGATGACAATCCGGAGAGTGTAGGAGAGTTTTATCTGACAGGCTCATCAAGTAAGAAGATTAATACACCCCATACAGGTACAGGACGAATAACAGAGGTTACGATGTACCCTATGACTTTGTTTGAGACAGGAGAATCAAACGGAAGCATATCGTTGTTTAAATTATTAGAAGATGAAGCATATGATATTGATGGACTTACCACAGATATAAAGCTTGAGGATTTGTTTTTTGCGGTCTGTAGAGGTGGATGGCCGAGATGCATGGCACTTTCAAAGGACAGTGCAAAGCTTGAAATAGCTAAGGATTATTATAGGCAGATTTATCAGAAGGACATATCAGCGATTGATGGAGTAAACAGAAATCCGGAATGGGCAAGGACACTGCTTTGGTCGTATGCCAGAAATATGGCTACTACAGCAAAACGCAAGAATATATTTTCAGATGTAAAAGCCACACAGAATGTTACAGATGTAACGCTTTCTTCATATATAGATGCTCTGGAGCTATTATATGTTGTAAAGGATATAGATGCCTGGACACCGCATTTGCGTTCGAAAACAGCTATCAGAGCTGCCAAAAAGCATATATTTGTTGATCCCTCTATAGGATTGGCTGCGCTTGGTGTTAATCCGGACTATTTTATCAACGATTTGGATCTATTTGGGCATGTATTTGAAAATATGGTGCTTAGAGATTTACTTGTATTTGCTGAAAAGCACAATGCCAGAGTGATGCATTATACAGATGATATGGGCGTAGAAGCAGATGCAGTCTATCAGTTGGAGGACGGCCGTTATGCGCTTATTGAAATAAAAACCGGAGTGAACAAGATTCCGGAAGCGGAAAAATCCTTGCTGCGATTCAAGGATATTATCTTAAAATATAATGAGAAAGCATTGGAAAAAGAAAAACATCCACGTGATGTATATAAAGAACCATCGGCACTGATTGTGATTTGCGCAAATGCAACCATGGCATATACCACGGAGTCAGGAGTTCGGGTTGTGCCGGTTGGGTGTTTGAGAGATTAATATAGAGCAGACTGTAAAATTGAGCTGACCACTCATAATTACAGTCTGTTTTTTATTGTATATTATTGTCACAGTGTAAGGGAGCAGGCGGGCAGAAAATTGCCCATCCAATGAGTTTGTACGAAGCTGCTTAGAGGCTGTTGGAATTGTAATAGGTACACAGTAGCGCACGTGCATGGAAGCACGGGCGAGGCGTTACCGCGCCAAGGACGGCGCGTAAAAGCCGGCTGCGTCAGGCATAGAAAACATGACTTACAATTCTTACAGCCTCTTGGCTGCTGGTAGGAAACGTTTTGGATAGGTAATTTTCTGCCCGCCTTCTCCCGTACCATATAAAAAATGAAAAATAAAAATACTTTGACTTGACAACTATTTTAAATGTGATATACTTTCACTGTCAAATGATTTGATGATGAAAATATTTGACATGCAAACTAGTGCAAATATACCAGCACACAAAACCGAA
>ERZ859732.288-NODE-288-length-21002-cov-5.136822_pt1 | contig 21002 bp, 11 predicted proteins | sample MGYA00510123_ERZ859732 | MGnify/ENA primary metagenome ERZ859732 (study PRJEB30046, sample SAMN00715133) | human gut metagenome | study: EMG produced TPA metagenomics assembly of the A metagenome-wide association study of gut microbiota in type 2...
TTTGTTGCTCAGGCACTTATAAATAATGTTAAACTATAGTGTTGCGGAATTAAGGAAAAATAAGAAATAACCCCTTTTTTTAAAACAAAATGAAATCAAAGATTTTTCAGTTGATGCTCCTTTTTGGCGCATTGACAGTCTCATTTGCGACCCATGCGGCCGATGTTAACAACAAAAACAATGTAAAGGATGACAACGGGCGTGTTGCTTCTTCCGTGAACAATAATGCGGAGGAAACCAAGAACACAGACGCCAACGTTTATGGTCATGTGAAAGATGCCAAGACGGGCGAGCATCTTCCTTACGTCCTTGTGCAACTGAAAGGAACAACCATAGCCACAACAACCGACAAGACAGGCCACTATTTTCTGAAAAACCTGCCTGAAGGAACGTTCGTCGTTGAGGCAAAATATCTGGGCTATGCCTCTCAAAGCAAGACCATAAACGTTAAGCATGACACAAGCAAGGAGCTCAACTTCAGTCTCTCGCCAAGCGACATGAACCTCGACGAGGTGGTTGTCTCTGCCAACAGAAACGAGACGAAACGCCGGTTGGCGCCAAACCTGGTCAACGTGATCGGCTGGAAGCTGTTTGACATCACACAGAGCACATGTCTGGCGCAGGGACTCAACTTCCAACCTGGCGTGCGCACGGAGGACGACTGCCAAAACTGTGGCTTCACGCAGGTGCGCATAAACGGTCTCGATGGCCACTACTCTCAAATATTGGTCGATTCGCGCCCTGTGTTTTCTTCCTTGAATGGCGTTTATGGCCTGGAGCAGATACCGGCCAACATGGTAGACCGTGTGGAGGTGGTGCGTGGTGGAGGCTCGGCCCTCTTCGGAGCATCTGCCATCGGCGGAACCATCAACATCATAACCAAGGAGCCTATCCGCAATTCGGCTTCCTTCGGCCACACCTTCATGTCGCAGGGTGGGGCCAACTCGTTCGACAACGTGACGACGGGCAATGTGTCTCTGGTAACTGATGACAACAAGGCTGGCGTCTATGCCTATGGGCAGACACGCACCCGCCAAGGCTATGACCATGACGGCGACGGCTACACGGAGCTGCCGGAGCTGAAAAGCCAGACGTTCGGTCTCAGCTCTTATCTTCGTCTCAGCCCTTTCTCCAAGTTGAGCCTTCAGTATCACGGCATCCATGAGTTTCGCCGTGGCGGCAACAAGCTCGACCAGATAGCCCATGTTGCTAATGTTACAGAGCAGGTAGAACACAACATTCAGGGCGGTGGACTTACTTACGACTTCTTCTCTCCTGACGAAAAGAACCGTCTGTCGGCTTATTTCTCGTTCCAGACCACGGCTCGCAAGAGCTATTATGGCGGCATCGGTGAGGGAACGGAAGAAGACATTGAAGCTGCTGAGAAGGCATACGGCACGACACACGACCTCACTTATGTCGCAGGAACACAGTATGTCCATTCCTTCGGCAAGCTGCTCTTCATGCCTTCTGACCTTACCCTTGGTGCAGAGTATAACTTTGATGGCTTGAAAGATGTTATCCTCGGCTACGACCGCCACTTCAAACAAGATGTGCGCATAGGTAGTTTCTTCTTCCAGAACGAGTGGAAGAACAAGCAATGGAGCTTCCTCTTGGGTGGCCGACTGGACAAGCACAACCTGATGGACCACGTCATCTTCTCGCCTCGTGCCAACCTCCGCTTTAACCCTACAGAGAATGTTAACCTGCGCCTCACCTACGCTGGCGGATTCCGTGCGCCACAGGCTTTCGATGAAGACCTGCATGTGGGCGTAGTGGGTGGCGAGCGACTGGTCACGGTGTTGGCAGACAATCTGAAGGAGGAGCGTTCCAACAGCTTCAGCCTTTCTGCCGATCTCTACCATAAGTTTGGCTCGGTTCAGACCAATCTGTTGATCGAGGGCTTTTATACCGACTTGAACAATGTGTTCGCTCTCCGTCAGCTTGACCAACCTGACGCTCAAGGCAATACCGTGCAAGAACGTTATAATGCCTACGGCGCAAAGGTGCTCGGCCTGAACATAGAAGCCAAGGCCATGTTCACCCGTTGGTTCACGCTCCAGGCTGGCATCACCTTGCAGCAGAGTCATTATGACAAGGCCATAGCATGGAACGATGAGGTGCCGGAGCAGAAGTATAAGAAGATGATGCGCACCCCCAACACCTATGGCTATTTTACCGCCACGTTCACACCCGTGAAGCGTTTCACGGCCTCTCTCACAGGCAACTACACGGGCAGCATGCTCGTCGGCCACTCGGCCGGTTCGGGTGTTGAGGAGCCTGTGGCTGTGAACACGCCAAAGTTTATGGAGGTAAACATGAAGTTGGCTTACGACTTCCCCGTCTGCAAGTATCTCACCCTTCAGGTGAATGGTGGCATTCAGAACATAACCAATGCTTACCAGAACGATTTTGACAAGGGCTGGAATCGCGATTCAAGCTACATCTATGGCCCTTCTCTTCCCAGAAGCTATTTTGTCGGCGTCAAAGTGAGCTACTAAGCCCTTCTGTTTCGCCTTTTAGCCATGAACAACGCGCGTTTCTTGCTCGACCGCCGCATACCGGCAGGTTCATGGGATGCTGCTCGCCGGTGTTTGGAAATTGATAAAAAAGCTCCCACATCAACATCAGTTGGCGTGGGAGCTTTTATCGTCTTTGTTGATCTCTTGTTTCTATAAGGTTGATCTCTTGTTTCTATAAGGTTGATCTCTTGTTTCTATAAGGTTGACTTCTTGTTTCTATGAGGTTAAGGTCTTGCTTCTACCTGTAATAATCGAACGGCACAAGGCAAGCATAGAGCGGAACGTTTATGACCCAAAATCAGAGGCTTGCGGCCTTGCTTGTTCTTCCATTCAATCAGTTTTTTATAGATTTCCCTTTCCATAGTTTACACTTTTTCTGACGAATAATCACTTGCTTAACACACTTTTTCTAACGAATGTTGTGGCAAAGATACACTTTTTATGACGAATAACTGTCAAAACGGCACACTTTTTCTGACGAATGGGCTAAAAATGAGAACATTTGTCTTGTATGAACTTTTTTAATTCTTGTCGGCTTAGCTGTTTATTTTATGATGCCGTTATCCGTATCGCGCAGGTTTATCCTCTTTTCCGCCGACTTATGCTTGCTTCCTCGGCTCAGTCGCCATGAAATATTCAAGGAGATCAGATTGCCGCTGGCTTTGGAATATCCTATAGTGTGCTTATAGATGTTGCGGTTCAGCAACTCGTTTTCGTACGACTTGTAATTGTTGTTGAATGGATTTGCCCATGACAATGAAAATTGCAAGTTGCGCCATGTGTATGATGCTTTCATAACCGAATAGGCCCCATTGTAACCTTTCAATTCGCCTTCCAAGAAACGGTTGCCGTTGTCGATGTATCCTTGCAACGTGAAATGGCCGAGATAAGCTGTTATGCTGCCCGCATAAAACCACGAGGTGTAACAATGCGTATAATCGTAACCGAAATTGAAGCATCTGTAAATTCCTCCATTGGCTGCAATCTGAAGCTTTTCAGGCAAGAGCCAATAGCTTGCGTACGCATAGACATCCAGCGCATCAATCTCCTTTTGGTTTATCTGGGTATAAAGAAACTGATTGCCGTCCGTTCGCTCATAGTGAGCCATGTTCGGTTTTAGACATTGCTTGTAATAACCTTCAACGAAGGTCTGCAACCGACTGGTGTTGTATGAAACATGTAGGCGGTGGTCCATGTCGTGTGACGGTTTCAGGTCTGGATTGCCTACAGTCCATTCCATGCTATTGGTGCGGATCATAGCATTGCTTGTCATGGCTATTCGCGACACTTTGTCCCGCATCTGAACGGTATAGCTCAGCTGCAACTCGTTATTAATTTGGTATGTCACCGATGCCTTTGGGTGAAAGGTCCAGAAGTTATATTTATGCCCGTTCTGCGTGTAATGGATGTAACTTGCACCAACTCCTAACGTGTAACGCAGTTGTTGGAGAGTGCCCTTAATTTCGCCAAAGGCATATAAGCGGTTGTTGCTTGTATTGGTCAGAGAGGATGCGTCGCCAAGATAGTTGTTCTTGATGTTTTTATAGCTATAGTTGAAGCCTGTTGAGAGCGTGAAGGGCTTCAGTCTGTTCTCATATATTGCCTCTGCAAGCAAAGAAGCCGTCTTGCCGTCCACATCATATTGGTAAGGAGCGCCCTCGTCATAATAGCTGCCTGTTTGCGTGGAGATATAAGTGGCTACAGCATTGGCTGTAAAAGACTGACGTGGCGTTAGTTGACGAAAGAAATAAAGATCCAATACAGGCGAACAGCTCTTGTCTTTTTCTCGGTTTGTCGCTCTATATTGGCGAGTGCCGTCAACGATGTCCTTAATGTTATAGTTGTTGGGGGTGTTGTTTAACGTTCCGCTCACAGATGCTTGAAAGACGGTTGTCGTAGAGTCGGCCCAGTTGTAGGTCAGTTTTGCTTCGTGCGCTATCGTTTTGCGAAGCGTCTCTATGTCGTTTCGTTCGATGGTGTGGATGCTGCCGTCTGTCAAGGTATATTCTGCCACCTGCGTGCTTTTTGAGCCATTGTTCTTATACCCGCTCATGTCATATGAAAAGGACCATTCGTTCTTTCCCTTATTAAGCTTTCCGTACACCATGCCATCGCCTTGCATGGAGGTAAGTGCAGAGGTGAGGTCTGTGCCGAGCGTATAGCCGCTTTCGCTCCGTCGTGTGTGGATATTAATGACATAGGCTATGCCATCGCCATAACGAACGCCAGGGTTGTTTATGAACTCGATCTTAGCAATTTCTTTTGGGTCAAGGGCCAACATCTCCTGCTTGCCCACTACAATTCCGTTAATTCTTATTTGAACGCCTCCTCTGTTGTCGACAACGGAAATTGTGTGGTTGATGTTGTCTATACGAAGATTGGCGAGTGTGAGCTTTTCAAGAATGCTGTAGCCATTGTTCGATGCCTGCTTTTGAGCATCTGTGGGGTATATTGTCATGCCGTCGGGTCTGTTCACGACCTTGGCTGCTTTTACCGTTATCTCATGTAGCGTTATGGTCTTGTTCGTATCCTGAGCGTAAGCGCAGAAGGCGAAAAACAGAATGACGGAAGTTGTAATTAATCGTTTCATTTTGCACCTTTTTTTATTTAGGCGCAAAATTATATTCTCCTTATAAAAAAGCCAATTTATTTGTCTGACATTTCCCTGACAATTGTCCGACAAAAAATCTATCTACTTGATTTTCAGACTATAGCTCTTGCCTCTGTCCGACTCGATCTTCAGAGAGCCATGGGCTTCAATGACAGGCTTTATTCGTCTTATCAGCGTGTAGAGCGTGTCGTTGGCATCAGGCTTTTTAGGCCATAGACGGTCGCAGATTTCTTGTTTCGACAGCGTATGCGATTCTGTCGTTATGAACATCTTGAGCAGCGAATGTTGCATAGGCGTAAGATGAATCTGCTCGCCAGAAAGCGTCATAAACTTGTCGCCATTGAACACGATGCCTCCGTATGACAGTCCTTGCGCCATAAGCTCGGGGCGTTTCCTCTTCGTGTGCCACAAACTTAACAACAGCCACATCGTTCCGATCATGAAAAGGGAACCGGAAGCCTTTTGGTCAGACATCTTTAAGGTCGTGGCAAAGCCGCAGTTGGCCTCTGCCACCAACGTTGTCTCCAAACGTCCATCCTTACGCACGGTACGCATGGCGATGCCTGCCGTGTCTCTCAACTCGGCTATGGTGAGGCAGTTGCGATAACAGCGTATGGTGTCTGTCGTGACCACATCGTCAGGCATCTTCGCAAGCACTTGCTCCAAAGCCCTGTTAACATCCTGGGTTATCATGCTTTTTGTTCGGCGATAACTGTTTATGCCTGTACCCAAAGCACAAAGCATGAGAAAGCTGAACACAATGTACGGAAGTGTCTTCATATTTTTTTATTGCTTTTGTAGCCTATCTTATGTCTTATGCAAAGTTACGCATTTCTCTCAAAATAAAATCATTAAAGCATAATAATGCTCAAAGAAAGGAGCAAAAAGCATTGGAAAATTGGAAAAACTGTTGTATATTTGCAGAAGATAAGCTTCACCTCGGCATAATATTCAAGCAAGCTTGATATTCTGCTCTCGGTTTGCATTATCTTTGCAAAAGATAAGCTGCACATCGGCAAAGACTGCAAGAGGAAACAAAAAACAGAAACCTATGGTAGAGACAAACAACAGACGATTGCCTGTGGGCATCCAATCTTTTGAAGAAATAAGAAAGGAAGGATTCCTTTATGTTGACAAGACAGACATTATTTGGCAGCTTGCCAATGAGGGAAAAAAGTATAATTACCTAAGCCGCCCACGCCGCTTTGGCAAGTCGGTGCTTGTAGATACACTCGAAGCCTACTTCACAGGAAAGAAGGAACTCTTCGAGAGGTTGAAGATCATGGAACTGGAGACGGAATGGGTGAAGCGGCCTGTCATCCGTCTCGACATGAGCCGTGCAGGAGCAGAGCCTGATACTTTGCGCTCTTATCTTGACATTACTTTCGATAGATTAGAGAATGAATATGGCATAACTCCTAAGCCAACAGCCCAACTTGCCGACCGTTTTGACGCCATCATCCGAACATCATATAATCAGACCGGACAGCAAGTGGCCATTCTTATTGACGAGTACGACTCTCCATTGCAGCATTCTTGGAAAACTCCTCTTCACGAAGCATGCACCAGCATCTACAGGGAAGTGTTTGCCATCTTGAAAGCCGATGACAAATATGAGAAGTTTGTCTTCATAACAGGCATCACCAAGTTTACGCAAATCTCGCTCTTCTCTGTGCTCAACAATCTGAGCAACATCAGTTTTGAGCCAGAATATGCTGCTCTATGCGGCATAACCAAGGACGAGATGCTGCGCGATTTCAAACCCGAAATAAACAAGCTGGCAGATTATGAGAGCTGCACCTTCGATGAAGCTGTAGCTCAGCTGACGGCATATTATGACGGCTATCATTTCAGCCGTCGCAATATGGTGGATGTCTTTAATCCGTTCAGCTTGATCAATGCCTTGGCCGATTCTGACCTTAAGAACTATTGGGCTTCGTCTGGCGCAACCTCCTTGCTCCCTAAGTTTGTGGATGATATGGAGCTAAAGCTACGAGATTTTGACCCTTGCCCCATCATTCGCCAAACCATTGAGACCTCAGATGTAACAGGTGGTGGAGCCGAACTGTTTCTCTATCAGTCGGGCTATCTCACGATCAAGGATTACCAGATGGGGGTTTACATTCTTGGGTTCCCCAACCAAGAGGTAAGACAAGCGCTTTACGAAACTGTTTTGCCGGCCCTTACATTAAGAAATAATAGCGACATCCAGTCAGTACAATCAGGTCTGTTGCTTGCTCTTCAGCTTGGCAACCTTCCTGAAGCCATGAAAAGCCTGAAGGCTCTCATTGCTGACGTGCCCTACAGCAACAAGAAGCTTGCAAGCATGGACATGGAGGAGCGCTACCGTCTTGTGTTGAGCACCATCTTCAACGCCATAGGTTGCCGGGTGGAAGTGGAGAAGATGATTGCCACGGGCAGAATAGACATGGTGGTGGAAACAACCCGTTTTATCTATGTCTTGGAGCTGAAGCTAAGCAACAACGGCGGCATAGATGCTGCGTCAGAGCAAATAAGAGCCAAGCAATATGCTGAGCCTTTCAAAGCCGACAAACGCAAGGTCGTTGCCCTTGCCATAGAACTGGACGAAAAGGGAAAGGGACTGTTCGATTGGAAGGAAGTGTAAACAACAAAACAAATAGCGTATGCGGCTGTTGCATGGTCTGTAAGACAAGATGGCTGCATTGCGGTTCTTTGACCATGCTTGCGGTTCAGGTAATTTCCTTACAGAGACATTCCTGTCTTTGAGACGATTGGAGAATGAAATTATCAAGAAGATATACAGCGTGGAACAACTTGATGCTTTCGAAAACCCAATCAAGGTAAATATTCATCAGTTCTAATCCTCCGTTTGTAGGAGCACGTCTTATGAGTGAAAGCCAAAGGGCTGATATTCCCAGGATTGAAACGAGTAAAGAACGTATAAAAATGAATGTTATGAAGAAAGAGATAAATCCAAGAGAAACTTCCAGGGCGGAGGCATTCGAATTATGGATGTCGTCGCCAATGCCGATGGTAACCATGACCAAGACATTCGACGTTACCCGAATTTTAAGAATAAGCAGGAAGAGAGGATGGAAATTCAATATGATATTGTGCTGGGCGATAGGTCGTGCAGCATTGAGAACCAGGGAGTTTTATCTTCTTCCAGAAAAAGTATTTGATTCATCCTGGCGATTGATGCAATACGATTCAATCGCCATTAATGTAATCGTGGAAAATAAGAAGGGCGGACTCAACTCCTGCGACATTCCTTATTCTGATGATATTCAGAACTTTAATGAAGATTATCTTCGCCTGACTACTGAAGCTACAACTGAATGCAAATCTTCTTCTTTAGAGGATGCGATGGTGGTTGGAACATCGGCGATGATAGGAACGGAACTTGACAGCATCGTGAACCAATACACGGATCTGTTTTGCAATCCCATGCTGATGTGGGGGAGTTATCGCCGTGGCTTCTTCCATACTACGCTCCCTATCTCCTTCCAATTTCATCATGTACAGATGGATGGCAGTCATGCAGCACGATTTTTAGAATTGTTACAAGCAATAATTATTTCTATATAAAATATTAAAGCATAATAATGCTCAAAGAAAGGAGCAACAAGCATTGGAAAATTGGAAAAACTGTTGTATATTTGCAGAAGATAAGCTTCACCTCGGCATAATATTCAAGCAAGCTTGATATTCTGCTCTCGGTTTGCATTATCTTTGCAAAAGATAAGCTGCACATCGGCAAAGACTGCAAGAGGAAACAAAAAACAGAAACCTATGGTAGAGACAAACAACAGACGATTGCCTGTGGGCATCCAATCTTTTGAAGAAATAAGAAAGGAAGGATTCCTTTATGTTGACAAGACAGACATTATTTGGCAGCTTGCCAATGAGGGAAAAAAGTATAATTACCTAAGCCGCCCACGCCGCTTTGGCAAGTCGGTGCTTGTAGATACACTCGAAGCCTACTTCACAGGAAAGAAGGAACTCTTCGAGAGGTTGAAGATCATGGAACTGGAGACGGAATGGGTGAAGCGGCCTGTCATCCGTCTCGACATGAGCCGTGCAGGAGCAGAGCCTGATACTTTGCGCTCTTATCTTGACATTACTTTCGATAGATTAGAGAATGAATATGGCATAACTCCTAAGCCAACAGCCCAACTTGCCGACCGTTTTGACGCCATCATCCGAACATCATATAATCAGACCGGACAGCAAGTGGCCATTCTTATTGACGAGTACGACTCTCCATTGCAGCATTCTTGGAAAACTCCTCTTCACGAAGCATGCACCAGCATCTACAGGGAAGTGTTTGCCATCTTGAAAGCCGATGACAAATATGAGAAGTTTGTCTTCATAACAGGCATCACCAAGTTTACGCAAATCTCGCTCTTCTCTGTGCTCAACAATCTGAGCAACATCAGTTTTGAGCCAGAATATGCTGCTCTATGCGGCATAACCAAGGACGAGATGCTGCGCGATTTCAAACCCGAAATAAACAAGCTGGCAGATTATGAGAGCTGCACCTTCGATGAAGCTGTAGCTCAGCTGACGGCATATTATGACGGCTATCATTTCAGCCGTCGCAATATGGTGGATGTCTTTAATCCGTTCAGCTTGATCAATGCCTTGGCCGATTCTGACCTTAAGAACTATTGGGCTTCGTCTGGCGCAACCTCCTTGCTCCCTAAGTTTGTGGATGATATGGAGCTAAAGCTACGAGATTTTGACCCTTGCCCCATCATTCGCCAAACCATTGAGACCTCAGATGTAACAGGTGGTGGAGCCGAACTGTTTCTCTATCAGTCGGGCTATCTCACGATCAAGGATTACCAGATGGGGGTTTACATTCTTGGGTTCCCCAACCAAGAGGTAAGACAAGCGCTTTACGAAACTGTTTTGCCGGCCCTTACATTAAGAAATAATAGCGACATCCAGTCAGTACAATCAGGTCTGTTGCTTGCTCTTCAGCTTGGCAACCTTCCTGAAGCCATGAAAAGCCTGAAGGCTCTCATTGCTGACGTGCCCTACAGCAACAAGAAGCTTGCAAGCATGGACATGGAGGAGCGCTACCGTCTTGTGTTGAGCACCATCTTCAACGCCATAGGTTGCCGGGTGGAAGTGGAGAAGATGATTGCCACGGGCAGAATAGACATGGTGGTGGAAACAACCCGTTTTATCTATGTCTTGGAGCTGAAGCTAAGCAACAACGGCGGCATAGATGCTGCGTCAGAGCAAATAAGAGCCAAGCAATATGCTGAGCCTTTCAAAGCCGACAAACGCAAGGTCGTTGCCCTTGCCATAGAACTGGACGAAAAGGGAAAGGGACTGGTCGATTGGAAGGAAGTGTGAGAGCTCTGGAAAAACAGAAAAACCGTTATTGAAGAAAACAGCCGTGAACAGAGGCCTTTGGAGAAAGAGCCTCTGTTCACGGCTTTGTTTTTATGTTAACGTTACAGAACTTTCGCATTTATACGATGAAAATTGGCTCAAACAAGCGCCGTCGCGCTCGATAGAGATGATAATAGGTTGAAAATGTGTTTGTTATGCTCTCGTGAAAGCTCATTTAATGTTATAATAACAGAGCGCAGTTATTTATTTGCTTCTCCAAATTCGAAATGACCATTGTCAACACCCTCGAAGACAAACACCGATGACTTGGGCATGGAAATGGTTATCTTCTTGTCTATGTCTACAGCTTTGCCTACAGGCAGACCGCTGATGCCGCCCTTGCCTATGCGTTGGTCGGCATAAGAACTGCGCAGCGTGACAGATGTCTTTATGTAGGCAGGAATGTCGAACACATCTCGCAATGTTGTCGTTAGCGTCTGTGGGGCAACGTCGGGGTTGCGCAATGTGAGCGTGGCTTTCTTGCCGTTCCATGCTGCCCAACCGTAGATGTTGGCTTTCTCTCCGTCCCAAGGGTTGCCGCCAACCCAATGGATATCGGGCAGAACGTCGGCATTGCGCTGTTGCCAATCCATACAGTAGGCAAGCTGTTTCCACAGACCGCCTGTCTTGCCCTTGCTGTCCTTTATCTCGTCAAGCAACTTATAGTCGGTATAAAGCTCCACCATTGACGAGCCGCAGCCGAAGGCGCAACGCATCTCACGCACAATGCCGTCATAGCTCATCGTCTTTGACACGTCCCCGAAACGGCTAAGGATCACGCCGTGTGTCATGAGCGTGTTGATCGGACATATCGGCGAACGGTCTACGAAGTTTTGATGGACAAGACGGTCGCGATAAGTGATCCATTGTTCGCGGTCATCGCCAACACCGGCCTTTCCGAAGTCGCCCTCCTGTCGCCACACAGCATCGCTCACATGAAACCAGAACGGCGAGGCCCAGGTGCCTACCGTGGTGTTGTAGAAGATGTCTTTGCGCTTTTTGCGCACATCGTTCTCTATGCTTATTATGGCCTCACAGTTTTCAAGTCCCGCATCGGTCATGTCGGGCCCAACGGCAGAGAACTGTGCACTTATGCCGTCGTATTTGAAGAAACGGAAATCGTACTTGTCAATCATGTCGCTGGAGCATTTCACGAAATAATCGTAGTAGGCAGGATTGCTGAGTTGCATGCCTCCGCGTCCTTGCCAATAGCCACGCCTATACTCGCCGCTCGCCCCATATCCGCCCACAGGTCCGAGCCATGCGCCTATGCCCGCGCCCATCTCGTGTGCCATGCGGTCAACGTTCTTGAAGCCCTCGGGAAAGTTGGGGTTGAAGGTCCATGTGCCGTAGGCATCCCATCCGTCATCGAAGACGAACGCCACAGGAGCTTTGCCATACACGTCATAAAACATCTTCTTCCAATTGGCCACGACATCCTCACATTGCGTTGCTGTCATGTTGCCGCTGTAGTTGCCTTTAAGGTTTCGCCTGTCGTCAGGGTCATACTTTCCAAGGTTTCCTGGAGCGTTGTTGCGGTCGATGTTCAGCTCATACCATGAGTTGTAGATGGTCATCGGATGCCATGCCGCGGCCCGTTCGCGTTCGCTGTAGGCAAGGAAAGAGCGGCGTGGTTGTCCCTTGGCAACCAACCCCACCACATTGCTGACCTTCCATGTCTTGCCAGCCTTCAATGTGGTGTGGCGTACCCAGTTGCCCTCCATAGGTATAATGTCGCGGTTGTTTATCGTGGCGATATCGGCAGAATCTACATTGTTCGTGTTGACGCCCATCGGGGTTTCAAGACCAGCAAAAATCTTGTTGCTAAGCAGCACAGCCCCGCGGGTGTTGCCCACGACAACAGGAGCCGATTTTGCCTTGCGGTTGTCAACGGCATAAACCATCGGTTTTATGTGGTCCATGGTAACGTCCTTCCCTGACGTGATGCTCATTTCCGTGCGCAGATAGTGTGAGCCGTCGCGCAAGACCGCGCGCCATTCGACACGCATGTTTCCACGCGTAAACACGGCTTTTATCCCCTTTCCTTCAAAACGCTCTGCTCCTTTAGCTGCCTGCACATCTGCTGTGTAGGTCTCGCTTGTCACGCTTTCGAGATTCATGTCTGACGAGGTAAACTCGGTGCAGTCGGCAAGGCGCATACGGAAAAGAACGTCTGACGGGAGCAAGTCCATCTCCGGGCATCCGTCAAAACGCAGCACGCCATCATTAACCGAGTAGGAAACCTGGAGCAGATTGTTTCCCAGAACAAACTTGTTCTCACATGTCTTCAATGTTGCCGTTCCAGCCTGCTTTGCCTGAGGAAACACCACTCTTTGGGCATTAGCCGACAATGGCATGATGCCGACAAGACATCCCAATGCCCAAGAACAAATAATGCCCTTGTGTTTCTTGTTCTTTTTTTTCATTTCCATGTGAAGTTTTTGTTTTAGATTTTCGGATTTAGAAAATGTTTTCAATTACTTTTTTTATTTTGTTTGTAAAGGTACATATTTTTTTGACAGAAAAGAAACTTTTAATGAAAAACAGAGCAAGCAAAGTATTTTGACCTCATGAATTGTTTTGTAATGTCGGGAAAAACGAAATTATTCGTTCTTGCCATACAAAACCTCTTGCTTGTCAAAGAAAAAGCGTAAATTTGCAGAAACTAAAAACAAAACAAAACGATTGCAAGATGAACATGCAACCCAAGAGACCCCTACACATAGCCATTATAGGAGGTGGAGCTGCGGGCTATTTTGCTGCAATACAGGCAAAGCGATGTGCTCCAAGTGCCAACATAACCATTTTTGAGAAAAACGCAACCATGCTCGCCAAGGTTGCGATAACGGGTGGCGGACGATGCAACCTCACCAACTCGTTTGCGCTCATAAGCGATGCCAAGCAAGCCTATCCGCGCGGCCACAAACTGATGAAGCGGCTGCTCAAACAGTTTAGCCATACCGATGTCTACAGCTGGTTTGAGCGCGAGGGTGTGCCCCTTACGACGCAAAGTGACGAGTGTGTGTTTCCTGTGTCGCAAGACTCTCAAAGCATCATATCGTGCCTCACAGGGCTTGCCTTACGTCTGGGTGTAAAGCAGCTGTGCGGACATAAGCTCACCGACATGACGCAGAACGAGGACGGGTCGCTTCATCTGAGTTTTGCCAACGGCCACGAAGCCGATTTTGACCGCGTGGCAATAACCACAGGCGGCGCTCCCAAGGGCGAGGGCTTGCATGTGCATGAGCGTCTTGGCCACGGGATAGAACAGCCTGTGCCGTCGCTCTTCACGTTCAACGTGGCCGACGTGGCCTTTCTATCCCTCATGGGAACCGTGGTAGACCCCGTCATCACAGCCATCGTGGGCACAAAATATCGTGCTGAGGGTGCTCTCCTCGTGACCCATTGGGGCATGAGCGGTCCTGCCGTCCTCAAACTCTCGTCGCACGCCGCAAGGTTCTTGCATGAAAACAACTATAAGGTTCAGGTGGCTGTCAACTGGACCGGCATATCCCAGTCGGCCGCCACCCTTGACGAGGTGTCTGCCATCGTTGCTGCCAACGGTCAGAAACAGCTCGCTTCGGTAAGACCGTTCAACCTGCCGTCGCGCCTGTGGGCTTACATCCTTGACAAGTCGGCACTACCGCAACAGAAACGTTGGAACGAGCTTGGAAAGAAGGGCATAAGCCGGCTGGTGGAGACGCTCACCAACGACCAGCATGTCATCAACGGCAAGGGGCGCTTTCGTGACGAGTTTGTGACCTGTGGTGGCGTGTCGTTGTCGTCGGTCGACAAGAACACGCTCGAGAGCAAAGTGTGTCCTCACCTCTTCTTTGCCGGCGAGGTGCTTGACGTCGATGCCGTCACGGGCGGCTTCAATCTGCAAGCCGCGTGGAGCATGGGCTATGTTGTGGGGGAGAACATCGTAAAATGATGATTGCGGTAAAATGATGACATAAAACCTTTTACAGCTTGGCTGCATGCACACACTTCATGTTTTTTTCAAGCTGAGCCACCGAGCTGGCACCCACCAACACGCTTGTCACGCCCTTCTGTTGAAGAATCCATGCCAGCGCCATCTCGGCAAGCGTCTCGCCACGCTCTGCTGCCTCGGCGTTCCATGTCTTCAGCTGTTCGAGCAGTTCGGGTGTGAGGGCGCTGTGCTTGAGATATTGCTCCTTAGCCATGCGGCTGTCGGCAGGAATGCCGTTAAGATAACGGTCGGTAAGCAGACCCTGTGCCAACGGCGAGAAGGAGATGAAGCCTATGCCGTGGTCGGCACAATATTGGGTTACGCCGTTCTCCTGTGGTTCGCGGTCGAGCAGGTTGAGGCGGTCTTGGTAGATGAGCAACGGCACATCGCGCTCCTTAAGATATTGGTCGGCAAACTTTAGAGCCTCCAATGGCCAGCGGCTGATGCCGAGATACAGCGCCTTGCCTTGCTTCACGATGTCGACCATGGCCTGAAGGGTTTCTTCAAGCGGTGTGTTGGGGTCGTAACGATGGCTGTAGAACAGGTCCACATAGTCGAGGTTCATGCGCTTAAGGCTTTGGTTGAGGCTTGCCATGAGATACTTACGCGAGCCCCAGTTGCCGTAAGGGCCTTCCCACATGTCATATCCCGCCTTTGTGGCAATGAACAGCTCGTCGCGGTAAGGAGCAAAATCGTCCTTCATGAGCTGTCCCATGGTCTCCTCTGCGCTGCCGTAAGGAGGGCCATAGTTGTTGGCAAGGTCAAAATGGGTTATGCCGTGGTCGAAGGCATAGTGTGTAATGGCTCTGCTGCGCTCGTAGGCGTCTACCGCTCCAAAGTTGTGCCAGAATCCCAGGCTCACCTTTGGCAGAAGCACGCCACTCTTGCCGCATCTGCTGTAGAGGGCCTCCGCATCGTCATAGCGGGCGGCAGAGGCTGTGTATATTCCCTTTGTGTTCATTTCTTTGGTGTTTTTAAAAGTCTGTTTGTATCGAAAAGATGTTACAAAGTTAGCGCCTTTCGTTTTAATCTCCAAATTTTTTAGTAATTGTTAGTGAGAAAAAATCAGCCTAACCGTACGTTAATAAATGTGAATGTTTTGCTGCCACGATTTTTTGCTTGCAGATAATGAGTAACTTTGCATCTTGTATGACAAAGAGCGATGCATTGTTGGCAAGCATACGCAACGGACAACCGTTGACGTTTCGTGATAAGCTCAGCCTCATTGTGGGGCTGAGCATTCCGTCTATACTCGCGCAGATAACCAGCGTCATGATGTTTTTCATCGATGCCGCCATGGTGGGACACCTCGGCACAGAGGCATCGGCGAGCATAGGTCTTATAGAGAGCACCACATGGCTCATGGGCAGCATAACTAACGCGGCGTCCATGGGCTTCTCCGTGCAGGTGGCCCACTATATTGGTGCCAACGACTTTGAACGTGCGCGCGATGTGTTTCGCAACGGCATCGTGGCAACAGCCATCGTGAGCTTCACAATAGCCCTTACAGGCCTGGTCATACACCCTTACCTTCCTTACTGGCTTGGCGGCGGAAGCGACATCGCTCCCCAGGCCTCTACCTATTTTCTTATCTTTGCCCTCACCGTGCCCTTCTTCCAGTTGTCGGGTTTGTGTGGCAACATGCTCAAGTGTTCGGGCAACATGAAGATCCCGAGCATCGTGAGCGTGGGCGTGTGCGTGCTCGACGTGTTGTTCAACTCCATTTTTATATATGTGTTGGGGTTTGGCGTCATGGGCGCAGCTCTCGGCACCTCGCTCGCCATCATAAGCGGCACGGCTGTGCAAGGCTATTATGCCATCTTCCGCAACCGCATATTGAGCTTGCGTCAGGACGGCCGGCTGTGGTGCTGGGCAGGCCAGTATGTGCGCACGGCTCTGAAGATAGGGTCGCCCATGGCTTTGCAGTCGGTGTTCTTGAACGGCGCACAGATAGTGAGCACCATGATCGTGGCACCACTTGGCAACGTGGCCATCTCCGCCAACACCTTTGCCATAACCGCCGAGAGCCTGTGTTACATGCCGGGCTATGGCATAAGTGAAGCTGCCACCACCCTTGTGGGCCAAAGCAAGGGAGCAGGCCGACGCGACATGTGTCGCAGTTTTGCCTATAGCACCACGTTCATGGGCATGGGCGTCATGGCGTTCATGGGTTTGGTGATGTATGTGTTTGCTCCCGAGATGATGGCCCTGCTCACCCCAATAGAGGAGATTCGCCAGCTTGGCATCATGTGTCTGCGCATCGAGGCTTTTGCCGAGCCCATGTTTGCTGCCTCCATCGTGGTCTACTATGTGTGTGTGGGCGCTGGATCGACCTTGCGCCCCATGCTCATCAACCTCGTGTCGATGTGGTGTGTGCGCCTCACGCTTGCTGCTTTGCTCGCCCCACATTACGGCTTGAAGGGTGTGTGGATCGCCATGGCTGTGGAGCTTACGTTCCGAGGCCTCATGTTCCTCATTCAGCTCTTCCGCGGACGGTGGATGGGAACCGTTGGCTCCAAGGCTTAACGGCCAAGGCTTGCCGGCTCTTTTCTCTTTGTTCTGCAAGCCTTCTGGGCTTTGCTTCCGAGCTTTCTTGTTTTGCTCGGCAAGCTTTTTTCTTTGCTTTAAAGCCATCGCTCTTTTATCCGTCATCTCCTTCCGTTTCTGTATATTTATGCATTTTCCACGGTCTTCTAAGCATGGTTTTTTCATTAAGCCCAAATGACAAAATGAAAGTGCCTTTCTGACGTTCTCATTAAGCCTCTTTGACAGCCTCAAAGAGGCCCTTTGACGTCCTCAAAGAGGCTCTTTGGGAAAATAAACCGGTTTTTCACATTTGTTAACAAAACTGTATAGCAAAACCTTCTTTTTTCTGTCTTTTTGCTATCTGTATCTCTTTTTTGCTTTCTTCTTGATTTTTCATTTTTCTCTCTCGCTTCTGCATATTTATTCGCTTTGAGTGAATAATTATACAGGCAGAATGTTCGTGAAAAAGATGAAGGAAAAGAAGAATATTCTCCATAAATTGGCGAATAGTGCCTTTTTCCAATTATTTTTTTGCTCGTTTGTGTAGCAATTTGTACTTTTGCAACGTCTAAGGAGCAGACATCCCAAAACGAAAGAGAATTTTTAGATTATAAATTTATAAAAATGAAGACAAAACTCTTACTGTTGTCGCTCGCGCTTGCCACCACATCGGCTTTCGCTCAGCAGACACTCGGATCGGGCATCGACAAGGCCAACATGGACCTCACGGTAAAGCCCGGCAACGATTTTTACCGCTATGCAGCCGGAGGATGGATGAAGAGTCATCCGCTCGATGCAGAACATCCTATGAACGGAGCGTTCGTAGACCTTGAGGAGCAGAACCAGAAGCGCATTCAGGAACTCATCAACGAGTTTGCAACAAAACCTCAGCAGAAAGGTTCGCTCGGACAGAAGATAGGCAGCATCTACAACCTCATGATGGATAGCGTGCGTCTGAACCGCGAGGGTGCTGCGCCTCTGAAGCCTTATCTGGCTAAGGTGGATGCCATAAAGAACATTCACGAGTATCAGTATGTTGCCTCTTCACTCGATTTCGAGGGCATAGGCACCTTGATGTTCGACATGGGTGTGGGCGCAGACCAGCGCAACGCTTCTATGAACATTGTGGGCATTAGCCAGGGTGGTCTCGGTCTGGGTGAGCGCGACTACTATCTCAACGACGATGAGCAGACCGTGAAGGTGCGCAACGCCTATAAGGAGCTGATGACAACCCTCTTCAAGCTCGTGGGCAACGATGAGGCCACAGCAACGAAGAAGATGGAGGCCGTCATGGCCATAGAGACACGTCTGGCCAAGGCCAGCTATGGCGCCGTGAAGCTGCGCGACATCAACGCCAATTATCACAAGATGAGCTATATGCAGCTCGTGAACGATTATCCCGGCATCGACTGGGGTAACATTTTCCTCGCACAGGGATTCCCCGTGTTCGACAGCGTGGACGTGGGTCAGCCTGAGCCTATACACGAGGTGGAGAAAATTCTGGCAGAGACACCGCTCGACGACCTTAAGGCTTATGCCGAGTCGCGCGTCATCTCAAGTGGCACAAGCACCCTGAGCGACGAGTTCCGTGCTGCTGCCTTCAAGTTTAGCTCGGTGCTGAGCGGCGTGAGCCAGGACCGTCCGCGCTGGAAGCGCAGCGTTTCTGCCGTGAGCGGCTTGCTGGGCGAGGCCATCGGCAAATTGTATGTTGAGAAATATTTCCCCGAATCAAGCAAGAAGCGCATGCTTGAGCTCGTTCACAACCTGCAGACAGCGCTCGCACAGCGCATTGACGAGGCAACATGGATGGGCGAGGCAACAAAGGCACAGGCCAAGGACAAGCTCCAGAACTTTATCGTAAAGATCGGCTATCCTGACAAGTGGCGCGACTACTCGGGCTTGCAGGTTGACGACTCGTTATCGCTCTATGAGAACTTGCGTGCTATCTCACGCTACAAGACCACCGATTATCTCACCCGCAAGGTGAGCAAGCCCGTGGACAAGAGCGAGTGGCAGATGACACCGCAGACCATCAACGCCTACTATAACCCCACAACCAACGAGATCTGCTTCCCCGCTGCCATCCTGCAGCCACCGTTCTTCGATCCTCAGGCCGACGATGCCGTAAACTATGGCGGCATCGGTGCCGTGATCGGTCACGAGATGAGCCACGGCTTCGACGACCAGGGATGCCAGTTTGACAAGACAGGCAACCAGCGCAACTGGTGGACAGGGGCCGACAAGGCCAACTTCGACAAGCGTGCCAAGGTGCTGGTTGAGAGCTTCGGCAAGTTTGAGGTGCTCCCCGGCGTGAAGGTGAACGGCGAGTTGACCCTCGGCGAGAACATCGGCGACAACGGCGGTCTGAACATCTCGTTCCGCGCCCTGCAGAACGTGCTCAAGGAGAACCCAACTCTCAACAAGTCTATCGACGGCTTCACACCCGAGCAGCGCTTCTTCCTCTCATGGGCTACAGTATGGGCAGGCAACGCTCGTCCTGAGTTCGTAGACCGTCAGATAAAGACCGACCCGCACTCACCGGCTGAGGCTCGCGTCAACGGCGCCCTCCCGCAGATCGACGCTTGGTACAAGGCTTTCAACATCAAGAAGTCTGACAAGCTCTTCGTGCCGCAGAAGAAGCGCGCACAGATCTGGTAATAGCTTTTCTGTGCAGCTCTTAAGCACTCTTATATATAATATAATAAGGAGAACATCCGCAAGGGTGTTCTCCTTTTTCGTTTGTACGCTCGGCATGAGCATTATCTAACGGGTGCAAGTCCCGAGTAAGCCCTAATAGCGGGAATTACATAGCCAAAGGCAAGGGTGTCAATCGTGAGTTGGAATCTGAAAGAAGCCGGCGGCAAACATCTGGCCTAACGAACAGGAACTTCATATAAGGCATATGACCGTGGGTAAGGTTGCAAAAGAAACCAAAGCCCGATAGCTATTCGGAACGGTCGGTGGAGTTTCCTTGAGCTTGCGAAAAAATGAAGTGGGTATAAGATGAAAAGACAATGCCCTTATCCGAGGAGGTCTCACGGACGCTTCAAATAGTTTTTTTACGAAAGAAGCGGAGTAAAGCTTGCCGTGAGAAGTCAGCAGACGCCATAGTAGTGCAATACTCGATAACGCTGCACGAAGGGCTGAACCTAACAATTAAACGATAGTAATTGAAACATGCCTCATGAAGGAAAGAATGCAGAAAACATTATCACAAGTTAATGGCTGCCCCCAAAGAAATAGGTCGGAAACCGAATGGTATGGGGGAGTGCAGACCTTTATGTGGATGTGTGAAGACAACATCGTGGAAGTACCATTTGACAAGGAACACCTTTTCGTGCAAATTCTTAGCCCTTCAAATCTCAACCGAGCCTACAAAGCAGTGATGAGAAACAAGGGCTGTGGTGGTATCGACAAGATGTCGTGTGAGCAGCTGCTCCCATGGCTCTTGACCAATAAGGATGAACTCATCCGTTCCTTGATGGACGGCTCTTACCGTCCAAAACCAGTGAAAAGGGTAGAAATACCCAAAGACAATGGCAAGATGCGCCTGTTGGGAATACCTACAGTAGTAGACCGTTTGGTGCAACAAGCCGTCAACCAAGTATTGACTCCCATCTATGAGAACCAATTCTCCAAGACGAGCTACGGCTTCCGTCCGAGAAGAGGATGTCATGACGCAATACGAGGAGCGCAGAGGATAATCAACGAAGGCTACATATATCATCTTGCCAATATGAAACGTCTTTTGCTTGAAACAGACGAATGGTTAAGACGTAGAATACGCATGTGTATATGGAAAGCTTGGAAGAAAGTCAAGACAAAAGTGGCAAACCTCATTAGATGTGGTATTAATAAATACAAAGCATACGAATGGGGTAATACTCGCAAGGGCTATTGGCGAATAAATGACAGCCCTATTCTAAAAACCCGAGTTCGGGATAAGAAAGTCTTTGTAAAAGTTGGTAATCTCAATAATTTT
>ERZ859732.299-NODE-299-length-20638-cov-6.019968_pt1 | contig 20638 bp, 12 predicted proteins | sample MGYA00510123_ERZ859732 | MGnify/ENA primary metagenome ERZ859732 (study PRJEB30046, sample SAMN00715133) | human gut metagenome | study: EMG produced TPA metagenomics assembly of the A metagenome-wide association study of gut microbiota in type 2...
GGAGCCCCCTCCCAGAGGGGGCCAAGAAAGCAAAAGCGAGAACCTCACGGTTCCCGCTTTTTTTATAAAATCTGCTGCATTTCCAGCTTGCTGCGGCGGGTGTTCATGCCAACGCTGAGCACAATGCCGACGCAGAGATACATCATGACGACGCTTGACCCGCCTGCCGAGAAGAACGGCAGCGTCACGCCGATGACCGGCAGCACCTGCAAATTCATGCCTATGTTTATCACACACTGCAAAAGCAGCGCCGCAAAGATGCCGACGCAGATATTGCAGCCCAGCGCGTCGGGGCATTGCAGACCGGTGCGCAGTGTGCGCAGGCAGAGCGCAAACAGCAGCAACAGCACCGCCGCCGCGCCCAAAAAGCCCAAAACGTTTGCCAGATACGCAAAAATAAAATCGTTCCAGGCGTTGGGCACAAAGATGTGCTCCCCGGAGAGCAGCCCCTGCCCCGTCAGCCCGCCGGTGCCAATGGCCATGGCCCCCTTGTTCTGCTGGTAGGTAATGTCCGCCAGCGCGGGGTCATCGGGGGTGTCGTCGAAATCGGTGTCGTCGAAGGGCGGCAAGCAGTTCACGCCGTTCGAGATAGACGCCGCCAACTACGAGGAGAACCGCCACTTCTTCCTCGCGCAATACTTCCACGACCGCTACGACGAGTCGATGCGCTCGCTGCCCAACCTCACGTCGGGCGTGACGATCAACCGCGTGGAGGTGTGGGTGACGAACAAGTCGGGCAACACATCCAACACCCGTAACATCATCGCCCTCACCGACTTGGGCGAGAACAACCGCGTGTCTAACAGCCTCTGGAGCGTGACAGGACAGCCCGTGCCTGCCAACGCCGCTAACTCGGAGTATGCAGCCATGACATCGCAGTACGCCGCAGCACGCGACATCGATCAGACCTCGACCGTGCTCGACGGAATACCCGGCTTCGTGGGCGGAGCCGACTACGAGAAGCTGGAGCGCGCGCGCCTGCTCAACTCGTCTGAGTACACCGTGAACAAGGCGCTGGGCTACGTCTCGCTGAAGACATCGCTGCAGACCGACCAGGTGCTCGCCGTGGCTTATGAGTACACATACGGCGGCGTGACGTATCAGGTGGGCGAGTTCGCGTCGGACATCACCGACTCTAACAAGGCACTCTACGTGAAGGCGCTGAAGAACACCAGCAACAATCCGCATCAGGGCAACTGGGGCCTCATGATGAAGAACGTCTACTACCTCGCCTCGTCGGTAGAGAAGGAGAAGTTCCGCCTCGACGTGAAGTTCCAGAGCGACACCGCCGGTGTCTACCTCACATACATACCCGAGCCGCAGGTGAAGAACCAGACACTTGTAAAGTTCCTCGGAGCCGACCGACTCGACAACAACAACAAGGCGCATCCCAACGGCTACTTCGACTACGTGGAGGGCTACACCGTTACGAACGGTCGAGTGTTCTTCCCCGTTGCCGAACCGTTCGGCAGCTATATGTACGAGACGCTTCTGAAGAACGGCGTGGCGGCAGACAAGGCTGAGAAGTACGCCTTCACCGAGCTGTACGACTCTACGAAGACCGTGGCGAAGCAGATAGCCGAGAAGGACAAGTACGTGCTCATGGGACAGTTCCGCGGCACATCGGCTAACGTAATCTCGCTCGGCGCATACAACATTCCGCAAGGCTCGGTGGTAGTTACGGCAGGCGGCGTCACGCTCGCCGAAGGCACCGACTACTCGGTCGACTACTCGGGTGGCGAGGTGACCATCCTCAACCAGAGCATCATCGACGCCGGCACCACCGTGAACGTGTCGCTCGAAAGCAATACCGACTACGGACAGGAGCGCAAGACGATGTTCGGCATGAACTGGGAGTACGACTTCTCGAAGGACTTCCAGCTCTCGGGTACGTTCCAGCATCTCTCCGAACAGGCGCTCACCAACAAGGTGAACATGGGATCGGAGCCGCTCAGCAACACTATCTGGGGCTTGAACATCAACTGGAAGAAGCAGAGCCAGTGGCTCACGAACATGCTCGACAAGCTGCCCTTCCTGCATCTCACACAACCGTCGAGCATCTCGTTCTCGGGCGAGTTCGCGCAACTCATAGCCGGACAGAGCAGCGGCACGCAGGACAACGCCTCGTACATCGACGACTTCGAGAACACCAAGAACACCATCGACGTGTCTACACCTACGTCGTGGATAATCTCGTCGGTGCCGTCGATGTTCCCCGAGTCGGGCGACAAGTCTACGCTGCGTTCGGGCTTCAACCGCTCGCGCCTGGCGTGGTACACCATCGACCCGCTCTTCACACGCCGCTCTTCGTCGCTCACGCCGAGCCACATCAAGAGCGACCTCGACCAGCTGTCGAACCATTACGTTCGCGAGTTCTACGTGAGCGAGCTGTTCCCCAACCGCGACCAGAGCGCATACAACGGCAACTCGTCGATGCTCAACATCCTGAACCTCGCTTACTATCCGAACGAGCGCGGTCCGTACAACTTCGACCCTGACCTCAACCCCGACGGCACTCTCAACAATCCGCAGAAGCGTTGGGGCGGCATGATGCGAAAGCTCGACACCAACGACTTCGAGGCAGCTAACATCGAGTACATCGAGTTCTGGATGCTCGACCCGTTCATCTACACACGCGAGCAGGGCGTGGCAGCCGACTACGGCGGCGACTTCTATATCAACCTCGGCGAGATGAGCGAGGATATTCTGCGCGACGGCAAGAAGTTCTACGAGAGCGGCATGCCCGTAGACGGCTCGCAGAACTTCACCACTACGCAGTGGGGTAAGGTGCCCAACCAGGCTACCGTAGTGTACGCCTTCGCGACATCGAAGGGTTCGCGTGCGATGCAGGACGTGGGCTTCAACGGACTCAACGACGAGGAGGAGCAGAAGTGGGAGAGCTATCAGGACTTCCTGCGCGAGGTGCAGGGCAAGGTGAACCCTGCCGTGTGGGACTCTATCTGGGCTGACCCCGCAGGCGACAACTACCACTATTTCCGTGGTTCCGACTACGACATGATGAAGGCGCCTATCCTGCGCCGCTACAAGTACATAAACAACCCGCAGGGCAACTCGCCCGACAACGACTCGCGCACCGAGAGCTACGACACGTCGTACAAGTCGACGCCTGACGTGGAGGACATCAACCAGGACTACACGCTCAACGAGTACGAGAAGTTCTTCCAGTATCGCGTGTCTATCCGCCCCGAAGACCTCGAGGTGGGCAAGAACTACATCGTAGACAAGCGCGAGGACACCCACCAGCTGCGCAACAACAAGACAGAGACGGTCAACTGGTACCAGTTCCGCATACCGTTGCGCGACTACGAGAAGAAGTTCGGTGCTATCAACGACTTCACCTCGATGCGCTTCATGCGTATGTTCCTCACAGGCTTCAAGCATCCTATCGTGCTGCGCTTCGGAACACTCGACCTCGTGCGTGGCGAGTGGCGTGTCTACGAGCAGAACCTCGACAACTCGGCTTCCACTTCGGGCAAGCTCGTGGTGAGTGCCGTGAACATCGAGGAGAACAACGACAAGCAGCCGGTCAACTATATCCTGCCGCCGGGCATCAAGCGCGGACAGGACCCAACGCAGCCACAGCTCGTGGAGAACAACGAGCAGGCACTCTCGATGAGCGTCACCACGCTCGGCACCGGCGAGGCAAAGGCGGTGTACAAGAACACAACGCTCGACCTCAGACAGTACAAGCGTCTGCAGATGTTCGTTCACGCCAACGCTTTCCAGCCCAACCAGACGAATCTTGAGGACGGACAGCTGTCTGTGTTCATACGTCTCGGCTCCGACTATAAGAGCAACTTCTACGAGTACGAGATTCCGCTGAAGCTCACCGAGCCCGGCAAATACGGACGCTACTCGGCTGCCGACGCCCGCGCCGTATGGCCCGAGGAGAACATGCTCGACATCGCCCTCTCCAAGCTCACCGGCTTGAAGAAGGAGCGCAACAAAGCCAAGGCAAACGGACAGGCTTCGTACAACCGCATCTACTCGGCGTACGACCCCGACCAGCCTAAGAACCGCATCTCGGTGATGGGTAATCCTACGCTCGGAGAGGTGAAGACTATGGTCATCGGTGTGCGCAACAACTCGGGAGAGGTGAAGAGTGGTGAGGTCTGGGTGAATGAGCTTCGACTGAAGGAGTTCAACAACTCGGGCGGTTGGGCTGCACAGGGCACGCTCAATCTGCAGCTCTCCGACCTCGGCACCGTCAACGTGCAGGGCAAGTACACCTCTGCCGGCTTCGGCGGACTGGAGGAAGGCGTGGCTCAGCGTTCTACCGACAACTACTCCAACTACACCGTGACGGCTAATGTGGAGCTTGGCAAGTTCTTCCCCGACAAGGCGAAGGTTACGGCGCCGCTCTACTACTCGGTTACTAAGGAGAAGACGTCGCCCAAATACAATCCGCTTGATACGGATATGGAACTCGACGACGCTCTCGAAGCTGCTGGCTCTAAGCATGAGCGCGATTCGATAGAAAGCATCGCCGTGACAAAGGTTACGCAGACCAACTTCTCGCTGTCGAACGTGCGTGTCGGCATACAGAACAAGCGCCACCCGATGCCGTACGACCCTGCCAACTTCTCGTTCTCGTACAGTCACAGCCACAGTTACACCACCGGCGAAACTACTATATACGAGCGCGAGGACAACTGGCGCGGTGCGTTCAGCTATTCGTGGTCGCCTATATACAAGGCTTGGGAACCGTTCAAGAAGGTGAAGAGCCGTTCGAAGTGGCTCGACTTCCCGAAGAAGTTCGGACTGAACTGGCTGCCGCAGAACGTGGCGTTCAACACCGACATCACGCGCAACTACTATGAGCTGCAGGAGCGCGACATGGAGTCGACCGAGAACCAGAAGCTGCCGCTCACATTCTCGTCACAGTTCTTGTGGAACCGCGAGTTCAACCTGCGCTGGGACCTCACGAAGAACCTGCACATGAACTTCCAGAGCGCCACGAACGCAGAGATAGAGGAGCCTTACACACCCGTAAACAAGGACCTCTATCCAGATAGCTACACGGCTTGGAAGGACTCTGTGTGGACATCCATCAAGCATCTGGGCAGACCGCTGAAGTACAACCAGTCGTTCCAGGCGTCGTACAAGCTGCCTATTAATCTCATTCCGGTGTTCGACTGGATAACAGCCGACGGATCGTACAACGCTACGTACAACTGGATGCGAGGTTCTGATCTCGAAGACGGCACTTCGCTTGGCAACACCATCGCCAACAACCGCCAGATAAACATCAACGGACAGTTCAACATGGAGAAACTCTACAACCATGTGCCGTTCTTGAAGAAGACCAACGACCGTTTCAAGAAGGACAACTCTGCCGCAAACCGCCGCAAGGCGGAGGAGGCAAAGAAGAAGAAACGCGAGGAGGCGAAGAAGAAGCGCGAGGTTGAAGCAAAAGAGAAGGGTGCAGCCGACGGCGACCAGAAGACGAAGAAGAAGCCGCCGTTCGCAAACGACTCCAACCCGCGCGACTTGCTGGCAAAGAAGAAGAAGGGCTTTGAGAAGGAGATAACGCTCATGCCCGACACCACTATCAAGGTGAACCACGGCAAACGCACGAAGCGTATCATAGTAAGCGGACGTACGGAGGCAGGCAGAGTGTTCCAGCTGAAGTACAAGCGTGTTGACGACAACAACATCCTTATATTAAATAAGGTGGACTCGGCAACAAAGATAAAGGTTTCGGTGATAGCAAAGGAACCGCTTGAGAACCAGAAGTGGTACCGTGCGGCGCAGAGCGTGGCTCGAGTGCTGATGATGGTGCGCAACGTGAGTCTGAGCTACCGCAACCAGTATGCCATGTCGATACCGGGCTTCAAGCCGATGGTAGGCAACATGTTCGGACAGGGTTCGGGCTACGGACCGCTGTCGCCGGGCTTGGACTTTGCGTTCGGCTTCGTGGGCGACTCGTATGTAGACAAGGCTCGCGAGAACGGATGGCTGATGGTGGCCGACTCGCTCGCTACGCCGGCTACGACCAACCAGACCGAAGACTTGCAGCTAAGGGCTACGCTCGAGCCTGTGCGCAATCTGAAAATCGACCTCACGGCGTCGCGCGCCAAGACAACGGCACGCCAGGTGCAGTACATGTACGCTGGCAACCCGACCACACAGAGCGGAACGTTCACCATGACAACGCTCTCGCTGCGCAGCGCGTTCGAAGGCTCGGGCAGCGCGAAGAACGGCTACAAGTCGGCATCGTTCGAGCGTTTCTGCAACTCGCTCGAAGGCTTCCGCAAGCGCGTCGAGGCACAGTATGCCGGTGCGGTATATCCTGCCGGATCGCAGCTTGCAGGCAAGAAGTTCGATGCGGCTAACGGCGGCGTCAACAAGTATAGCTCAGACGTGATGGTGCCTGCGTTCCTTGCAGCCTACACCAACATGGGCACGCAGATGTCGATATTCCCGACGCTGGCTCACCTGCTGCCCAACTGGACTATCAAGTACAGCGGACTGTCGAAGCTGCCGTGGTTCCGCGACGTGTTCAAGAGCGTCAACATCAACCACGCATACAAGAGCGTATACGCCGTAGGCTCCTACTCGTCGTACAGCACGTTCATGGAGTACATGGGCGGACTCGGCTTCATCACCGACGCCACCACAGGCATGCCTACGCCGAACTCTATGTACAACGTTTCGACGGTGAGCATCAACGAGTCGTTCTCGCCGCTGCTTGGCATCGATGTCACGCTGAACAACAACCTCACCGTTAAGGCGGAGTATCGCAAGACGCGCGTGCTGAGTCTGAGCATGACTTCGGTGCAGGTGAACGAGTCGTCGTCTAACGACTGGGTGATTGGCGCCGGCTACACCATTAACAACTTCAACCTCTTCGGAGGCGGCGGCAGCAACAAGCACCGCAAGGTGAAGTCGAAGCGTAACAGCGCAAGCAACAACTCGTCGCCGAGCCGCACACGCTCCTCAAACGGTGTGAACAACGACCTGAAGCTGCGTCTCGACCTGAGTCTGCGCAAGCAGGCGTCGATAAGCCGCGATATAGCCACGATGACTTCGTCGGCTAACAGCGGCAACACGGCGTTCAAGCTCGCCTTCTCTGCCGACTACACCGTGTCGCGACTGCTCACCATGAGCTTCTACTACGACCGACAGACCAACACTCCGCTGCTCTCGTCGAGCTCGTATCCGACAACAACACAGGATTTCGGACTGAGCATGAAGTTCTCATTGACAAGATAGTGTAAAAGTTGAGAGTTGATAATTGAGAGTTGAGAGTTATGATTTGTCCTATAAATAGGAAAGTCCTATAAACGGGAAAACATATCATAACTCTCAACTCTCAACTCTCAATTCTCAACTCTCAACATTTAATAAAACTCTCAATTTTCAACTAAAAAAACTATCAACTCTCAACTTTAATTTATATCTTTGCAGAAGATAGGCTGCACCTCAGCATAACATTCAAGCAAGCTTGATGTTCTGCCTTCGGTTTGCACTATCTTTGCCCACATCATAAAGAATATCACATTATAATATATAGCGATGAAAGAATTTAAGGACATAAAGATAGCTGTAGCCGGCACAGGCTATGTCGGACTGAGTATAGCAACACTCCTTTCGCAGCACCACCATGTGACAGCCGTAGACGTGATACCCGAGAAGGTAGAGAAACTGAACAACCGCATATCTCCTATACAGGACGAATATATAGAGAAGTATCTGGCAGAGAAACAGCTGAACCTTGTAGCCACTCTCGACGGCAAGGCAGCGTATAAGGATGCCGACTTCGTTGTGATAGCCGCTCCTACCAACTACGACCCCGTGAAGAACTACTTCGACACGACGCACGTAGAGGAGGTTATCGACCTCGTGCTTGAGGTGAACCCCGACGCCGTGATGGTCATCAAGAGCACCATCCCCGTGGGCTACACACGCAGCCTCTACCTTAAATACGCTAAGAAGGGCGTAAAGCAGTTCAACCTGATCTTCTCGCCAGAGTTCCTGCGCGAGAGTAAGGCTCTCTACGACAATCTCTACCCGAGCCGCATCATCGTGGGCTACCCGAAGCTGATTGAGGGCGAGAGCTACGCAGAGGAGAACGAAGCAATCCGTACCATCACCGATGTGGAGTGCATGAAGGAGGCTGCAAAGACCTTCGCTGCATTGCTGCAGGAAGGCGCTCTGAAGGAGAACATCGACACGCTCTTCATGGGCATGAAGGAGGCTGAGGCGGTGAAGCTCTTCGCCAACACTTATCTGGCGCTGCGCGTGAGTTACTTCAACGAGCTCGACACATACGCCGAGATGAAGGGGCTCGACACAAAGGCAATCATTGACGGCGTAGGTCTCGACCCGCGCATCGGCACCCACTATAACAACCCGTCGTTCGGCTACGGCGGCTACTGCCTGCCGAAGGACACCAAGCAGCTGCTCGCCAACTATGCTGACGTGCCCGAAAACCTCATCGAGGCCATCGTAGAGAGCAACCGCACACGCAAGGACTACATCGCCGACGCCGTTCTGCGCAAGGCTGGCTGGTACAGCTACAGCGAGAACAACCAGTACGGCGCAGAGGTGAACGCATGTGTCATCGGCGTATACCGACTCACCATGAAGTCGAACTCCGACAACTTCCGCCAGTCGGCTATCCAGGGCATCATGAAGCGCATCAAGGCAAAGGGCGCACAGGTGATAATCTATGAGCCGACACTCGAAGACGGCACAACGTTCTTCGGCAGCCGCGTGGTGAACGACCTCGAAGCGTTCAAGGCACAGAGCCATGCCATCATCGCCAACCGCTACGACGCTTGCCTCGACGACGTTGCCGAGAAGGTATACACACGCGACATCTTCCGCCGCGACTAACACTTCTGTTCTGCGACGCCGTGCGTAGGACGAATGTATAAACGAAATAGGAAAATCCCTACCTGCGAATATGGTTTTTCACTTGCAGATAGGGATTTTTTTGTATAATTTTGCAAGTGAAAGTTAGACGCAATGCCGCCCTACTTCACAAACAAAAAGTGAAACAATAAAAACTCGAATATTATGAAACGATTAAGTACTTACCTCACACTCCTGGTTATGGCAGCATTGCCGTTCACCTTCACCAGTTGCGAAGAAGACTGGTACGACGGTTACGACTGGTACGACAAGCCTTACTACGACGCTACCGACTATGCTCTTGACCTTGCGCAGACGCTCAGCGGCACATGGGAGGGAACAATCATCAACGAATACTACAACGAGGACGGCGAGCGCGAGCAGACAAGGTGCGACGCCGATTTCACCTTCGTGCAGTACCGCTCCGACGCCATCAACGGCACGGGATACGAGACCGACTACGACGGTCAGGGCAACCAGCAGACGCTGCGCTTCAAGTGGTATGTGGACTATCGCACGGGCAATGTGAACATCGAATACGTGAGCAGCGGCTACCGCTTCTTGCTCGACGCCAACGGCAACAGCAAGTACTCGGGCTTCTCGCTTGACAACAACTACTTCGACGGCGTGATGGAGGGTGTGAACAACGACGAGTTCATCTTTTTCAGTCTCAACCGCGTCAGCGGCTACAACGCTCCGCTTAAGACCAAGGCTACAGACGGAGCTGCAAAGACAGTACGCTTCGGCAAGGGCGAGAGAAAGCAGATCTCTGACAGCGATGTGCCGGTGATGCTGCGCAGAAGATAAGCGGTTTCGCAGCTATCCGTAGCGGAGGTCTCCGGCCTCCGCAGCACCAAGTCTGACAGAAATATATGTCTGATAGAAATAATCACTCATATCTGTCTGCATCCTCTTAATACTAACATTATAAGCAGAATAAAGGCTGATAGATGTCGCTTTTCGAGGCGATATCTATCAGCCTTTATTCCAGCCACAGTTAGCTATCTTCCAGCTGCAATAAAGTTTCTTCTATCCTTTATTCTTATCCTCCTTTACATTCTGTTCTTCTGACTGTCTCCTGCACCCGTACCCTTATATTTGCTTCGAGTAGTATTGAACTTGTAGCGTACGGTAAGTGATATCTTGCTTGTAGAGAACTCATCGAAGATAGTTTCCTTCAGTTTGCCATATTTTCCAATGATATGACTGTCGTTCGTGCCGAACACGTCGTTGACATAAAGCTGGAAAGTCAGGCAGTCCTTCAGAAAACCTTTGTATATAGACAGGTCGGTATTGAACATCGGTTTGTAGATATAATGGTTCTCCTCATATCCCTTTGTGATGTAAGTCATCATAACGGAGAACATCGCCCATTTCGTATCGAAGGTGTTGTTGAATCGGAACATCGCCACCGGTTTGTTAAGATACTGTCCGTCTCTTGTCTCCAACTCGAACCATTGCTTCTCGACCATTGCTGACAGCATAGGATGCCAGATGCCGAAGGTGGGCTGCAAGTTGAGCGTAGAAGTCACATTATTGTACGATTTGCCGTTTATCATCCTCATTAATCCGATGGTGGCATTGTCCTTATACATCTCCACCGTCTGATAAATAGGGTCGGATACATGCTCATAAGTCAGGTTGAAAGTCAGCCATTTGTAGGCAAGGTCGTAACTTGTATTTCTTGAAATCTCTGAGACAAGAAACGGGTTACCGGTCTCGTATGTATAGTGATTGCTATACTGCACACCACTCCTTAATACCCAGTAGTTAGGTCGGTTGATGTCGGCTGCATAGCTCAGCTGCATCTGTACATTGCCGATTGGCATCGAAAGGCTGAGAGACGGAAACCACTCGCCATAAGTCTTGCTTTGCTCCGCCATATACTTACCATTGTCATAATATTTGAAGTCCACATTCTCGTATCTCAAACCCGCTTCCATGTTCAGCTTGCCGAAGTCGCGATTATAGGTTACGAACGCAGAAGCCATGCCTTCCTTTATGCGGTCTATTACATTGTCGGCAAGAGTGTTCGGGATTATGGCGTAGTTGGTATTGCGGTTTGTGAACGAATACTCGCCTCCTACCGACAAATCACCACCAAAAAGCGGATAAGAGAGCACCATTTTGGAAGCTATCAGGCGGTTGTATTTTGAAGTGGTACTGCTTACAAGTTGGTTTTGTATTTCCGAGTTTACCTCCTGATAATGCTCATCTATATTGTTTTTATTATTTCCTTTAGACCAAAACCAGTCGGTATTGAAGTCAATACCCAATTTACCAACCTTACCTACATAATAAACATTACTTGACCAGTTGCTATTCTGCCCAAACTCCGAGCTGATATAAGTGGTGGTCTCCGTCAATACTTCATCTCTCAGCACAGATCCTTCCGTCTTTCCGTCTGTTTGCAGTTTAGGATTGCGCAAGAAACTAATGCTTGCTCCCAACGAATTGTTGTCGTCAAACTGATAACTGGCATTCAAGCGAGAACTAAAAGTCTCGGTTTTGTTCTTCCAGCGTGTTTTATCCTGCTGATTCCATGTCTTGTCGAGATAAGTCATTTGTTGCAAGTCCTTTTCGTCTGGCGATGATTGTTTTGAGCCGTAGGCGTAAGCGCCAAGCTCCAATCCTTGCTTGCGGTAATATATATTCAGCCTGCCATATCCTCCCATGTTCTTTTTCTCGTCGTACGATCCTTCCGTCGTAGCGTCAAATCCGAAACCGTCGCCCAGCATCTTCTTTGTGGTGATACGTATAACAGCCTTCGTGCTTGCAGCATAACGAGCGCCAGGGTTGGAGATTACCTCCACCGACTTGATATTGTCCGAACTAAAGCGGTCGAGTTCGCTTCTATCCCTCATCTGTCGTCCATTGATGTAGATGATAGGCTCGCCACGTCCGAACACCTTGATATTGCCGTTTTGTGCAGACACGTTAGGTATGCGGTCGAGCAGATGCTCCATTGTTCCTGCCTTTTCAAGAACAGACCCAGCAACGGTTGTTGTCATACCGCCATTCTTAAGTATGGTCTTAGGCAGCGACGACTTCACCACCACTTCTCCAAGCACCTTGCTGTCTGCCACCATCTTTATCACACCGGCATTCTCGCCTGTACAATCCTTCCATGCAGTCTTGTATCCTACAGATGTAACCTTTATTATTCCATTGTTGCAAGCCGAATCGAAGGCAAAATGTCCATCCTCACCGCTTACAACACCTTTCACGAAAGCAGAATCCTGTCTGTTCAAAAGCACTACATTGGCAAATGCCAAAGGTTCGCCCTTCTCATCAACAATCTTTCCCTTTATATCCTGTGCCATCATCGGTGTGATAGCCGAGAAGCATAGAAACGTTATAAGCGTTCTCTTATTCATAGTTTCTATTTTCTATTTAGCTGGGGCAAAAGTAAAAAAAAACGCCAGAAAAGCAAGCGGTTGTATAGAATTTTTTGGAAGAAAAGGGTGGATAATTCGCTCAAGATCTTTTTTTATTGTATTTATGCAGTGCATAGACTGCATGTTTTTGGCGATTTATGCAGTGTATGGACTGCATAATTGTTGAAAATGCGGTTTATATCATTTATTTATGCTATCTTTGCAATTAGAATAGTATAAATGCAAAGATTATGGACAAGAATGTTATAAAGCAAATCATACTTTGGCAACAGGATTTTGTTGGTAAAGTGAAACTACAAGGACGCAACATTAGTTTGGAGGAAAATGCAAACTATGTGTTGGTAGGTATTCGTCGTGCAGGTAAGTCGTACATGCTTTATCAGAAGATTCAGAATCTTGTGGCACAAGGACATTCCTTGGAAGAAATCTTGTTTATCAATTTTGAGGACGAACGTATCACTGACATCCGCAAAGAAGAGTTGTATCTCATACTTGAGGCTTATCGCGAGATGTTCAGCCATCAGCCTATCATATTTCTGGATGAAATTCAGAACGTAGAAGGATGGGAGCATTTTGCCCGCAGATTGGCAGATGAGAAGTATCGTGTCTATATCACAGGAAGCAATGCTCACATGCTTAGTCGCGAGATAAGCTCTACATTGGGTGGAAGATATTTGACAAAGGAGATACATCCTTTCTCTTTTGAAGAATATCTGAAGTACCAGCAGATACATCTTACGAAATTATGGGAACTGTCACCTGTAAAGAATGATGTATTGAGACTGTTTCCTGATTATTTCTATTATGGAGGACTGTCGGAGGTCTTCAACATGCAAGACAAAAAGTCGTGGCTTCAGTCGCTTTATCAAAAGATTTTGTATTCGGATATTGTTATAAGAAAAGGTGTAAGGAATGAGCGCAGCCTTCGCTTGCTTATAAGAAAACTGGCTGACAGCGTAATGCAACCTACTGCTATAAAACGCCTGCAGAACATATTGCAAGGAGATGGTACAAAAATAGCAAGAGAAACCATAGCTTCCTATCTCGATTATCTGCATGAGTCGTTTCTCACATTCAGCATCAGTTCATTCACCGACTCTATCGCCGAACGTGAGACGATAAAGAAGCATTACTTCTATGATAACGGCATACTCAACCTGTTTCTCTTCCAACCAGAGACTAAGTTGTTGGAGAATATTGTAGCCATACAACTTTACAAGAAGTATGGCGAAGACTTGTATTATTACAACAAAAATATGGAGGTAGATTTCTGTGTACCTAAAGCCGGACTTCTCGTTCAGGTGTCGTATCGCATGACAGAGAATGTAACACGAAACAGAGAAATCTCAGCACTGCAAAAAGTTGGAAAGTTTCTTAATGCAAAGAGATTCATGATCATAACTTACGACCAAGAAGAAACAATACCCTCATCCGAACAGGACATGAATATTGAGGTCGTGCCGGTGTGTAAGTTTTTGCTGGAAGAGGAGATGTTTTAATAAGTCAGAACAGATTGAAGTTGTAGGACTCTATATTAATAAAGCAAACTATAGGAACAGGATAGTGATAATCGGTCAAGCAAAAGGCAGTCATCGTTTGCCTTTGCTTGACCGATTTTTATTGCTATAGAACTATCGTGTGATTAATATTCATCATTTTCGTTCCACATATAAACTGTTAGATTTTTGCTATCCCAAAACACTTTATCAAATCGTTTCAAAAATTTAGAACCTAAAAGTCTCTTTTTTTGTTGAAGTACTTGTATGTTTTTATATAGTCTTTTATTAATATATAATTCTGAAAATGTTATTTTCTTTACTGTTTGAGTATCAAATAGCGTAAGAAATGTGCTAATCATTGAATCGCAAGAATGATTAGATTTTAGCTTCTCTATGTAATGTTCATCTATCGCCAAATCACCATCAAATCCTGTGTCAATAAGAATATCATCAATAACTACGTTGTCTAATCTTAAGGTTACCTTTGGAGATGTTCTATCTTTATATTGAAGAATAGTGGCGGAGGAAGGAATCTGTGGTTTAAAATCAAAAGACTTTATGTCTAATGTATTTTGGGTCGAAAGAAAAAGCATGTTTAGCTTTGATAGTACATTCATTCCAATGATTGCTTTAAATTTATTGTTTTTGAAACCTGAAATGTATGTGAAATTTTTTATTTTTACTTTATCATTAACTTCAAAATTTTGTGTGAAACATATGGGTAAAATTTTATTATTACCTTCTCCATCGTAAACCGAGGAAAGAAATAAAAAAATAGGGAATCCAATATTATTAGAAGGTATAAATGAAAAATCTGCACCAGTATCAAATACTACACTATCTTGTGTAGTAAAATAAGGACGATCATCTAATTGAATCTGACCGACCTCGATATTAGTTAAATATCCTTTATAACAAAAAAAGACTACAACAATCCATACTGTAATCAAAGATAAAATAAAAATCACGACATTCTTAAATTTCATGTATTATATTCTTTTAGGATGAAGATCTCTTTAAACATTCTCATAAATAATTAAGAAAAGAGTAGAAGGAAGTCTACTCTTTTTAAGCTTTTCGGATTCCGCTTTTTAGAAAATAGGTTTCGATTAGCTAATCATGGTTCAAAAATACACAAAATCCTCAAAATAACAAACTAAATAAGAAATATATTGAATATCCGTGATGTTTTTAACAAATATTACGTACCTTGCTTTACATTTTTAATTGTATCCTCAAATCCGAAGATAAAAATCAAACAAAAGAGCAAAAATTTTGATTTTTTACAATCACTTCCCTCTTTTTCCGATGCAAATATCGTACTTGAAAACTCCTGCGAAAATTCTCATTCTAGAGATTTGCTGAACATAAAACGTGCGGTTTTGCGGTTCGGCGCAGCCCGAAAAACAGAGAAATTGAGACTTTTTAGTGTAAAACGATAGGTTTTGCACCGCTTTTCGTGAGTTTTTACAAACTTTTCGTGAGACTTTACATGGTAACTCTTGAGACTTTACCCAGTAAAACCTATGCTTTTACCAGGTAAAACCTATGCTTTTACACTGTAAAGTCTCACGATAAGTTGTGTTTTGCTAAGGCGAAAATTGCACACTTTTAGAGAAAACGCTACAATATGCTGTAAGACAAACGCTTATGGCTGCACGCTCAAAACTCGCGAAAAATCGACTAAGGATTTTGTTTTTGATTTTTCGCGAAATATGAGCGGTCAAATCATGCAAATATCGTCTTGGCAAAAAGTATGCCATTCCAGTTGAGAATTGAGAGTTGTATCAGTTGAGAATTGAGAGTTGAAAGTTGAGAGTTATGATATGTACTGCGGGCTGTGCCTTCTTGTACGTTTTCAAGGTAATCATAACTCTCAACTTTCAACTCTGAACTCTCAACTGTGTTTAGTCGAACAGTCCCGGCTCCATAGCATTGCTGCCGATCATCGGTCGTCCGAGGTGCTGGTAGGCGAGGGGTGTCACCATACGTCCGCGCTGCGTGCGCTTTATGAAGCCCTCCATGATGAGATACGGCTCGTACACCTCCTCGACGGTGCCCGTGTCCTCGCCGATGGCTGTGGCTATGGTAGACACGCCGACCGGACCGCCGCGGAACTTGTCGATGATGGTGAGCAGTATCTTGTTGTCGATCTCGTCCAGACCATACTGGTCGATGTTGAGCGCCGAGAGCGATAGGCGCGCAATGTCGCGGTCGATGCGTCCGTTGCCCTTCACCTGGGCGAAGTCGCGCACGCGGCGCAGCAGAGCGTTCGCAATACGCGGCGTGCCACGCGAGCGGCGCGCAATCTCTATAGCCGCATCGTCGTCGATAGGCACCTTCAGAATCATCGCCGAGCGCTTGATAATCTTCTGCAGCATCTCCGGTCCGTAGTATTCCAGGTGGAGGTTGATGCCGAAGCGCGCGCGGAGCGGCGCCGTGAGCAGTCCGCTGCGTGTTGTGGCACCCACGAGCGTGAACGGGTTGAGGTCGATCTGTATAGACCGCGCCGACGGACCCTTGTCGATCATGATGTCGATGCGGTAGTCTTCCATCGCCGAGTAGAGATACTCCTCTACGACCGGCGAGAGACGGTGAATCTCGTCGATGAAGAGCACGTCGCGCGGCTCAAGCGAAGTGAGGATGCCGGCGAGGTCGCCCGGCTTGTCGAGCACCGGTCCGCTCGTAATCTTGAAGCCCACGCCCAGTTCGTTGGCTATGATGTTGCTAAGCGTTGTCTTGCCCAGTCCTGGGGGGCCGTGCAGCAGCGTATGGTCGAGCGGTTCGCCGCGGTACTTCGCCGCCTCAACGAACACTTCGAGGTTCTCCACCACCTTCTGCTGTCCGCTGAAATCGCCGAACCGCAGCGGTCGCAGAGCGTTCTCAAAGTCCTTCTCGCCCTTGCGTCCCTGCTCTTGACGTATGTCGAAATCTTCTTCCATGTTTGTTTTGTTTGTCTTTTTGGAAAGGAGAGGACAGCAACCGCCAGATTACTGGCAGTTGTCCAACTCGTTTCTTTTCATTATTAAAGGGTAGCGTTCAGGATGTTTCAGACTTTCAATTTCCAAATCTACATCCAGATTAGGCCATTCTATGGCGTTGCGTCCGCACATCTGTACGTTGAGCGCATCCGAAATACTTGCATTGCGCATCCACGGAATGCGGTTGTAGGAAAGGAAGTAGTCCTGCCCTAACACGGAAATCATTAAACCCTTGTCGTTAATCATCAAGACGCTTACCGACATGTCTTGTGAACTTGACTTTAAAGTAGTCTCCATATTCTGTAAGTATTTCGAATAATTTTTACAAAGTTAGTATATTTTTGGCAGAAAAAACGCCATACACTTGGATAAAACAAACGAAACAACTAAATTTGTAGTCAATAGGCACTTCTGATTTGTGAAAGTGCCGCACACTATTAACCCGTTAAAATCCAGATAGAACTATGCTCGTAAAGACTTATTCCGCAGCCGTTAACGGCCTCGACGTAACCACCGTAACCGTTGAAGTGAATATCGTGCCCGGCGTGATGTATCGCATGACCGGACTCGGTGACACCGCTGTGCGCGAAGGACGCGACCGCATAGCGTCGGCGCTGCAGGTGAACGGATATAAGTTTCCGCACGCAGACATCACCATCAACCTCGCGCCTGCCGACCTGCGCAAGGAGGGCAGCTCGTTCGACCTGCCGCTCGCCATGGCTATACTCACCGCGAGCGGAGCCGTGACGAGCGACGTGCTCGCCGACTATATGCTCGTGGGCGAACTGAGCCTCGACGGTACGCTGCAGCCCGTGAAGGGAGCGTTGCCGATAGCCATCCGGGCAAGAGCAGAGAAGTTCAAGGGACTGATTGTGCCGAAGCAGAACGAGCGCGAGGCGGCAGTGGTGAACAATCTGGAGGTGTACGGCATGGAGAACATCATGGACGTGATAAAGCTGCTCACGGGGCGTGAGGTGTACGAGCCGACGTTCGTCGACACACGCCGCGAGTTCTACGAACAGCAGAGCCGCTTCGACCTCGACTTCGCCGACGTGCGCGGTCAGGAGAGCGTGAAGCGTGCGCTGGAAGTGGCGGCGGCAGGCGGTCACAACCTTATCATGGTAGGCCCTCCGGGTTCGGGCAAGTCGATGATGGCAAAGCGTCTGCCCTCTATTCTGCCGCCGCTGTCGCTCTCGGAGAGTCTGGAGACGACACAGATACACAGCGTAGCCGGAAAGCTGAAGCGCGGCACGTCGCTCATCTCACAGCGCCCGTTCCGCTCGCCCCACCACACCATATCCGAAGTGGCGCTCGTAGGCGGCGGAATAAACCCGCAGCCGGGCGAGATATCGCTGGCACATAACGGCGTGTTGTTCGCCGACGAGCTGCCCGAATTCAACAAGCAGACCCTCGAAGTGCTGCGCCAGCCGCTCGAAGACCATAAGATAACCATCTCGCGCTCGAAGTACACCGTTGAGTTCCCCTGCTCGTTCATGTTCATCGCCTCGATGAACCCCTGTCCCTGCGGCTATTACAACGACCCGACGCACAAGTGCTGCTGCACGCCCGGACAGATACAGCGTTACATGAGCAAGATATCCGGTCCGCTGCTCGACCGCATCGACATCCAGTGCGAGATTACGCCCGTGCCGTTCAAGGACATCTCGAAAGCGCAGCCCGGCGAGCCGAGTGCCGCCATCCGTGAGCGCGTCATCAAGGCACGCGACATACAGACCGCCCGCTACAAAGACTTCAAGGGCGTACACTGCAACGCGCAGATGACCGAGCGCATGATTCACCAGTTCGCCGAGCCCGACGAAGCCTCCATCGCTCTCCTGCGTACCGCCATGGAGAAGTTCTCGCTCTCCGCCCGCGCCTATAACCGCATACTGAAGGTGGCGCGCACCATCGCCGACCTTGACGGCTCAGAACGTGTGGAGGTGCAGCACATCAGCGAAGCTATTGGCTACCGCAACCTCGATAGAGGCGACTGGGCGGAGCGCAGGTTGGTAATTGCAAAATGAAAGTAATAAATTAATTTCATCAAAATGAGACATATCATAAACATATTAGTAAGCATTGCTACTATCTGTCAGTTTTTTGCCTCTGTTTTTAATATGCTCAATATGAAGAAACCAGAGACGATTGAGGATTCTCTATATAATGATTTCGTGCTTATTGGATGTTCTTGTTCTTTTATAATCGGACTCATTTTTATTCTAACATACAATTTCAGATTTAAATTTCTTAATAGTAAAACAATTAATCTATCCTTCTTGGTAATTGTACTGTTTGCAGTCTATGTGCATATTTACCAATTGTTTATTCAAAAAGATTTAATGTTGGTATCGGGCATTCTCCTTTTAGTTGATATTTTTGTGGGAACAAAAGGGTGTAAAATAATTATACAAAGCAAGGTAAGATAAATCAAAAGAAACCCAAATGACATTTATTAGAAACTTCATAACATGTATATTTAGTATTATTCAAATAAGCATGAGAACAATAGAAATACTGTTACTATTTGTACTGACAGCCTCACAGTCAGCCTTGGCGTTCAACCAAAAGATTGATACTGTGGTTGTGGCAAATGACAGCTGCGAAATAGTTCAATTTATAGTTACAATTGACAATACTGACAGTGAAGCTTTGTGGATTTGGCTTGACAGCAATGACTATGGGCGTGACCATAGAAAGGCCATTAGACGATATTTGATGAAGCGCAGAGGAGACTTCTCTATTTTTGACATCGGTGCCGACCCCAATATGATAGGGGAATGGTGGCATCCTTCTGCGCCAAAATACTGCTTTGTCAAATACTTGGAAACAGGCAATACTTTCACGATTGTATTTTATAGTGAGAAGGCATTAACGCCCGACTGTTGGAATTGTAAAAACGCCATCGATGACATTAGGGTTTTCAGTGATCGGGAAATAAACGAATACTGCCCCGGATTAGAAGCACCATATAGCATAAAACGAATTTCATATCCACATAATGTCATTGCATTCCCAATAGATGCAGATAAATTGTCCGACACAATATCAAAGTAAGTAAAAACTGTGGACTACATTTATCGAAGCCTTCGGCAATAGAAACATCGATCGTAGCGACTGGCAGAGAGAGGATTGTGATTGTAGTCTTCTTTCTGTATGTGTTAAGATGTAAGATAGAATGTTTTAATCATAAAGTATAATTAATATGAGAAGAATTAAAAGAACATTGGCTTTATTTGCTCTGTCAATCTTTGCAATCAGTGCAAATGCGTGGTCTTGGCTTTCACCCTATGCCTATAGTTTCAATAATCCAGTAAATTTTATTGATCCTGATGGAGAAAGACCAAAGGCTTCTGAAGCTGCACTAATGGCTGCGTATGTCTATGGAGGAGATGTTGGAAAATACAGAGACCAATTGAAATCTGCAGGTTGGAAAATATCTCCCTTTCCAACATCTATTAACCTGAGTTCGGGATAAGAAAGTCTTTATAAAAGTTGGTAATCTCAATAATTTTTAGTACCTTTATGGTTGTAAATCAATTAGTTATAAAGTAAAAGGATACTATAGTTATGGAGATTACCAAGGACAAAATTACTGAAATTTTCTGTATTATCGATGATTTTTGCCAAGAATATGATAAAGAGATTGCCCGCATGTCCATTTGTGAGCCTGACGGGCGTAAGCACCGCAATCGGAAATGTACTATGAGCCGGTCGGAAATCATGACAATACTCATCTGCTTTCATTTCAATACTTTCCGCAACTTCAAGCATTATTACCTCTTTTATGTCAAGGTTCACCTGCACGACTTGTTCCCAAAGCAGCTCTCATATAACCGCTTTGTTGAACTCGAGTCCAGAGTCGCGGTTGAGATGATGCTGT
>ERZ859732.303-NODE-303-length-20528-cov-3.118888_pt1 | contig 20528 bp, 16 predicted proteins | sample MGYA00510123_ERZ859732 | MGnify/ENA primary metagenome ERZ859732 (study PRJEB30046, sample SAMN00715133) | human gut metagenome | study: EMG produced TPA metagenomics assembly of the A metagenome-wide association study of gut microbiota in type 2...
AGCCACGGTTAGCGCTAACCGTGGCTTCGTCAATTTTATCTTGCCGCGTCCGACGCAGCCTTGCTTGCGGCTTCGCCCGCACCTGTCACCGCGTCGTTTACTATGTCGCCCGCACCCGTGACAACGTCGCCTGCTATATCGGCGGCTCCGGTAACAACATCTCCGACAACATCTCCGGCACCGGTGACTGCGTCACCTACGGCGTCGCCTGCGTTTGTAACCGCATTTTGCGCGGCGGAGCGAGTAGTGTTTCCGTTTCCGGTAACGGCTCCGTCCTCCTTTTTACCGCAGGATGAGAACACGGCGCAAACAAGAAGCACGGCGAGCAAAACAGCTGCAACAGCCTTTTTCATATCTATCACCACAATCTTTCTTTTGTCTCATTTCGGACAAAATTATTATTTCCGTATTTTTTCTTTTTATTATTTTGTCAGGATTCCGCCGTCTGAATACAAAAGCAGAAGTATATCGTCCTCATAGCCCGTTTTTGTATCAATATAGACGAGCACCTCATTACCGTCCTTATCGGCGCAATGAAATTCCCAGCAATCCTTTTCGCCCTTGCTCTTTGTCGGAATTACGGCTCTTTTTGAATCGAGCACCGTTAAAAGACCGCTGACGGATTTTTGAGCCTCCGCCTGTGACAAAATATCGGAGCTTAAATTGCGCTCGGTATGATTCATAATATAACCCTTTGCGTCAAATGACGCAATATCACCCGTTTCGAGATTTACGCCTACCTTTATGAGATCGGGATAATAAATAACACCGTCCTTTTTGTAGGCATAATTTACGGTGCAGACCCCGTCCGACGTGCTGTAATAACTCTCCTTCATATCGGCATAGCCGTGAGACGCCAAAAATTCGGAAGCCTTTTTCAGCGCATCGGCTGTTTTCAGCTTTGCTTCGCCCGCAAAGGACGAGTCGAGCATATATATAACATATCCGCCGTTTTTGGTTACGGCAACCGTCTTATTATTATGAGAAAAACAATACGCAGGCACATTTCCCGACTCTTCGCTTAAAAACGATATTGCCTTTTTGTCGCAGCCGAGAAAGGCAGCTGCCGCATCAAGGGCGTTTTCCTTTGATATTTCTTTTGCTCCGCTCGTCATTTTCGGCTGAGCCGACATAATATGGTCGGAAAACGGGCCGTCATAAATAAGCGTGGGATAATCGCTCAGGGACTGCTGTGCGTCCTCCATATCGCCTGCAAGATATTCCGTCTTTTCGCCCGTTAAGGCAAGCTCGCCGCTTTTTTGTGAAAAGCTGAAGCTTCCGTCGAACATATCGGCGCGTATATTTGAAACCTCTCCCGACAGCGCATCGCAAAACGTGATAAGGGAGCGGAGATTTTCACGTTCCTCGTCGGAGATGCTTTCGCCTGAGGCAACCTTGCGGTTTAAGGTCTCGGTGAAATCGCCGACCTGCGATAAAAATTTATATGTGTTTTCGAGATTTGTATTTTCAAGCGGAAGCACGGAAAGTGAGCTTTTTGCCGCAAGAGTCTCTCTTGACAGCTCCGACGCCATACCGCTCAGCATCGGCGGAGTGCTTGAATACACCCCTTTTTTGAGGCTTGTACCTATTTCACGCAGTCTTCCGTCAAGCTCTGTAAGAGCTCGCTGCTGCGACAAAGTAATCTGTCTTTTGTATTTTGACGCGCGCACATTGCCGCATATCGACGCTGTAACAAGCACCGCCGCAAGTGCTGCGACAAAGGATACGATGCGCACATAGGAGCGTCTTTTCATCTTCTTTTCCATAAATTTCACCTCTGCGATATTTTTCGCAAAAAAAACATAAATATACTTGAAAAAAGCCGCTTATTTATTTGCCAAACCGCACCTTATAGTGTATAATAATATACTGATTAAGTTTGAATTAAAGGAGCGGTCAAAATGGAATGTTATCTTGACAACAGCGCAACCACAAAGCCCTGTAAGGCCGCTGTGGACGCAGAAATTTCCGCACTGACCGAGCTTTACGGAAATCCGTCTTCGCTTCATCAAAAAGGCGTTGACGCATATATGCTTCTCGAAAAAAGCCGCGGTACGATTGCCGCAAGCTTAAAAGCGAGCCCCGATGAAATATATTTCACCCCCTGCGGCACCGTGTCAAACAACACCGCGATATTCGGTGCAGTCGGCGCAAAAAAGCGACTCGGCAAAAAAATAGTCACTACGGCTTTAGAGCATCCGAGCGTTGAAAAATGTATGGAACGCCTCGAGGAAAGCGGCTTTGAGGTAGTGAGAGTACAGCCGCAAAGCGACGGCAATATAAGCTTAAAGGACTTTGAAAACGCCATAGACGAAAATACGATTTTGGTATCTGTAATGGCCGTCAACAACGAAGTCGGCTCTGTGATGCCCACAGAAAATCTCAAAAAAATCATAAAGAGCAAAAATTCTCCCGCTCTTCTGCACGTTGACGATGTGCAGGGCTATATGAAAATTCCGCTCTGTCCCAAAAGCTGCGGAATAGACCTTATGAGCGTCAGTGCACACAAGGTTCACGGTCCCAAGGGCGTGGGAGCGCTTTATATAAATAAAAACGTGCGCATAAACCCGTATATTCTCGGCGGCGGTCAGGAAAACAATATGTGCTCGGGAACTCAGGGTATGCCGGCGATAGCAGGCTTTGCCGCCGCTGTTGAAAACGGCGGAAGCGTCGAAAAAAATCTTAAGTATACGGCAAAGCTCAATCTCCGTCTGAGAGAGCGGATAAAAGAAATTCCCGGAGTACATATAAATTCCCCCGAAAACGCCCTGCCGTACATTATCAATATTTCCATAGACGAAATACCGTCTCAGGTATCGGTAAACTTCTTTTCGATGAACGGCGTATACATTTCGGCAGGCTCGGCTTGCTCCAAGGGGCACAGGAGCAATGTGCTGCAAAGCATGGGGCTTCCGCCAGACAGAATAGATTCCGCCATACGGATAAGCCTTTCAAACGACACCTCGATTGATGAAATTGACCGCTGTGCCGATGTCATAAAAATCGCTGTCGAAAAACTCAGAAAACACAAAGGATAAAGAAACAGCAATATGAAAGAAATAATACTTATAAAAAACGGAGAGCTTGCGCTTAAGGGCCTTAACCGCTCGTCATTTGAGTCAACGCTCGCAAAAAATATCAAAAGGCGTCTTCAGTCGCTCGGAAAATTCAAGGTAATCCGCTCACAGTCGACAATAACCGTAGAGCCTTTTGACGAAAGCTTTGATATGGAAGAGGCAGAGGATCAAATTTCACGCATATTCGGCATTGCAGGCTATGAGCGCGCCGCCGCAGTCGAAAAGGATATGGATGTAATCCTCAAAACGACTCCCGTGTATTTAAGCGAGGCTCTTAAAAACGCTTCAACCTTTAAGGTGGAGGCAAAACGCGCAGACAAGACCTTCCCCTTAAAATCACCGGAAATATGCTGTGATGTCGGCGAGGCGGTTTTAAACGCTTTTCCGCACATCAGAGTCGATGTTAAAAATCCCGATTTAACCATAGTAATAGAAATCCGCGAAAACGCGGCTTACATTCACGGCGACCAGAAAAAGGGCGCAGGCGGTATGCCCGTCGGCACGGGCGGCAAAGCGGCGCTTCTTATCTCGGGAGGAATCGACAGCCCCGTTGCAGGCTGGATGATGGCAAAACGCGGAGTTGTTTTAAACGCCGTACATTTCGCCTCTCCCCCGTTCACATCGCCCATGTCCGAAATGAAGGTTCACGACCTTCTCGCTAAAGTAGCAAAGTACAGCGGCACAATCAAGCTTATAACCGTGCCGTTCACCGAGATACAGGAAAACATACGCGATAAATGTCCCGAGGAGCTTTTCACCCTCATTATGAGACGTTATATGATGCGCATATCAAATATCCTTGCCGAAAAAGAGGGCTGCGAGGCTATTGTCACGGGAGAGAGCGTAGGTCAGGTGGCAAGCCAAACTCTTACGGCGATGATGTCTACCGACAGCGTTTCGCGCTTACCGGTGCTTCGCCCACTTGTAGGTATGGATAAGAACGAAATAGTCGTTATTTCAAGAAAGATAGACACATTTGATATTTCGATAAGACCGTTTGAGGATTGCTGTACGGTATTTACACCGAAGCATCCGCGTCTTCACCCGAAGCCCGAAGAAATCGAAAAAGCCGAATTATCGCTTGACAGCGACGCGCTTATAAGCCGTGCGGTCGAGGGCGTAAAGCAGGAGCTTATCACATTTTAAAGGAAAAAATTATGAGTATTGAAAAGCAGACGGTAGAACTTCTCAAAAGTAAAAAACTTAAGCTTGCCACGGCAGAGAGCTGTACCGGCGGACTCATTTCAAAACGCATTACCGACGTATCCGGCTCCTCCGAGGTATTCGAGGGCGGCGTTGTCTGTTATTCAAACCGTTTCAAAGAAAATGTGCTCGGCGTTTCCCCGGAAACCCTAAAAAAATACGGCGCCGTAAGCCGCGAAACCGCGCGTGAAATGGTAAAGGGCGTTTTGTCTCTTACAAAGGCCGATATAGCAGTTGCCGTTACGGGTATAGCGGGACCGTCTTCGGACGATACAAATAAGCCCGTGGGCCTTGTTTATATAGCCGTTTCCGACGGTAAAAGCACAATAGTTAAAAAGCTTCTAAACAATTTTACCGGCGACGTCAGGGAGCAAAACCGCAGCATCAGCGCAGATACCGCTCTCGAAATGATTATGGAGGCAATACGATGAACGACGATAATGTCATCACCGAAAACACCGTTCCGCAGAAAAAAGGCGGCAAAAAGAAACAAAAAAAGAAGCCGATGGGCAAGGGCAGCAAATTTATACTCTTTATATCAATAATTGTTTTAATAGTCTCCGGAACCTTCTGTGTGAAATACGGTGTTGATATAATAAAGAGCAAAAAAGAGGCGGCGGAAATAGCAAGCCTTGCAAATCCTCAGTTTGACGTGCCCGAGTACGATTACGGAGACACGGTTTTCCCGGACGGCATTCAGGAAAAATACAAAAAGGCGTATTACGTAAATCCCGATCTTGTCGGCTGGATAAAAATTCCCGGTACAACCGTAAATCATCCCGTTGTGCACGGCTCCGACAACAATTACTATTTAAGGCGCAACTTCTACGGCAGCTACGAGCGCCGCGGAACTCCGTTTGTCGATTACCGCAACACGATAACCGACGGCGAATTTGACACAAACACCATAATTTACGGTCACAATTACCTCGATTCCACCATGTTCTCGGATGTTGAAAAATACAAGGACATCGAATTTTGGAAAGAAAATCCCGTAATTGAGTTTAACACTATCTATCACGATTACAAATGGAAAGTCATAGCGGTCTTTTTGACAAACGCGGATGAAAAGGACGACAACGGCTATGTTTTCAATTACATATACCCGTTTATGAGCGGCGAAAACTACGCGGAGTACTTTGACGAGATTGCGTCACGCTCGCTCTATTCGACGGGAATAGACGTAAATACCGACGACAAAATACTCACCCTCTCGACCTGCACGCGCGATATGGATATTTCAACGCGCCGCGGCGAGACAAACGCCCGTTGCGTACTGGTTGCAAGGCTCATACGAGACGGTGAAAGCGAAGAGGTTGACACCTCGCTTGCGACGGTAAACGAAAATCCGCGCTATCCTCAGATATGGTATGACAAATATAAAAAAGCAAATCCATATAAAAACGCCGAAAGATGGTATCCGAAAGGAGTGAGAGCTTAAATGAGCAAAAGCAAGGACAAGAAAAACAACGACAACGAGCTTTTATCATTTGAAGAGCTTAAAAATAAGGTAAACCACGAAACCGCAAAGGACGAAAAACCCGACAGCGAGATAAACGATTTACTCTCTGCCCTCGGTGACGAGTCGAAGGATAAGTCACAGCCTGAGCCAAATAACGCGCAGCCGGCCGAAACAGAGCAGTCTCGCACCGAAAAAGCGGAGCCGCAAAACTTAAATGCGAAGTCGACGGACGAAAGCGAAAAGAAAAACGAGGTTATCGACAAAAACACCGACAGAATCTACAATGATATTTTGTCTGCCATAAACGACAACTCTCTAAATGAAACCGAGCAGACGTCGAGAAGAAACAAATATTCCGGCGACGATAACCACTTCATCGATATTACAAATCAATATCAGAAGCCTCGCGAGGAGGAAAAAGCTCCCGCAGAAAACATCGCAATAGTTCGCCCCTCCAAGGATAAAAAGCTGGAAGAAAAGCCGGAAGAAAAGCCCGAGGATGAGCAGAAGGAAGAAAAACCGGAAGAAGATGAGAAACCCGTCAAGACCTTCGGTGAGATGTTCAAGAGCGGTCTTGCGGCGTTCTTCCCGAATAAGCATGACAAGGTTTCCGAGATAATCAGAAAGGTAATAATGGACGTCTCTGTTTTCACGCTTATCGGCTGCGCTGTTTGGTTCGGCGTACTGATGGGTCAGAAAAACAGCGCCAACAAGCAAAACGCTAACATTAAAGGTCAGGTTATCGACGCCGATTCAAACCTTACCGACGAAGATGCGTGGGCGGAATTTTTTGCCAAATATCCAAACGTCACTCTGCCTCAGGGTATGATGCCGAAATACGCTTATCTCTATGCCATAAACAACGACCTTGTCGGTTGGATTCGCGTTCCGAATACGGCAATCGACGTCCAGGTTGTGCAGGCCGAGGATAACGACGAGTACCTCAAGCAGGATTTCTACGGCAATTACAGCCGTTACGGCTGCCCGTTCCTCGATTTCCGCTGCGACCCGAAATATCTCAGCCAGAACACTGTAATTTACGGTCATCACATGAGCGACGGCCTTGTATTTGCCGAGCTTGACAAATACAAGAAGCCCGACGGCTTTAAGGAGTCGCCGATTATAGAATACGACACTCTGTTTAAGACCTATAAATTTAAAATCTATGCCGCCTTTATAGCAGGCAGCGCGCCCGAGCAGGATAACGGCTACCTCTTTTACTACAACACGCCCAAATTCCCGACAAAGGAAAACTTTGACGCATTTATAGCGGCAATAGACGAGAGAAAGCTTTATTCAACAGGCGTCAGCGTAGACTATACGGATAAGCTTATTACACTATCCACCTGCAGCTACGAATTTTCAAACGCAAGACTTGTGGTTGTCGGCAGACTTCTGCGCGACGGCGAAAGCGAAAATGTAGACACTTCGCTCGTCACGGCCAACGAAAATCCGCGCTATCCGCAGGTATGGTATGATAAAAAAGGTCAAAAGAACCCCTTTGCTTCGGCGGAAAAATGGCAGCCCGCCGAATAATCGGTTTTTAATACACATTTATAAACAAGGATGGACAAGGATATGAATTTGAAATTGTTTTCACTTATTTCGAGTGACGACATTCCGGCTACTAAGCTTCAAATCAAAATTTCCGGCAGTCTTAACGCCTTTACCGACGATGACGTGTCCTTCAAGAGATTTTCTTCTCTCAAGGAGATGTTCCCGTCGCTCGGCAAAGCACTCGCGGACTCCGAGCTTATAGTTATTGCCGTTGACCCGAAGATATATGTCAGAACAAAGACGCTGCTTACAAAGGCACTCTCTCTTGACATTGAGGAAAATCCGACGGTCAAAAAAGCACTCGGACGCGCCGCGGAAATTCCCGAGTCGCAAAAGCTGCTTCAATCGCAGATGCCGAAGGGTGCCGTCCCGTTTTTAACCCGCGACGGAGTAAATTCCGGCTTTGTCATTTCTAAGGGACATCAACAGATAATGTATCTGCCTCTTGACGATGCACGCCTTGACACGGTGCTTCGCAACGGTGTTATTCCGTATCTCACGAGCGGCGAGACCATAGCTGTCCGCGAGGAGGCTTACGCCCCGAAAAACGCAACGGTAAAGCCGTCTGTTCCGCCGAAAAGGCAAGAGGCACCGGCTCCCGAAAAAGCCGCGCAGACGCCTCCCGCGCTTCCCGAGAGTGTAGGGGAAATCACTTCCAAAACCGTAAATATTCTTCGCGAGAGCGGCAGCCGTGTTGCGGTGAACGGCAATCAAAATTCCGAATATGTAAAATCCTTCGGCTCTGTTTCACCCGACTTTTTCGAGTTCTTCACATTTACACCGCATGTCGAGGACAAGGGCGACTTCAATGTCACCGATTACACCGCACAGATGGCAAAATCGGCAAAGGAGCTTGCCTCTGCGGATTTCGGCGCGTGCATTTCGGATATTTGCAATACGGACGGCTGTTCTTACATATGCATTGCCGTCGCAGGCGAGAGCTCCGCAATAGTCAGAAAGCTCTACCGCGAGCCCGATGAAAAGGATGAAAGCTTCATAAGAGACGCCGCAGAGGAGCTTATAGAGCTTATCGGCGAAAAGGCCTCCGGGGAGAGCTCCGTCGGCATAGAGATTTCCGGCGAAGCCGCAGCAGAGCCCGAAGCCGAAAAAACTCCCGGCAAAGGAAAAAAAGTCCTTGTTTCAATATTTGTAATAATTCTCGCGCTTGCCGTTGCGGCAGGCACATTTTTCCTTGTGAAATATCAAAGAGACAAAAAAGCCGCCGAGGCGCTCGCAAACACCGCGCCCGAAACGACTTCCGAGGAAACGACCGTTCCCCCGGAAATATCAAAAGACACGGTTCCGCTCTCTGTTTTTATGCGCAATGAAGCGGTTAACGGAATTGACAAGGACGACCTCGCGAGAGCGGCCGAGGACGCCGCAAGCGCCGCTTCTCAGGGTGACAATGCGGCAAACGCAAACGCTCTCCCCGAATACATTGTGCTCAACGGCGTAAAAACGGAGGCAAAAAAGGCACTCGCAAAAATTGTGGCCGCGGATGTGGACGACAGCTACAATTCCGAAGCCATTAAGGCAGATGCAGTTGCCGTTTATACATATTTGAAATACCGCAACACAAACTTTAACGTGAGCGGTCTTAATGCCGCAGAAACGGTGAGCGACAACATACTGAATGCCGTTTCGGAGGTATTCGGCGAATATGTCGTATATAACGGTCAACCGGCATTCACTCCCACATTTAAGCTGTCGGCAGGCAAAACCACCTCGGCAGACGTTGTTTTCGGGAATTCCTTCCCCTACCTTAAAACGGTAGACAGCGCATCCGATAAAAACGCAGACGGCTACAAAACGGAGATTACTCTGACATCCGGTGAATTAAAGGAGCTTGCAAATAAATTTGACAGCTCGATAAATCTCTCCGGATCCGCCAAGGACTGGGTAAAGGTTACAAAGCACGACGGCGCCATAAGCACGGGAGTAGGATACGTCGAAACCGTAAACGTAGGCGGTAAGGAAATAAGCGGATATAAATTCGCCTGTGAGCTTCTCGAAAACAAGATTCCGTCATACTGCTTTGCCGTATCCTACACCTCTTCCGGCGACACCTTTAAGATAACCTCATACGGCAGCGGTTTCGGTGTCGGTATGAGCCTTGCCGGTGCAAACAAAATGGCTGCCGACGGCTCGACCTACGCGCAGATACTCGCAAAATACTATCCCGGAACAAATCTTTCATAACACTTTTTAAGCCGTCATATTTTGTATATATTATCAAGGGGGACATTTTAAATGGCAATATTAGTAACCGGCGGTGCCGGATTTATAGGCACCCATACCTGCATAGAGCTTATTAACGCAGGATATGAACCGATAGTGGTTGATAACTACTACAACGCAAGCCCCAAGGCACTCGAGCGCGTTGAGGAAATAGTCGGAAAAAAGGTTAAGTTTTATGAGTGCGACGTTCGCGACAAAAAGAAGCTTGACTCCGTATTTAAGGAAAATAAAATAGACGCCGTCATACATTTTGCAGGCCTCAAGGCGGTAGGTGAATCCTGCCACAAGCCGCTTGAGTACTACGATAACAACATCGGCGGAACTCTTGCGCTCTGCGAGGTTATGAGAGATAACGGCTGCAAAAAAATCGTATTTTCCTCCTCAGCTACCGTATACGGTATGAACAATGTTTCGCCGCTCACGGAGGATATGAAAACCGGCGGTACAACCAATCCCTACGGTACCACAAAGTATATGATAGAGATAATCCTCGAGGATCTCTATAAAGCAGACAACAGTTGGGATGTTACACTGCTTCGCTACTTTAACCCGATAGGTGCTCACAAGAGCGGCCTCATAGGTGAAAACCCCAACGGAATCCCGAACAATCTTATGCCGTATATAACACAGGTTGCAATAGGCAAGCTTGACTGCCTCTCGATTTACGGCAACGACTACCCCACCCGCGACGGAACGGGTGTTCGCGATTACATCCACGTGGTTGACCTGGCTCTCGGTCACGTAAAAGCCGTAGAGCAGCTGAAATCCTCAACCGGCGGCGTAAGGATTTATAATCTCGGCACAGGCAAGGGTTACAGCGTTTTAGATATAGTTAAAGCATTTGAAAAAGCCACAGGCGTTAAAATCAATTATAAAATCGCTCCTCGCCGTGACGGTGATATAGCTACCTGCTACTCCGACCCGTCAAAGGCTAAAAAAGAGCTCGGTTGGGAGGCAAAACGCGACCTCGAGGAAATGTGCGAGGATTCATGGCGTTGGCAAAAAAACAATCCGAACGGTTTTGACGACTGATATTTCTCCCCCGAAAAAGGAGGTAACACCATGAAAAACAAAAAGAGTCTTACAGTAGGAATCATTGTTGCTGTTATAGTCATTGCGCTTATCGGCAGCATTGCCGGCAGCTACAACAATCTCGTAAAGCTGCGTGAAAATGTGACGAGCGCGCAGTCCGTGGTTGAAACACAGCTTCAGCGCCGCGCGGACCTTATACCGAACCTTGTAAACACCGTAAAGGGCTACGCTTCTCATGAGGAGGACGTTTTTACGGCAGTTGCGGACGCTCGCACGGCACTTTCGGGTGCCAAGACGGTTGACGAGCTGAACAGTGCTCAGAGTCAGCTTGACAGTGCCGTATCACGACTTTTGGCGATAGCCGAAAGCTATCCCGATCTCAAGGCAAATGAGAATTTTATAAATCTTCAGGATGAGCTTGCAGGCACCGAAAACCGTATTTCCGTTGCGCGTCAGGACTATAACAACGCCGCAAAGGAATACAATACAAAAATTCAATCGTTCCCCGCATCGTTAATTGCGGGACTCTTCCATTTTGAAAAGGCGGATTATTTCACCGCAACAGCCGAAGCCGCAACTGTTCCCGCTGTGGATTTCGGTAAATAAGCCATGAAAAAGACGATAGGTGCAGGCGCACTGCTTGTTTCACTTTTCATTGTTTTGCTGACGGCTCTGCCGGCAGCCGCAAAAAGCGAGCATCCGTTGCCGGCAAGCAGTTTTTTCGCCCCAAGCTTTACCGATGACAACAAAATGACCACACAATCTAGAGACGATTACCCGTCTCCCACAAGTGACTTTTTTGTCAACGATTTTGCCTCGTGTCTCACCGATGAGGACAAAAGCACCATACAAGCTCTCGGCGAGGAGCTGTACAAAAAGACAAATGCGCAGGTAGTAGTTGTCACGGTTCAAAGCCTCGGCGGCAGAGATATTGAAAGCTATTCGATAGGACTTGCGCGAGAATGGGGCATAGGCGATAAGGACGATGATTCCGGCGTATTGCTGCTGTTATCCACGGGCGACAGACAGGTGCGAATTGAAGTCGGAAAGGGTCTTGAGGGCTCTCTCACCGACGGTAAATCGGGACGAATTCTCGATTCCTATGCAGTTCCGTACCTCAAAAACAGCGACTATTCCACGGGTCTTCGCGAGTGCTACAAAAAGCTCGTCGAGGAGGTTTATTCCGAATACGGAGTAGAGGGCTATACGAGCATTGACGACACGGACATCGGCGATTACTCCTCATCAGATTCCGGGAACGAAAAAATCGACCTCGCCGTTATTATTATAATAACGGTTCTGGTACTGATTACCTTGATTTTACCCGGCCGCATAATACGCAAAGCAATTTATCACGGCGGCGGCGATCATCACGGCGGCGGTGGCTTTTACGGAGGCGGCTTTTACGGAGGCGGCTTCGGCGGGCATTCATCCGGAGGGTTCTCGGGAGGCTCGTCCTCGGGAGGATTTTCGGGCGGAGGCGGCGGCTTCTCCGGCGGAGGAAGCTCACGCGGATTCTAATATTTCACACATAAAGCTGTCGGAGCAGGGCCTAATCCTTTTCGGCAGCTTTTATTTTTCCCTGCTTTTGCTTTTCTGCATTGCCGCAAGGCAACAAAGCAATCAAATTAAAAGAAAGGTCGTGGCGAAATGAGAATGTATGACATCATCGATAACAAGAAGCACGGGAAAGAGCTGTCCTTTGACGAAATCAAGTTCTTTGTCGACGGATTTACGGACGGCTCGGTACCGGACTATCAAGCTTCGGCGCTGCTTATGGCCATATGCCTTAAGGGTATGAGTGACAGCGAAATATCAAATCTCACCTTATGTATGGCGCAGTCGGGCGATATGAACGATATGAGCAAAATAGACGGCGTGTCCTGCGATAAGCACTCAACCGGCGGTGTCGGTGATAAAACCTCACTTATAGTCGCTCCCATTGCCGCCGGCTGCGGTCTGAAGGTTGCCAAAATGAGCGGCAGAGGTCTCGGCCACACGGGCGGTACGGTTGATAAGCTGGAGTCTATTCCCGGCTACAACACAGCAATGGCAAGCGACAGCTTTTTTAAACAGGTAAACAAAATCGGAATTTCTCTGATAGGTCAGACCGGAAATCTCGCACCTGCCGACAAAAAGCTTTACGCACTTCGCGATGTAACAGCCACCGTGGATGACAGGGCTCTTATCTCTGCGAGCATTATGAGCAAAAAGCTTGCGGCAGGCGACAAAAATATAGTTCTCGATGTGAAATGCGGAAGCGGCGCATTTATGAAAAACGAAAAGGACGCCGCGGCTCTCGCAAAAACAATGGTCGGCATAGGCAAAAGCTGCGGCAGAAACATCATAGCTGTTATAACAAATATGGACGAGCCGCTCGGCAGAAATGTCGGAAATGCGCTTGAGGTTATCGAGGCAGTCGACGTTTTACGCGGTAACGGTGACAAGAGCCTTCGCGAATTATCTGTTTATCTCGCCGCAAATATGCTGTCACTCTCATTCCGAAGGGACATAGACGAGTGTATTATAGAAGCGACAAATGCGCTCGACAGCGGCAGAGCCTTTGATAAATTCCGTGAGCTTGTTGAGGCTCAGGGCGGAGACGTCGATTATATAAATGATACAAGCCTCTTCAAAAAAGACAAATGCGTTCGCGACATATTATCGCCGTGCGACGGATACATCTTTTCGGCGGACACCGGAAAAATAGGCGAAGCCGCCGTGATACTCGGCGCAGGCAGAGAGAAAAAGGACGACAAAATCGATATGGCTGCGGGAATTGTACTCCGCAAAAAGACCGGCGAAAGAGTTAATAAGGGCGACGCTCTGGCAACGCTTTACACCTCCTGCGAAGCAAGGGCCGACAGTGCCGAAAAGCTGTATTTAAATGCAATTAAAATAGCCGACAATCCGCCCGAAAAGAAAAAGCTTATATACGGTACAATTAAATAATACTTTCCCCCCACGGTTTCGGATAAAACCGCAATTTCGCGGCAAACTCATTATGGCAGACGAAAACGGGGGGATTTTTATGCCGAAAAAATACAATACAATTATAATCGGCGGCGGAACGGCAGGTCTTACCGCGGCAATTTACACCGCTCGCCAAAATAAGAGTGTCGCGGTTTTTGAAAGCGGAATATTCGGCGGTCAGATAGTCGATTCGCCGAGAATAGAAAATTACCCGGGCTTTTGCGAAATCAGCGGCGACGAATTTTCTGACAGGCTGTTAAAGCAGGCGTTAAAGCTCGGCGCAGAGCTTATTAAAAAAAGAGCAGCCGCAATTAAGCTTGAGGGTAAGGACAAATATGTTATTTCTGCTGACGGCGAAAAAACTCAATGCGATAAAATTATAATTGCGGTCGGTACAAGACCGCGTCCGCTTTATCTTGAAAACGAACGTGAGCTTTTGGGCAGAGGCATTTCATACTGCGCGGTTTGCGACGGTGCATTTTTCAAAAGTAAAACGGTTGCCGCGGTCGGCGGCGGCAGCTCGGCCCTGCAAAGCGCAAGACTGCTGGCAGAGCTTTGCAAAAAGGTATATGTGATTCACAGACGGAATGAATTTCGCGGCGAGCAAAGGCTCTGTGAAGAGTTAAAGTCCTTTCATAACATCGAGTTTTTGTTAAACAGCGAAATAAAAAAGATAAACGGCAAAATGAAGCTCAAAAGCGTTTTAGTTAAAAATAATCTAAGTGGTGAAGAAACGGTTCTTCCGCTTGACGGGCTCTTTGTCGCAATAGGCAAGGAGCCGCAAAACGAAATATTTGCTGAGGTCACAGAGCTTGATGAAAACGGATACATCAAGGCGGACGAGAGCTGTAAAACAAGCACGGACGGAATTTACGCCGCAGGTGACTGCCGCACAAAGGCATTTCGTCAGCTTACGACTGCGGCGGCGGACGGAACAGTTGCGGCGTTGTCGCCGTAATTTCCCTGCCGATTTTCAAATTACGAAACACAGCGTAAAAAAACTAAAAATCCACACGCTTCGGCTGAGCGTTTATAAGGCAGTTTTGCTTCGCAGCTTCACAGCCGTACATTTTTTATACGAAAACCGATGCTTCCTTATGAACGCTCAACCTTATTATTGATACACGGCGGTTTCGGCGCGGCACGGTAACAAATAAGGTGAAAAAATGGAACTCATAGGCGTGGCAGTAAACTGCGGAGCTGTTTTTTTAGGCTCTCTTTTAGGTCTGTTGTTTAAAAAGGGTATTCCCGAACACGTGCAAAAAAGTCTTAACTATGCGCTGTCGCTGTGCGTACTCTACATAGGAATCAAGGGTTCGTTTAAAGGCGAAAATACATTGATTGCCGCCCTGTCGCTCGCGATAGGAACAATAATAGGCGAGCTCATTGACATTGACAGGCATTTAAACAAATTCGGCGACTTTTTGCAAAAGAAGCTGAGCCGCAACACCGAAAATTCATCGTTCGGCGAGGGCTTTGTAAATGCTACGCTTTTCACCTGCGTCGGAGCTATGGCAATAGTCGGCGCGATTGAAGCCGGTATGCAGGGCAGTTTTTCAACATACTATGCAAAAGCTCTGCTCGACTGCTTTTTTGTGATGATAATGACTACCACATTCGGAATAGGCTGTTTCTTCTCCGGAATTATAGTTTTTGTCTACGAAGCGATTTTGACGCTCGGCGCCGGCTTTCTCTCGTCATTTCTCTCCGACAGTATGGTAAACGAGATGTCGTGCGTCGGCTCCGTGCTTATAATAGCCATAGCGCTCAACACAATGAAGGTCACAAAAATAAAGGTTGCAAACCTGCTGCCGTCGGCATTTATGCCGCTTTTACTGTGCCTTTTTATTCATTGACTTTTACTTTTTTTATGCTATATTATATGTGGTTATATTTGATTTTTTGGGGGAATTGTAATTGAAGATTATTGTTGCAGGTGACGGTAAGGTCGGTGCCACGCTTACACGTCAGCTGACCGCAGAGGGATATGACATTACTCTTATCGACTCAAACAAGGATGTTTTGAACTCAAGCATGGAGCAATTCGACATAATGACCGTACACGGCAACTGTGCCACCAAAGACACGCTGCTGAAGGCGGGAATTACAGACACCGACCTCATAATAGCCGCCACAAGCGCGGACGAGGTAAATCTTTTGTGCTGCATTACCGCTCACGGACTTAACAAGAACCTGCACACAATAGCGCGAATCCGCAATCCCGAATACAGCAGTCAAATCTATGATATGCGCGACATGTATGCGCTGTCCATGACCGTAAACCCCGAAAAGCAGGCGTCAAGTGCCATAGAAAAGCTTCTCAGATACCCGGGATTTTTAAAGCATGACACCTTTGCTAAGGGGCGTGTCGATATAGTTGAGTTGCGCGTCAAAAGCGACAGCAAACTCTGCAACATTCCTCTGAGCTCCCTGCCCGCGCAGACAAAGTGTAACGTACTTGTTTGTGCGGTAATCAGAAACGGTGAAGCACTCGCACCCAACGGCGATTTCGTTTTACAGGACGGCGACAGAATATTTGTCACGGCGTCCGTAGACAATCTCTCAATGCTTTTGAAGAGTCTCGGTATGACGCCGAAAAAAACCAAAAACATACTTATCTGCGGCGGCGGAAAAATCAGCTATTACCTTGCAAAGCGTCTTGAAAAAAGCAGCGTTTCGGTAACTCTTGTAGAGAAAGACGAAAAACGCTGTGTTGAGCTTGCCTCGCTTCTGCCGACAACGAATATAATCCACGGCGACGCGAGCGATCAAAATCTTCTCAACAGTGAGGGGCTGGCCGACTGCGAGGCGGTTGTTACCGCCACCGGGCTTGACGAAATGAATATGATAATTTCGCTCTATGCCAACAATGTGGGTGTTCCGCAGACAATAACAAAGCTCAGCCGAATAGACAGCGGCAGTATTCCTTCAAACATTCCGCTCGGTAGCATCATCTGTCCCAAGGAGCTGTGCTGCAACTCAATAGTACGCTATGTCAGAGCCATACAAAATCAAAGCGGTGCGGCAATCGCCGTTCACTTTATCGCAGATGGTCAGGCGCAGGCTATAGAATTCCGAGTTGACGAGCAGACAAAGCATTGCGGAGAGGCTCTTAAGGATATAAAAATTCGCAAAAACGTCCTTGTTGTCTGTATAACGCACGGCGGCAAAATTGAAATACCCAACGGTAATTCTTCGTTTAAAAAAGGTGACGGCATCATTATTGTCACAAGCAGCGGAGATGTGGTGCGACAGCTTAACGACATATTTATTTAATGGGGTAAAAGTGCTTTATGAACTATAAAATGATGGGTCGTATTTTTGCGGAAATATTGGCGCTCGAAGCGTTTTTTATGCTTCCGCCGCTGTTTATAAGCGTATATGACGGAGTCGATTATGCGGCAAAGGCCTTTTTATATACAATAGGCATACTGATAGCGGTATCCGCATTTTTGTGGCTTATCTGCCGCAAAGCAAAGCGCGGTTTTTACGCTCAGGAGGGCATAGTTTGCGTTGGCCTCGGCTGGATTTTTTTAAGTCTTTTCGGTGCACTGCCCTTTTTTATATCTGGCGAAATACCGTTTTACATCGACGCGTTTTTTGAGATGGTTTCGGGTTTTACAACGACCGGTGCGTCAATAGTGTCCGTTGTTGAGGACTTATCACGCGGAATTTTATATTGGCGAAGCTTCAGCCATTGGCTCGGCGGAATGGGTGTGCTTGTATTTTTGCTTGCCATTGTCCCGTCAAATTCAAAATCGGGCGGCTCGCGGCTGCACCTTTTAAAGGCGGAAAGCCCGGGCCCCGATGTCGGTAAGCTCGTACCCAAAATGCGCGATACCGCCATGATACTGTATGTACTGTATATAGTACTTACTCTTTTTAATATATTGTTTTTGCTCGCCGGGAAAATGCCTCTTTTTGACGCGCTGTGCACGGCATTCGGCACCGCAGGAACCGGCGGCTTCGGAATCAAAAATGACAGCATAGCGGGTTACAGCATTTATATACAATGGGTTTGCACCGTGTTTATGATGCTCTTCGGCGTAAACTTCAACTGCTATTACTTGCTCATTATGCGCCAATTCAAGGCACTCTTTAAAAATGAGGAGGTTCGCTGTTACTTCGGAATTTCAATTATGAGTGCTGCGCTGATAGCCATTGACATCCGTAAAATATACCCGACAATTCACGAAACGATTCGCCACGCCTGCTTCCAGGTAGCAAGTATCATGACGACTACGGGCTTTGCAACTACGGATTTTGACACATGGCCGAGCTTCTCAAAAACCATTTTGCTCACACTTATGGTCATAGGCGCGTGCGCCGGCTCTACCGGCGGCGGTCTCAAGTGCGCAAGAGTTCTGTTGCTTTTCAAAAATTTACGCAGAAACATTCATAAGATACTTCACCCGAGAAGAGTTCAGGTTGTACACGTAGACGGCACACCCGTTGACGAAAAAATAATCAACGGCACAAGCGTTTATCTCGCCGCATATTTTATTTTGGTTGTTCTGAGTATACTGCTTATATCGGTTGACAATAAGCCGCTTGTAACAAATTTGTCCGCCGTTCTCTCTTGCTTCAACAACATCGGCCCCGGTCTTGAGATAGTCGGACCCACCGGAAACTTCAGCTCTTACAGCGCGTTTTCAAAGCTTGTGCTGATATTTGATATGCTCGCCGGCAGACTTGAGATATTCCCGATTTTGGCTCTTATTTCAAGGGGCGCATGGAAAAAAGCTTGACGCACCGTATACCGCACATTTATATTTTAAGCTCCCGATTTCTCTCGAGAGCTTTTTTTGCGATTTGCATTGTCCTCCATCGGTGCACAGCCGATTGTCATTTAAATAAAAACGAGCGCGTAACCTTTGTCTCTTCTTTACCCTGCTTAAAGTCAAACCGGGAATGCATATATCGCGGCTTTGCAAGACCCTAAAATCAATAAAACAAGCTGCCCTCCACGGTCGCTTCGTGCGATAAGGAGGGCAGCTTTATGCTTATTCGGTTTTATTTTGTTTGCCGATTATTATTTCTTGCCTTTTTTAGCGAGCTTTTCGGCTTTTTTCTGTGCCTTGTATGCGGCGTCCTCAGCCTTAAGTCTTTCAACCTCGGCGTCTCTTGCCTTTTTAGCCTCAGCCTCTCGCTCTTTTGCCTCGTCATAGAGAGCCTCTATCTCACCGAAATGCTGATAGTACTTCTCCTGATTTATAAGGCGTTCGGCGTCAAGATACGGCTTTGCGGCACGGTTAAAGTATGCGTGCCTGTCCATTTCCTTCTTAGACATATCGCGCGCCTGCTTGCGCTCGCTTGCAGTCTTTTTGATATCTGCACGAATCATCTGAACCTTTTCGCTGTTGCCTGCCTTTTTGGCGTCGCTAAGCTCGGTATAAAGCGTCTTGAGTCTGTCGTCGCAAGCGTCCTCTTGGTCAAAGTACTTCTCAAGCACGGAGAAGTCAAGGCGCTCGAACTTAACGGACGGGTCGCCGTAATACTTCTGTATGGCCTTATAAGCTGACTTTTTCTTCTTGGCAACAGAAATCGCAAACTTGCGTATCTGCTTTTCTTCGCTGTCGGTATTGGGAAGAGCCTTAGCCTCGGCAAGCTCCTTGTTTATATCGTCAAGAGTGATTTTGCGAAGGCCTTCAAGTCCGCCTTCGTAAACCTTTTTATATGTCTTGAGCTGATACTTAACAAGATTAGACGAGAACTTATCAAGCTCCTCGCATACGAATTTGGCAATCTCAATGTCCTCATTCTTCTGAACATCTGCCTTGTATGCCTTTTTCTGTGCCTTCTTTTCGGCCTTATCACTGATGCCCTTGTACCACTTTTTTCTGACATCAACGGGCTTTTCGGCGGCGAGAGCTCTTGACTCTCTGATTATATCGACAGCCTCTACAAGCTCTTTATCCTCAATGGCGCCGTTGTTGTAGTCCTCAAACATAGCGCGTACCTTGAGCACCTTAACCACGGACTTCTGTTTTCTCTCGTTAAAGTCATACCAGAAATAAGGTACAACGTTAAGAAGAGCACCGAGAGCCGAGAAGAGTATGAGCACCTTCAGGAGGTTTTCGAGAATATTCGGGTCGTAAAGTGCGGAATATGCGTTGCTGTAATTGTTCTGGCCGTTTGCCATCTGTTCGGAGAGTATTTCACCTACGGTTTTGCCGTCGCCGAGCATTCTGCCGAGAATGTCGGGATTTGATGTGACGGCGAGAGCGTTATCGGTTGTGATACCGCCTCTCTTGTATACTACGGGAAGAACGGCACTCGTAAGAAGTGCGATAACGGTACCGATTGTAGCAACTGCCGAGAACATACCGTCAATTCTCTCACCGCTCTTATACTGCTGATAATCACGAATGTCTGCCTGAATTGCGGGGTTTAAAATAAGCGCAAACGAACCCATAAACGCATTGAGGTAAAGGCAGCCCATAATAGCCCAAATGGTGGAGCCGTTCATCTGAGAGGTAAACGGAAGCATCATAAGAATGAATATGATATTCATAATATTCGTAACAACAAGCACGAATTTTTTGCCCCATTTTCTGATGCACATGGGAGCTAAGATCATACCCCAAAGCGAAGCGTTGCCGTAAATGGTAACAACAAGTCCGTATACGTTACCGGAGCAAACGCCGCCGTAGTTATAAAGCCAATAGAGAACGTTTGCGTACGATGCCTCAAGGAAGCCTATCCAGCCGGCAAAGGAGATTATCCAGAAGTACTTGTTGCCGGCAACCTCTCTGAGAGCGTCGGAGAACTTAATTTGAATAACGTGCGTTCTCGCCTGAACTATCTTTTCCTGAGTGTTCTTATAAACGAGTATGCAAAGAAGTATACCGCCGATACCGATTAACGGATAGAGAAGTCTGTAAACACGGATGTCGGTCGAATTCGTGTGGAAAACATTCTGAGCTATAATCGGTGTTATAAGGTTTACTATGGTCGGAGCGAGTGAATAAACGACGCTCTTTACT
>ERZ859732.305-NODE-305-length-20436-cov-3.071096_pt1 | contig 20436 bp, 23 predicted proteins | sample MGYA00510123_ERZ859732 | MGnify/ENA primary metagenome ERZ859732 (study PRJEB30046, sample SAMN00715133) | human gut metagenome | study: EMG produced TPA metagenomics assembly of the A metagenome-wide association study of gut microbiota in type 2...
AGATTAGTAACAACCTCATACATATCATTTTCTATTAGAAAATCTATTAAGTCTATTTTACACTCATCATTATCTTTGAAAAAATTATAAATAAATTTATCATATGAAATTGTCAAATTATTATATTCTTTTTCTAGTATATCATTTTTTTCATCATCAATATTTTCTATACAATTGCCTAATTTACTTTTATACACACTTAAAAACTTATTTATATCTATCATCTTTTCTTTTGGAACAGTAGGAAAAGTTAATTTTTCATTGTAATAATGTGCTTCATACCTCGTTATTGTAGTGCCTTTATCTACATCTGGTATCAAATTACCATACAAAAACAAATCATCATTTAATTTTAATTTTTTATTTACCTTTTTTGCAATTGCTAAATGTACAGACCAACTCGGCATATATTCAACTCCTTTTTGTATTGCTATTTATTTTTCATAAATTCATTTTTCATCATTTCAAATATTTTTATTTTTTCTTCTTTATTAAATATATCTTTTTGTCTTTTAAATTTATTTAAAGCCCATTTCCAAAGATTATAGCCAAAATGCTTGTCCTTATAGTTTTTATTTAATATAACTCTTTCACCATTATATCTTGGTATAAAGTGAAAATGAACATGAGGTTTTTCATTATCTCTATAAGCATTATTCATCAAACAAGCAAAATTAAACATAGTTGAATTAAATAGTTTTTTACAAACTCTTTCAAGTTCCTTTTCTAATATACCCAATTCAATCCATTCATCATTAGATAAATCACTTAATGATTCCTTATTAGAAGAAAGAATACATTGACCTGGAAATTATTGACACCAATCTACAAATACAACTTCCCAATTATAACTTTTATATAAAATCATATTATTTCTCCATCCTTTCAATAATATGTTCTAATTTTTCTAATTTGATTAATTTAATAGTTGATTCTGGATATACTTTATAACTATTTAATTGTTCTATATCAACCCAATAAAAATATTGATTATTATTATCTTTACAAACAAATCTATCAACATTAATAATGCCTTTATAAATACCTTTATAGCAAAAACTATATTGCATTATTTTTATATCTTCTTTTGTTACAAAGTTTTCTTGTATAGAGCAAAGAGTGAAATCAATATCATATCCTAATTCTTCCATTACTTCTCGTTTAATAGCAGTTAGACTATCCTCATACAATTCAATTCTTCCACCTGGTAATAAAAAATAATCTCTACCATCTTCAACCTTAAATAATAAAATTTTATCCTTTTTTTCATTTAAAATAATAGCTGATGCTCTAGCATTAAATCTATAATCATCTTTTACAAAATCTACATTCATTTAATATTTCTTCCTCATATTATATTCACTATTAATATAGATATACTACTTTTATCTATATACAATTATACCATAATTTCAACAGATTTTACAATAAACTTAAAATATCCAAGATTCATCCAACATTTCCTAGTATATATCCAACAGTTGGAAGTAAAATAAAACCTCGCAAACCTTTTAATTAATTGATTTAAATAAAAAGTATGGTAGAATTCTTCCATATTTTTAACACAATTTTGCAAGTGCAAAATAAGAAATGATAGCACAACTATTCCTATATTTATATAGAATGAATTAGGGCAGTGCTATCATTCCCTTTATCCTGCTTAATAATTATTAGTAATTTTTTATTAAATTTTAGTATTTTCATGGTATACTTATATTAGTTAGTAGTTTATTACTACCTATAATTTAGATAATTAGAGGTTGTCCGACTTCAACCTTTATGGCTCCATAAGATAAAATCGTCGCACCAAGCGATGTTAATGATTAAATCAACGCAAGTTGATTTTTTTGTTGTTATTGCAAAGAAAGGGTGTGATGTGGTATGATTAATATCGTAAAAAAGAAAATCAATATGAGTAATGAACTCAAAGCCAAAATTAATTGGTCTTGCAAATTTAATAAGAAATCCTATCAAACAATTGAAGGATACTTAAGAATTGTGGAACATACTAATTTAGCGTATGTAGAGCCACATAAAGTAATTATTGGAGATAAGTTATACCTATTCTTCAATGAACAGAAACATTTTTACATAGGGAATTTAAAGAAGAAAAAGTTTGTTATGTAAGTACACTAAATTGTGATGAAAATTATCCTTATGATGATATGATTGATACAAAAGATTATTTTAATAAGAAAGATGGAGTTCTTGCTTATCATGGTTATCAATCATTTAAAGAAGGTGAAGTTACTCCTGACATTGCTCACGAGATGGGAGTTAAATTTGTTAGTGAATTTTTTAAAGATTATGAAGTGGTTGTTGCCACTCATCAAAACACGAATCACATTCACAACCATTTCATAATCAACTCTGTATCTTTTAAAAGTGGTAAGAAATATAATAATAACTTAACTAATATATCAAAGATAAGACACATTTCTGATTCATTATGTTCTAAATATGGACTTTCAGTTTTAGATGAAGATAAGTTTTATAAAAAGACTTACACCAAAAGTATTTCAAATGATGAATACTATAAAACTCTTAAAAAAGATTTGGATAACTTCGCTAAAAATAACTCTAATGAATTAAGTGAATTAAAAGGTACAAGAGAAAATCTTTGGAAAAGATACCATAGAGCAAAAACTGAAGAGAAGCAAAATCAAATACTCGCTGAAATAAATGATATACAACCTAAAATCAAAGAACTCTACAAATATGATAAGTATTGTAAAGAAATAACTAAAAGAGCTGAAGGCATACAAAATAATCTTAATAATTTTGATAAAGATATTCAAAAAGAAAAAGACAATTCTAGGTCTATGTGACTTAGATTGTCTTTTTAATTCTTATCTTTCTTGAACTATAATCAAATTCATCATCTTTTGATAACACTTCATAAGGGTGTTCTTCTCTATATGTTTTTGTTTCTACCCAAGTCATTTCTCTAACATCATCTGATAAATCAATATGCAAGATACCATTTAAATGATCATACTCGTGACTAAATACTGTTGCCTTAAATCCTTCAAAAGTCTCATGTACTTTATTGCCATTAACATCGTAGTATTCTACTTCAACTGAATATGGCCTATCAACAGTAGCAACATAATCAAGGCAACTTGCACATCTTTCAATAAATCTGGTATGTCCTTTAGCACCGATTATAACAGGATTTATAAGAACTGTACTCTCATCGTAATTTGAATCTTTATTTTTAGTCATATCAGAAGTAGTATTTCTAAAATAAATCATTCTTTTAGGAATACCAATTTGAACAGGAGCTAGAGCATAAACAGCATTATTTTGACAATAATCCTTTAATTCTTCTATCCATTCATTATAGTCATCAGTTTTAAAATCAACATCTGTTGATATTTGTCTTAAAAAATCTTCATTATTCTCAATAGTTATTCTGTTTAATTCCATTTCAAAAACCTTTCTACATAATATCTATAATTTCTAAATCATTTGGTACTATTACATTACCATTAAAATAATCTTGTGCTTCTTTTGTATATAATTCTTTTCTCTTTTCTTTATGAGATTCTTCTGTATGATACAAAATTAAGTTTTTAACTTCCAACTTATTCATTACTTCACTAACACTTCTTGTTGTTGAATGATTTTTTTCATAGGCGTGAAATATATTTTCCTCTGAATCTAAACAAAATGCCTCGTGCATAACATAATCAAAATTTCTAATTCTACCATATAAGTTAGGATTTAATGTCTCATCTCCTAAAAATGCTAATTTCTTACCATTTAGGGAACATTCAAATCCAAATTGCTTTGTTCCTTTTGCTTGAATATCAAAGAAAATGTACTCTATACCATTTATATTATATTTATCTCCATCATTTAATACTTTAAAATCAACAATACTATAAATTGCGTCCATTAGTTTATCTGGAAGAATATGTTTTGAAACTTCTTTAATAGATTCAAATACAATATCATTGCAATAAACGTTTATTCTTTCTTTTATTTCTCCGTGCATAACATTTCTACTAATTTTTTTAAATAGCCAAAATATACCTAATATATGGTCAGTATGACTATGAGATATAAAAATATGACGAATCGATTTGTAATCAATATTCATTTGATTTAATCTTTTTATAATTTCAATACTTCCACCAGTATCAACTAAAAAATTACCATTTTCATTTTGAATAGCAAAACAAGTATTATATAAATCAATTGTTCCACCATTTCCAGTTCCTAGCATAATTATCTTATCCATATTATTCTCCTCTCATTTTTAATACTTCAACTGCCTTATCCCTATGCAATTCTTTAATTATTTCAATTTTATCTTTTGAATATTTTGCCAGTTCATCTATATCAGTTATCATTTCTGGGCAATAATTATCATTACTATCTTGTAAAGTTGCAGCATATACAACTTTTGAAAATTCTTCATATAAAATTGCGCCCATACACATCATACAAGGCTCACAAGACACATACATTGTTGCACCATTTAAATCTCCATATAGATTTTTATTTTTAGAAGCACTTTCTATTGCTTCTAGTTCTGCGTGTGAATACATACTTGTTTCCATTAAAGTGTTTTCATCGCTTCTACCAATTATTTGATTATCTTTAACAACAATAGCACCATAAGGGTATTTAGCATTTTTGCTAATTTCTATTGCTATGTCAATATATTGTTCATCAGTCATTTTCAACCATCTTCCTTTCGTATTAAAATCTAGAATATTTAGAAATTTGTGCGATATCATGAATTAGGTTTTCAAAAGACTCTTGTGTCCAAAATCTTGGGTTCATATCATCCATATCACCTCTTAATTTATCATCAATACATTTTTCAAACACTTCAATATTTTTATAGTGTATTTCTGTTAAAATGCTTATTGCATCTTCTTGTTCCACTAATGAATTAGTATAACAATCAATATCTATTAAATAAATCTTTTCCATTAAATCAGCAGGCATATTTCTATTTGGAATTCCAGTTTGTAATCTACATAATAAATTATCATCAGAATCTAGTTTAAAATCAATTGATTTAATTTCTTGCAACAAGTTTTTATTATCGATAAAACTAGTGTCAAAAAGAATTTTCTTATTTGTATATCTATTCCAATCAAATATTTGATTCCTATCTTTGATAGGTAATTTGATTAAATTAACATATCTTAAACCAATTCGATTAAAATTTTTTATACCATATTCTTTATTTAAACAATTAATAATTTTTTCTAATATAGGTTTTATTATAGTAAAAGAAGTATATTTAAGACTCTCATATAAAACACTATCACTATTAATTGTAACTCTTTCAGTTCTTTCTGTATTATTCTGTATTATAAAGAATATTTTGAACTTTTAATTATGGTTCTGATAACATAGGTTCTAGATTATTTTTATCATTAGTATTAATAACAATATTTCTATTTTGAATATCTCTTTTTTCATTAATTGGAAAATCTTTTGTTAATCATATTCTCCTTCACTAAGTTTGGTTTCTAAATCAAGCCTAATTAAAAAATTACTAATATAGTTTTTCTTATATTCTTTAGACATAATATTATCCTTTCAGGTTATAATAGTATATTCCAAAAGCCCTATTATTACAATAATATTTTACCATATTTATTTGATTTTTGGTACATATGTTTTTTGTAGTTTACTATATTCTCCACTTTAATGGATAAATATAGTTAATTTTTTCTTGCTTTGGTACATAATGTTTTTTTATTTTTGTTCTATTTGATTTTAAATCTGGCAATGCTTGTCTACAATATTTATCTAGTTCACAAAATATATTTTGACAATCTATAAGTTGTAATTTTCTATTACCAATTCTTTTAAAATCTAAATTAAGTCTTTTAAATTCTTCATCTTGATGTTCATACATATATCTAATTATATCTTCATTACTTATTTTACCTTTATCAATGAAGCATTTTTTGATTCCGCGAAGTGATCCAGGTCCAGCAACTGTAAATTCATCTTCTTGCCAATTTACAACTTCACTATAATTTATATCAGTCACTAATTGATAAGCAATGAAGTTTCCAATTAATGGATAACTTTTAATTATATTAAATGCCTCTTCCATAGTTTTGCATTTAATTATTTTATCTTGTATTCTATCCTTATTAAACATTTTGTTAAGTAGTGCTAAATGATTATCGTGCTTTCTATCATATCCAAATGCTTTATTAGCACAACTTATATAAGCATCATTATATATTTTAATACCACTAGATATAGCATTTTCCAATACTTTGGAATAATCTTTTACATTAAATGTCTTTAAAGTAATATCTTCAAAATTGTTTAATAATAATTCCCAAGTAGATTCTTTGTTGAACAACTTAAATAATAATATTCTAAATAGCATATCTTCATCGGAATACTTTTTACCATTGTAGATAACATTTTTTAATAGATATTGACTAACTCTATCATTAACTCTATAACTATTACAAAACTTATATTCTTGTAATATTTTATCTTCAGTCCATGGAGCAGATTCTCCATTTATTTTTTTCAAAAATATATTTTGTCGCTCACAAGCAAAATACCAATATAAATCATATACTTCTTGTCTTTTTTTCATATATCTACCTCATACACTTTGGATCTCTTGAGTTAATACATCTTTTTAGAATTAATACTTTATCCTCACTTTCAGTATAATTAGCAATTATCTTTTGTCCTATACAGCCACTTTTACATATAGAGTATTGTTCACAAACAAAACAAGAATTATCAGTATTAAATTTTCTAATATAACTAAAATACTCTGAATTATACATTTCCATTAAGGAGTTTTCTCTTATATTTCCACTAATACCTAATTTAGTAAAATATTTAATAGAATCACACGGATAAGCTATTCCATCAAATCCAATTATCATTATTTCATCAGCTATAATACAAGGTGTATTTTCAATACCAAGTATATTCCAAGGAGTTCCTAATCTAATTTTATCTTTATCATTTGAATTTAAATAAAGGTTTTTAATTGCTAATAATTCTTCTTTTGATAAGTCCATATCAGTAGTCCCTTTACCATGTGGAACAAACCTTAATAAACTAACTCTATCAAAGTAACATCTACTTTTAAATGTTTCAACGGTCTCATTTACAACTTGTTCTAATCTAGAAAAAGAATCTTTTGAAACAGTATAATGAAATCCTAATCTTGCATTATTATTTTCAAATACTTTATTAAAGAATTCAGCTTTATCATAAACTGAAATATCTTCTTCATCAGATAGTGAATCAGCAAGTGAATAAACTATTTTACTTAAACCTAAATCAATTAATTGTCTATATTTATTTAAAGTTTCATCGGTTCTATATGCAAATGTATAAATAGTTGATTTCATTCCTAATTTTGAAGTTAATTCTACTAGTTCTGGTAGTCCATCATACATTAAAGGCTCTCCACCAGTAAAAACAATAGTATCAGCCCCCATTAACTTTGCTTCTTTAATTATTCTAGATACATCTTCAAAATCTAAAATCTTTAAATTACCAATACTACTAGTAGCATTACTAGAACAATGTTTACAATTTCTAGAGCATTTATTAGTTAATTCAATTTTTACTTCTTTAAGCATATTATCATCCCCTGAATGAATTTCCAAATATATTATATCATTTATTTACTCAAAATTCTATAAATCTATTTAATATTTTAGAAAAATATGTTATTATTATTTTAGTGATTAGCTGCTTATCAACTTTTACTATTAGGAGTTTTGAATAACCTTTGTTATCGCTCCAAATTGATAGGAAACTAGGAAATTGTCTTCTGAGAGTAATAAATGCTAACTAGAAATAGTTAGTTTTTTTGTTATGTAAAGGAGTTGATTATATGTTAAATATAGAAACAAAAGAATTAAAAATAAGTGATAAATTAAAAAGAAAAATTGATATAATTGGTAGATTTACAAATACTACTCCAATTATAAATAATGGTTCAATTAAAAATATAACGGGGACAAATGTTGCTTATGTTATGCCACATATTATAGTTATTAAGAATAATAAATACCTAATGTTTGATGAATGTGATGATGTTTATGTAAATACCTTTAAAAACAAAATAGTATTTAAAGATTTAGAAGATTATATAAATAGTCATTAAAAATCTTTTTAAATGTTAGACTTCGTAAAATTAACTTTAAAATGTCAAACAAGTGAGAGGTGTCTTTTAAAATATCTATATTTTAGACTACACTTTTCTCATTTAAGATGCCAAACATATGAGAAGCATATTTAAATTTTTTAAAATTTTAGACTTAACTTTTCTCATTTAAGATGCCAAACATATGAAAGGAGATATTTAAAAAATATGAATAAAGAAAATAAAATAGCAGGTATTTACATTAGGGTCAGTACAGAGGATCAAGCTCGTGAAGGTTTTAGTTTAGGAGAACAAGAAGAAAGATTAAGAGAGTTTTGTAAGTTTAAACGATATGAAATATTTAAAGTTTATAAAGATGCAGGAATCAGTGCTAAAAGTGATAAACGGCCAGCATATCAAGAAATGCTTGAGGATATAAAAAGCAAGAATATTAATGTAATTGTAGCATTTAAACTTGATAGACTTACTAGAAGTGTTTATGATATTGAAAAATTAATGAAAATAGTTAATGATTTAGAGTGTGATATCGATTGTCTAGCTGATGAATCTAACACTACTACTTCAAATGGTAGAATGGTTATGAGAATTATGACTAGTGTAAGTCAAAATGAAATAGAAAAATGTTCTGAAAGAACTAAAGTCGGATTAGCAGGTGCAATTAAACAAGGACACTTGCCAAGTAGAACTACACTGGGTTATAAAAGAGAAAATAAAAAGTTAGTTCCCAATCCACTTACAAAAGATATTGTAGTGAGAGTTTTTGATTTATATTTAGAAGGTAAAAGTCACCAAAAAATAGCAAACATCTACAATAAAGAAAATGTTTTAGGTAAAACTTGGAGAGATTCTACTATTCAAAAGATATTATCTAATGAAATATATAAAGGAGATTATATTCATGGTAAAAGAACTAAACATCCAACATATTATGAAAATGTAGTTGAACCTTTAGTTAATAAAGATAAATGGGAATCTTGTCAATATCAAAAATTAAGAAATGCAAGACACTATGAAAGAACTTCAACATATCTTTTTACTAACAAATTAAAATGTTCTAAATGTGGTAATTATTTTGGTGGTAAAGCTAGTGTTAAAAAGAAACTTAATAAAAAGTATTACTACTATAAATGTAATCATTGTAAAATTAATTTAAAAGAAGATTCTATTGAAGATTTGATTCTTTTAGAACTATTAGCACTTGTTTATATAGATGACCTATTTAACGACTATTATACGCCTTTTATAAAGTCAAAACTTGATTATAATAAAATAGATTATAAAAAGGAATTAAAAGAACTAGATAAAGAAAAAGATAGGATTAAAACAGCATACATTAAAGGTATAGTTAAACTGGATGAATTTGATAATGAATTAAAACAAATAGAATATAAAAGACAAGTACTAGAAAAACAAGAGCAAGATAGCAAACAATATGAAAATTTAAACTTTACTATGGATGATTTATTGCTTATTAAAGATAAAAAAGAAATAGAAGATTATCTTCACCCTGAAAATATAATTGATTTGTTTGTTCGTTGGAATTATTTAGATAAAACAAATAAACAAAAACTAATTTCTAAATATATTGATGACATAGAAATAGAAAAGTTAGGTACAAAAATAGAAATAAAAAAATTAAATTTAAGAAACTCATTTTATTATGACTTAATTGATTATCATAATAATTATGACACGCCGCTTGATTTATTTATGTTTATGGATGAGGATAAATTTCCCATACCTGTAGCACATAATGGTTTTAGAACTAGAATTGAAATAGAAAATTATGTTAATAAATTAAAAGAAATGTATGATGTTAATTATTATGAAGTTATACCGAATAAAGATTTCACTAATTTATCATTTACACCTAAAAATGATATAGAAAAAATAATAAGAATAATACCTATAAAAGATAATGATAAATTTAAAAGTAACAAATTAGAACTCGGAATAATCACTATTAATTTATCAAAAATAAAAAGACCAGATGGAACACTGCTATATAAAAATATTTTTAAAACAAGTAAACTACCAACTTAATACTTGTTTTTTAATATAAATATTTATACTAATTTAAATTATTATTTATATTCTTGTTATATTAATTCTTTATATTATATTATTATATTATGTTAGACAAAAAATATAAATCTTATTCAAAATAAAAAGACTAGTTATATTTCAAACTAATCTCATCAATAAATTGTAATTTGTCTTTTACAATAATAGCATAAAAAAGAAAAGTAGTTATTGTTAATCAACTATTGCATTTTTCTAATTCTCATAAATACTTTTAAATCTTTCTCTGTCTACATTCTCTTGATTATTAATATAGTCCAAGTATTTTTCTTTATTTTCTTCTGTATATGGAGTATCAGAATATAAATCTTGTAATAATATTGTTCCGTTTGGCTGTCCAATACCCACAAATATATAATTTTCACCTATCTTTGGTAATTCCTCATCCGTTATATAATCACCTTTATGCAATATAAGAGTTCCATCTTTATCATATCCACCAGGATAAGTTACTTTAATTATATTTTGTAGATCACCCTTCAAATTTTCTGTTACCTCGATTTCATATATAGTTCTAGCTGAGCCATAATCTGAGAATGTCCTTTCAATTTCCTTATCTACCTTTCCTATAAACACATAATCAGCAAATCCAACTTGATAATATGGATTTGTTTCTTCATTCACAAGTACTGTATCATAATTTAATTTGCCATTTGGCTTATAATTTGAATTTCTATTGTTAAAGTACCAAATTACACCACAAATCATAGCAATTATAAAGATAACTAAAATAGATAAAATAATAATTTTTTTCTTTTTCATAACAATACCTCCTTTATTTTGTTCTTATTTTAATAAAAATAAGCTTTAATTCTACTAATAATCAACTACATAGTAACATATTTTAAAAAAGTTACAACTTTTGTTCAAAAAATGATTATCGGCAAATTACTATTTATTTAACAAATCACTAAATTGTAATTTGTAATTATTATTCTGATGGGCAATTATAATTTGTATTTTTAAATGTTGGAATTACCGTTATTACATCATCGCTAACACAATAATAAGTATCAATTAAAATACCTTTGTCTACATAACTATCACTATCATTAGCATCTTCAATTCTCCAACTTATTATTGGGCTATTTTTAAATACTATTGCTTGAATTGTGTCTAATATTACAATTGACAAAATAGTAATAACTATTGTTAATAATATTATTATAAACTTATTCTTTTTTACCTTTTTTATTTCTTTTGCAGAATAATCAAGTGTATCAATTAAAGTTTCCTCACTTTTTGAATCGATTTCTTCTTTAGTAAATCTCTCACCATTTAATATTTCCGTAACCGAGACTTCTAAAATGTGACTTAATGGTTTTAACAATGACAAATCCATTAAGCCCAATCCTCTTTCCCACTTGCTTACAGCATTTTTGGTTATCCCTAATTTTTCTGCTAACTGTTCTTGAGTTAATTTTTTTTGCTTTCTTAATTTAGCAATAAATTTTCCTATTTTTTCTTGATTCATTTTATCACCATCCAAGAACAATATATCAATTTTTTATCTAATATTAAACATACTATTAGTTCACTTTCAAATTACTATTTGTCTTTCAGTTCCTATTATATCATTTTATTTACTTAAAATATTAAAATGTTGGTTAATTTTACTAAAACCATGTTATACTAATTTTAGTTAGTAGTTATTACTACCTATAAATTGTTGCTTTTAATGGTTGTTTTACCAGAACCATAAGGGCTCCATAAGGTAAAATCGTCGCACCAATGTGACGTTAATGATTAAATCAATCTGAAAAGATTGATTTTTTTGTGCGTTATTGCAAAGAAAGGTGTGATGTGATATGATTAAAATAATTAAAAAGAAAATCAATATGAGTGATGAACTTAGGAGCAAAATTAATTGGTCTTGCAAATTTAATAACAGACCCTACCAGATTATTGAGGGTCACCTAAGAATTGTGGAACATACAAATCTAGCGTATGTTGAACCACATAAGGTTATTATAAATAACCGATTATATTTGTTCTTTAATGAACAGAAATATTTTTATATAGGGAATCTACAAAATAATATCTCTCTGGCTGAGTTATCAGAGTACATTGCAAGGCATTAAATTGATTGAGAGTTTAGATACTCCCACAATATTGGTTATTTTTGGTGTGTAATAATCAATTAAATCAAAGGTGTCCTTGTAATGTGACACCTTTTTTGGTGCCTTTCACTACCCTAAGAGAAAGGAGAATGATAATTATGGATAATGAAAGGAGAATCGCAGGAGTTTATATTCGTGTATCAACTGAGGTTCAAGCAAGAGAAAGATTTAGTTTAGGAGAACAAGAAGAAAAATTGCTTCAATTATGTAAGTTTAAAGAGTTAGAGGTTTACGAGGTCTATAAAGATGCAGGAATATCTGCTAAAGATATGGAACATAGACCACAATTTCAAGCAATGCTACAAGATATGAAAGAAGGAAAAATTAATTATATTGTTGCCTATAAACTTGATAGAATAACAAGAAGTGTTAGGGATTTAGAAGAACTAATATCAGTTTTAGAACAATATAATTGCTTTTTATTATGTGATAGAGATGATGTTAATACCTCTACTGCTAATGGTAGATTCTTTGTAAGAATGCTTACTGTTTTATCTCAATTAGAAATAGAAATTGTATCAGAAAGAACTAAATTTGGATTAAATGGTGCTATTAAATCAGGTCATATTCCAGGACAAAGACCTTTTGGTTATACTAAATCAAAAGATAAGAAAATGATTGTTGATAATGCAACTCGTCCATATGTAGAAAAAATATTTGATATGTATTTAGAAGGTAAAAGTTTTCAGCAAATTGCTAATTATTTTAAAGAAAATAATATCTATCCTAAAAAGAAATGGAGAGATACAACTATTCAGAAAATAATAGATAATAAAATCTATATGGGAGATTATGAACAATATAAACGAATTGGTAAACAAGAAAATTTAGAGCCCATCGTGTATATGAATGTAGTTGAACCTATCATATCTCGTGCTAAATGGGAAGAATGTCAAAAACAAAAAGAAAGAAATCAAAGAACTTATACAAGAGATAGAATTTATACCTTTTTTCAACGACTTAAATGTCCTAGTTGTGGTCGTATTATGAAATGTAAAGGTTCTGGTGGTACTAAAAAAAAATATATGTACTACACTTGTGAACATTGTCATGTTAACTTTAACGAAAATTATGTAGAAGAATTATTAGAAAGTTTTATCTATGATTTATTGGAATATGATATGGCTGTTAAAAAATTCTTCTTACCTATTTTAGAAGATAAAAATAATAAAATTGATACAACTACTATTGATAAAGAGATAAGAAATTTAGAAAAGCAAAGAGATAGAATTAAACAAGCGTATATTAAAGGCATTGTTGAAATGGAAGATTTTAAAGAAGATTATAAACTAATTGAAGATAAACTTGCTAATCTAGAAAACAAAAAATTAGAGTTAGTTAATTTAGAAACTTTTAACTACTCACCACACGAATTACTCGCAGAAAGAGATTTAGAAAGAGAAAAAATGATAAGACTTGATACCTTAAATTCATTATTAAAATCAAAATGGAATGATATGGATAAGTCAGAAAAGCAAGAATTTATATCGAAATTCATTGATACTATTGAGATTAAAAAAGATAGTAAAGGTAATTTAATTCTTGAAAAAATTAATTTCAGAAATGGATTTATTAAAGAGTTATTAAAATTTTATAATGCAGGAATATTTGATGTTGCAGTACCTGTTGTAATTGGTGATAATGAAGAATGTATTAAAGGTGGTAGAATGACAGAAGACGAATTAAATAAATATTTAAATAAAATGAATGAGTATTTTGAAACATCTTTTTATGAAATGTATGAAACAATTGATAATGAAACTAATGAAGTTATTTTAGAATATCAACCAAAAGATGATGAAAAAATCATTAGATTTGTAGTACTAACTAATACAAATAGTTTTCCAATATCAAAAGAAAATATTAAAGATAGATATGGAATTGTAAGTTATAAAACAAATACAATATTAGAAAATTAGAAAGGAATTGATTAAATTATGAATATTGAATATACAAAAGTTGGAGATTATTTATTACCAAATTTAGTAATAGATAATAAAAATTATAAACAAATAAATAAGTATGGTTATTTAAGATTGGATTATATTAAGGAACATAAAAAAGGATTATATCAATCACTTTTAATGAAAAATGAATTAACAAATCATCTTCTTTCAGTAAGTAAAGAATGTGAAAAAAGGTATAACATTTTAATGAATAATTATATTAAGAATGATGAAAAACTATCTGAAAAAAATAAAGAAAATAATCAAATTAAATGGGTACAATTGATGAATAATTATAAAAATATGGCTGAAGAAATAATATTAAGAGAGTTAATCTATGTTTGATTATATCTATAAGCAAGCAACGGATTTTTACTCCCACCACAAAATCCAGTATATTGAAAGGCTAAACCTTAAGTATGGCGACAACATCTATTTGGAGTATAAAAAATAATTTAAAACAGTCTATAAATTATATCATCAATCCAGAAAAAACTATCAATAAAGATTATGGTAAAAATTCATATAACTATCTTGAAATAAGTACTACTGAATATAATTTTAAAAATGAAAAAGTATGTTATGTTAGTCCTTTAAATTGTTATGAGGACAACCCTTATGAAGATATGAAATTTACAAAAGAAAGATTTGGAAAAACAGATGGTATTTTAGCATTCCATGGATATCAGTCTTTTAAGGAAGGAGAAGTAACTGCTGCTGTTGCTCATGAGATTGGTGTTAAGTTTGCAGAAGAAATGTTTAAAGATTATGAAGTGGTTGTTTCTACACACCAAAATACAAATCATATACACAATCACTTCATACTAAATTCTGTTTCATTTAAGACTGGTAAAAAATATAATAACAATAGAACTAATCTAGCAAAGTTAAGACATATATCAGATGCAATATGTTCCGAATATGGATTATCTGTTTTAGATGAAGATTTAGGTTATAAAAGCACCTATAATCATAAAGTATTAGATAATAATTATTATAAAACATTAAAAGAAGATTTAGATAATGTAATTAGTTATTCAATTACACTTAAACAAGTTATGGAACGATTAAAAAAATTAGACTATCAAGTTTGTACTCGAAATGGTATATTAACAATTTATAAAAATGGTTGTGATAAAGTTAGAATTGAAAAAGCATTTGGTAATGACTATTCAATAGATAATATAAATAAAAGATTATATTTATCTAGACAAATTGTATTTAAACCACTACCACAAAGAACTATATTTGAAGAATATTCTAAAACAAATAAAACACATAAAGGAATATATGGATTATTTTTATATTATTGTTATTTATTAGGTGTATTTCCAAAGAAACAACCTAAACAATATCTACCATATTCAATTAGAAAAGAAATTTCTAAATTAGATGAATATTCTAAGCAAGTAAGATTTATGGCAAGTAAAAATATTGAAACTAAAGAAGATTTAGAATGTTTTTCTAAAACTAATTATGAAGAATATAGAAAGTTAATGGGTAAAAGAGAAAATCTTTGGAAAAAATATCATAGAGCAAAATCAGAAGAAGATAAATTTAAAATATTAACTGAAATAAATGATATACAACCAAAAATAAATGAACTTCGTAATTATGATAAATATTGTAAAGATATAAAAGAAAGATCAGAATTGATACAAAATAATCTTAATAATTTTGATAAAGATATGCAAAAAGAAAAAGACAATATCAGGAGTTATTGACCTATATTGTCTATTTTTCTAAACTAAATGATAATAATTCAAAACATTTTTTTGCTTCTTCTTGTGAATTAGGATTTCCTAATAATAAAGCAGTATTTGAATCTTTAATTTTTATAACATAATTATATTCAGAGTTATTATATGAATAAAAAACATATTCAATATTATCATTAGAACCTCTATCAATAATTTGTCCTTGAGTATTAGCGGCATTTACATATTGTTCATAATATGACTCTTGGATAAAGGTACCTTGACTTAAAGTATTACCATCTTTTGAAATTGCAAAAGGTAAATCTGAAGATAAATCATATCCATCAGTTGTATTTAAAGTTATTTTAACTTTATCTCCTGTTTCAACAGTATAAGTGTATGACTTATTTGTTGTACACCCTGTTAATGCTAACATCATTATTCCTACTAATAAAATACTCTTAAAAATTTTTTTCATATTAACATCCCTCCTTCATTATTAACATTTATATTATCTATCCAAACAATCCTATGAAAATGCCAAATATAATAAACGTAAGTCCAATAATTATTGCAACAGTAGAATGTCTTTTACCTTTAGTTATTTGTAAACTGTATAATTTTTCATTACAGAAATGTATATAATATTCAACTTTCTGATTATTTATACTAAATTGTGATTTATGATCATTTTTCCAAAAATAAATTTTTTCCTCTGTTCCAACTTTGGGTATAGTATATTTTTCTGGACTAAAAGTATTATAAGAAGAAATAATATTGTCCATTCCTAATACTTCCTTACCATTTTCGTCTAAAAAGGATACTATCCATCTATTTCCAATAAAATCATGTTGATGACAAACTTTTCCAGTTGTAACAGGATATTTAGAATAATCTTCATTTTTATGGTTTAACAATTTTGGCACAAATAATATTATAAGAATTCCTATTATTAAAAATATAATGCAGCCAAATATATTCACTTTTTACACCTCCTCTAGTTTATTCAATAATATTATAACATATTTCTGATGAAAAGTCTTTCAAATTAATCTGTTTAGTAAATAAAGTTAATTTAAGAAAAAGTATTGTAATAATTTTAATATCTGCTATAATTTATTTAGTTGATTTAATCAAACAACTTTGGGAGTATAATTTTTCGAATATAAGTAAAGTTAAGGCTCCATAAGGAAATACACTCGAACTTTTCGAGCTTTTTTAATACAACTAACTCAGGTTTGGGTTAGTTTTTTTGTGTATTGGACTCACACGTGTCAGGCTTGGAAGTCATACAAAGACTATCCTACAAAGAAAGGATGGTATTTATGGTAAATATTATTAAGCAAGAAGTTGTTATTGAAGAATCATTAAAAAAGAAGTTAGAACTAATATGTGAGTTTTCAAATACTACTCTAAAAATCATAAATGGTAGTATAAGAAAGATTGATAGAACTAACTTAACTTATGTTGAACCACATAGAATAATAATTAATGATATAACATTTCTTGCTTTTAATTATTCTAATGAGATATCCATCGAGAACTTATCTAATAAGATTAAATTATCTGAATTAGAAGATTATTGAGTTATAAGCTATCGTCTTTGACTATTACTATGTTGATTATTTAAAGAATCAGTTTGATTTCTCATCTCTATTAAAGTTTGTTGCAGTTGTTGTGGATCAGCATTAATTGTTCCAGTGTTATTTCTTGTTGCATTATATAGTATTTGACTAATATCACCATTATACTTTTCCTGATCTTTCCACAATAATTCTTCTTCAATATACTGTTTAACTGAAATATCTACACCATTACTTAATGTAACTCTACCATTTGCAGGTATATGTGGTGCATATACTTCTTGAATATATTGTCTTGCTGATATTTCAACTCCATTAGGAAGTTTTACTTTTTTTTCAAGTAAAGCAGGATTTATAAATTCAGTTATTTCAACAGGATTTATTTCATATTTTTCATCACCATTTTCAATTGAAACAACACCCAAATTATTTCTAGTTCGTTCTGCCATATATCTCGGGAAATCTCCATTATATTTTTCTTGACACTCAAACATTACACCTTCTTCAATAAATTGCTTTACTGGCAAAACTGCCCCATTATCTAAAATAACGATTCCATTTTTAGGTAATTGTGGGCAAACTATTTCTTGAATATATTGTCTTGCTGATATTTCGGCACCATTTGGCAATTTCATTTTTCTTTTCATTAAAGCTGGATTAATTATTTCTGGTAATGTTTGAACATTTAGAGAATTCATATCAATAGATTTTGTTGATACGGCTTTATCGTTTTGTGGCTGTTTAATTTTTGTTTCTACTTGTCGTGCTTGCTGTTGTTTTTGTGCTTCTCGTTGTGCTGTCATAGTTCTCATTGTTTCTCGTGCTTTAGTATCAAAGCAAAATTTCTCGCTATCAATTCCATATTGTTTAGCATTATTTTTTATTTCTGCTTGAACAGAACTTATAAAGTTTGGATCATTTTTTGAAATATTTACTGATAATTGTTGAATAATAATTTCTAAATCATAACCACTAAATGTTATTTGTTTACCATTTCTAACGTTCATATTTATTGCATCCATATCTTTATAACTACCATTGCATACTTGAGGTAAAGAACTTATCATTTTATCTCTTAAAACTCTATATATATTTTGTTTAAATTGTGGGGATCTCACATCTTGTAAAGTATAACCTAATCTATCATTTACGGTTGTTGGATTATATCGTATTCCATTTCTTTGAGCAACTTTTTTATCATTTTCTTCATATGATATATATCTTCTTTCTAAGTCAGCAATCATTTTTTCAGTTGATTTCATTGCGATATATTCTTGAAAAAACATTTTTTGTCCTTGATAAGTTATTTGTTGATTACGATGGTTCATAATCCATTGTTTTGTTACTTTTCCAATTGAACTCTCAAGTACTTTTGCTCTAATTTCATTGAAAGAATGCCTTTGTCCATCAGGTGTTTTTGCAGGTTCTGAACCATAACCAATCCAACCATCAATTTTTCCAGTAAGAACAGGAGGTTCTTTAGCTCTTGAAACTAATTCTGGATGTTCTCTTTTTATTTCTTGTAATATTTCTACATATTTAGTTAGATTCTCGGTAGATGAATATATTACAATAGTGTCATCTCTATCTGCATATTGATCGAATTTAAAATAATATGGCAAATTATGCTCATCACATTTTTCAACCAAATATGTAGTCATTTTATATGTATCTAGTGATTCGGTATCCAAGTATAGCCTATGTTCTACATTAGGGTATTGATCTTTTTTGGCAGTTAAGTATCTAGAACAGACATGAATCCATCCACTACCGCCTCCAAAAGATTTCCAACTATATTTTTCTAAAGCATCTTCTAATTCTTTATCGCCCTTACTACCATAAAAAATCTCATCTGCTTCTTTCATCGCAGATACATCAGGAATATTTTTTAAGTAGTTTCTCATTTTTATAAAATCTTGCCCATAACTTCCTTGTTTATATAATTCAACGAATTCATCTCTGGTCATAGCAACAATACTATTTTTCCATTTATTAAATAACATTGCATAAAATCTATCTGCATCTTCACGATAGTATTGTCCTTTATTGTGTTCTTTTTGGACTGTTTTAGTTAATTGACCATAATAACCTCCAAAACCTTTTGAATTATTTGCATAAGCGTTTATTAGTTTTTCAATTACACTTATATCGTCAATAGGGTTATGAATTTGATTATATAATTCCATTAATTCCATATTTACCTCCGACTATTATCAAACATTTTCTATACTTTCAATATTATCTTGTTTTCCAAGTTTATCTTGAATTTTTTTATCTTCATCAGCAATAATTTTCTTAAAATTCAAAATATCACTTATTTTTTCAAACTCTTCAATATTTTGGTCATATGTTCCTACAATTTTAAAATAATTATTATAAGTTAATTCCCAATGAGTAAATCTTTCAGGGTTTTCTTCAGTAAAATAATTGTTTTTTAAATCTCTCAAATCACAACTTTCAAGATTCTTGGTTAAATCATATGAGTTTTCCAATTCTTCTTCATAAGTATCAATAGTTTGCTCTCTATCATTTTCTAAGCTTAAGTATGTGTGAGAAACAATTTTTTTCCAATCTAATTTTTCTTTTTCAAAATTATAATTGCTAATTAACTCAATACTTGTAGTTATAGGCATACCAACATCTATATCGCCAGAATTCCAATGAAAATGTTCAATTTTTAATTGATTAATTTCAAATGTATTCTTTTTTCTATCAACTTGAATATTATCAATTGCATTACTAAAATCATCAAATTCGTTATTCATATCAATTCCTCCACTATTATAATTATAACATTATTTTTATCAAATTGCTTTAATATTTGTTAAAATTACGCTCTTATTGTTATAGAAGTTAGTTGTATTAACTTATATA
>ERZ859732.312-NODE-312-length-20355-cov-11.735862_pt1 | contig 20355 bp, 17 predicted proteins | sample MGYA00510123_ERZ859732 | MGnify/ENA primary metagenome ERZ859732 (study PRJEB30046, sample SAMN00715133) | human gut metagenome | study: EMG produced TPA metagenomics assembly of the A metagenome-wide association study of gut microbiota in type 2...
AAGGTAACAACAATGTCTCCTGCACCGTTCCCTTTTCGATCACTATCTTATCCACTATTTCTTTCCTCCTGTTTTATCTATCCCAAGCGCTGCCTCGATTCCGTGAAGCAGAATATCCATAGCCTCCATAAACGCTGTCTTCATCTCCACGGTGATACCATCCCGGCAGGATTCATCCGCGATCATCTCACACACCATTGAGAATTCCGACCGGGTGAGCATGTACACCGTCTTCGCCGACAGCTTCTTACAAGCGATCCCCCGTCTGTACAACTCCCCATAATAATTCATGGCAAATGCCGCCCCCCGCTCTATGTAGATGTCCCGGAACTGCTCTATACATTTTCCCGAATCATTCTTTAGCAGCATATGGAAGAGTTTCATGTCCCCCTCCAACAGGTTAAAGGTCTGCACCGATACCCTTGAATACAGCACATTTACCAGTTCCTCATCTGTCATGGCTGTGAAATCCACTCCCATCATAGACCGGGTGATCTCCATGAGCTTTTTTCCACTCTCTGCAAATATCTCTCCGAACATCTCTTCCTTACCGGAGAAATACTTATATATGGCTCCTGCTGTGATACCGGCTCTTGCCGCTATCTTCCGCATGGAAGCCTCCTGATAACCTACTTCAAGAAATATGTCCCTGGCACTTTTTAGTATCATATCCCTTGTTTCCTTTGAACTCTCTCGGATAACTATCCCTCCCTTTTTGGTAAACACTGTTTACTTTATAGCACAGTATACTTTTAAAATCAAGAATTTAATTGTAATGATGTCTGTGACATCGTTACGCTACAGCAACCCTTAAAACAATTTCAAATGGTAGCTGCTCTATTTTATTTCGTTCCGGTTACCATGGTTATGCCAAGAACAACAACCGCAGCACATACCAACATTCCCGTAACTCCATTCACTCTCATTACAAGAGCCGAGCCATTCTTGCCAAATGCGGAGAACAGGGCAGTCTGGGTTGATAACACCGACACCATTGCGTCTGCATATCCGATATTTCTGATACCCATAACCGCCGGAGACTGAAGCCGCCTTGCTTTTACCATATTCACGCTTGCCATTATCATTTTCACAAGTGTATATATTCCTACAACATAGGTTACATATAGTGGGTAGCTCTTTCCCTTTCCGTTATGGACGATCATTACCACCATGCTGAACAGGGCAAGGCTCATTACTATAAGCAGATACCCGCTCTGGGTAAATATATCCAGTATCTTGTTCTGGTCATATCTGCCCTTGCGGCTGAAATACTCATATCCAACAAATCTGAACCTCATACTTCCCAGGAGTCCGTAATACACCGCCAGGGAAATATACCAGGCTGACAGAGTTCTTATCCCTACATATCCGTTAAAGACCATGAACACGATATTTAACAACATTCCCGGCACCGCCAGCACAACCGTCCTGTCGCTGTAATTGTGGGTAACCTTGTCCAGAAACGGATGATTTCTGGTGATCCTGTCAGTGAACAGGTTTACACTGTTCTTAAAATACAGATAAAGGTATAGGAATGAGATGACCACCAGAATAAATGCCACTACATGGGTAACTACACCCGCCCACTTGGGCAATGCCACAAGCTGGCTTCCTATAACTGCAAATACCCCTGCAAATATTGCCAGCAGGTACAGGCATACCCGGTATTTCCATTTTAGTTTCGGTACTTTTTCTCTAAATTTCTTCCCCATTTGTCTCTATTACCTTCTTATACCAGAAGAACGAGTCCTTCTTCTTTCTGGACAGATCTCCGGTTCCATCGTCGTATTTGTCCACATACACCATGCCATATCGCTTCGCCATCTCTCCTGTTGAGGCAGATACAACATCTATCCAGCCCCATGGAGTATATCCAATAAGATCCACACCGTCGTCAACAGCCTTCTTCATTTCCTCAATATGCTGACGGAGGTAATCTATACGATAGCCGTCATGGATGCTTCCGTCCTCCTCAAGGACATCAAAGGCACCAAGACCATTTTCCACAACCATCACAGGTATTCCGTATCTGGCATATATCTCGTTTAAGGTATAGCGAAGCCCTGCCGGATCGATCTGCCATCCCCAATCGCTGGACTTGAGATATGGATTTTTAACGCCACTTACTATATTTCCATCTATCTTCTGCTTATCCTTCGCAACGGTAACGCAGCTTGACATATAGTAGCTGAAGGTGAAGAAATCGACTGTTCCTTCCTTAAGTATCCTGTCATCCTCCGGTGCCTTCTCAAGCTTGATATTATACTCTCTGAAAATCCTGTCTGTATAATATGGATATGCACCCTTTACCTGCACGTCAGCGGTGAACCAGTTCACTCTCTCCATGCCCTTCTGACATTCTATTATGTCCTCCGGATTACAGGTAAGTGGATACATAGTGGTAAATAAATTCATATTGCCCATCTTAAACTGCGGATAATTATCGTGGGCATATTTCACAGCCAGGGCACTGGCAACAAGCTGATGATGAAGTGCCTGATATCTCTCCTGCTTGTTATCCGGAACATTTGTAACAGGCCCCTCATAGCCCTTTATGGTACCCAGTGAAAGCACAGCACCAAGAGGCATGGCCATACAGTTTATCTCGTTGAAGGTAAGCCAGTATCTTACCTTGTCTTTGTATCTTTCAAATATTGCCTTGCAATAATTCATGTAATAATCTATGCAGCGTCTTGACGCCCAGCCGTTGCACTCCTCCACAAGAGCGTAAGGCATTTCGTAGTGGGATATAGTCACCAGTGGCTCTATGCCATACTTGCTAAGTTCATCAAACACTTTATCGTAGAACTCCAATCCTTTTTCGTTAGGAGTATCTTCCATTCCCGTTGGAAATATCCTGGTCCAGTTTATGGACATACGGAAGATCTTAAATCCCATCTCGTGGGCAAGGGCAATATCTTCCTTATAATGGTGATAGAAATCCGTTGCCTCATGGCTTGGATACAATGTTCCTTCTTCAAATTCTCTTGTTATCCTCTTGGGAGTTGTGTGTGAGCCATTGGTGCAATGATCCGATACCGACGCACCTTTTCCGTCCACATTCCACGCGCCTTCATACTGATTGGCTGCTGTCGCGCCTCCCCATAAAAAGTCTCTCCTGAATGCCATAATAAGTTCCTCCTGTTCCCTTTTCCTTAAGTATACCATTGCAGATAAAATGTTCCAATTTATTTTTGTCGGAGTTGGTAAATAATAGGATATTGCTTATTTGCTTTGTTTGGATGGATATGACAGGGCACTGCAATTATACAAATCGTATACAAATTTTATCATCAATCTCAATTTGATTGAAAAGTGGGGATAGCGGTGCAAATTTTAGCTATTTTTCAATTAGTTTTATGCTAATTATGGCTTTTTTTAGAATTTCATCTCCACTTCTGTTTGTTTTTATATAGATTGGCCACCACAAAGTCAGTGGACATTTTTACAGTCATTGAAATTTTGACAATACAAGGAAATTAGTATATGGTGGGAATATGATAATTATCTCTTCTGATTGCAATCTAAAATTCTATAAGCAAATCTTAAGGAGGAGAACTTGGCTTTTTACGACAAAGAAATAAAAAGAGTCTGTGAATCATGTCCAAGACTGTTAATTTTATTGATTAATTCCGTATTTTCCAAACATCATGCAGAAGACGCAGAAATAGTTTTTCTGGACAAAGAGCAGACCATTGACGCCAATGAAAATACCACTTATATGGACATGTTTCTGGAGATTGAAAACTGCAAATATCATATAGAATACCAGCTTTTGGAGGGGAATATGGCAATACGGATGGTTGAATATGGTATGAGGGAAACCATCCGCGGTTTGAGACAAAATGGAGACATATCCAGAGTTGCAGATGACAAATATGAAATAGAAATTGTTATGCCTCTACAGGCAGTAGTATTTCTAGCCGGTGCAAATAAAGAGGATAAGATCAGGGTAAATCTGCATTTGCCCGATGGCAATACTGTCACCTATGAATTACCATGTATATCTGCCAGCAAAACGGTCTCAGAACTTTCAAGAAAGAAAATGTATCTTTTAATCCCCTTCCAACAGGTACAGCTATACAGCAGAATGATCAGAGCCAGTCAATATGCTGAAAAAACTAAAATGAAGCTTGCAAAAGCATTATATAATTTCAGGATTAACGCAAAAACAGAATTGGATAATCTTTACAAGAATGGTATACTTAATGCAAATGAAGTTGAGTTATTAATAACTTCATTACATAATATAGAAGATAATTTATTGAATAATGATGATCTAATTCGAGAGAGGGTGTCTGAAATGGGCGATGAAGATTATGTAGCATTAAGTGACCGACTTGTACAACAGGGCATTGAGCAGGGCATTACACAGGGATATAATTCTGGTTTAAACGATGGCATAACCCAAACACTAAAACAACAAATTACAAAGAAACTTCAAAAGGGAAAATCCATTTTCCAGATAGCTGAAGAATGTGAATTGACCGAGAATGAGGTTCAAAAATATGTCAAAGAAATTGAGCAGTAAATTTAATATTTGGGGTAGTTATGGCGTAGAAAAAGAGGCAGTAATGCCTCTTTTTGTCACTTTAAATTACAAGGTTCTCAAACAAGGCATGTACACTTCCCTGCCTCATCTCTGTTTAAGACATATCATAAATTACAAGGTTCTCAAACTCTTTTTAGCTGCCTGAACCGAGAAAAGGGGTTTAAGACATATCATAAATTACAAGGTTCTCAAACACACAATACACATGATCGCTTGCTGAACCAGTTTAAGACATATCATAAATTACAAGGTTCTCAAACTAATATTGCCGTCAAAGTGATCTTCAGCTTGTTTAAGACATATCATAAATTACAAGGTTCTCAAACTGTTATGTAGTGGTTGACAGGTTTTGTTCGTTTAAGACATATCATAAATTACAAGGTTCTCAAACCAATCCGGCACTGGAAGGTCAACAACCAGGTTTAAGACATATCATAAATTACAAGGTTCTCAAACATGATCTATGATGTAATCATCCGGGAACCCGTTTAAGACATATCATAAATTACAAGGTTCTCAAACCAATCTGCCATAAGGCAGGCGCATTCTTTGTTTAAGACATATCATAAATTACAAGGTTCTCAAACCAGCAACAATCAGCAACCTGCTGTTGAACGTTTAAGACATATCATAAATTACAAGGTTCTCAAACTTTTGATCACAAACTTTGCATAACCTGCTGTTTAAGACATATCATAAATTACAAGGTTCTCAAACTTTACAAGCAAAATATAACATATCTCTTCGTTTAAGACATATCATAAATTACAAGGTTCTCAAACTAAATGCGTGAAGCATATGTAAATGCCGGCGTTTAAGACATATCATAAATTACAAGGTTCTCAAACGGAGCCGTAGGCGTGGCAAGTAGTGGGACGGTTTAAGACATATCATAAATTACAAGGTTCTCAAACTTCGCTCTAACGGAGATGTCAGTTGCCTCAGTTTAAGACATATCATAAATTACAAGGTTCTCAAACAAACTCTGCATATGGCAAATTTGGAACTTCGTTTAAGACATATCATAAATTACAAGGTTCTCAAACAGTGTATCCCCAACCTTACGATATATGACTGTTTAAGACATATCATAAATTACAAGGTTCTCAAACTAAATGAACACATATTTAATACCAACAACAGTTTAAGACATATCATAAATTACAAGGTTCTCAAACAATAAGATAGATGATACTACCTGGTGCTTAGTTTAAGACATATCATAAATTACAAGGTTCTCAAACAAAATCGGTACAATGGATCTCGGCGAGACCGTTTAAGACATATCATAAATTACAATGTTCTCAAACATGATGTTCGTTGCTTATCGTTTGATCTTTGTTTAAGACATATCATAAATTACAATGTTCTCAAACGCCCGCTCGTCTGCTCTGATCGCTGCCTCGGTTTAAGACATATCATAAATTACAAGGTTCTCAAACTAGCTTAGGGCATAATCGCTATTAAGAAGAGTTTAAGACATATCATAAATTACAAGGTTCTCAAACCTACCTCATAAGCTCGGAGGGTCAGTGGTAGTTTAAGACATATCATAAATTACAAGGTTCTCAAACTGATAAGCAAGGCACATTTCAAATTCAAAGGTTTAAGACATATCATAAATTACAAGGTTCTCAAACAAGTCTGAAGTCGAGTTCAAGCAGGCCTTTGTTTAAGACATATCATAAATTACAAGGTTCTCAAACAAACATCAGATTATTATAATTCAGATTACAGTTTAAGACATATCATAAATTACAAGGTTCTCAAACCTGATCGACCTCATTCTGCTCTCCGCCTACGTTTAAGACATATCATAAATTACAAGGTTCTCAAACCTAAATCTTGTGCCTAATACCCATCCCTTTGTTTAAGACATATCATAAATTACAAGGTTCTCAAACCTCGATTGCTTCCCTCATGGCTTTAACCTCGTTTAAGACATATCATAAATTACAAGGTTCTCAAACGTACCACTTATCGTTCAAAACCTCCAGCCCGTTTAAGACATATCATAAATTACAAGGTTCTCAAACAATTAATAGCAATGTATCATACACAGATATGTTTAAGACATATCATAAATTACAAGGTTCTCAAACGGGCATAAGCTTGTAAATTCAGGACATGTAGTTTAAGACATATCATAAATTACAAGGTTCTCAAACTGACATGCCTGTAGGTGACGATTGCAAGACGTTTAAGACATATCATAAATTACAAGGTTCTCAAACCACGACCGTACACGATACGATCAGCACAATGTTTAAGACATATCATAAATTACAAGGTTCTCAAACTGCGGTTTGCGTATAATTAGTTGTATCATCGTTTAAGACATATCATAAATTACAAGGTTCTCAAACTGTGGTTGTCCAAATTGTAGTGCCATAACCGTTTAAGACATATCATAAATTACAAGGTTCTCAAACTAGACGTTAAAAACTCCAAACCCTACACGCGTTTAAGACATATCATAAATTACAAGGTTCTCAAACCTCAAATTGGTCATCACCGAACCCATACTACTTGTGATAGCTGTAATTTATGTACACTTTTATTTTATAATCAAACACCTGTCGCAGTCAATAATATGACTCCGACTTTTTACATCTGTCAGTTCCAACTCCCTCTGCTCAAGAAGTACAAGATTTACCTTTTCATACTGAGCAGACTTGCATAGCTCCTGAAGTTCGTACTTTGTAAGAAAAGTTGATATGTTAAGCAAAAATATTACTCTTATTCCCAGCAATTCTGCCAACATCCTTATATACTGAATTAATTTATCCACCAGCTTTCCCTCTTCAAACTGAACCCTAACATCATACAGCTTAAACAGCGTATTCCAATCAAGATCCAGATTATACACAAAATTATCATATGGTGATCTTAAAATCACCTCATCCAGGATATTTACTATAGAAGAATTTATTTTCTCACGAAGTTCATCTAATCCTTCCGCACTGTCTTTCAGGACATTATATGCTTTACTTATAATTCTTTTCTCGTTGAAATCTACACCAAATGGATTGAAAATAAATTCAACTTTTTTATCCATTTTCAATGTGTCGTTCTTTTCTGACAGCACAAAATTTCCAGCTTCCCCATCAAGCTGGGAATTTAACTCCTGAATAAATTCCGTGTATATATCCGGTCCTTCTATAGAAATTATTTCAGTACAATTTTCTGCAAATTCTATGTCAATATTATAAGATACATTAACCAATCTCATAGAATTATCAACCTTTCATCGCTTTCAAGAACATCCCCTATATGTTCTCCCAATACAAATTCCATCTTTGAAAATTGCTTTTCAGTTATCCTTAGCACCTGTATCAATCCCTCCGGGGGCTTGTTCTTCCTTACTCCTTCAACAATCAGATCTGCTGCCGAAGCATTTTGTGCAAGCTTGCAATATATACTTTCCTGCATCATTAAAAAACCACTTTTGATCAGGTACTTCCTGAATTTGGAATATTCCTTTCTGCCGGCAGCCGTCACCACCGGCAGATCAAACATTACAATCACTCTCATAAATCTATAACTCATTTTTATAAAACTTTATCAATGATACGTCCTTATCATTTAAGGCGTCAAATACACTGCGACAATATACCTTTATAGCATTAGGCAGATATTCCAATCTGCCTGCAATATACAATTCCTTGTTGAAAATATCCAACATAAATCTTTTTTCTTCAACCTCAAATGTCTGAGGCTCCAGTTCCATTACCATATCATCAACAATAGGTCTAAATGGCTCCATCAGATCTGACGCCAGATTAAACTGATTAAACATGTTATCGTGAAAAAGTCCTATCTGGGTAATATAGCCATTTGCAACTACTTCTCTGTTGAATGTTGACAATATCAGGGAATACCCATAATTCAGTGCAGCATTTGTAGGATTTTCTTCTGTCCTGGTGAATTCCTTTCCAAATAGTGCATTGAAATACACTTTTGCCGCATGCCCTTCCCTGTTAGTGGCGTCTCCGTATTCCATCTGCTCAACATATTCATATAGCATATGTGCTTCAGGTCTTCCATACACTTCCAGAACCCTTGCCTGCATTCGTATTTTCTCTGAAACTATTTCCGTCCATACAGACGCTTTATCATCTGCCGACCATTCACACTGTTTTCTTATTTTCGCACTTGTGTCATGACTGCCATAATACGGCAACAGTTCCGATGAAGGATTTCTCTTCTCATCGCAAAATATAACCTTTACTTTGTGCTTCACCAGCTCACTTAGCAAATACGCTGTCATAGAGACAGCCGTACTCTCCACAATGACTGTCCCTATTTCATTCATATGTACCTTTGTAATTCCCGCACCTCTGACTACCATATACCCCATCTGATAATCAAGCTTTGCATTCTTAGATACTACTATTGTTCTCCAACTCATATTTTATATAGTTAATAAATCTACCCTCTCTTCGTATATTCCAAGGACTGACTGGTTTATTAAAAGGACTTCATCTTGTTTACTAATAACCTTACTTAACACCATCACTCCAGCAGACTTACCTTCTTTAAACAACGTCAAATCCGCACCATAATTTACCTGTTGAGTAATTCCAATCACTTGCAGTATAATTTCGGTCTGTGCTTTCACTGACAGATCATCAAATTTATCTTCATCCAACTTTGCCCCTATCGGATTAACCCTTTTTGAATAAATCCCCTTTACAAACTTATCTTTTAAAATAAGGAAAACCTCTTTATTTTCTTCCCGGGTAATACCATTCTCTTCATATATTTCCTCTTGGACATCTTTTTCCTTGAATTCAGCTAATTTCTTAATATACTTGGCGTATTCATAAGAAATCTTCAATTCTTGTGCATTACTTATTAATAATCTATTTCCTGTTCTTCCCGTCAACAACACCTCAAACCCATTAACCCTAATCTTGGAATACATCTTTATACGTCTATATCTTACACTAGGTTCCTTAAGTCCAAGTCTTTCCCTGCAATATTCCTCCAACTGCTCCTTGGTGTTGTAATGATCCTTAAGATATAATGGTAATGCCTCCAGGGATCTAACCCGTTTTCCCTTCTCTGTATATTCAACCAGGAAGAAATAAGTACCTGTGTATTTTCTATATCCACCATACTTTTCAACTGCTGCCAATCTGTCATCAGTAGCCTTTGCCGGAAGATATGCGTCCCTGTTTGCTTTTGTTATACCTCTCTTTGTAACAAGATTCTGATCATATAATGCTCCATGGGCTTCATAATTCATCCTCGTCACAAGTGGTGTATTCCTTGCCATCACCTTACGCACAGTATCAATACTTTTCTCACCATCAATACTCCATGCAGTAACGCCATTTCTGGACACATTGTACTTGAACATCTTTGCCATGTTATATTTTTCTTTACCCTTCTCATAATCCTTTATGAAATTATATGGATTTCTGGTAAATTTAACATCGTACACATTTCCAACAACAATGTTCAGGTAAGCGTCATTTGCATGGTGGAAATTATTGATCATCCTGCACTTTATAAGATCAAACTCGTGTCTGAAATCACTTACATTCGGTGCCTTCACATATACAATATCCGTATCAGGAAATGTCTGCTTAAACAGATCGGTGATAACCTTCGTTCCCTGTCTCGTCTCCACAAGCTGACGATTAATAAAGCCGACTCTCTCATCGTCAGAGAAACCATCAGTTCTCATTAATCGTTTAAGCTTCTCCTTTGTAATGAAACCACCATCAGCCAGTGCATGCCAAAAGCCCGACATCTTACTTCTTATATCAGCCTCTATAGGGAATGTATCGCTCTTATGAGCATTCTTTTCCTTTTTAACCAGCACCATATTATTGTCGAGACTGTCATCCTTTACAAAGTGTCTTGGATAGATGTGATCTATATCATACAGGTTATCCTTGAACAGATCACTAAGCTCTATCCTCTCACCTGTATACATACACCTGCCCTTCTGGGTATAGTAAAGATATAATTTCTTACTTCTGAACTGTCCCTCATCGGTATCCTTTATGGCTTTCTGCCAGTCAAATGTATCATCCTTAACACTTCTGTACAGATAGGCAAATTTACTCTTTCGGCTTTCAGTTCTCTTTTTCTCAGCATTTGGATCTCTTGCCATCTCGACAAATATCTTAGACGGACCATATCCCATAACCTTACAGATCTCCTTAAGTGCAAGTATGGTCTGCCAGGTCATCCTCTTTACCGGAGCAGATATATATAATTCATCCAGATCCTCATATTTAATCTCTCCAAGTAACTTGTCCACTGCCATCGATCTTTCACTTATCTCCTCTTTGTATGTGAAGTTTCGACTCTCGATCAATTCCATAAGATTGTAATTTTCATTCCACATACGACCTATGACAGTATCGATCACTCCATCGTCCTTACTGCAGCCCCGGGTTTCAAGAAGTGCCTTTGACAGTCTGCCCCAATCCTTGAACTTAAATCCCAGTATCCTCTTTAACTGATCCTTTGTAAGCTTGTCCTCCCCATAATTCTCAGTGATCTTCTGCTTCAGGAAAGACTTGGTATCACCATATAAAGTAGACCATTTTATTATATCCTCTGCCATCTTTTCCTGATCATATGTAAGAGTTTCCACTCCAAATACTGCGGCAAATTTTCCATAATTTGCAAGTCTGTTGGTGAAGTCTCCATCTATTCCGGATATAACAGGATCCTCTTTTGCTTCCACGTACCCATTTGTCTTAAGATACTCCTTCAGCTTTCTGGCAGTAACCTTCTTACCCGATTTAAACAGATCATTGTATATATTCTGCTTTAATTCCACTGATATTTTCTCACCATTTATCCTGAGATTGTTCAACTCATTCAGTAATGTAAATCTTTCATACAATAATGAATTCTTCGGAAGCACCTGCTCGCCATTAAGATATGTGCACTTATTTACCATTCGTGAGATAAATTTCTCCGCAGACTCCTTGACATCTATCTTCTGCTCAAAATTCCACGGATATACCCTGCCGGATTCAAGCCTTACAGACCACACATTCTTACTCTTTGAATCCTCTCCCACCTTCTCGGCAATAGGTCCAACATAATATGGAATCTGGAACTCGAACATTTTAATGATCCTCTCAGAAACTGTATATCCGGACTCGTCCTTATCCCAAAGAAATGGCAGATATCCCTCAGCATTTTTAAGGATCTTCTTCATTTCCTTTTTGTGCACCTGGTTAGGAATCACTCCGTTAGACGCCGTAAGCTGTTTTGGGAGAAATGTATCCTTGCTGATCTCCTGAAGCACATATTCTCTATCCTGTGATTCCGGCATTTTGGACACAAGAGTACTCACCTTCTTAAAGAAAGCGTCTCTGTCACATTTTGCCCCACGTCTCACAGGTCCATTCTTATAATTCACAGATCCAACATACGCACTGTAATTATCATTTGCCATCTCCCTGAACATTCCATAGTATTCTCCGGGAGCATTTTCTTTTATGAGTTTTTTGAGTATTGCCAGGTCTTTTCCATGTTTTTCATAGGAATCCACCCTTGCAAATGAGAGATATTCGTATCCCTTCATAATATTTGCAAGGACGCAGTGATCGTGTATCTCCTTTATCTGCATAAATATGTCAAACTGCTCTTCCCCGAGAATATTCTCCACAACAGTAACCTTTTCATCAAAGCTGCCATCCTTGAAAGAAATACTGAAATTCTTCGCCTCATCATCCTCTGTATTCACTGCAAATAAATTACTGAGTTTTCCCTTAAGACCGCATGTAAGTTTCCATATTTCAACTATATTCTTATCCTTAGACTTGGAAAGATTTAAGCTTTCTATGATAAGCTCCACTCTCCTGCTGGCAGAATATTCCTTGGAAGTCAGAATATTCTTCAACTTGTCATAATCATCTATATCAGGCAGCTCAAGTTCCATATACTGGCTTATGTCTGATCTCAGGTTTTCATACATCTCTTCTATACTACCGGTACTGCCCTCTCCGATATTGGAGTTCAGGAAATGACCTCTGTGCTTATACATATTCAGAAGCGCAAGAAATACAAGCCTCACATCATGAGGTTCTTTAGAAGTGAGCAATTCTTTTCTAAGATGGAATACCGTAGGATACTGTTCATAATAGTCCTTATCTGTATATCCATTCCCTGCAAATAAAGCAAATGGCTGCTTTACTATCTTATCCTCTTTGCAATATTTACTGTCATCAAGCCGCTGATAAAATCCTGGATCAACCGCCTCTATGGCCGGTGCAAATACCATTCTGAGATATCCTTCCCTGGCACGTTCCCTTGCCAGTCTCCTTTTGGCAACCCTGTTTGTTCTTCTTTCAGCGGCGGTATTTGCCGTATCAAATAATCTTACTCCCCACAGATCTTTTCCTTTTCTTCTTATCAATCTGTATTTTTCATCAGTAACAGCCCAACCAAGGGAAGCTGTACCCATATCAAGCCCCACATAATATCTTTCGTTCATAACATTCCTCCCACTTACTGGCACGGCTCACGAAGTGATGGCGTGCTATCCTTTTTCATGTGTCATTTGACACTTTTTATTTCCCATTTTGTTTGACTTTTATATCCCCACATGCTAAAATTTAGTCATACATAAATTACAAGGTGAGTTCAAATAAGGATTTTATCCGACATCGCCGTAAGGTTAGCATTGTGCGACAGAAAAGACTTCTTCGGAAGTCTTTTTTATTGTAACATCTGTGTGTTTTTATTTCAATAACATTGTAATTTATTGTTCTATACATTTAGATTAAGGGGGGTACATCACATGAAACTTGCAGAAGGCGTTCAGACAGACCAATCATTTTCAAATTTCACAAACGAAAACGATGACTATGCCACACTTATAGAAATGGTGTCACAGGCAAAGAAAAAAATAGAATATACAAAGAATGTATATACAAGCGAGCTTCAGGGAATACCAAAACGTAGAAAGGGATATCTCAACACTTTGATAGTAAACGGATTTTTTCTTATTCTGGTTATACTGTTCATAGCATTTTTTAAAGCAACCATGGCGTCAGGAGGCGGTATCATGTTCCAGGCAGCAGAAACCTGGATAGCCGTAGGTGTCATGATCATTGCCTTGGGATATATGATCATAAGAACCATAAAATCAGCCATCGTCTATCTTATGAACACAAAACCCGAAATACTTTCCGTGTATATAAAAAGGAAGGGGCTCAAAACTCTCTGTGATGAGGACAACTATTGCAGAAGCGTATTAAAGTACATGATTCAGTGTGAAAAAGCGGTTTCTGACATAGAAAAAGCCATGGCTGCCAAGACCGTGGACGTCCCTGCCTCAGAGGACATAATAACCAAATTCAATTTTGACATTCCTGACTTTAAATTCAATGCCGGACGTTGTTGACACTGACAGGTTTTAATCATATAATTCAACAATGAATTGATTAACACATTTTAATAGGTAGGAAAATTATGGTTTTTTCAAGCTTAACATTTTTATATTTATTTCTTCCTTTTGTTCTGGTGTTCTACTACATAATGCCAAAACAACTGCGGAATCTCTTCATACTTATCACCGGTCTGTTCTTCTACGCATGGGGTGAACCGATATATGTGTTCATAATGATCGCCTCCACCCTCATAGACTACTTCGCCGGACTGGTCATCTACAAATTCGGTGGAAATAAAACCACCAGAAAACTGGCACTCATTGTGTCTGTAGTCATGAACCTTTCATTGTTAGGCTTCTTCAAATACAGCAATTTCATAGTAGAAAATATCAACAACATCTTCCACACAAGCTTCGGTGCCCCAACCACACTGCTGCCTATAGGTATCAGCTTCTTCACCTTCCAGTCCATGTCATACACCATTGACCTGTACCGTGGAAACATAGAAGTCCAGAAAAATCCTATAACGTTTGCAGCATTTGTAACCCTGTTTCCACAGATAGTTGCCGGTCCTATCGTAAGATACGAGGATGTGGCAGCAGAACTTAAGGAAAGACATCTGGATCTTGATACCATATGGCATGGTATCCTCCGTTTCTGTGCAGGTATAGGTAAGAAGGTCTTAATTGCAAATAACATCGGAACCCTGTGGGATTCGGTAAAAGTAATGGATATCAATACCGTTCCGGTTGCCACCGCATGGCTTGGGATTGCGGCGTATACTCTTCAGATTTATTTTGATTTCTCAGGATATTCAGATATGGCAATAGGTCTTGGCGAAATGCTTGGCTTCCACTTCCCTGAGAACTTCAACTACCCATACATGAGCAAGAGTATCTCCGAATTCTGGAGAAGATGGCACATGACACTGTCAGAGTGGTTTAAGAGCTATGTTTATTTCCCTCTGGGAGGCAGCAGAAAAGGCTTCGGCAGAACTATTTTCAATACTGCTGTTGTATGGCTTCTCACCGGAATATGGCATGGTGCAAGCTGGAACTTCATCACCTGGGGTGTAATGTACGGAATACTCATAATCATTGAGAAGCTGGTGCTTACGCTTCTGAAGTTGAAAAACAAGGAATATATTCTTGATAAAATCCCGGGTTTTATCAAACACATATACGCAATGCTGTTTGTTATGCTGGGCTGGGTTCTCTTCGACACAAAGGATCTGCCAACAGCATTTTCATATATGAAGCGGATGTTCAGCTTCGGCAGTACATTTGCAGATGAGCACACAGTGTACTTCCTGATGAACTTCGGATTGCTCTTCGTGATCGCCATCATCGGATGTACAAGCCTTGTGAAAAATCTGGCACAGAAGTTCACCGCTAAGGTGCCTTCCTGTTCCCATGTTTTGTCGGTTGTTTATATGATCGTGATTATGCTCATTGCCACATCTTATCTGGTAGACGCAAGCTATAATCCATTCCTTTATTTTAATTTCTAGGGGGTGAGGATATGCATAAAAAGATAGGAATCGCATTGTTTTTCGTAATACTGATCGGACTTCCGGTCATGACATTTACACATCTTCCAAAGGACAAGAAGCCATTCTCTGAAAATGAGAACCGCTATCTGGAGGAATACCCGGAGGTTTCCCTGGAGACCATAAAGAGCGAGGACTTCATGAACGGCTTTGACAAATGGTTCTCCGACCGCTTCTACGGAAGGGAAAACTGGATCTCCACCAAGAACAAGGTTGAAACTGCCCTTGGCAAATCCGAGATCTCAACGGTCTACACCAAGGATGACCAGATGATGCAGCTCATATCCACAAATAGTGATATCGGCACCGGATGTGATTACAAAGACCTTGATAAAAATGTAAATGTCATCAATACATTTGCAGAGGAAAATCCCGATATACCGGTATATTTCATGCTATGTCCTACATCAGTGGGAATATATGGCGAGAATCTGCTGCCGGATTATCTTAAGAACGTAACCGAAGATGAGCAGGACGTCATAGATTACTGCTACAACAAATTAGATAATGTCACCGGAATTAATATAATTGACGCTTTAAAGGCTTCCAAGGATCAGTATATCTACTACAGAACTGACCACCACTGGACATCCCTTGGCGCATACATTGCATACAATGCCGCCGGCGATCAGCTTGGATACACACCATACTCTATTGATGATTTCACCAAAACTGTAGGCAGCGAAAGCTTCCAGGGAACCCTCTTCTCAAAGACCCTTGACCAGTCTGTGAAGAAGGACGAGATCGACATGTACACCCTGTCAGACAGCTCAGTTTCCACCACCATGGAGATTTCAAATGGTGTAACAACCTCAGAGCATGACGGTATTTTCTACAAAGAATACCTGGACGTCAAGGACAAATACAGTACCTTCACAGGTCAAAATCAGGCATGCGTCACCTTTAAGAATAAGGGTGTGAACAACGGCAGATCCCTACTTATCATCAAGGACAGCTACGCCAACTCCCTTATCCAGTTCATGTCATGCAACTATGAAACCATCACAATGCTTGACATGAGATACACAAACCTGTCCTACAGCGACCTTGTTAATGTAGCCGATTACGACCAGGCAGTGTTTATATATAATTGTATAACATTTGCTGAGGATACAAATCTGGCGAAGCTGAATTTGAAATAGATATCAGCGTATGCTATTATGATATTTAGGAATGACATGAGAGTGCATATGCACAAATGCCCCCGATGAGGTTATCTCACCGGGGGGCATTTATTATGTAACACAATAAACTAGTATGCTATAATCTAATACACCTTATCATCAATATGTTTCATCACTTTATCAACATCTATCGTTATATCACACTCATTTATAAAATCTGTAGTTGCTGTTTCACCCATAATACCCGTATCACTTATTTCTGTCACAGCAATGTCTTTCTCAGTACCTGTGAAATAAATTGAATCAACCCAATATCCTTCAGCAGACTCTACTTCACCTCCAAAATCATTTGTAGCAGATGACTCAATATAAAAATTACATCCTCTCTCATCTGCTTTTGAGCACTTCAGTGTGTAAATTTTAAAACTATGCGGATTCTTCAAACGATCTCGTATACCATGCAATAATATCACTGCATATTTTTCTTCCATGGTTAGTTCTTCTTCCTCTTCTTGTGTTGACTCCTGTACGGTACTTTGTGTTTCAGAGCTATTTGTTTTCTCTGAGCTATTGCATCCACAAACAACAATTCCCATCATGGTTATACAAGTTGTAACTAACAACAATTTTTTTATCCTCATTTTTCTACCTCACTTATCTTTCAGCACAATTTATTAAATAATGCCATGCATTTCTATTCTCCTGCTATCATCTAATTATTTCTTTTTTATAAATGGATTTGGATAATCCCTTGGTATATGATACGGCGAACCCTTTTTATCCTGACTTATTCTTGGATCATTTGACTTTCTACAATAATCCTGAACACGTTTTTGGGATACGCCCCAAATTTCAGCCGCTACTTTTGTTCCCATTTCTGACATAATTCACTCTCCCTTCATGGCTGTTTCACAAAGTAGACTTTATGAAACAGATGTTTTATAATAAAAAAAGACAACAAACCACCTGTTTTTCTTGAATAATACAGAATATTTAAGTGTTTCTTGTTGTCTACCTTTTGTTACATTTTTCGTCTGATATTTTTTCCTTACATCGCCTATAAAATGTGGAATGACTGATATTTAATTTCTCTGCTGCCTTTCTGGTTGAAATCTTTCCCTGTACCCACAGGTTAAAATATTTATCAAATTGCCTTGGAAGTTCACTCTTGGAATTGCCAAACTTTACACCTCTTGCTCTCGCTGCTGCAATCCCTTCCGCCTGACGTTGCCTTATAAATGCTCGTTCTGTTTCTGCAACATACGCCAGTATCTGCAATACCAACTCCGATACAAATACCCCCGTCAGATCATCTTCTCTTGAGACAGTATCTAACAACGGCATATCCAACACTCGAATGTCAGCACATATTTCTCTGGTGATTTTTTGCCATTGTTCCAATATCTCCCTATAATTTCTACCAAGTCGATCAATACTCTTTATAACGACCATGTCACCCTTCTTCAGTTTTTTCATCATTTTCAGATACTCTGGTCTGTTGAAATCTTTACCTGAAAATTTATCAATATAGATGTTTTTTTCGGCAACTCCCTGCTCCCTTAATGCAATAATCTGTCTCTCTGGATTTTGATCCTTTGTAGAGACTCTAACATATCCATATATCTCCATTTTTACCTCCTTTTTATGCAAAATATATTGCATATATCAGGCAGGCAACAAGTTTTATATTTACTATTTATATAGTAACTAATTATATGTATATCGTCAATGAGTAACAATTTAAATAGTATATACTTGAGGTGATATTTTATGGAAAACAAATTATACACAATAAAAAATTATGGCCACATAGAAATAAACATTAAAGAATATATGGATAAAGAACACATTACAAGAAATGCTCTTGCCCGTGCCATCAACACTAGATTTGAAGTAATAGATAAATGGTACAACGGACATGTTGAAAAGATCGACTCTGATATACTTGCAAGAATATGCTTTGTTTTAAAGTGTAATCCGGGAGATATTATAAAATATAAATAAATATGTACGCAAAAAATGATTTATTGAGACTTCTCTATCCCCTATGATATAATATTAGCGTTGCCTGCCCCTATACTGGCACGAAAGGGGGTGTTGCTTCATGGAGATACTCATATCGTTTATCATCTCTATCATGGCTAGTGTAGTTGCCTACTACATTTGCAAATGGTTGGATAGTGATGAGTAATTGGCAACCAACCTAAGGCATAAGCCACCTTGCCCAAACGGAATAGAAAACCCCACGAGTTGCGACCTCGTGGGGTTTTTGTTGCTTCAACGAAGCACTCATATCGTTTTGCCTGTGCACATTATATCATATGCCCCCGGCATTATCAAGTATTCCCTTTTTCTACTTTTTTATTTCCTACCGGTCATAAACACAATACTTCCTGTTAAATATCTGTCCCTTCAGATACTCCAGCCACTTCTCCTCTGCTGCCTTGAACTCCGGAATCTCATCAGAGAAGTCCTTCATCATTTCAAGCCCCTCATTTGCAATCCTTTCAGCCTCACCAGCATTGTTCTCAACATAATAAAGATAATAGGCATATATCCTCTTGTCATTACTGTCTACGCCTGCTTTTAGCATCTTTTCCACATTGGTGTACATTCTCCTTGCCTTGCCGATCTTGTCAGGAGCATTGTAGAAATAACTGTAATAGAACAACACCTGCAGCTTGAGACTGTCATTTGTCAGGGTAGTCGTACTTCTCCTGTTGGTGCTGCGATTGATATTCTGCTCCCTCTCGCACCATTCATACCACTTAACTACCTCCGTCATAGTTGCCATGTCTCCCATATACTCAGCCCTGAGAAGCCTGAAATTCTGGTACACCTCTTTGGCGGCCAGCGGTGCAGCATTAAATATCTTCGGATCCACATTGCAGTTCACGCCGGATATGGAACCCTTTCTCTTAACCTCTGCAAATATATCATTGGTAATATAATGAAGCTCTGTGGCCTTGCTAAAGACTGAAAATGTGGTAAAAAGCATGCCAAGGAACATAAATCCGCCAAATACCAGCACATATTTCATAAAATATCCAAGATCACTGATGAAAAATCCCGGGCACTTCCATATGACAAATACTATATTTGCAATGATAGTGCCAAATATAACCGCAGCGATCACCGACATGCACTTTTCTCTTCCTCTGGTCAGCCCCGTATTGTCATCCTGAAACTTAATATAGGGCTTGAAGCCGGTCCTTTTCACAACCCATTTCTCGTTGTTCCTACCGGTTCTGTGAAATAAAATTCCGAATAAATTCACTGATATAGTTTTAGCTCCAAAAGCTATATTTATCACATGTATTATCAACGTCCCTATTATAAGACTGACAAAAATTCCACTTATCATCCCTATCGCCATCATCAGTGCACCATACATATTTATACCCCCGTACAATCAAATTCAGGTATAAAGCTGTCCTCGGCAGCCTCTTCTTCCTGAATAAATCCATTTTCAACCCCAAGCTCTATTGCATAATCCACCAGCTCGTTGTACTGGTCGAAATCCACCTTGTGTGCCAGCTCAGGATACCTCTCTCCTATACCGGGCATTGGTGTATACTGGCTCATTATGCTTATGTATATGTCATTTCCATATGTTTCATAGAGATATCTTATCACCCTCTTAGAGTCCTCCATACAGCCGGGAAGCATCATGTGTCTGACGATAACCCCTCTGGTCATTATTCCCTCATCAGTAAAGCTTGTCTTCGCTCCACCAGTCTGCTTCACCATCTTTTCAAG
>ERZ859732.315-NODE-315-length-20311-cov-3.181033_pt1 | contig 20311 bp, 9 predicted proteins | sample MGYA00510123_ERZ859732 | MGnify/ENA primary metagenome ERZ859732 (study PRJEB30046, sample SAMN00715133) | human gut metagenome | study: EMG produced TPA metagenomics assembly of the A metagenome-wide association study of gut microbiota in type 2...
GCATTATCTTATACAAAGATAACGCAAATCGAGAGCAGAATCGCCAAACCACGTTTGAGTGTTATGCCGAGATGCAGATTATATTATGCAAAGATAACGCAAATCATTGGTTTAACAAAATCAATGCAATGTTTTTTGAAAATATGTCAAAAGTGAACATCAGAAGCCACGCCTCTCATTTATATGCCACGGATAAAAATATTCGCTGAATAAGATTTCACATTCCGGCTATTTATACTTGAATCACATTAAAGCCCCAATCTGTTATTAAGATTCGGTCGGGATTTTTGTTTTATATTGAGCATATTTTCGTTAAATTTTTCACAAGCACTCTTATAACTGGCTACGCCGAAGTTAAAGGAGTTCAAGCAGTTAGAATCAAATGCCAACATAGTGCTTGCGACAAGAAGCAACAAGACTTTTGGAGCCTACAAGTAGTGCAATGTAGGGACGCACCCCAGGTGCGTCCACCTATCATCAAACATTCCATTTTATCGTAAACCATTGTAATACAATGATTATCGGGAAATGCTGTTTAATTAACCTGCGCTGAACTTAGTTTGCGCTTAGCGCCTTGCACCGATAGAAATAAAAAGACGGGCTGAAAACTGGAATGCACAAAATTGATAAAGCTACGTGCAATCTAATGACTGATTTGGGGGTAACAGACAGACTGCGACAACACCTACCTTAACAGCTGCAAAAAATCATAAGGAGAAAGCACAATTATGCTTAAAGGACATTCAAGAAGAAAGGCTTAAAAAGAAAAACTGTAATCAAAATCAGGCGTACAGGTTTCAAATCATTAACCTATCGTTTACGCATCGTAACTCGGCCACTTTTCACTCAAAAGTGGCATGTTTTTGAAGCCCAAACCGGCCTTTTGATTTTCATGTTTTGGCAAGTGGCTTGTTGAGAAGATGCAGAGAGGCATCAGCATACATGTATCACAGCCTGCCACATGGCGAAAGAGACGCTGCGCACCATAAGAGATGACAAAAGGACGTGCCGCCCAAATTCCCATGAAAGGAACCGGACGGCACGGAAAATATCAACTTAGCCCTTAAACGAAGTTAAAGGCAGAAAGCAGGAACATCAAAACTAGCATTTCGGGTGGATGTCGAGCTTAACAGGGCGAACCATGTTCTTGGCATCAAGGATGGTGTCGAGATCTTCCTGAGTAAGTATTCCTTCCTCAAGCACAAGCTCAACAACGCCGCGGCCTGTCTCCATGGCCTTCTTGGCAATCTCTGTAGAATGCTCGTAACCGATGTAGGGGTTGAGGGCTGTAACGATGCCGATGCTGCGGTTAACCTCGCGGCGGCAGTTCTCCTCATTGCTTGTAATGCCGTCAACACAGAGCGTGCGCAGTGTGTCGCATGCATTGGCCATAAGGTCTACTGACTCGAAGCAGCACTGAGCCATGACAGGCTCCATGGCGTTAAGCTCCATCTGGGCAGCCTCGCCGGCCATGGTGACACAAAGCTCATTGCCGATAATCTTGAACGCAACCTGGCTTACAACCTCAGGAATAACGGGATTTACCTTTCCGGGCATTATTGACGAACCGGGCTGACGTGCCGGGAGATTGATTTCTCCTAAACCGCAGCGCGGACCGCTGGCCAGCAGTCGAAGGTCGTTGCTTATCTTGCTCATCTTAACGGCAATGCGCTTCAGCTCTGACATATAGCCTATCATGCAAGATGTGTCTGAGGTTACGCCCACGAGGTCTTTTGCGAGAGTGATGTCCCATCCGGTAATCTCTGCCAAAGCCTTAACACACTTCTCTGCGTAGCCCGGCTCAGAGCAGATGCCCGTACCTATGGCAGTTGCGCCCATGTTGACCTCAAGGAAGTCGGCTGCAGCCTGGTCGAGATGCAGCAGCTCTGCCTCGAGTATGCTTGCAAAGCCTGAGAAGGTCTGTCCGAGAGTCATCGGCACAGCGTCCTCGAGCTGTGTGCGTCCCATCTTTACGATGTGTGCAAACTCTTCCGACTTCTTGCGGAATGCCGCGATAAGCTCTTTGATATGTGGAACAAGGGCAAGATGGCTGGCATACATGCCCATGTGGATAGCCGTAGGATATGCGTCGTTGGTAGACTGTGAGCGGTTCACGTGGTCGTGAGAAGAGCAGTGCTCATAGTCGCCCGGCTTGAAGCCCATGTGTTTCAGCGCAATGTTGGCGATAACCTCGTTGGCGTTCATATTGGTGCTGGTGCCTGCTCCGCCCTGAATCATGTCCACGGGGAACTGGTCGTGATACTTGCCGGCCAGTATGTCCTGACAAGCAGCCTTGATACCCTCATACTGGGCATCGGTAAGCAGCCCGAGCTGATGGTTTGCCTCAGCAGCAGCCCACTTTGTGTATGCCAGACCGTTGATGAACAGAGGATACTGGCTGAGTTTGAACTTACTGATTGAGAAATTCTCAACGCCGCGCAATGTCTGTATGCCATACAATGCGTCTGCCGGAATCTCACGTGCGCCGAGGAGGTCGTGCTCCATACGGATATTCTTTTCTGAATTCATAGTTTTAAGGTTTATATTTCAATTATGTGTTTTTACTATATTATTAAGGTGTTTCGGCATTATGTTCTGCCTCCTTCCTTTCAGTGTCAAAGATAGTGCTAACTTTTCATTGTGCCAAACATTATCAGGTTTTTAACACATCTAACGCACGTATTAGCGTAAAACAGACTAAAAAGCAGTACATATATCTTACAAATAGTCAACAAACGGCAAATTTGGCATCGTCATCTACTCACCGGCAGTCATATGTCCCATCCCCGTTCTTTCCGGTATGTCCTCACAACTGGCATAAAAAAATAATGGGAGCATCCTCACGGACACTCCCATTCTCTCCTGCAACTTGACCTGTCGGTCAAAATATAAAAAACTTACCTAACTCTTATTTTCGTCACCTGCGAGCCGCTCTCTGTCTCTGTGCGCACGACAACCATGCCGCTGTCGACACCATTGAGAGTGCAGGTGAAGTTGCCGTCGGGCGATACTTTCTTCAGAAGTGCACCGCCTGCCGACCATACGCTCACTGAATGCAGAGCCGTGTCTGACGTAACGACAACCTGGCGCGGAACGATAGAGCTTACGCTGACGTTGCCCTCTGCGCCCGTTTCGGTTATGCCTGTTGTACCCGAGCCGTGACCTATCAGGAAGTAGCGGCCGTATGACGGACCGTTAACCGTGAGCTGATAGCCTTCGTAGAGCGGTGTCTCGCTCTGCAGCTCGGCGTCGTAGATAGCGGCATCCTTAACGGCTGCCACGCCGCTGAACGTAAGAACCTCGCCGCGAAAGGAAAGAGTTACCACTGAGCCGTCGGCTGCCGTAACGCCTAACGGTATGCGCTGTGCGTCTTTCAGCTGGTTGACGCTCACTGCCGTGTTGCCGGCTACGGTGTAAACCTTAGGAGCGTTGTCGGCATTGCCTGTCAGTCCGCTAATCATCTGTGCATCCTCCATGCCGAAGCCGTTGCTTGCCGAAGCGGCATAGCGCACAGCCGCGCTGCTTGAGCCTTCAGCGTCTTCTGCCGTTATCTTGAGAGAAGCAGGTGCAGGAATTGGCAAATTCGACGCACCCATCTCCTGCATATCAGCCATAAACGTTACGGTTACGCCATCGGTTGCAGTGGCAGGATCAGCAGCCTCAACATAAAATACTGAATAAGGAACTGCAAGATATTTTCCTTCAGACCACGTCTTAGTATCGGCATCGTATGTCACTGCTGTTGAAGTCACATAAGAATTATACCAATATTTCTGTGCCAGCACGTCGCTATTGGCAGCAACAAACGCCTGGACATCGAGCGAAGCCATAAACGGATTACCTACCATCAGATACTTGCCGTCAGCAGACGGAGTAAGCGTAACTGTAACTTTATCAGAATGAACATACGTATACGGATCACTGCGATCAACCATGTTGCTGACAAGCAGCTTGCCTGCATTATCACGATTCAATGTTCCTGTACTTACATCATCATAATCATAGCTTGCATCAGCCTTCGGGAAACGGAACAGCAATGATGTTGCATCTTTAAGTACACCCTTGATAGAGAATCCACCACCTGCAACATAAGGCACGCTTGCGTCGTTGTATGCAGAGCTCCATTCCGCAGCAAACGATACAGGGGTTGTACCACCGCCTTTTTCAACGATATTTGCTCCTGTACTCCAGCTACGCTGGTAAACGGCAGGATTCAGACGGCTATAGTCTGTTTTATTGAACGTTATATCCTTGAAATACTCTGTAGCCTGCTGTCCTGTAGTCTTCGGAGCATACCAGTCGCCGGCAACAACGCCCTGCAGCGGTGTGCTTACGGCAGTCCACTGTCCCGGAGTAACCTCCACGTCTGTCCATGCCTTGCTATAGAGCAGCTGCTCGGCATGCAGCATCTGTGCGCCCGGCTCAAAGTGGATGTCGCGGCAGATATTCACGCGGTAGCGCTGAGTGGTGAGCGCTCCGTCTTTTTCATAAGCCATCAGGTCATACTGAATATTCTCTGTCGGCAGTTCCATATAATCCGGACGGCTCGTATTTACCCATCCATTACCGCCATCTCCAAATCCTGCTATGTAAAGTTCAGCCTTGCTGCCTTCCGGCATGATGACATTAGAGAACAGCATCGGCACGAAACCATTGGCCGTGGTATTAGCCTCGTTAGTCGGATAACTGTCACCATCAGCCTTCTTCAATGCAGATTTATCAGCACGTTTCCAGTTAGCATCGTTATTCCAGTTGCTTGTAGCGTCTGCACCGCTCCATACCAGATTCTCTGGTACCACCTTCATGTCAACCGTGAACACACCGAAACAAGCATTACTTACATTGGTTCCGTTCTCTCCATGCTCCTCAAAGTGAACGGCAAACGTATAGGTATATCCTTCCTTGGGCTGGAACTGGAAGCCGTTTTCTTGTTTCGTAGTAGTGTCGAAATAAATATTCATGTGGTCGTTATATGACGAACCTGGTTTATAAGGCGCAGCATACAGCTCTGTCAAGTATCCTACCGGCAACGAATACTCACTAAAGTCAGCAGGGAAGAACTTCTCGTTGTTGTATTCCGGATCATCAGTACCTACAAGATAGATCTTATTGAACTCCTCCTGAGAAGTCGACGTTACCATACCTAATGACGTTATACTTTTATCTTCTGAAGAAAATTTTGCTCCACGCAAATCCACTCTCAGCGGTTTCTTCTTTGTTGTCTCCTTTATCTGACTTAAGCCAATACGCAAGCACGGATTGAAATCAGGAGCAGGATAGCTAACAGAGTTAAAGCCGGCATGCAGCTGCGGAGCGTTGCCTGAAGTAGTCAATACCAGAGGTATGTATGACCAACATATCTTTGCCCAATCTTCACTACTTATAGTTCCATCCGGAGATTGTAACGTAGGTATAGGCTGAACAACCAGATTCAAGCCTGACTCAAGAAGCATGATATCCAATTTATCTTTACGCAATACAAGGCGGTTATGTATTCCGTCTGTTGCAACTTTATCATTCAAATAATGATTTATAATATCAATGTCATACTGTGTAAGCCATACTTTACTGTTACCGTCAGGTAATGTATACTCTCCTGCCGTAACATCATCAAGATTCTCTTTGTCAGGGAATATGTCACGGAACGTAGTCAGTGCGCTTTGCAAAGATGCGTTATCATATTCTGAATTTGGAGCAAGGAACTCCTCTTCAGTACCGAAGAACCAGTCGAAGTAAACGCCGTCCTTAATCTCTTTATAAATAGTAGTGCCGTCCTCTTCATTGACACCTGTCGGCACACGCAGATTGGTAGAGAAGTTGAACACCTGACCAGAACAGAAGTCGGTCGACGGGTCAACCACCTCACCATTTACACGAATCAGGGTCTGAGCCGTTACATAAAACTCTGTATTTATGGCACAGGCATCATCTATATTAGCACTAAAATCTTCAGCATCTAATGTTTCATCATTAGGGTTATGTGTACTGATAAGCAATATATACGGACGGTTAGGCGTCAGCGTAGAATAGAAGTCAACACTAAGCGACTTAACACCTGCATTGTCTGTATAGCCATAGAAATATGCTTTTCCATATTGATCTGGAGTTGCAAGATTTGGATGATTTTTTGTATCATACGAACTATTATCGCTGAACGGCATCTTAAAATAGAATGTATTATAAGTTCCTGTATAAGAATCATTTTTCGGATCTGAACTATTTCCTATTTCAACAGCTGAAGCTTCAATGGCCCCTTTATAGTCATCTTTATGGCTATTCAAATAATTATAATATTTTGTCTTGTCGATAAAGCAGAAGTCAATGCCATCTTCGCCTGTTGATGTCTCATCATGACCAAGACGTGACATAAGCTGATCCCAGTTAAGACTAATATTCAGCAAAGTGCGTTCATTTGTACAGCCTGCCTCCAACTGAGTAACCTTAGCGTTAGGCGTAGCAATATAAACACGTATATCGTCAATATAGATATCTCCACCTTTTGTTGACGCACTATTGTTGTCAACCTGAAGCACATACTTGCTGAAATTCTGGCCTTTATCATTGATGAACGAGAAATACACCTGCATCCAATCATTGTTACCATCACTGAATCCATCTATATTAACACCTCCACCATTGCGGTAAGTTACAGGTATCTGGCCTGTCTGGAATCTGTAAATAGGAGTATATGTGGTAACCTGCGTTGAACTGCCCTCTTCAGGTTCTGTCACACCCATTATAGAGAACATAACTCCCGCATTGTCGTTGTCTACATTTCCACCGGCACTCTTAACCCATGCTGTGACGAACAGTTCTGTACCTTGACACAACTCGTGATCGAAAGGCAAGCGGGCAAGCACACCTGGACGGTCGGATACATCTGCAAACAGGTGATAGCTGCTCTTTACGCCGTTACTATTATATCTGATAGGATCATCATCATCAGGGACTTTAATATCAGGATAGTTCCAAGCCCACTTCGTACCATTGTCATAACATTCCACATAAGCGTTTAAGATACCATAATATCCCCATTCAGGACAAGAAGTATTTGCTTTGAAATCTCCTTCAGCATCGCCACTCGTACCGCCATCATAAAAACCATAAGTACTGCTGTCCCATCCGAGCGGGAAAGGATAACATTGTTTCTGCCCATACATTGAAGCAACACTCTTATCAAAATCGAAGTTCAACTCTGTTAGCAGTTCATAATTCTCCTTTAGATAGTCGGGCATACGGTATCTGTAAGGGCTGCTTTCATCTTTGTTAGCCTCACTGACCTGAGTCTGTGTCAACAGGCGTGATTCTTCTTTAAACGTAAGATTGAACTTTGCCACTAATACATCATTTCTTTTTACCAAGATTGTGGCTTTAGGATCCTTGCCGTCTGTTGTCTGATTTACAGACATTGTACCGTCTTCTGTATTTGTATTCGGATATTTGATGAATATAACACGATCCTCACCGCTTATGGATAATGTACCACCAGTAGCATTTAAGAGCGATATTCCTGCAGTGTTAGTACCATCTTCTATGGTTACTGTCAAAGGATTTTGTGCATCATCTTCTTCACCATTATAGTTTAACGGTAGGATATAGCTGCGCGCGTCCATCGACAACGCCACCATTTCTTCTGTCTTATTAGGTATACGTGTCGCCGGCATAGAGATATCTTTCTCTTCTATTGGCAAGCCAGCATTAAGCTTCTTGTAAGCAGAACAAGTTTCGTCGTCAATCACCCTAAGATAGTAAATAAAGCGGTGGCCCAATGTAGGCTCCCAATATGTACCATCTTGTCCAAAGGTAGATGTCTTTGAATTAACAGAAAATTCTTTTGTATAATCAGTATATCCAGAAACATCACAGGCAACAAGATAGAAATTATTTTTATCACTTTCAGGTACATAGAAATTCATTACATATAAGCATGCAGAACTCAAAGGCTGACCGATATAGCCATTGGCAAATCTATAGCCTGTACCATTTGTAGGATTGCCTGATGCAGCAGTTCCGGGCGTAAGATAATCAACAATACCATCACTATTATTTTCCGCTTTGAATGTTCCTTCATTCATATAGTTATACCAACGCTGATAAGACTGGTTGTTCGTTTTATCACCAAGATAGTCAGGCAAGGTAAGAGTTACGTTTGTACCTCTGTGTACATAGATTGTGTCTATCAACGTGTGAGCAGACTGTATCGGTGTTTTGCCATCATAAGCAGCATGCATTGCAAGACTTTCATCATCGTCAAAATCATCCGCGGCATTATTGATGGTGAGAGTCTTACGAAGATCATACCACTTGGCAGGCTTATGCTGGACAGACGGAATGGTTGCATCTCCGCCATAAAATACGGCTTCATAAATACGACATTCTTCTAATTGGTTTGTAAATTCAATTTTTATAAATTGATATTTTTCAGATACATTTAAAATTATTGATGCCATATTACTACTAAAGCTCAATTTTTGCTCAACAATTTCTTCATTGCAATTATCTTTAGATGTACCACCATAAACAATAGCATTAGTTGGTCTTTTACTTGAATTTTTGTTATAAAGTATTATCCTTTTAATGCTTACCTCAGATTCAAATTCAAAAACAATACTTGGATTTGCATTAGTTGCTGTTGAATAATCATTAAAATTTCCATTATGCACACAATCTAATTTGTCAAAGTCTTCAGAATAAACATTCTTTATTGTGAATTGGTTTTCATTCAAATAATTATATTTATCCCCTTTCACCTGCGCCACAACATTCTGTGCAACGAGCATTGCGCAGAAAAGGATGAGAAGCGTATATAAATTATGTTTGTATTTCATGATTTAGTTCCTCCTTGATTTATTTTATGAACATATTGAGCATCTCATGACGCAGATAGTCGAGACCGAACTCCGGTGTACGAGTCTTGCTCTTAAACGGGAATTTGGTAATGTCGTCGGTAACTACCTTTACTGTATATGTGCGGTTGTATGTTGCTCCTTTATCCTGCCACGTAACCAAAAGGCTAAGATCAAAAGTCTTGCCGGCAGATGCCGTAACATGGCCCTTAATAGTCTTCACATTAGTAGTTTTGCTTTCAAAGATTATGCCGTCAACACCTTCTGGAATATTCCAATTACATTCAGGATTAGTAACAGTGGTTGTTCCTCCACTATTTTTCACTCCATTTACGGTAAACTCAAACTGGCATCCTTCGGGAACTACTATTTGATATGTATTATCAAAGCCTGTAATCTGAACTTCCACGGGCAGGCTGCCTATCGGGCTTACCCAGCATTGCGCTGCGAGGTCGAGGCCATAGTCGTTGAGCTGCAGCGTAAGCGGGAAGATGCTGTTGCGCGGAAGCTCGTCTCTTGCGGTGGTTGCCTCGTATGTAATTCCGTTCATCTCGTCAGTAGTAACGCTGACATTAAACGGATGACCATCCGGTGAAGAGTTTACATAAAAGTCAGGAATCGTAAGTTTACCATCATTATCCAAAGACCAACCGCCTTCAGGAACAGTTATTGTCTTTGTCGTTGTGTATGTCTCACCTTCCAAAGGTTTCTCTGAGAAGAGAGTTATCTTGTCGGCATATCCGCCAAACGACAGGGCCGTAACCTTTGTGTTGGCCTTGCCTGATATGCTCATTCTTATCTTGCTGACCAGGCGGTCGAGACCGATAGAGATGCTCTTGGTAGCAGCCGTAACCACAACCGTCTGCTTTGCACTCATAGGAATAAACTTACCATCAGCAAAATTAATCTTTGCAGCTGGATCTTCAAGCACGATATTATCTATATCTACATTCAGAGTTGTGAGTGAAGCACCACTCTGCAATCCTGTAAGACTGCCCCATAAATTATCATAATAAGTATCAATGTTGGCAAAGGCATAAACTGTGTAAGTGCCTTCTGGAAGCGTGAAGGGGTCTGACACCCACGACTTCAGATTGCCCTGCTGCGCTGCAGTGTTACCGACAAATTCATCATCGGTGTTGGGCAACAGTTTTTTGGTAACAACATTGTTGTCGCCTACAATTAGCACGCAGAGGTTGTGCATATACTCACCATTGGTGCCAACTTCGTCTGCCCTTGTGTTCAGGTCGCCTTCCTCACGTGCCGTAATGCTCAGCTGCAGCGTAGCGGTGCCGTCGCCGCCCTGGTCGATGTCGTCGTCGAACGAGCATGAGGCAAGAGGCACGGCGCACAGCCATGGCAGCAGCCATAACATAGCCTTATATATATGTTGTTTCATTTTATTCATAACGTCAGTGTTTTTTCGTTAAAGTCATTTTATCACATAGGCAGAGGCTCCGGGTCGAGCAGCAACCAGTCGTTTACGTAAACATCAAGAATGATGTTCTCGTCCTCGCCGGGCACGTCGTTTCCGAGCGAATAGATGCTGTTGACCGTAAGCTTATAGATGTTGTTGCGCACAATGGCATACTCCATTATGCCCTTTGTTTCATCATTGTTGTCATTGCTGTGGCGCACCCACCATGTGTAATAGCATGTGGCGTCTTCGTATGTACGCACTCCGTAAGACTGCAAGGCTTCACGGGTAGATGTATCTTCGTTTTGGTCAAGTGTTACAGAATATACGTTGTTATTCAGACTTGCTGAATATCCGCATTTATTTAACATATACGCTTTCCATTTCAGACTTTCCTTAACCTGTGCAAGGTCTTGTGCTTCGTCCTGCCCCAGCAGGAAAGCCTTATAGCCTGACGGGTCGTTGTCGAGCAGCGATGCCGCAAAAGTCTTTACGGCTGCCCAATTGTCGCAGGCATCGATTTTATCGTCAAACTGACTGAAGTCGGCACCATACACGTATGTCATCATGTCTTCCATTGATGCAAATAGGTGAGTGCCGAGGGCGAAGAATGTTGCACCGCCTTGATAATTTGCCACGCCCTTCGGATGGAATGTTGCCTTGAACACCACGCCCGTGCTGTAGTCGCTGCCTGCCGCATCGGCTGCCGTAGTGTTTTCGAGGGTATAGCCTATACGTTGCCATGTTTCTGTTCCGACAATCACTTTTGTTCCAGGCTGAACGTAACCTGCCCACCAGTTGGGGTCTGAAGAACCGTTCATAAACCATGTTCCGTAAAGATTTCCATTCTTGCTTGCCGTCCACGGGTCGAGCACGTAATTTGTTGCTGCGCCGTTCTCTTCTGCAGTTTCATTGCCGAGATAAGACAGATTGGTGCCGTTAACATCGTCAGCAACGCGCTTTATGATATAGCTGCCTTCAGTAAGATTGTTCACCAGAGCTGCGCCGGTTATCTTAACGGTTGCATTAGGATATGCCGGGTCTGTACAAGTATAAGACGCTTCGGCTTTATAGTCGAGCCTTGCTGCCATGCGCTCTACGTTTACCGTAGCCTTTGCCGGATTATTTTCCGGGTTAGAATTGAGCGTGAGCGTGGCGTCGGCTGCTGATGTCATTACGAAATCAGAATAGCCTGACTCTGAGGCTGTCCATGCCGTGGTCTGTATATGATTGCGCACGTCGGCGAGCGTGAGCGACTGGCCTGTCCACCAGTCTGCGCCCGGATTTGCCACCACGAGCACGTTGTATGTTCCGTCGTCGAGGTCTACCTGCTGCGGCGTTGTTGTATAGGTGCGGTCGATGCCGTTGCCCGGCTCGGTATAGCTTCCAACGTTAAATGTTGCTACAGCCATGATTTTAGTTGAACCGTCGCTGTTTACTCCGTTATTTCCCTGATAGAAGAAGGCCACGGCCGATTTTATCTCATTTTCTTTAGTTTGCCCTTTTTCCTGTCCGTCGCCCTGTTCGCCTCCCGTGGGATTTGAGCGCGTAGGCGTGCTTTGCTGCGATGCGAAGCTGAGCGAGACATAAGAAGATGCCGACATGCCGCCTCCGCCTGACGGAGCGGTGTCGATGTCTTCCTGCGCACAGCCGGCCGCAAGAGATGCCATAAGCAGGCATCCCGCAACGCCCTTAACTGTATGTAATATATTCTTGTTCATAGACATTCGTGATTTTTAGGTTGGTTGGCTGTTTAAATCACAGTTCCTCAAACTGCACCCGCTTGCTCCATCCCAGCACGCTGATGCTGATGTTTACGTAAGCCAGGCGGTCGCCCTTGAGGTAGAAGTCGAGCTGATAGTCGTAGCCGCGGTCGAGGAATTCCTGTTCCGAGTAGCGGTATATCTCCTCGCTCGTGCGCAGACGGCTGAGCAGGTCGGGCAGATTGACGCGCACCACTTCCATATTGGTGTTTTTGTTCACTATAGACAGTATGCCGGCGTCCTTTGCATCGGCATGATACAATATGCGCGATGTCATAAAGTCGGCATGAGCTATCTTGCCCACTCCGTCTATCGGGTCGCCGTTATGGTCGAAGGCCGGCGTGCGGTCGTCGGTATTCCATGTTGCATGCGGCGTGTAGACCACGGTGCTGGTCTCGTCGAGCGAGTTGTCCCAGAGGATGTGCGAGTTGCGGTCGGTGATGGTCATGTCATAGTTTGCCACGTCCATCTGTGTGGGGTCGTCGAGCTCGCGCATTGTCACGTTGATTTTCTTGGTGTCGCGCATGAGCGAGATTGTGTGGTAAGTAGGCTTTCCGGCGAACACCTCAACAGGTTCAACCTCCATGCCGTGCCACAGAGTGTCGAGCGGCAGTCCGTGGTTGTCAACGAGGAGCATGTCGCTGCCCTGCTGTGTTGTCTCGAGTCTGACGTCGAGTGCCGTCATGTCGTCTCCGGCAGTAAGGTCAGAGCGGACGAAGCGTGCGCGTCCCGACTCCATCTGCTCAGAGTAAGAGTTTTGTCCGGCAAGCACTATGAACTTATACTTGCCCGGGTCGAGGTCCATCTTCATTGAGTATGTAGGCACGACCAGCGGCAGCGAGCTGCCCACGTTGGCCTCCGACTGGCGTGTGACATACTTGCCGTTTTCGTCGAACACGTAGACATCTACAGCTCCCACATGGTCGTTGAACATGTCAGCGCGCTCAAGATTGTAGTCGTACTTGAAGTTGAGATACAGCCCCATGGGACAGTCGTCTCTGTCTTCGGTCATCATGTCGCACGATGTGAACACCGGTGTCGACAAAGCCGCAATGCACAGCCAAGTCAGACGCTTTATTGAAAGATACTTCATAAGCATATATATTTTTTGTTTTTATTTCCTTTATCCATATTTAATTGTTGCATTGTCTTTGCGCGGCGACATTGCTGTCTATCCTCGCCGGACCAGCCCGGATGCCTATCTGTCTGTGTTGCTTAAGCAGATGTTTAGCCTTGGGCTGTCGCTGTTTATGTTGTGGGCACTTGCCCTTGAGCGTCGTGCCTCGTTGTTGTCAGTTTTGGTTTGCGGCAACATTGTTCCGCAACGGCTCCTCTCTCTGTGCCGGAGCTGCCCCCCGCCGTATCTCATGGTGTCTCTGCGGGCAGACTTACATGCAGGCCACACCTCTGCGGCTTCTGCCTTTTTAAGAAAATGTGCGGCCGGCCCATACCGGCCGCACACTGATGTTGTCAATTAACTTTAACTTTTATGAAGTTCTGTATTATTACAATTCTACATTCTGAGAACGTACTGCCCAAGGCAAGATGTTAATTTCAACTGAAATATACTGATCACCAGGATCGTCATAATCAGTTGTTACATCAGGAACCTCAGGTGAGCCGATATTCTTCAAACCAGTAACAGTCATGTCATACCATGTATTACGCAAAACGCCATAACGTCCAAGCCAATTGTTTTCATTGCTTCCATAACCAACTGTTCCATCCCATGGAGTCTCAGTATCACCAAAGTGCTGAATAAGTTTAGTATAATATGCGACTCCGCCCTTATAATATGCAATAGTCAACATATCATTAATAGTTGAAACATAAGCAGCAGCTGCTGCATTTAAAGTTTCAAGGCTTTGACCATCTTTATAGGTTACCCCTGTAGTTGGTTCAGACATAACCACACTTGCCACATTAGCGAAACCGCCTTTATCCACATTACCTAAAGTTACAGCAACTTCATTCTCTGTAAATGTTCCACTCTTTATATAAGTTGACTTAACTGTCTCAAAATAATTCATCCAAAGACGCTTTACTTCATCAAGGACACCGTCTTTCGTATAAATAAGGCTTGTATTCTTATTCAACAGATAGAAATCACCTGTCCCTTCTGCACCAGTAACAGTCAATTTAGCTGCAATAGCTACACGAGTAGTATATTGCTCTATCATATGGGCAACGTCAAACGTATTCTCAAGACAGTAAACTGGAGTTGTACCGTCAGCATTTGTAAGATTTTCAGGATTTTTATCGATTAAATTATAATCATCTGCATTATAATCAGTGTTGTAGTTAGGATCTATACCAAAATGGGTACGATACAAGCTTACACCACTTTCAACAGGACTTCCATCAACAAAACGATACCCCTTAGTACCATTCTGATATGCCCACCAAGATGTTGTTGGAGCAACGTTACGAACAAGGTAAGTGCTCTTATTAGTATTATCTAAAGTCCAACCAGTTATTTCATAACTTGCAATATTTGTATTATGGCCATCAGAAAGATTTGTAGAACCATTCAAGGTAACCTTACTTAAAGCACGCTCTACATATACTGTAGCAGCCGGTGAAGTAAGAGCCTCTGCCTCTGTAGTACATACTTTGCTTGCATCAATAGTTGCCAATGTTGTAACATTTCCACCTGTAGGATCACTTGTTCCTCCTGCTTTTGAATATAATGGTGCATTTGTCATAAAAAAGCCATAACCATTAAGATTTGAAACGGTCAAAGTCTTAGCTGTTGTATATAGGCTCTTAAAAGTTTGTCCCTTCATTGCATCTGTAACAATATTATTGTTGTTCAAAACAACTAACGCATACAGATTTTGCACTGTTTCAGGTTTCGTAATCTCTTGAACAATCTGAGCCGTGGAAGTAATTTGATCCTCAGGACTATCCAAAAAAGCACTGACATTTAAATCATAAATTCCCTGACATGTTGCATCAGCTTCATTTTCTCCAGAGAAGATTAATAGTTTTGCATTCTTTACATCGTACTCATTTGGAGTTCCGTCATCATAACTTACCCTTGTTCCTGCCGTTGTCGGCAGATTGATTGCAAGGCTGATATAGCCCTTTTCACCAGGTGCTACAGTTCCCTGTCCACCATTGTCAATGCCATCCTCGCTTGAACAAGCTCCCAGCATCAGCGCTGCCAATGCGAAGGAAAATAATTTTACTTTTTTCATAATTTAAAAAATTGAGTTGGTTTAAAAAATATTTTTATCAATTCTCGTGTTTTTACATGTCGAGTATCTGCAGGTTTTTGTCCACTCCCTGTGCTCCGGCCTGCTTAGCCTGATTGAGCAGCTGGCGCGCCTGGCCGGTGTTGCCCTCGAGCATGGCCATCACGCCCTTGGCGTGCAGAGCCTGCGGCGAGTTGCCTGCCTTGCTGAGATAGCGCTTAGCACCTTCAAGGTCGCCGCTCTCCATGCGTGTGCATGCGGCATTGATGTTGGCCGTAGGGTCGTCGGGATACATGCGCACGGCGGTCTCCATAACCTCGTTGAACTCGCGCGAGCCCGGCTCGTAGGTCTGTGCCACCATATACATCTCTTCGAGCGAAAGCTGCTGCGGCTTGGTCTTCAGCACCTGTTTTGCCTCGTCTACCGAGAACGGGCGCACGCTGTAGCTCACCACATAGTCAGAGTGGCGCAGAGCGGGATACCATGAGTCGAGCATAAAGCGGTAGTCTGTAGGATAAGTAGACTTAATCTTCCACTCTTTGGCATCGGGGTCGAGCGTCTTGTCGTCGATGAGCTTAAGTATGGCGTCGCTGTTGTCGAGATTGCCCTCAACGACATACTCGCGCAGGCCTTCCCAGTCTTCAGGCGTAGACGATACGGTGAAGAGGCGGTCTTCTATATGCACGAGCTTGCGCACATAGTCCTTGAGCGTCTTGGCACGGTTCTCGGCCAGATATGCGTTGTGCTCATAAGGCGACTCGGGCGAAGCATATCCGTGGATTTCGATGTTTGTTATGGTTGTGTTCTTGTCGTTCTTCACGAGGTTGATTGTGTTCACAATTTTCTCCAGCTCGCGCGGGTTGTTGCGGTATTCGGGATAGAGAGTGATTTTGTCAACGGGGAAGTCGATAAACGCGCGTCCTTCCTCATGGCGCACCTTCTGTGCCTCGGCTGCCGGGCGCATATACGGCATGAACGGCGTGCGCAGGCGCTTCAGCTCAACGGTGTTCTGGTCTTTCACGTCGCCGCATCCGCAGAGGTCTTCAGCCACGATGACGTTAGAGTTCTTCATCCAGGGCTCATAGGGCAGCACGGCGCTGTAGTGGAGCGTCTGGTCGGTGTTGTTCTTACGTCTTACGGCCACCACGTTTGCCGGAAAGTCCTTATGTCCGCCGCGGCGGTAAGAGATGTCCTGCTTGCGTCCGTTCACTACTATCTGCGGCATCTGCCTCTCCTCGGTGTTGTTAGTGATGATGGGCGTGAAGACGAGCCTCATGTTAGAAGGCAGCTTCAGCGAGTCCATATTGAGGTCGAGGTCAACCACCATAGTCTGGTTAGTGTTCTCTACCTTGATATTCTCTACCGTCACCGTCCGTCCGGCCAGCTTAGGCTCCACGCTCTGTGCCTGCAGCGCGAGCGGCGCGGCCAGCAGGCATGCACAATATATAGATAATCTTTTCATGTCCTTGGTGGTTTATAGTATCAGAAGATGTAAATAAGACTCAGCGCGGCCTTTGTCGGGCCGAAATAGTTGGTGTGCGACGACTTGAGCTTCTCGCCGCAGGTTCCGCACTTGTATTTGTCATACTTTATGTAGTCGTATCCCAGGCCTATGGATGCCTCAAAGTTCCAGTGCTTTGACATCACCCACTGATATCCTGCCGTTACGCCTCCGCCTGCATACCATCCTTCATAGCGGTGGTCCTCAAGCTCGGGGAAGAACCCGAAAGGCAACTCAACGCTGCTTGCGTTGAACTGTCCGCCCATGAGGTGGGCACCGATGAACCAGCCATTGAAGCTCTCGCAGAACCAATAGCGGTATTCAGGCATAACAAGCCAGTGGCGCAGACTCGACTGGTCGCCGCCCGACTGTTTCCACGGATTAAGACCATAGAACAGCTGCAGCGTGCTTTTCTTACCTACTGAGGCTTCAATTCCTAAGTTAGGAGTTGTGGTAGCCCAGTATAATGCATTGGTCTTCAACGCCACGTTCTGTGACAGCATTGTGGCTGAAGTTGCCAACACAAATAGTGCTGTACTTAATATGCGTTTAATCATAAATCCTGTAAATATTTTAGTTTTTTCTATTTCTCGGAATCTTGTCTTTATTCATAGTTATATTATCTCAGCAGATGCTATTATAGCATCGTTGACCAATCATTTCACATCGTAAAACTGCATTCTCAGACTGTGTTGTTGCCTTATGACAATTTCAGTTAGCAGTTTAGCTTACAGCCATGCTTGCGCGGCCGTTCATGCTGATAGGTTCGTATATGTTATTTTTACCGATTACAGGTTTTTCACATTAGTAGTTCGAATGCTGGCACCATTTAAGATTAAGCTCGTTCGATATTTTTGTGCTAAAGTTCTTATTCCAAGCAGCATGTTTGTAAAAAACACACCTTATTTAAGGAATATTTATCTTAAAACTTTTCAATTGCAAAAATAACAATAAGTAATTACAAAGGATCCCTCTTAGCGTTAAAAATCATTAATCAGGCACTTTTTCTCAATAAAAAGTTTTGGTGTCAGAAATATACTTTTTTGCCTTAAATACAGGGAAATGCAGGCATCAGGCAAGAAAAAAATACTTACATACATCAAGCATAGCCAACAAAAATATATCATCACGCACATTTTCGGCTTGCGTAAGCATATGCAGCGACAGAATGACATAATGAAAGAATATTAGAACATACACTTACAATGTGATTCTGGCTGACGTTCTCATACTGAAGTATTCAGAAATTAAAATCATCCGGCCGCAAAAACGGGCAGTTTTCGTGTGCAAGCGCAACGCCCTACGGCATAAGACCTTACGCCGGATGAAGGCAATGTGTGCAATGTTTTTTGTCCCAATTAGGACAAAAAAGCCATTATTTCAATAAAAAAACAGGGTGGTTTCAGGGTCTGAAACGGCCTGTTTTTGATGCAAAAGTGGCCGAGTTATTCAGAAAAAGCTGCCCGTTTGGACATAAATGTAAATATTGTTTACCAAAACACGACCATGCATGGCTCATCATTTTCTATTTCGTCAGAAAATCCGTACAAAAACGAAATGACACTTTGGCATGTAAAAGAGCAAATTATAAAGCAAGACAACACACACCACGAGCCCGAAGGGCTGCACCTCAGTAACCGTGGGTGGTACACCCACGGATGCAGCAACGCAAGAGGCATCACCCGAAGTGGTGATACTTAATTAAATGAATGAAGAGGCATGCAAGATGAAACCAGCCGGAACAAACGGGACAAACAAAACATATATGCATAATATAAAGTACACGCGGGCGCGCATACTTGCGCCCCGGCACATCGGGCATGACATAATTTAACTTGCCGAGCTGAAAAATATAAGGCCATTTATTTTGCTTTACCGCTGATTTTAGGTAACTTTGCCAAAAGTTTAACCTGAATAAAGACATAATTTTTAATTTTTTCACCATGGCTTATACACGCATAACTGCTGCCGAAGCTGCGGCAATGATTAAGAACGGAGAGAACATAGGTCTGAGCGGATTTACGCCCGCAGGCACCGCCAAGGCCGTAACCAAGGAGCTGGCCAAGATAGCTCAGGCTGAGCACGAGGCCGGCAGAGAGTTTAAGGTAGGACTGTTCACCGGTGCCTCTACAGGACAGAGCACCGACGGCGACCTGTCGAACGCGCAGGCTATAAAATACCGCGCGCCCTACACCACCAACTCTGACTTCCGCAAGCACGTAAACGCAGGCGAGATAGCCTACAACGACATCCACCTGAGCCACATGGCACAGGAGCTGCGCTACGGCTTTATGGGAGAGGTTGACTGGGCGATAATTGAGGTGTGCGACATCGAGGAAGGCGCCGACACATGCAAGGCTTACCTGACAGCTGCCGGAGGCATCAGCCCTACAGTGGCACGCCTGGCAAAGCACGTGGTGCTGGAGCTTAACAGATTCCACAGCCCCGAGGCAAAATATCTGCACGACGTATACGAGCCGCTCGACCCGCCGTGCCGCCAGCCGATACCTATCACACACGTGAACGACCGCATAGGCACACCCTATGTAGAGATAGACGCCAAGAAGATTGTGGGCGTTGTAGAATGCGACATAGCCGACGAGGCAAGAGCCTTCAAGGATGCCGACCCGATAACAGACCAGATAGGTCACAACGTGGCACAGTTCCTCATCAGCGACATGAAGAGGGGCATCATACCGCAGTCGTTCCTGCCGCTGCAGAGCGGCGTGGGCAGCACTGCCAACGCCATACTGGGCGCACTGGGACACGACGAGAGCGTGCCTAACTTCAACATCTACACCGAGGTGCTGCAGGACAGCGTGGTGGGCATGATGCTCGAGGGACGCATCAAGGACGCGTCTACATGCTCGCTGACAGTGTCTAACGAATGTCTGAAGCAGATTTACGACAACATGGACTACTTCAAGCAGCACCTGACGCTGCGTCCGAGCGAGATTTCTAACTCGCCTGAGGTTATCAGACGACTGGGCGTCATTGCCATCAACACTGCCATCGAGGTTGACATCTACGGCAACGCCAACTCTACACACATCAGCGGAACGAAGATGATGAACGGTATTGGCGGAAGCGGCGACTTTGAGCGCAACGCATACATAAGCATCTTCACCTGTCCGTCAACTGCCAAGGGCGGTCTTATCAGCTCTATCGTCCCGATGGTAAGCCATCAGGATCACTCTGAGCACGATGTAAACATCATCGTTACAGAGCAGGGTGTGGCCGACCTGAGAGGCAAGAGCCCAATAGAGCGTGCACACCTCATCATAGAGAACTGTGCTCATCCTGACTACCGTCCGCTGCTGCGCGACTATCTGAAGATTGCCAAGATGGGACAGACACGCCACTGCCTGACAGCTGCCTTCGCCATGCACGACACTCTGATGCGCAAGGGCGACATGCATCTGACAGACTTTGCTGAGTATGTTAAGTAATTATTTTAGAAGTTAGAGGGAGCCAAGACACATGGTCTTGTGGGTATGCGGGCTATCATTCTTATTAGTCTCATTACTCCCATAAAATAAGGGGCTAAGGCGTTTCGCCCCTGCCCCCCGTTTTTTGGGGTGGGAAAG
>ERZ859732.319-NODE-319-length-20160-cov-17.698533_pt1 | contig 20160 bp, 15 predicted proteins | sample MGYA00510123_ERZ859732 | MGnify/ENA primary metagenome ERZ859732 (study PRJEB30046, sample SAMN00715133) | human gut metagenome | study: EMG produced TPA metagenomics assembly of the A metagenome-wide association study of gut microbiota in type 2...
TTCTGCCCTCTATGATACACCCCAAACAGCCGTTCTCGGACGGGCTGGGGGGGGTAAATTTGTTCCTTTTGATTTCAGGTTGGTATGGAATAAAAACAATTACCAAAGGAATTGTAAGATTGGTTGTAGATTGTTTTTTTTATGGGCTGATTGCTTGTTTGCTAAGTGTGTTATTTGTAGATGCTAAGTTAAGTGTTTATGAAGTCTTTAACTCCATAAAATTTACAAATGGATGGTTTGTTCCTAATTACATGTATTTACTCTTCCTTTCACCAATTATCGAATATTCGTTGAAGAATGTAAGTTTGAGAGTGCTGCGATATTGGATAATGATGTTTTTTGTTTGCCAAGTCTATTTTGGTTATATTTTAGGATTTGTCGATAAGAATGGATATAGTGCAATTAATTTTATCTTCCTCTATTATGTAGGTCGATATTTGCGGTATGAATTGCAAAATAGTAAAAAAACATATCAAACTATTGGACTGGCAGTTTGGGTACTTACTGGGGGAACTTTGGGATTCGTTTTTCTTGTGGCAAGTCGATTGGGGCATCCAATAGAAAGTCTCAGATGGTGGAGTTATAATAATCCTTTAGTTTTGATAGGGAGTATTTCTCTGTTCGTGTATTTCTCATATTTAAAGATTCAAAAGCCTTGGATTAACTATTTTGCGACCTCAGTGTTGGGAATATATTTAGTATCATCTAATTCCTTGATTACGGAATATCGAAATAATATTACTCAAAAGATTTTTGAAATGGGTGCCTATCCATTGTTGTTTGTATTTGCTATATGTTTAGTCTTATTTGTAGGGAGCATAATCTTAATAACGAATAAAGTACGACAACCTGTATTAAGTAAAATTGAAAAAGTTTTTGAAAAAATAAAAATATAATTTATGGATAAGTCTGAAAATAATAAACGAGTTGCCAAAAATACAATACTATTGTATATAAGAATGCTTATTTCTACCTTGGTCTCTCTCTTTACAGCACGGTTAACTTTGCAATTGTTGGGGGTTGAGGATTATGGTATCAATAATGTTGTTGGAGGTGTAGTTGGCTTCGTGGGCATTGTGACTGGTACGATGACATCTGCAAGTCAGAGATTTTTAGCTTACTATTTAGGAAACAACGATATAGAACAATTTCAAAAGGCATTTAGTATGTTGGTAAACATATGTGCTATATTTTGTTGTGTGGTAATAATAATAATGGAATTGATAGGTCCATATATGATTCATGAATTTTTGGTTATACCTACCAATCGTGTGGATGCAGCTTCTTGGATTTATCAGTTTTCTATTATGAGTTTCTGTTTGACAACTATGTTGATACCATTTACTTCTGCGATAGTGTCATACGAGAAAATGGGGATTTATGCTTATTTTACCATTATAGATGTAGCAATGAAATTATTGATTGTCTATATGCTTTATGTAACGCCAATTGATAAATTAGTTACTTTAGGAGCATTGACAGTTTTTTCTTGTATGTTGGTAAATGTAGTTAATTTTGTTTATTGTAAAGTCAAACTAGAAGGCTGTTCATATAAATTTTATTGGAATATGTCTTCTTTCAAGCAGATAATATCTTTTGCAGGTTGGAATCTGTTTGGTTCGACAACATCTGTGTTAAACTATCAAGGTCAAGCCATCATGTTGAATATATTTTTCGGACCAGTAGTAAATGCAGCTAAAGCTATTGCAGATAAAATTAATCAGATAATGTATTCTTTTTGTCAAAATTTCTTTATGGCAATGAATCCTCAGATAATAAAAAGTTATGCTTCGGGTGATATAAAATATACACAAAAGTTAGTTTTTAATAGTTCTAAGTATTCTTTTTATCTTTTCACATTAATTGCACTGCCAATAATATTCAATATGAAAGGATTACTTGAACTTTGGCTTGGTAAAACGCAAGTTTCTGATGATATGATATTGTTTAGCCAATTAATTTTAGTCTTGTCTTTTACCAACAATTTGGAATCGCCTATAACCCAGACTGTAAGAGCAACGGGAAACATTAAAAAATATCAGTTTGTCATAGGTGTACAGACCCTCTGTTTTCTTCCTATTACATATTTAGCTTTTAGTTTGGGTGCACCTGCATATACTTCTATGGTAATTCTTTGTTTGATATATATAGTTGCATTATTCTTTAGAATATACTTTTTAAAGGACATCCTTAAAATGAGAATTTCAGAGTATGCAGCATTTGTAGTGAGACCTATAGTCCAAGTTTTGGCATGTGCTGTCGTTATACTATACATATTTCATTATAGTATTGATTCAGAGAAGCTATTTTGGGTTATTCCAATAACAGTTGTGGATGTGTTAATTATTGGAAGTGTAATATTGCTATTGGGTGTGTCAAACTTTGAAAGAAGTAATATTAAAAGACTTATTGTAAAACAAACAAAAAAATGGTACAAGTAAAAAAACAATATTCAGCATTGTTCTCATATATTGCAATTTTTGTGATATTGTTATATCTTCCATGTTCAACTACTTTTTTTCCAACAAGATCCTATCTTTATTTATTAAATGTAGTATCTGTAATACTATTTTTGATATTAAAGAATCAATGCTTGGATAAGTATGGATGGATGTATTTAGGTTGTATGCTGCTAGGATACTTTTTCCATAGAAATATGAAACTGGTATTTGAATCTCATTTATATGAATTATTCTCATGGTGTAATATACTTTGTTTAGGGTATGCTTTGAATAGAAAAAATTATAATATCAAAAAATTCTTCTTCTTGTTTATGATTTTTTTCTATATGGCAGAGTGTTCTATTTGTATTTATGAAAAATTGAGTCATGCTTATGTGTTCAATTATGTAACTGAATTTCAAGCTACCGAAGGTCTCGCCTCTGATTATACTAGTGGAGATTTCCGTGCTCATGGATTATTAAATCATCCTTTGTATAATGCCAATGTTATTTCTATCTTTATGGCTTATTTTTTATGTGCCAAGCATATTGTAAAGAAGCAACAGATAGCTTTGCTCTGTCTTGGGGCAATGGCTTTGTGGGCATGTAATTCGAGAGCAAGTATGGTTGTATGGTTATTGATATTTGCGTATCGCTTTTTCTTGTATAAGAAAAATATTATAGTTATAATCTCGACAATAATAGTGGCATATATTATATTGCCTCCTCTCATAGATTATGTCTTAAATATGGGCTTCTTGGGTAGACTCAGTTCTTCCTATGATAATGAATTCTCTTCCTTATCGAGAATGATAGCCTTTGAAGTTTTTGCTGATCAAAATTGGACTTGGGAGAGAATAGTATTGGGTGGTAATATTATTTATTATTCAAATACAAATGTAGGTCTAGAGAATGGAATTCTTTTGAATCTTTCTTATTGGGGATGGATTATTGGAAGTCTTAAGACATTATTAGAATTAGTAATAACTTGGTTATTTATTAAAAGATACGAATCTGGCGAGAAATTAATTATTCTTTTAGCTGTTTGGGGAGTAGCATTTATGAATAATAATTCATTCCAATCATTTCCTTTTTTGTTTTTCTTGATGTGTAATGCTGCATTTGAATATATAACTAAAAATAATATAAAAAATGAGAACCAAAATATTATATGTAGTCGTGTGTGATGAGACTCATTCTTATATAGAGCAGGCTGCTATATCTGCATATTCGGTAAAATATTATAATCCTTCAGCAGATATCGTCTTGTTGGTTGATAACAAAACAAACAATTTGATAACCTCTAGTAGGGGATTGATAAAGAGTATCGTGTCAGATATAATAGTTGTTCCTATACCGAAGGAATTTGATAGCCGAATGGCTTCACGTTATATAAAAACTACCGCTCGTAAATGGATAGAAGGTGATTATCTTTTCATAGATACAGATACCGTGATATGTCAAGATTTAAGTAATATTGATAAGTTCGATGGAGACATTGGTGCCGTCTTAGATTTACATGTAACGCTTGATAAGTCTGGTTATCTTGCTATGGTTGAGAAACAAGCGAAAGCGATGAGTTGGAGCCTCAGTGAAAAAGATTTTAATTATTTCAATAGCGGCGTGATGTTTGTGAAAGATTCACAAGTTGCTCATGCTCTTTACGAAAAATGGCATCAATCTTGGAAACTAAAAGCTAAGTTAGGACTTTATACTGATCAACCTGCGTTAGCTTATGCAAACAATCAATGTGGCTTTGTTATTAAAGAACTGGGGGGTGCATGGAATTGTCAGCTGTTTGTTAATGGATTCCCTTATTTTAATGAGGCTAAAATTATCCATTATTTTAGCTCAAGCGTAAATAAAAGAGCCAAAATCTCGCCTTATTATTTTTCTAGTTTGGATTTATTGGATGTAATAAAGCGAGAGCAGAAATTTCCTGATGACTTCTTGACATATATAGAAAGTCCAAAATGCAAAGCTTTCCCTGCATGTAAAACAAAAATTGTATCTGGTGAAGATTATGACCTTTTTGTGTCAGATGTCATAGAATTTGTCTATTCTCAATATTATTATTATCCAAAAAGATTTGCTGTGATTAAATGTTTGGTTGACTTATATTACAAGTTGAAGAGGATAATAAAGTGATATGTTAGTTTGAGCTTTACGCTGTTGTGGTTGGCATTTCTGCTATGATGGTTAGCGAGCGTCCACGCAATCTAATATACGAATTTGAAAGAAAATTATGTAGATTTTATTGATTCTATAAATTATAATTATGGCAAAACAAAATAACTTGGCAATAGTTATCCCTGCCTATAAATCCACATTTCTTGCGGCTGCCTTAGATTCCATTGCAGCTCAGACCTGCAAGAACTTCACCCTGTATATAGGTGATGATTGCAGTCCCAATAACCTTTGGGAGATAGTGGATGGGTATAGGGACAAGATCAACTTGGTGTATAAACGATTTGATACGAATCTTGGAGGTAAAGACCTCGTGGCACAATGGGAACGCTGTATCGATATGACGCAAGGGGAAGATTGGCTTTGGCTATTTTCTGACGATGATGTGATGGAAAAGAACTGTGTGGAGGAGTTTTATAAAACTATCAAGAAAAAACCGAAGGCAGGTTTGATTCATTTTAACGTGAATCGTCTAGATAATGCAACAGGTAAGATTTCACCATTGCCTAAGTTCCCTGATTTTTGTTCGTCTAAATTTTATCTAGATGAGAAACTGAAAGGTCATTTGATTAGTTTCGTTGTTGAGTTCGTTGTGCGCAGAGACGTATTCTTCGACAATGGAAGATTTCAAAACTTTGATTTAGCTTGGGGGAGTGACTTTATCAGTTGGGTGAAATTCTCGGATGCAGCTGGCGGTATTGATACCTGTGAGAAAGCCAAAGTACTGTGGAGAAAGAGTAATGAAAATATTTCGCCAGACAAATCTGTGCCAATTTTGATAAGGAAAATTCATTCACTAACTGATAATGCCAAGTGGCTTTCCGAGTTTGCTACAAAACAAGGTTATGGCAACAAGTGGTTTTACACAAAGTATCCGCTTGGAGAAATTAGGAGAAATAAGGTTCTGCTTACTAAAGAGCAGAAAACAGAATTACTGGAGAATTATCGTACAAAGATTCATCCTTCCTTCTGGGTGAGGATGGGTATGTTTATATTACATTTTATTTAATTTTGAATTATGATACCAAAGATTATACATTACGTTTGGTTAGGTGGAGGAGCGAAGACTCCTAGTGTTAAACGTTGCATTGCAAGTTGGAAAAAGGCTATGCCTGATTACCAAATCAAGGAATGGAATGAAAGTAACTTCGATTTAGATTCTGTCGTATGGACGAAAGAGGCGATTCAGAAAAAAAAGTGGTCATTGGCATCGGATTATATCCGCCATTATGCCATTTATACAGAAGGTGGCATTTATATGGATACCGATGTGATGGTATATAAAAGTTTCGATGAGTTCCTGAACTTTTCTTTTTTTACTTCCGTAGAAAATCATCCAACTTCTTTTGAAGTGGATGGAATGAAAATGGTTGACGAAAATGGTTATCCTAAGGATGTGACCAAGGGAATATCGGGAATGGGATTGCTAGCAGCTTTGTATGGGGCGGAGAAAGGAAATCCTTTTATCAAGGAGTGTCTTGATTATTTTGGATGCCGTCATTTCATTAACCCTGATGGCTCTTTGTATGAGGATGAAATCAATCCAGGTATTATGGCTAAGCTTCTAGTTAAGCATGGTTTTCGCTATGTTGATAAGAAACAGGCGCTAAATGGAAATATGATGATATATCCATCCAATGTTTTTGCGGGTGATTCACTGACAAGGGACAAGGATTCTTATGCAATGCATTTTATGGATAATTCTTGGAAAAAGAAGAACTTCAAGTGGTGGCTGAAAGACTATGTCAAAGCTATGATCCCTTGGTTATTTAGGAAATAAAGTTATTGTAACTAATGATAAAATATAAAAAATATGAGCATCTTTTCTAAAATGGGGGGGGTGATTCGACTAGTCGAATCACAGCTTTTTAAACTGAAGTTGAGAAGAGCTTCTGCTCATGAAAGAGCAGAGTTGATGAGAAATCAATTTTACTTTCTTGGCAAGAATGTAGAATTATACACATTGTCTTTTGGTACAGAGCCTTATCTGATAAGCATTCATGATAATGTGATTTGTGCTCATGATGTGGATTTTGTTAATCATGATGTAAGTGTGTTTAATGCTGTCAAGTATTTAGGTTTAAGACGAGGTGATATAGATAAGGTTGGAAGTATAGAACTTTTTGAAAATTGCTTTGTGGGAGCGAGAACAATCTTGATGCCAAATAGCTCTGTTGGAAAGAATTCCATCGTGGCTGCAGGCAGTATCGTAACGAAACACATTCCTGATAATGAAGTTTGGGGCGGTGTCCCAGCTAAGTTTATCATGAAGGTGGAAGATTACTTTGCAAAGATTCAAATACAATCAGAAAAGTATCCATGGATGCCATTAGACAAGAAAACCGGCATGACGAAGGATGAGCTAGTACGTTCTCGCCAAAAATTTTTCTTCAAAAAAACAGCAGACTATGATTTGTAAATTTATAGAACTACACTACTCTGATAATGAACCGATATAGATAAATCCGTCTTGGATTGCTTGTATCGAAAAGAATGAAGATGAAGGTTGTTCGGTCAGATTAGGTGTTTCTTCAGATAGCGGAATAGTATTATTCTAAGTATGTTATTGTATGAAACCATTAAGAATATGTTATGCTAAAGTCTGACGATAATTATATCCCTGTTGATGATGCGATGCAGCGATTTGAGGATCATCTCCTTTCTCATGATAGGGTAGTACTTTCTGCCAAGTTTGGTGATGGCAAGACTTTCTTCTTGAATAAGTTCAAGGAGAAATGTAAGATGGATGAAGAATCGCCATTCGTGTTTATAACGCTCTATCCTGTCAATTACCAAGTATTGAGGAATAAGGACATCTTTGAACTCATCAAGCATGATGTACTGTTGCAGATACTCCAAGCTGGTATCATTGATGTAAACTATGAGGTGACAGATAGAATGGCTTTTGAGTTTTATGTTCAAAGCCATTTCTGTACAGTAGGAGAGTCTTTCTTTGCGATGCTGAAGTCGTGTGGTGCTGACGATATGGTGACAAAAGCCTTCTTGGCAGCATTCAAATCGGCTCAATGGCTCAAAAGTTTGAAAGATAAAGTTGGAGAGTTTAAGAAAAAAGAAGTAGACCAGACTGCGTTTCTGGATGATTATCTATCTACATTTGATGAAAACTCAGTTTACGAGAATGATATAATCACTAAGATTATTCGTGATAATATAAAAGATTATCAGGAGAAATATGGAAAGCGGGTAGTTTTAGTGATAGAGGATATGGATAGGCTTGATCCTGCACATCTCTTTCGTATCATGAATGTCTTCTCTGCTCACATGGATTATGGCTATCGCAGTATGCAGCCAATCGACAGTTCGCTCGTTGGCAACAAATTTGGGGTAAGTAATGTCGTATTTGTGATGCATGAGAAAAATACTGAGGCACTATTTCATCATTTTTATGGAGAATGTGCTGATTATGATGGTTATATGTCCAAATTCTATAACAAGGACATTTTCCGATTCTCTTTAGCTGATGAAAAGGAAAAATACGCTTTGGCACTTATTTCTGAAGAAACCGGATTAGGAGAGGAACGTATCAAGGAGTATTTTGATAAGGGGTTCTTGGCAGCTAAGACTATGCGTCAGATAATCTTTGCTATGGATAAGATAGAAGAACAATTTTACTCTATAAGGGTTAAGGAGGATATAAGACCAAATCCTCAAATTCTGAAACTTATAGTTATAGCCAAGAGATTAGGTGTTAGCAATGATAAAATAATTTCTGTAGTTGTTAATCATTTCAAAGATCTGGATAGAGTTTATGTAGATAGACTCCTTCCTTTGCTTGCTCGAAATCCAAGAACAGGAGAATTGGAGCAAGTTTATGTAATAAATCGACAACACGGAGACTGCTATATTGCAGTTACAGATATTAATAATGACGGAATGTGTAATCCTTCTATAATGACAGCCTTTGCTATGTCAGAAGCTGATAGAGAAATAAAGCAAAGGACAACGAATATGTTGCATTTGTTAGGTTATTAAAAAATGTGTATTAATATTTTGTTATGTGTGGTGAAATATTAGATATTGACATCAAAAAACTAATAGATTCCTGCATCGGTAAGGATATCCATGAGATAGAAACAAACTTAAATACCTTATTGGATGCACTCTGTCCCTATGTACTTCAAAACTATATCAATAGTCGTGAAGTAATGCAGGGGACTATAAGTCAGCTGGATAGGATAAATGATGTTGCTGTTCCATTTTTGATGTCTAAATTGTTAAGTAGAATCAATCAGTTGGTTGATCGATTCGAAAAGCCAATAGATGGTTATGATGACTATATAAAGGTTGAGTGGGGGGAAGATAATGTTAAATGTATCTTGCATAGGATGATGCCTTATCTGAAAGGAGAAAACAATATTGCTTCTCCTCAACTTGAAATGGCTAATAATCTTTCTATTGAGGAGCGTCGGCAAATGGCAAGTTTTATCATAGACTCAATCCAACGTTATGGAGTGCATTCACAGTGGGATAAGGATACCATAGAGAATCATATTTTGTATTTTAGAATCCTTTATTCTTTCTGTAAGATTGATAATCAAATGGATTGGTTATTCCATTTTGCCGAGAATTTCGTAGACCGCCTTGCTACATCCCAGCTGTACCAACCTGCAAGGGATATCGCTGAAAGCTTGTTGATGATAGGTTATCAAGAGAAAATGGAGTCTGAAGCTTATTTATGTGCAGCTCGTACTTATACCATCCTGAATCAGCCTTTAGCAGGATTGCTATACATGGAAATTGCTATGAGGAAAAAGTTGCAACAAAAAACTTCTATCCCATATAAGGAGTCTTTTGAAATCCTATGGATGGTTTTGAAATTGGCTCGAGGCATTCGGTTCTGTTCTGAGAAGTATTTGGTGCCAATAACAAGAGCGTTTGATTCTTTGAATCCTCTTCCTTATGATATCTTGTCATTCTATCATACTTATTTCTCGGTTTTGTTTTTTGCTAAACAAGATAGGGTATTGGATGATATGGCAGATTTCTTGGATTCACATAGAGAAGAGTTCTTTAAAAACTTAGAACATAGTGCTATGCCTTGGATTACTCTAGTTGCTAATGTAAAAATGAATTGTCCAAGTGCTGATACTTCTCGTTTTAATCTATACATTGAGGCTGCTAAATCTGTTGTCGATTATAAGAGTAATGCTTTGTATTTAGATTTGTTTAGTCATGAAAATGAGGCTGAACACTTGAAAGAGCTAATGGTTAGATTAAATACTACACGAAACGTAGCGGACTATTCTCATGATAACACTCTTGCGATGTTATATGCAAAATCTTTGATCGATAAAGCGTTTTTGTGTAAAAATCATAGTCATTATCTTTTAGGAATGCATGTAAGAGCAGACTTTACGTTTGTTCGCCAAAGTATATGGCAGAATGGAATATATGAAAAAGCGGAGTTTATAGATGTGGATGGTAAGGAATATCATCTTCCTATAGAAGATACAAGAATGTTGGAAGACTTAATGCAGCAAGGTGAAGATAACGAAGTGCTTTGGATTGGCAAAGGTCAACGTAACTTATATTTCATGTTACTGCTTAAAGGTGAATTTTCTTTTGGGACTTTAAATTCATGGCGTAGCCTGAATATAGAGGCGTTGCAATCTGGCATAATAAGAAACTTAACTTACGAACGTGATGTTAAGAAGCCTGGTCAACCAATATATTCAAAAGATAATGCGGAGTTAGAGCAGGAAGCAGAAGCTTTAAAGCAAAAACTTGCTGCTTGCAAAATACCTATTGAAGAAGGCGCTGAACGCTTATTGATAGCTAAGGATATGGATGTTGCTGCTTATCCTCATCAATTATTGTTAGATGCAAATAGTGATAAATTTGTAGGTTGCCAGCTACCATCCTGCAATATAATATCTACGGAGGTCTTTATTAAAACTAATTTTGAAGAGCCTCTTCACAAGGATTTCACTTGTGCCTATTGGTCTCCTTTCGATAGTCAAGAGTTTACCTTTGCGATGATAAAAGGGCATCTAGAGGAAACGTTGAATAAGTATCACTTTATTTGCAATGATCAAACAGCCCCGCTTCGACCAATAAATTCAGAAGTCAATATTGCTTGTGCTCATGGAGGAGCAGACATCAGTAATACTTCATGGTTTTATGCAGATGACAGGCCGATAGTTGAGACGGATAAAATTATAGGTAAGGGAAAATTGTTGATTCTATTTGTTTGTCATTCAGGTACAATCTCCCGACCTGATTATGATAATGCGATGCATACGCTTATCAAGAGATATATTCGTATGGGGTATAGCTCTGTGATAGCCCCTATGTGGTCTCTGAATACAGAGATTCTTCCAACGTGGTTGGAAGTGTTTATGGAGTCTGTTCATCAGGGTGATTTTGTGATTGATGCCGTATTTAAGGCAAATATGGCTGTTAAAGAGATATATATTTCTCCAGTGGTTTATGCTTGTCTTCATCTGTTTGGCAATCCGTTTTTACAGATTGGGGACAGACCTGTGTTAGGTGTGATTGAAAATAAAAAAAATATGTGACATTAAATGTTGGGTTTATTTTGATGGGCTCTCTGTTCGTGTTTTCCGATTTTACCCCATCTTTGATGTCGTTACTAAGATAATTTAACAAGAAAATTGTATGTTATGACCAAAAAGAAAATATGTTGGATTACATCAACTTACTTGCTTGATGTGGATATACCAATTGTACCTGTGTTACAGGCAGATTATGATATAGATTGGATTGTGTTGACAACAACAGCCAATCGAGATGGAGATAAGGTATTGATAGAAGCTAGAGGTTGTCGTAATTATAAGCTTGTAATAGACGAAGGGATATTCATCCATCCTAAGAAGTTTTTCTTCTATTGGAAGTTGGTCAAGGAGATGAAAAAACAAAATTATGATCTTTATTACTTTGATTTTATAGGTACTCCTTACTTTATTCCTGTGGTTCAAATGTTGTTGCCGAAAGATAAATGTGTTATTGCTGCTCACAATGTCAAAACTCCTAAAGGCGCAAGATATTATTGGATGGCTAAGCCTTATATGGACTATATTGTTAAGGTGTATCGCAATTTCCAGGTATTCTCAATCAATCAGCTTGAATTGTTGAAATCGCTTAACGGAAAGGCAAACATTCTATATGCGCCACTCTGTTTAAAAGATTATGGTCTGCCGACAGTTAAGAAGGAGGATCACCCTATCACCTTCCTTTTTTTTGGCAATATTGTGGAGTATAAGCGTGTTGATTTATTAATACAAGCTATAAGAATTCTAGAAGATAAAGGTGTAACTAATTTTAAGGTACAGATTAGTGGTTATTGTAGAAAAGATAAATGGGAAAGGAAGTATGCTCCTTTATTGAAAGGAATAAAAAGTGTTTCTGTAGATATTCGACGTATTCCTAACGAGGAAATTCCTAATCTTTTTGAAAGCAGCCATTACTTTGTAATGCCCTATCAGGACATAGCACAAAGTGGGGCAATGACTGTAGCCTTGTTTTATAACATTCCAATTTTAGCTTCTGAACTTGATACGTTTAAGGAGTTTATGACAGGCGAGAATGATGGCTATTTCTTCCAAATGGGCAGTGCGGAACAATTGGCTACAACCATGCATAAAGCAATAGATGAGTATAATACTCGTTATGCTGATTTGCGTCTTTGTCAGGACAAATTAGTAAAAGAAAAATTTTCTTCTGAAGCAATTTTGAATCAGTATCGACAATATATAGATAAATTATGCCAAAACTAGCACAATATAAAGAATGCACGGGGTGTATGGCGTGTGTGGACAGTTGTTCCCACAATGCTTTGCAGGCTACACTCAATGAAGAGGAGCATATTGTTCCGCTGATAGATGAAAGTAAATGCGTGAACTGTAAATTGTGTGAAAGGGTCTGTCCTGTTGTTAGTAAACTTCCATATTCACAAAGTCCTGTAGCTAGTTCCTTTGCTGGATGGGCTAAGGATAAAGTCGTACGCAAAAACAGTGCGACGGCTGGCGCCTTTTCTGCTTTAGCACAATATGTATTCTCGAAAGGGGGAGTCGTATGCGGAGCTTCCAATGTGGATGGGGTTCTGGTAAAGCATATCTGCATCGAAAAAGTGGATGAGCTTACCAAACTGCAGGGATCAAAATATACCCAGAGTAATGCGGAGGGAATTTATAAAACTGTCTCTGTCAACTTAAAACAAGGTAAACTTGTGTTGTTCTCAGGAACGGGTTGTCAGGTGGCTGGTTTGTATGGATATCTTGGAAAACGCAAATATTCTGGTAGATTGATTACTGTTGATTTGATATGTGGCGGTGTTCCTTCCCGATTTCTGATAGATAAGTTTATCGAATGTGAACCTTATCAAGTAAAGGGAATCGTATCTTTCAGAACAAAGGAACATGGCTGGACTCCCCGTGGATTCAAATATAACCTTAAGATTATGGACGATAAAGGCTTTATCCATGACTATACCAATGAACGTAATCTTATCAGCACAGGCTTTGCCTGTGAGATGACCAATCGTTATTCATGCTATAAATGTCAGTTTGCTGGTACTCACAGAATGTCTGATTTTACGATTGGTGATTATTGGGGAGTTTCAGATTTTAAGGAACAGCACACTGATGGTGTTTCTGCTATTATAGCTCATTCTGAAAAATCAATAGCATTATTGAAGGATGCTTATGCATTTCTAGAGGTGCATGAGGCAAATCTTTCTGATATTGTTGCTCATAACAAAAGAATCTGCTTGTGTAAAGACAATACATTTATGCTTCCAGAGAGACGATTTCTCTCTTATACTTTTCAGCATTTCAATTATAGAACTCTTAAGGCCATTTATGCTTTTGCTTTTGGTAAGTATAGCCCTTGGATGTTGTATAAAATATATCGTGCCGTAGTAAAAAAAATAATTAATAAAATATGAACTATAATAATATGAAAGTTTCTATTATAACATATCATGACGAGGATAATTATGGAGCAACTCTACAAGCTTATGCAACTTATAGAGCTGTAAAGGAGTTGGGATATACTCCGGAAATCATTAATCTTCATATGGGGCATCACGAGGGCCTTTTCTCGAAGATTATTTTTAGTCTTAAGCGTTATCGCTTTAATCGTTTTAGAGAGAAATACTTTATTAATAAGACTAGACTTTATAAGTCTTTGGAAGAATTGCAGCAAAATCCTCCTAAATCGAATGTCTATCTTGTTGGCAGTGACCAGACATGGAATCCTGTTATTTCAAAAGAGTATGCTTTGGCTTATTTCCTTGATTTTGGTGGTGAAGAGGTCAAGCGTATTTCGTATGCTTCCAGTTTTGGTACAAGTACCTGGAATGATTCTGCTTTTGCCAAGAAGGAGCATGTTAAGCGTTTATTGAGCCGTTTTTCTACTCGACTTATTCGTGAAGATAAAGGTGTAGAAATCTGTAAAAATGAGTTTGGACTGGATGCAACCCAGGTGGTTGATCCTGTACTTTTGTTCCCATCTTATCCGGAAATTACAGGAAGCATAAAGCAGAGCGATGGTATTGTAGTATATAAGATTGTAAATGATGCGGAATTTTATCGCCGTGCTGTTACTCTTGGGAAAAACTTATCTTGTGGTGTTCGCTCTATTGGTAGCTTGCGCCAATTAAAGAATATAAAAACGGCATATCCTGAAAGAATAGAAAAATGGATTACTAATATTGCATCAGCAAAATATGTGTTTACAGATTCGTTTCATGGAACCGTTCTCTCTCTCTTGTATCATCGCCAGTTTGTTGTCTATGCTGGTGACAAAAGTAAACTTAGTCGAATCACATCACTTTTAAAATTGGTGGGCTTGGAGAATAGATTGTTTACTAACGAAGATAGTATTGAAGAGATTCAGAAGGTTTTGACGACTCCTATTGATTATTCGAAAATAGATAAAATCCTGAATATGCAACGTGCAAATTCTATAGATTGTCTGAGAAAGGCTTTGAATGGCTATAAGCCAATGGATAATGCAACTACGGGGGGGCAAAAAGTAAGTTGTTAAGAATCCCATTAGTAAAAGCGTTAAATGATTTTCGAATTAATCTAAGAGATAAACGTGAACTTCAATCTCGTCAGCACTTAATCCCGCAGATTGCTAAATGTATCAATGATGATACAACAGTCATTTCTAATAATTGTTTTGCAGGGCGCATTATGCAGGATTTGAATATGAAGTATAATTCGCCTACTTTGGGTTTATATATCTGGACTCCTGATTACATTGAATTTGTGAGTAAACTTAGATACTATTTAACAGAAGCTAAACTGACGTTTGTAAAACACTCTAAATATCCATTGGGTGACGAGCGTAGATCTAAGTGGTCTCATTGGTATCCTATTGGTTTACTAGATGGTAAGGTGGAAATTCAGTTTTTGCACTATCATAGTGAAAAAGAAGCTGCAGAAAAGTGGTATAGGAGAGCTGGTAGAATAAATTGGAACAATATTATGGTGATTGGCATGGAGCAGAATCTGTGTACAATTAAGGATATCTATGATTTTGATAAATTACCTGTTGCTAAAAAGGTGATTTTTACATCTAGAAATCTGTCGGATGTTAAATCGAATATATACTTAAAAGAATTTGATGGAAGAGATGAGGTAGGAGATGCTTATCGTTTTTCAGATGTCTATTATCGAGGACTAATTGAGTATTTTTTAAGACAATGAAGATTCTTGTAATTAACACGGTTCCAACAGATAAGAATGGAATTACTAACGTCATTTTTAACTATCTTAAAGCGATGGGGAATGACGTAGCCTTTGATTATGTAGCTATTAATAATCCAGATGCATTTTATGTTAACTTTTTGGAAGAAAAAGGTGCTACGCTTTATTCTTTGAAAAGAAAGAATGTATTGCGATATATATGGTCACTTTGTAAGATAATCAAGCAGAATAAGTATGATGCAATCCATGTTCATGGAAATAGTCACACGGTTGTACTTGAGTTGCTTGCTGCAAAATTAGCTTGCTGCAAAGTGAGGATTATACATGCTCATAGTACGAGATGTAATAGTGTTGCTTTGCATAAGCTTTTGGCTGGTTTGTTTGATAGTTTGTGTACAGATCGATTAGCTTGTGGAGAAAGTGCTGGTAAATTTATGTTCGGTCTCAAGCCTTTTAAAATTATTAACAATGGTGTGGATGTTGAGAAATTCTCTTTTGATAATAATGCTAGAGGGGCTTTGCGAGTTAAGTTGGCATTGACGGAAACTGATATACTTATAGGTCATGTAGGATATTTTATGCCTGTAAAGAATCAGTCTTTCCTTATTGATGTTTTTGCCGAACTAGCAAAAAATGACTCTCGTTATCATCTTGTATTGATTGGTGATGGGGCTATGCGTACGGAGATAGAACAAAAGGTAGCGAGTTTGGGACTTACAAATAAAGTTACGTTTACTGGTAATATTGATAATGTGTCGGAGTTTCTTAATGCCATTGATATTATTATCATGCCATCTCTATATGAAGGACTGCCATTAACTCTTGTAGAACAGCAGGCTAATGGTCTGCAGTGTGTGGTTTCTGATACGATAACCGCCGAAGCAGATAAAACTGGTAATCTCCGCTTCCTTTCTCTTCAAGCACCAATATTGGATTGGGTTCATACTGTAGAGAATAGTCATTGTATGCAGAATCGTGAACTACGATCTAAGAATGCAATCGTTGCAATTGAAAAAGCTGGTTATAGTATTCGAAAAGAAGCAAAAAAGCTGGTTGAGTATTATAAAAAGATATGCTAATTTAGTAGAAGTAGGAATATAATTTTTTATACATTATATGAATAAAGAAGATTTTAAAGATATACTCAAAAATAAAAAAGGTGCTCCTTTTTTATTTCTTGGTTCCGGTTTTTCTCGACATTATTTAGATACTCCGCAATGGGATGGAATATTACAGATGTTTGCTCCTTACAGACTAGCACAGTATTATTCTAAATTGAATACAAAGTCCCTAATCAAGGTGGCTACTGAGATTGCAAAAGATGTTACTGATGAGTTTTGGAATTTGGATGAAAATGATGAGTTTAAGAAAGCTGTTCAAGATTACATTACAGATGCTAGCTCTGTCCTTAAATTTAAAATTTCAGACTATCTTAAAAAACAATCTTTACGGGATTTTCCAAAAGAATATGAAGAAGAAATACATATCCTGGAAAAATTAAGTATAGATGGAATCATTACAACAAATTGGGATGATACAGCTGAGAGACTTTTTCCTCAATTTACTCCATACATTGGACAAGAGCAATTAATCTTTTCATCTACGTATAGTGTTGGTGAAATATACAAAATCCATGGTAGTTATAGAGATCCTAAAAGTTTGGTACTTACAGAAGACGATTATGATGATTTCAGTAAAAAGAATCCATATTTGGCGGCTAAACTCATAACGATCTTTATTGAGCATCCTGTTGTTTTTCTTGGTTATTCTATATCTGATTCAAATATTCAAGAGATATTGCAATCAATCGTCGCTTGTTTAGATAATGCGAATATCCAAAAATTGCAGGATAACCTCATATTTGTAGAATGGACATCAGATGAAGATTATGCTATGACAATAGAACGTCAAGATATTATGATGGCGAATAAGGTGAATTTACCAGTTATTAAGATCAAGACACATTGTTTTAAAGAAGTTTATGAACTTCTTCAATATTATGAACGTTCTATTCCTGCCAATATGTTGAGAGAATACAAAAAGCAATTTTTTGAAATAGTTCAGTCAGAAAAACCTGAGAAGCAGATATATGTTTTACCTTCTACTGAAGTTGATAAGGATAAGACAATACAAGTTGTGTATGGTTTCGGAGCAATTAATCAATTTCGTTCAGCAGTAGGCTATAGAGGTATAAAGGCTGTAGAATTATTAAAGGATGTATTGTCTGATACGAATGAGTGGAATGCTGAACAAGTGTTGACAGAAGCCTATCCTCAATTTGCAAAATCATCTCCTAAAGCGTTTTTGCCGATATATAAATATCTGTCTAAAGTTGGAATAAATAGTGATCAAAATTACAGTGGAAATAAATTGGGATTGAATTATACTTTAAGAAAAGGAAGTGACTTTCAATCTTATAATTTTCCAGAAGATGAGAAAACAAGTAGTTTGCAAGAAGTTATTGCTAAATATAACGGAAAGGATGTGTGGAAGGCTGTAGCTCTTATACCTTACTTGCATATAAAGGTAGATGAATTGCCGATTCTTTGTACTTTTATCAATAAAAACTTCAATGATTTTCTGATAAAACATAACAATTATTCTACGTATATGAGAAAATTGATTTGCTTTTATGATTGGAAAAAATATGGTTGGGAATAATTAGTAAGGATATGTCTGTATTAGTCAATAAAATATTGTCAACGGAAAAGTCTTCCGTTCATCAGATATTTGAAACAAAAGGTAAGGTTTATACTTACCTCAATCCAGTATCTTATTTGACTGCCCTCGACAATAAGGAACTGTTTGGTAAGATGGATGGTATTTTTGCCGATGGTGGCTTACTGGTGAAAGCTATTAAGTTGGTTTATGGCAAGCAGGTGACTCGAAGAAGTTTTGATATGACTTCGATGGCACCGGAGTTGTTCTCTTATGCAGAGGAGCATGGAAAAAACATCTATATTGTGGCTTCTAAGCAGGAACAGGTGGAGAAGGCCGTGGAGATATTCCGTGAACGGTATCCTAAGGTGAAGTTTGCTGGTTATCGTAATGGTTACTTTACTTCAGAACAAGAAATGGATGAGGAGGCAAAGCATATCGTTAAACTGAATTCTGATTTCTTGATAGTTGGTATGGGAGCCTTGAAGCAGGAGAAGTTCCTGCTAAAGGTGAAGAATGCCGGTTATCAGGGTGTCGGATTTACCTGTGGTGGATTTATTCATCAGACTTCCAAGAATGAGATAGATTATTATCCGGCATGGGTGGATAAAACGAATCTACGCTTTGTTTATCGAATGTGGAAGGAACCGCATACCCGTAAGCGTTATGTGATGGCAGGCTTGCTGTTTCCTGCAAGATTTATCGCAGAAAAAATCTTCGGATAGTCTTGTACAGCCAGTGAATGGATGTGAAGACTACCGATATGGGAAGTAATATAATGAATAGGAGCGTCGGTACAATATGACCGATGGCTCTTTGTAATTTATCTTTCATACGTGCAAAAGTACAGCTTTATGTTGAAACAACAAAAGATTTTCTTTGATTTCTTGCGATTCTGCATTGGTTCTTCCAAGGAAATACCTGGTTCTTTGAAGGAGGTGGATTGGAAGGAGCTGTATGCTATTGCCAAGAAGCAGGCTTTGCTTGGTGTGCTGTTTTATGGTATCCGGCAGTTGCCAAAGGAGTTGGCACCAGAGCAGAAGCTACTGATGCAATGGATGGTGATGGCGGAAATGATTCGGAAACAGAATATCAAACTGTTTCAGGATTCCGTAAAAGTTTGCAAGAACTTCGAGAACAAGGGCTTTGCTAACTGTATCTTGAAGGGGCAGGGGAATGCGTTGCTTTATCCTGACCCTTATATGCGAATGCCTGGGGATATCGATATCTATCTTTCGGGTGGTCGCAGGAAAATCATGAAGTATGTGGATCAAGTGTGTCCGAATCAGGTAATGCGTTATCACCATGTAGACTTCCCTGTGATGAAAACGGCAATAGAGGTGCATTTCACTCCTTCGTATATGTTTTGTCCGATTCATAATCGGAGAATGCAGAAGTGGTTTAAGGAGGTGATGGATTTGCAATGCTCGAATGTAGTTACATTACCAGATGGGTATGGGGAAATTACAGTGCCAACGATGAACTTCAATGTCATATATATACTTTCTCATCTCTATCGCCATGTGTTCACTGAGGGTATTGGCTTACGTCAATTAATAGACTACTACTTTGTTTTAGTGAAGAGTGAAGAAGGAAGAGTGAAGAATCTGACGGCATTGCAGCGTGAGCTGAAATATCTTGGTTTATGGAAGTTTGCTGGGGCTGTGATGTATGTGCTGCATGAAGCTTTGGGGTTACCTGAGGCGAAAATGATTGCACCTATTGATGTGAATGAAGGTCGTTTTTTGTTGGCTGAAATCATGCAAGGAGGCAATTTTGGGCAATATGACACTAGACTTGGAAGCAAGGAGAATGAAGGCAAACTTCATCGCTATCTCAGAATGAGTTTGCGCAACTTACGCTTCGTGAAGCATTATCCTACAGAGGCATTGAGCGAACCATTGTTCAGAACTTGGTTTGCTGTATGGAAGAAGATACATGGAATAAGATAACAGATATACGGGCGAACGGATCCCTCTCCCATTTTTTAAGCTACTTTTCGGTGATGGAGCCTAGTAGCCCGTTTTTATACAAATCGATTAAAATTGATATAATGAACGTAATAAAGACAGATATAGAGTAAGCATCCAACCCCTATTTTGGCGGTTTGAACAATAAGTGCTACCTTTGCGCCATGTTTCATTTAAAACTTGAATAATATGGCAGTAAGTAGCAAA
>ERZ859732.326-NODE-326-length-19941-cov-2.432918_pt1 | contig 19941 bp, 25 predicted proteins | sample MGYA00510123_ERZ859732 | MGnify/ENA primary metagenome ERZ859732 (study PRJEB30046, sample SAMN00715133) | human gut metagenome | study: EMG produced TPA metagenomics assembly of the A metagenome-wide association study of gut microbiota in type 2...
CACCGAAACGAGTAATTAACTCATTAACCTTCTCGATAGTAGCTGTTCTTACTTCATCCTCGACGTTTGCGCTAACAACTAATGCTAATTCATACTTATTCATCTACGTCGCACCTCCTTCTGGTCTCTGGCCCTTTCTTATTCACAGTGAAAGAGCAAGGAAAAATATATATCACAAGGTCAAATTTTATCATAAAAAGGACTCAATTACAAGCCTTTTTTAAATTTTTTGTATTTTTTTCTACCATTGTGCGTGATACCATTATTTCATGTATGTCCGCACCCTGTGCACTTTAACTTAAAATCAGCACCAACACGCAATATTTGCCATTCTGTACTGCCACACGGATGTTTTTTTTTGAGCTGGACAATATCTCCGACTTCGTAAATATATTTCATAAATACTCCATTTCTGCCTATTTAACAATCTTTTAAATTTGGGAAAAAACATTTCCCAACGCATCATGTATCAGCAAATCAGCACGTCTGTCATATGGAGTTTCTGATTTATTGATAAGTACAAGTTTATTTCCATTGTAATAATCAATCAGTCCGGCTGCCGGATATACACCAAGCGATGTTCCTCCAACTATCAACACATCAGCTTCTTTTATAAGTTTTACAGCTTCCTGTATATTTTTTTCATCAAGACCTTCCTCATACAATACGACATCCGGCTTTATTCTTCCGCCACAGCTGCATTTCGGAACTCCTTTTGAATTAATAATTGCATCAATTCCAAAAACCCTGCCACATCTTTCGCAATAATTGCGAAGCACACTGCCATGAAGTTCAATGACATGACTACTTCCTGCCTTTTGATGAAGTCCATCAATATTCTGTGTTATGACACCTTTAAGCTTTCCGGATTTTTCAAGCCCAGCCAGCTTAATATGTGTTGTTGACGGTTCAGCATCAGGAAATAACATTTTATTTCTGTAAAACTCAAAAAACTCTTCCGGCTTTCTTATATAAAAGCTGTGACTAAGAATTGTCTCCGGCGGATATTTATACTTCTGATTATATAATCCATCAACACTTCTAAAATCAGGAATTCCACTTTCTGTTGAAACACCTGCTCCACCAAAAAATACAATATTATCTGAATTTTTTATCCATTTAACAAATTCTTCTACATTATTTTCCATGACATGCCTCCAATAGCCATTATTCTTCAACAACTAATCCAAGCACAAAACATCCGTTACTATCAAGAAAATCCACTTTTGATTCTGCAGACATTTCACTGTAATCTGACTGTTTAAGCAAAATTACAGATGCATCACATTTTGCTGCAATATCATAATTATCACCTGTATGCACAATTACATAATCATACTGCTCAACAAGACAATCCCTGAAATCTGAAAACTCACTGTCCAAAATATCTGCCTTGTCAAACTCCTGAGTTTCACCAGTAAATATAATATCAAGGTTCTTTCGGTTTGTCTTGCATACAAGGTCATGGATTGCTTCATCTTCCTGAAAATAATCTGTAAATCCTTTAAGATTCTTTCCAAGCTTATATTTTGCAAGAAATATTTCTTCTGAAACATCGGCATCAACAAAGATAACTTTTTTACCTTTTTCGTGAATTACAGATGCAAGTTTAAATGCCATCAATGGCTCTCCGTGGGTTGCTATTATTCTATAATTTTTATCACATTCTTTAATAATTGCATCCACTGTATCACTATAACTGTGATGTTCTGATTCTGTCATTCCCGTAAGTTTATCAACATTTACACTAAACATCCAAACACCACCTTTACTTTTTAATAAAACCAATTACTTTTGAACTTGATTTACGCACATTGCCAGCCTGCACAATCTCAGGTTCCGGCAAATCATTTATAACATCAGCATCAATTGCTTCATCCTCAGAAGCAGTTTCCTTCTCATACTCATTTTCATCTTCTGAATCTTTGACAACTAACTTCATACTCTGTTATCGCTTCTTCACCAACATTATCTTCTATAATATCAGTTTCTGCCACATCATCTTCTCCCGATTTCACATCCTCAGCCATATCTTTTATGTCTGCATCAGGCTCTGATTCTTCAGTAATTTCATCTTCTGTATCTACATCAGCAAGTATATCATCCTCCAGCTGGGCATCATCCTGAATTTCTTCTGATATTTTTCCATTTATCTTATCATCAGACACCATTTCTTTGGTAAGCACATCGCTGTATGATACTTCTTTTATAGCATCATCGACAACTTCTTTGGTAACAGCCGCATCCATAATTGCCCTGTTTACGGCATCCTGTGCATATGTATCCATTTCTGATTTGGCAGAATATTTTCCAAATCTTCTCTCATATTCTGTCTCATCATCAGAATTATCCTCTTCCTGTTTAAATGCACCAATTGCAAATACAACTATAAGCTCTATAAATAAACAGATGGCAGCTGCAATGCCCGCAATAACCGCTGTATTTCTATAAAGTCCCGGCTTAAATGAGTTATTGCTCTCATCACCGTATTCAAGAACCTGTATAGATGATACAGGCACAATACTTGTTGTTTTTAATGCATTTTTTGCAACAGCATCTACATATGTTTTTGCTGTTGATTGGTCAGGATTTGTACATATAAGTTCAATAATATTACTGTCAGGTACAGCTTTAACTGTAAGATAAGATGCAATATCTTCTGATGTACCTGCAGTTTTCTGTGCTGCTGAAATAACAACATCACTCTTAAATACAATTGCAAAATCATTTTTTAAAGCTCCATTTTGGGCTCTCAGTGAAGCTTCATTGTCAGCCCCCGGCGTCACAACAAGTTTTGCTGTTGATGTATACATCGGTGTGATTGTGCTATTTTCAAATATATATCCTGCAATTGCAGATATTATCGTCACAATAATTAAAATAAGTGCACATCTCGAAAATTTTTTCATAAGCCTTTCAAATCTCCTTTAGTTGTATAACTTTTCAGGATATTTTCCTTCTGATATAAGCTTTCTGATTGACTCAACAACAACCGGTTTATCTTCTTTGTATGTTACGCCAAACCATTTATCATTTGTCTCAAGGACTGAAACATTTGCTTTTCCATCTTTAATAAGCTGGTCAACAACTGATGGAAGGAGATATTCACTCTTAATATCACCATCCTTTAATCCACCAAGAAATTCCTTAAAACCTTTCTCAAGTTCATCAAGAAAATCAGGTGTAAATCCCCACATATTCATTGAAACATGGCTTGCAGGATTGATTACAACAACATTTCCATCCTTATCCTCTGCCGCTGCTCCGTCTGCTGTCTTAACAATTCCGCCTGTTTCATTTACACCTGTAAGATGTCCCCCTTTATCCATTACGCAGACACCTCTTGTGACATCTCCATTATCACTGAGAGTATTTCCAAGAATAAAACCTGCCATGCAGAATTCATATTTTCCTGAATCAGCTTTATCTGATACAAGATAATCATGAATAAGCTTAAATGCAGTCTTTCCATAGTAATCATCTGCATTAATCACAATAAACGGGGTATCAATCACATTTTTCGCCGCAAGCACAGCCTGACCGGTTCCCCACGGCTTTGTCCGGCCTTCTGGCAGAGTTCCCGGGATATCATTGATATCCTGGAAAGCATAGTCAACAGTTACATTATGAGAGGAGCAAATAGAGTCAATACGATCACCGATAACCTCTTTGAACTCTTTCTCGATATCCTTGCGGATGATAAATACCACATGATTGAAACCAGCTTCAATCGCATCATGGATTGAGTAATCCATAATGATATGTCCAGCATCATCCACTGGCTCCAACTGTTTGATTCCTGTTCCAAATCGGCTGCCGATTCCGGCCGTCATGATAAGTAATGTTGTTTTCATCTTTTTCTCTTTTCTTTTGAACCTTATTATGAAGAGTTTTTTATCTTTGTAGGGAAGTCCTACCAAATCCAGAGCATCTTTGATGGCATGATTGTTTGGTACGCCCCGCAGAGTAGCAAAGATACGCAGGTTCTCTGTGCCGGTCAGATTGGGATAAAAACCAGGGGACTCAATCAAACTGCCAATGCGGGGCAGCAACTTCTTTTCATTTCCTTGCAAAGACTTTCCCCAGATTTTGACCTCACCGGAAGTAGGCTTCGTTAAACCCAACAGCATTTTCATAGTTGTGGTTTTTCCGGCTCCGTTTCTACCCAACAGACCATAAATTCTCCCACGCTTGACATGGATATTTAAGTCAGCCACACTCTTTTGTGAGCCGTATTGCTTCGTCAGATTTTTTGTTTCAATGATATAATTTGTATCCATATTCAAAACCTCCTGTTCTGTAAGGTATTCTATCATGCCAACCTTGCATTAACCTTGCCGCAACCTTGCATTAACCTTGCAATTTGAAATCCAGTAAAATGACAAAGGCTCCCGCCATAAAGACGGGAACCCGCTTAACTCTCCAAAGGAAAAAGCAACATAAATTCAGTTCCTTTTCCCGGCAAACTTTCAACTGTTATACTCCCACCCATCTTTTCTACAAGCTGATGGACAATAGAAAGACCAAGTCCGCTGCCTTTTTCAGAGCGTCCTTTATCACACTTATAAAGCCGTTCAAATATGTGTTTCAAATCTTCCTTCTCAATTCCCACTCCATTATCCGCCAGCAGCAGCTCCATGTTATTTTCCTTCTTTGACAGGGCAATTTTGATTTTGTCTGCATGGCTGTGAGCGATTACATTTTGAATAAGGTTATTGATGATCCTCATATAGCTATCCATATCCAATCTTACCCGGACAGGCTGTTCAGGAATATCAATGTCATAATCAACCTGTTTATCCTCAAAAATCGGTATCCAGTCGATCAGAATATTTCTTGTCAGCTCTGCGACCTCAACGCTCTGGATCTCCAAAGCAAACTCGTTGGAATTTAACTTGAACCAGTCAAAGAGTACATCAATATATTCTTTCAGATCATGGGCTTTCCGGCGGGCGGTTTCAATATAATCATCCCGGTCTTTTCCTGTGACCAGTCCTTTGTGTGCAGCGTCAAGATACCCAATCAGAGTAGTAAGGGGCGTTCGCACGTCATGGGAAAGGCTCGTCATAAGCTGGCGGTTGGTTTCTTCTGTCTGCCGTACAGTTGAAAGTCTGCTTTCATAGGCCACAACGATCTCATTGATTTCATAGGCAAGAGGTGCTGTCAGTTCATTTGTTGCAGATAGAATACGCCGGTTGCCATTTCCGTTTTTCACATCAACCAGCACATCGGTCATTTCTGCTATTTGTTTTTTTACACGCCGAACGAGAACGATGGAAGTCAATACAGCCACAACAGCAATCACAATGGACAAGAATACGATAATTTCCATGCTGACTACACCTCCTTATTAAACCGGTAGCCAATCCCTTTGACCGTTTGTATATACTTTGGGCTTGAAGGATTGACTTCTAATTTTTTACGAAGTCGGCTGATAATCGCCATAATGTTACTGTCATCATAGAAATATTCTTCGCCCCATACTTCCTCATAAATCTGCTGTTTGGTCAAAATTTTCCCTTGATGTTTTGCACAGTACAGGAGCAAATCAAATTCCTTTGGGGGCAGTTCAAAAGTGCCGTTTGATGTAGTAACAGAACGATTTTCAAGGTCAATCTGCAATCCGTCAAAATTTAGCTTTTGTATGGCTCCAGCTTGCTGATTAAAGCGAGTGTAGCGGCGAATAAGAGACGCAATACGGGCAATCAGTTCATCCATATCAAACGGTTTTGTAAGATAATCGTCCGCTCCGGCCCGTAAGCCCCGTACTTTAGAAATGCTGTCATTTTTAGATGTGAACATCAAAATCGGCAGACTGTTCTCTTTGCGGATTTCTTCCAGCGTTTCAAAGCCATCCATACCAGGCATCATCACATCCAGCACCACAAGCTGATACTCCTGCTCTCTTAATTTTTGTAAGCCCTCTTTTCCGGTATTACAAAAATCAGCTTCTATGTTTTCTGCTTGTACGCTACGTTTAATCAAAGCGCACAGTTCTCTGTCATCATCTATAATCAGGATTTTATTCATGGTGCAACTCCTTCCCTTGTTTTGTCCTTCCGTCAATCGGCTTTTCTGCGTTCTTTGGGATCAGCCAAACACCAGCCATCTTTACAGCGCCGGGGATACGCCCAGCAGCGCAATAGTAATTTACTCTACGAGGTGTCACGCCCCATTTTTCGGCGGCCTCTTTTAGTGTCATATAATCCATTCTGCACCTCCATAGAGTATATTATAGTTCTTTGACTCGAACAATACAAGTTTTGGAAGAAAAGAATGTGAAATTAAATAGTCAGTAGTATGAAATACACAGTCGTTCAAATAATATCACATGAAATGTAAAATCATATCAGGTGATGTTATGAAGATAGAACGAGATGAAAGACGCTTTGATTTTCACGATATAGGGCTCGCCATCAAGCGTGCAAGAGAAGCCAGCGGCATGACACAGGAGCAACTGGCCTATATTGTTGACCGCGCTCCGCGTACCATTATGTATAATGAAAATGATGGTCAGCATCCAAGCTTCAACACCTTTTATCAGATGGTCACAATGTTTGATATATCGGTGGATCAATACTTTTACCCGTCCCAAAATAGCGGGAGCGAGTGCAGAAAGCGGATTGATGCCATGTTGAACGCCTTGGACGAAAGAGAATTGAAAATCGTTGAAGCTACAATCCAAGCGATGAAAGCATCGAAAGAAACGGAGGAAACGTAAAAGAAAGCGTAACCTCCGTTTTTTTGCGCCATGTTGCGGGTTGCGCGTTTTGGCAAGCAATTCGGGTGTGGCCACACTCCGAAATTTTTGCAGGGCGCAGGGCCCGCAAAAATGCTTGTTGGGGAGCTCCCCAAACCCGCTGTACTTCGGGACAAATTGTCCCAAAGTCCCGGTGCGCTGCACCGTAGTCTGCGGCCCGTCACTATCGTTCCTGGGCCTTATTTTCACGCTCGTCTGTTATGCCGAGCAGATGATCAATGTTCGCTTTTATTGCCACGGCCTCCCGCATTTGCCGCTGGGCATCCCGGTATTCTGCATAAAGCTCTTTCTTTTGTCCCGCCAGCTCACGGCGGGATTTTTTTAGTGCTTCAATCTTAGGGAGCTTTGCGCCGTTCAGTATGGTGTTCATGGTATCCTTTGCCGCCCGGTAAGTGGCAAGCTCCGCTTCATGCTGGGCCAGATACTTTTTGCTGTACCGCGCAGCCTTGTACCCATCGAACACCGGGCGGGTCTTGGCATAGTCCACCGTGGCAGCCATCAGCTCCGAGGTTTTGGAAAGAGCCTCCTCCGTTGTGCGGAGCTCGTCAGACAGCTTGTGAAAGTGATCCACCGCAGCCTCGGTGCGGGCCGTCAGCGCCGCATAGTCTGTCAGATGATGCTCCTGCAAATACTGGAGCGCAGCCGCCATCTGCTTTAAGTTGTAGACCTTGGCCCATCGTTCATAGGCCGGGCCCTTGCCCTGGGCCATACGCTCTTGAATGTCGATGATGAGATTAACTCGCCGTGGCGGAACCGTGGGCTCCTCTGGCAGTTCAGGGAGCGGACGTTCCCCGGCAATTACCGCCTTGATGTCCTCCGGGTCAAATCCGGCTCCCAGTGTAGAAGCCCGGAGCCGAGTCGGTTTTTCCTGCCCGGGCGCAAGGAATGAGATGACACCGCCGCGTCCCTGTTTTACCGCAAAGCCGGACTCCTCCATGAGACGAAGAAAGTCGGCAAAGTCCGTGGGCTTTTTCTCCAAAGCGGCGAGAACAGCCAGCCGCACCCGCTGCTTGGCAGAGGGTGGCTTTTCTCCGATCCACTGTCCATAGTGGAGAAAACGGCCCTTGCTGTGCTGGCGCGGATTTTGAATGACAGACAATTCATGTTCGATGCACACGCGGTCAGAGAGCCGCCGCAGGGCAAAGGACGAACCAATAAAATTATGAAATTTCCGGGAGCGGTCAAAGGCCGTCGCATTGAAATAAATGTGATTGTGGATATGGGCCTTGTCGGTATGCGTACAGACAAAGAATTGATGCTTTCCCTTTGTCCAGCGCATCGCCGTTTCATAACCGATACGATTTGCTTCTTCCGCTGTAACCTCCCCGGGCAGAAACGCCTGCCGGATCTGAAAGAACAGTGCCCCGCGAGATACGGCCCGGCCTGTCTCTGCAAGGTATTGACTTTTTACCAGAAGAAACTCGGCGGGAGCCGTGTTCGGATCGCAGAGATAGGAAGATACGGCTCCCAGCTTTTCCGGGTTCAGGCCATAGGTGAAACGATCCTCCATCGTTTGAATTGCACTTTTTCCCGCCGCTGTTTTATAAGGGCGGATGTAGGTGGTCGCCGTAAAAATCCCTCCTTCCGGCAAACAGTATTTTTACTTTGGGACACTTTGTCCCGAAGTAGAAAAAGCCGGGGAGCGGTATCAACCACTCCCCGGATGGGTCAGAGCTCTACCAGCGCGGAGAGCTGTTTCAAGAGATCAGACAGCGGCCCCCACAAAGCGGCATAGTCCCGCTGCAAGGCCGCGAGTTCTTCGGGATAAATCGCGCCGTAGGTGTTGGCTTGAATTGCCACTTGGTTCAGATTGTTGGAGCATCGCCGCTGGAGCGAAACCAGCTCACGAACAGGCGAAAGGTCAACATGAAGCACATACCCACTCAGGGCCATTTTCCGCATATAGGCTCCCATGTTACGGATGCCAGCCTCCGCCATACGTTCTTGAATCAGGGCCTGCTCCGCCTCCGACACCATCACATGAAGATGGATCGGACGGCGGCGTTTCTTTGTCATCGCTCCTCACGCTCCCGGCTGCGGCAGGCGCGGGGCGGCTCCTTTACCTTATCCAGCGGCTTTTCCTGTTCGTCTGCCGGAACAGGGTGCGGCAAATGAAATTCACGGTGCAGGCGCAGCACCTCCAGTACAGACAATTCCTGTTCACGTTTCTTTTCCATATACGCACCTCCTTATCTATCGCCACGGTCAGGCTGCCTGCGCTGGGGAGCCGGAGCCTCCGAGCCGCGATCTGCCTCCGCCAACTTTGCCGCATTTTTCATCTGCTCGGCAATCGGACGGGGCCTGTCGGGATTATCAGGCGCAGGACGCAGCTCATAGTCGGATGCCTGTTTTTCCGTTAGCGGGCGGGTATAGGTAAGATAGCCCCAAGCCAAGAACGAGCCATTTTCCACCGGGACGCGCTGATCGTAATTGAAAATTTCATCCGGCTTGTTATAAGGCGGCTTCGGGAATGTCCCGATGTCCACAGGCCGCTGGGTCGAATAATACTTGTAAAGGCCGGGAGCCTCGGTCTGCCTGATCCCCACGTTATAAATACGCTGATAGTCCTGCACCCGGTCTGTAAAATCCTGTTCCATCGCGGTGCGGTCATTTCCATAGTGACCCCATTCGTACTGCCGCAGGCCGTCTTTGTCATCATAGCAGGCCCATGTGACATAGCGGGATGGCGCGGTGGGATGTTCGCCCAATGCAAATCCTCGTCCATTTTCCAGCATGACCGCCTTCAAAATAGCATAGCCTTGATTTTTGTCCATAGTACACCTCCCATCATCGAGACATTTCTTTGTTTTCTCTTTTCACAAACGGCTGGAGCTGATAGGGGCTTGTACCGTCCTCGGGCCGCAGAAAGTCTATCCGGGCCGCAGCACGGATAGCGTTCTGGTTAAGCTGCCGCTGCCATGCCCCTTGGCTGGGAGCCCACTTAAAGCCGTTGCTTTTCAGTTCCTGCCGCTGATCGGCATCGGGCTTTTCCTCAAAAATAAGCTGCAAACGGTTTTCAGCCTCGTTGATTTTGGCCTCACCTCCGGGGAATGTCCAGCCAGCAAACTCGGAGCGGCTGCTCAGTTCCTCAATGCGCTGGCGTACACGGCGGATGTTGGCGTTGTTGTTGGAAAGCAGATAGGCGGGGTACGGCTTGCTTTTGTCCAAGTGCCATGACTGCGCCATATCTGCTTTGAGCTTTTCTGCCTGCTCCGGCGTAAGCTCCGGGCAGCCGTCCAGCGTTTTGTGTTTCCGAAAATACGCATTGACCGCCTTCATGGTGGCCTGCTGGGACTCCAGCCCCTCCAGCTTTTTTGTCAGCTTTTCCACGGCCAGATCATCGTCGGCGCTGATCCCGCCCATACCAACAGAGCGGATTTTATCAAGCAGCTTTGAAATCTCCGCATACTCTCCATAGTTGCGATCCCGGGCGGCGTTCTGCTTGTGCTTTTTTGCCACAGGGAAATTGCCGCCCCCGGAGATCAGAATAGAGGGCACCCGGGCATCAATCACATTGCGTTCATTCAGATTTTCCGCAAGTTTCCGGGCATAGCGATCCACCAGAGCGTCAATCTTATCGTGGTACATGGGATCGACACGCGCTTTCTGGCGTTCCGCCGCTGCATACGCTTCATCGACCATTGCCCGGTAGCCCGCCGTAGCGGAGCCCGGCTGATAGTCGGAAAAGCTGTTCATATCCTTTGCCCGCTTTGCGGCTTCTTCATTGATCGGATAATATTTCGGCATAGTACCTCCTTCCACAAAAGCCGGAACTTTGGGACAAATTGTCCCAAAGCCCCGGCAGCTAAAATGTTGACAGCATCTCACGGAAACAGGGCCGGACGTAGAAACATACGCCTCCCGCAGAAAAGGGCCTTAAAAAGCCTTGTCACAGGCGGGTTTGGGGTGTCCTAATTGTCAACACATCAGCCCCGCTTTTTTCGCATATATTCCCGCTGCTGTCTGCGGTGTGCCGCCTTTGCACAGGCCGCCGAACAATAGGTTTGCCGTCCATCAGGAGCCACGGCTCTGCCGCATACCGGGCAAGCCTTGAAATCCGGCCTTGGCCCTTCTGTCAGCAGCGCAGCCTCCAGCGCCGGATCAAGGGGCAGAACTGCCTCGCGGAAGTAGCGGCAATAAGCCCCCGTCCAGCATTTCCCAAACATATAGCACTCGCAATCCAGCGGCAGGCAGCCGCAGTCCCGGTCATAGTTGGCACACCATTTTGATACCAGCCTGCGGATTGCCGTTTTTTCTGTCCGGGTCAGTTCTCGGCCCACAGCATCACCTCCCGTTGCCCGGTGGTTTGAGCTGCTCCCGGTAGCAGAACACGCAGCCGATCCCGCGCCAGTAAGGGCAGCCGTCACAACGGGAGCCCTTCGGCGGCAGGCTTGGCGGCACACCCTTAAAGTAGCTTTTTTCTTTCATAAATCCCTCATAGGGGTTGTTGGTAAATCTCATTCATTATCCTCGCTTTCGGTATCGTCCTCGTCCCAAGGCGGCCCATCGTCCTCGGGATCGTCATAATCAGCCAGTTCCTCGCTGTAATCCTCTTCGGGTACAGCAGCTTTTTCATGCTTCGGGCGGTAGATTTTGAAGTACCAGCCTGCACCGCTGCCCAGAACAGCCACAGCCAAAATCAGCAGAAGCGTCCCGGTATTGCTTTTCTGCTGGGGCTCGGGTTCCGGCTCCTCCGCAGGTTCCGTCACCGGAGCGGGTTCGGGAGCTGTGCCAGCACACTCGGTCATGTTGACCGCGCAGACCTCGCAATCCGTATGGATGGCTCCGGGCGCACATTTTTCTGTGCAGGAGCAGGCCGGAAGTTCTCCGCCAGCGGCCTCCAGTGCCGCCAGCAGATCGGCTTCATCCACCATGTTCAGAAAGTAGGTGTGATACTGTTCGCCGTCCTCGTCCACAGGCTTGTCATAGTCAATGACAATGTAAAAGGTGTTGCCGCCGCTGGTTTCCACCGTGATGAACTGTTTGTTGGTTGCAGCATCGTAGAGCAGATCGCGGGTCACAAGGTTTCCATCCTCCGAAAAGCCCTCGCCCGGGGTAATGGTAGGCGCTGGCTCCGGGGCCGGAGTTTCTTCCACAACAGGCGGTTCCTCATTCCCGCCGTCCGAATAGGCATAGGCCGGGATTGCAAAGCCGCATAAAAGAACGGCGGAGCAAAGCCCCGCCGCCAACATACGAAAGTGTTTCATATTCAGTTTTCCTCCTTCTTTTCTTCTTCGGACTTCGGGACACTTTGTCCCAAAGTACCTCCGTCCTTCAGCTTTTCAAACAGCAGCGGGAGCTCCGTAAGGGAAATGCTCATACCGCGCACAATGTCCACGATCTCGCTGTTTTCTGCCTCCAGCTTTTTCTGCTCCAGCTCCTTGAGCCGGGCCTGCTGTTCACTGATTTTGGCCTTGACCTTATCAATCTCGGCCTGAATTTTCATGCTTTTGGTAGTTGCCATTTCAAAACCTCCTGTCACGGTAAACGCCCGTAGGCGTAAAAATGAGATTGCCAGTAGCTTGTATTCAAATTTGCGTAGCCGATGGGATCTCCGCAATGCAGCATTTTTCCGTCACCGACATAAATCCCGCAATGGCTCACGCCCGGCGTGTCATAGGTGCCTTTGAAGAACACCAGATCACCGGGTTTGGGAGAACTGGTCGGCGTACAGATGTTATAGAGCCCCTGGGCTCCCAGCCTGCCCACATTCCAGCCGGAGTGATTGATAACCCACGAAACGTACCCCGAGCAATCAAAGGAAGTGGCAGGAGAACTGCCTCCCCACACATAGGGATAGCCGATGTATTTCTGCGCTTCGGCAAGCATCGCGGCAAAGGTTTCATCGTCCAGATATTCTCCGGGCACTTCGTAATCACCGGGTTTCCCGGTAATGTACTTGTTCACATAGGGAGAATCCGGGAACAGATCGGGGCGGTTTCCCAGCGTTGCCATATAGATGGCATACCGGGAAAGCTGATCCTCGCCCATAACGTACACAGGTACATGGGACAAATCAAAATTTTCCAGCGTGACCGTACAGATGTAATAGTCGTAAGGCACCTGATAGGTGTCCGTATGGGAGTTGCCGTCCTCGTCCGTCCATGTGTCGGTTTCCGTGCGATACCGGGTTTCCACCACCACATCCTCCGTTAGAATGTACTGGCGGTCAAACAGCATTTGCAGCGTTCCCTGTACCTCGCCTATTGTCCATTGTCCCTCATGGAGCGCACACAAAAGAGAAAGCAGCACATAGGGGTCATGTTCGATTTCGTCCAGATCGAAGTGGTATTCGTCATAGTCATGGGTGCTTTCATAGGTGTCCAGATAATGCTGTAAATCATCTTCCAGCGCACAATAGGCGGCTTCGGCGGCCAGCATATCACGATCCTCGCAAGGATAGGTGCTGGCTCCTAATGCACCGGCCCCGGCGTTCCCCAGCATAAGCATGGTAGAGGAACAGGACTGCATAGCAAACAGGAGTAACACACAGAGCACCGCAATCACGGCACCTGCGGGATGACTTTTGACAAATTCCACTGCCCGGGCAGTCAGGCGTTCTGTGGCTGTGGCAGTTTTCCCAGCCGCAGCCGCGCCCTGCTTTGCAGCCTCCTTTGCCTGCTTGCGGTATTGCCTGCGGAGCCGTTGCTTCTGCCAGTAGCGGGTAAGGGCATTTTTCGTCAGCTCCGGGTGCTCCTGTGCGGCGGTGTGAAAATGGTAGTCCGCCGTGTATTTGGTATAGCGGGCCTCGGCCTTGCGTACCACTTTTGCCGGATGTTCCCGGACTTTACGGCGCACAAAGCGGGAGCCATGCCGCAGCGCGGTTTCTCCCACAAGCTCAGAACGGTGTGCGCCTTCCGTGCCGACATTTTCCTGTTCCACTTCAAAAATCTTGCCATGCACGAAGCTGTGAACGGAACCACTGGCAACACGGCCTATGCGTTTTACCGGGCCGGGCTTTTTCGGCGGCTTTTGCTTTGCCAGCTTCTCCCGGGCCTGTTCCAGTTTTTCGCCTTGGGACTCCATGTGGAGCTTTGCCGCCGCAGCCTGTTCCTGCTGGCTCTTTTTGCGGAACTTGGACTTCGGGACACTTTGTCCCGAAGTGTCGGAAGCCTCCGGCCCGGGCTGTTCCCCGTCAGGGGCGTGGGCGGTCTGCGACCAAGCCTCCTCCTTGGTCTTATTCGTTTTTCGTTTCATTCTTCATATCCTCCGGGCGGGTAGTCAGCAGGTCATAGATTTCTCCGCGAGGGAACCGATCCACAAACGGAATGGTTACATTTCCATAGAACAACAGCCCCTCGCCGGAATTGCTGTGTGTGATATAGGAAAGCTGATGCTCGGAAATACCGAGCTGTTTTGCCAGAATGGTACGGTCACTCTGCGCCTGCGAAAGCAGAATCATAAAATCCGTGTTGTCCAGAATGTTCTCGATTTCCCGGCTGGCCAAAAGGTCTTTGACGTTCTGCGTCAAAGCAGACGGCACACATCCTTTTTTACGCAGCATTTTCCAGACCGCTACAAAGTAGCTGGCCGTCAGCGGATCGCGGAGCAGAATATGAAACTCGTCAAAGTAGCACCAAGTCGCCGCACCCTCGTGGAAGTTCTGATCCACCGCCTGCGAAACAAACTCATTTGTGATGTGCATTGCAATCTTTCTAAGGTTTTCGCCCATGTTTTTCAGAACGATGCACACCACACGGCTGTCCGTCTTGACGTTGGTAGGATGGTTAAAGAGATTGAGGGAGCCTGTGCAATAAAGCTCTAAGGCAGTTGCCACGCGCCGGGCTTCGGGCTCCGGCTGGCGTAAGAGCTCTTCGTACAAATCCTGCAACAGCGGTGTTTTTGCAGTTTCCAGTCCGAGCGCCTGTTCCCGGTACACCAAACGCACACAGCGGTCAATGACCGTCTTTTCAATGGGCTGCAAGCCTTCCTTGCCGCCGACCACCAGCTCGCATAGGGACAAAAGAAAATCCGCCTTCATGGAAAGCGGGCTTTCTCCGGCGGCCATATTGAGCTCCACATCCATCGGATTGAGGTGGTGCGGGCTGTCCGGGGCAATCTCGATCACCTGGCCGCCCAGCCTTCGCACCAGCGGAGCGTATTCGCCCATCGGGTCAACCACGATGATCCGATCCTGCGGGATGGTGAGAAACACATTCAAGAGCTCGCGCTTTGCGGCAAAGCTCTTGCCGGAGCCCGTAGAGCCCAAATACATCCCGTTTGCCGATTTCAGCTTTTTGCGGTCAGCCATGATGACATTGTGAGAAAGTGCGTTCATGCCATAGTAGAGGGCCTGCCCAGCCATGCGGAGCTCCCTTGTCATAAAAGGAATAAAGATGGCTGTGGAGCTGGTGGTCATACCGCGCTGGATTTCTACCTCGTTGTAACCAAGGGCCAACGAGGAAACAAAGCCCTGTTCCTGTTGCCAGTCCAGACGGCGCAGAGCGCAGTTGTATTTCTGCGCGATGCCGCCCACGGTAAACACATCGTTTTCCAGCCGCTGGCGAGTAGGGGCAAGGTTTACCACCGTAAAGGTCAGCAGAAACATTCGCTCATTGCGGGATTGCAAATCAGCCAGAAGCTCCGCTGCGTCCTTGCTGAATGTAATCAGGTCAGGGGGAAGAATATCCGGGTCATAGCCGGAGCGCACAGCCTTTCTCTGTTCCTCCACTTTCATTTTTCCGATGTCCGAGATTTTCCCCTTGATGGTCTTAATTGCCTTGAGCTGATCCACGGTCTGAATGTGCATGGTCACGGTCATTTCCGCATCCAGCTCCAAGATTTCCGCCAGCAGCTTATCCGAAAGCTCCGATGCCATAATCTGCAAGTAGGACACCGCGCCCCAATACTGGCCGATGCGGAATGTGCGGGACTGGCGGAAGTCGAGACTGTCCGGGGCAATAAAGTCTTTTGTGCCAAGCCCGGTCTGCGGGATGTCTTTCCACGAAAAGCGGAACGCCTCGCGGCTCCCCGGATGCATCTGGCTATGAAGCAGCGCAAGGCGGGCCCGTCCGTCCATCGGCTCCGAGGGAACGCCCAGCCGCTTAAAGTTTCCCATGACATCGGCCTCCACACGCTCCAGACGGGGCCGTGCCTCCGCAATCCCCTCGGCGGGTATGCCAAAGGTGATGTATTTTGAGCGTTCAATGCCGTTATTGCTTTTGGCAATCTGATTTTTCAGCATCCCGGTAAACTCGTCCCGGACGCTGTTATAGTTGTCATCCGCTTTCGGGATATTGACTTGATAGCGGCTGCGGGAATGGGAACGACGGTTGATAAAGGAAAGCTGGAACGGCAGCGAACTGTCAAAGTAGTTGAGGAATGAGCTCCATCCGCTGAATATGGCAGTCTGATCCTCGGTGGATGCCACGGAGTAATTGATGTCCTCATATTCCACGGTTTTTGTATAGAGCCCGCCCGGGAGCTTGCACACACCGTCCGGGTGCATGGACAGATACGGGATTGTCTGCTGAGCAGACAGGGTCGCCCGGCCTTTACCCTTGGCGGCGGCTCCGTTTTTCTTCTTTGTGTTTTTCAATCACATCCTCCTTTCCAGCGCCCGGCCCGGCAAAGGGCGCATAAATGTTTTCGGTTCGGTAGGCCCTGATCCCCGGCCTTAGAAACTTGGCCCGGATGATGTTTCGCACAACCTTTTCAAAGGGCAAGCCGTCCTTTTCATACATCGCCAGCAGGAACGCCGGGAGCATAATTCCCAGCATGAGAAACATCGCCCCGGTATTGCCGAGGGTGCCACGGGTCAGCAGATAGGCCGGAATCCCCACCGCGCCCGCGCTGCCGAAGCAGACAAGCTGGCGTTTGGTGAGGTTGAAAGCCATCTTTGTTTTGATTTTGGATAAATCGTTTGGTACGTTTACATAGGGCATAGATCACACTCCTTTCTGCACTTCGGGACAATGTGTCCCAAAGTCCGGGATGGTTGGTGTTACTTCATTCCCCCATACAGCCCAACCGGGCGGGGTCTGCCTGGCAAAGAGCTCCACGCGGGGCAGATCGCCCATCAGGGAAATGATTTTGGCGCGGGCCTCGTCCGGCTTTTTGCTATGGGCTTCAATCGGGGAAATGATGAATTGATGAATGTTGGCAGCCTGCCGCTTTGGATGTCCCTTGGTTGCCAGCAGGCAGATTTCCGCGTTGCCCCTTGTCCAGAAGCCAAGGCCGTAAAACCAGCTATCCGCCTTCTTGTTCTTTTTCAGCCAGACGAAAGCAACGGATTTATAGGTGAAGCCCCAAGCCTCGATCAGCCGGAGCGCCTCCGGGAGCTGCGGGAAAGTGGCCCATAAAAAGAGTGCGCTGTCCGGGGCTGCAAGATCAGCCACAGGCAACGCACATAACTCCTCAATGCTCATAGTGGGATAATGGTTTTCCGCCGCGCCCTGTACTTTCTTAGCCGAGTAGCGCCAAGGGGGATCGGCGTAAATGATAGAATACTGCTGGATAATTACACTCCTTTCTCGCCGGAGCTTTTTACTGCCTGCGCCGCACGGATGCGCTCACTGGCGGCGGCATAAAAGGACGGGGCCGTTTCAAAGCATACAAAGCGGCGTTCTGTGTTGATGGCTGCAATCGCGGTTGTGCCGGAGCCCGCGCAAATGTCCGCGACCAATTCGCCGGGGCGGGTATAGGTGCGGATCAGATACTCACAAAGCTCCACGGGCTTCTGTGTGGGATGGATGCCGCCGGACACCGTAGGCACAAAAAGCACATTTCCGGGATAGCGGCGGCCATCGTTGGACTCTGAGCCCTGCCGTTCAAATTTCCCATAGTTAGAGCTTGTACCGCTTCGGGAATGAACACGGGTATATGGCTTGCCGTAAGTAAACTGTGGATTGTAGACCGGGGACTTCTGGTAAAACACCAAGATGTTCTCGGACTTCTTCAGTGGAGCCCGGTTTGCATTGAGAAAGCCCGTTCCGCGCTCTTTGTACCAAATCCACTCATAGCGGAGCATGGCGAGGTTGGATGCGCCCAGCACCTTGTCAAAGGGGCACTGTGCGAAAAACAGCACTGCGCCATTCGGCTTGACCGCCCATTTCACCGCCTCCCACAGCTCCGGGAGCGGCAGGGGCACATCCCAATAATTCCGGGTTGTGCCGTAGGGCGGATCGGTCAGCAGCATATCCACGCTATGTTTGGGCAGGGAGCGCAGGCCCTCAATGCCATCCATGAGAAACAAGCCCTCCTTCGGGACACTTTGTCCCAAAGTGCGGCTATCGGTCATTACGGGCCTCCTTTGCCTTGGCAGGCGCAGGCCGGGCAGCGTTTTCTTTTCCCGCTTGCTTTGCAGCCTCGGCCATCTGCTCCTTGATCGGGGCAGGCCGTACCGCCTGGGCCCGTGCAACAAGCTGTTCCACCGCCGCATGATACGCCTCCACACCAGCCGCGTTAATCCGTTCCTGTGTGGCTCGGTCAGGAATCCGAACCGTAGCCCGGTATCCCGTCCGGCTGGCAGGATCGGGTTTAGAGGGAGCGCCGAGGAAAATCCCGTTTTTCCCGTCCACAACCTTAAAATCGTCGATGACCACACCGCCAAAATTGACGCTGGCGAAGCCGATCAGTTTTCCCTGCGGCTCAATCGGGCGGACAGATACCGTGATCGGAACAACCGCCTCCTGCAAGACAGCATCTGTCCGCATTTTTACTGCCTCATCAATGCTAACGCCCTTGACTTCTGCAAGCTCCGCGATGGGAGCATCAAACAGCCAGCGCCGTTCCTCCGCAGCAATCTGCTCCGGGGTCAGCAATACATCGTCTTTCTTACTCAGATAAAATTCCTCCTTTCCGCTTGCCGGAGCAGGCTGGGCGGGGTCGTCCATCAACTCTTTTCTTTGCAGGACGGCCTCTGTTTCCGCCATAAAGCGGTAAGCGTCTGCCTCAGTAAACTCCTCCGGCGTTTTTCCATTCCATAAGCGCGTTCCGTCTGCCCCGTATCTTCTCGGCATAAGCACCACCTCCTGTTAATGAGCGCCAAAGATACGCTGGGCAATGCTCCCGGTCTTAAAGAGCATGAAGCAAAGCAGAACCGTGTAGCCCACAGTTCCCCAAATCGCCCCAATGGGATCGCCGCCTGTTGCGATGCCTTGAATGAGCACTGCGTAAATTGCAACACATACAAGGATCAGCAGCCCTTGAAAGCCCACGGCAAACAGGGACTTGATGTAGTTCTGCCCGGTGCCACCAAGCTCCCGGTTGGAAAGCGTAGCAACGGGGATGGGGGCCAGACTGGTCAGCAGATAGATTTCCAGCATCCTGCCATACACCAAAACGAAAATGATAATTCCCATCGCCTTCATCGTGAAGCCAATGAGCGCAGACTGCAGCCACAGCCCCAAAAGCGGCCCCAAGTCCATCGCCTCCAGCGAGGTTTCCAGTTCAGCAAGCATATCCGCCGAAACATCGGTAGAGCCTTGAATGAGCCCGCCTGCCTGCGCGATGACGCTCTGCGAGACATCGAACACGGCCATGACGATATTGAATGTGTTTGACAGGATCAGGATTGCACAGGCTGTTTTGAACATCCATTTATAGAGGTTCGCAACGTCAACCTCGTGCATATTGTTCTTTTCCAAAAGCATCTGTATGAGCTCATAAGTGGCAACAAAGGTCAGCACCATTCCGGCAATCGGCAGGATCACCGTTTCGGAAAGCTGCCGTATCAGGGAGAACACCCCGGCGTTCCACGCCGCCGGGGTGGTTCCCACTTGCACCGCAATCTCTCCGACACGGGAATTGACCGTATCAAAAAGCCCTGTGAGGTTGCCCATGATCCCCTCAATCAGCAGCTCTTTTAGCCAGTCTGTCAGCCAGTCGGTGAGAAATCCCATGCTTTACGCCCTTAAAACAGGGTGGACAGCAGAGGGATCAGGGTCGTGCCCAGCACGATGATGCCGCCGCCCGCCATGAGCTGCTTGATGCCCTGGCTTTTGGAGGCAGGGTTGTCCTGGCCGTAACCTTCCAGAAGGTTGATGCCGCCCCACACGCACAGGCCGCCGCCCAGGGCGATCACGAGAGTCTGCAATACGTCAATAGCACTGTTGAAGAAATCCATAAATCATTTTTCCTTTCGTTTTGTAGAATTGTTGTTGTCGGGTTCCAGATCAGATGCATTCAATTCGTACATATCGAAAGGCTCGTCCGGCTTCACAATGGCCGGTCTGCGGTAT
>ERZ859732.327-NODE-327-length-19938-cov-17.418448_pt1 | contig 19938 bp, 19 predicted proteins | sample MGYA00510123_ERZ859732 | MGnify/ENA primary metagenome ERZ859732 (study PRJEB30046, sample SAMN00715133) | human gut metagenome | study: EMG produced TPA metagenomics assembly of the A metagenome-wide association study of gut microbiota in type 2...
CTGACGATAATCCACCCATTGGCATAGTTTTGGGAGCAAGAAAAGACGAACTTCTAATGGAGTATGCCTTGGAGGGTATTACCAATCAGTTGTTTGTGGCACGTTACCAGCTCTATTTGCCAAAGCGTGAAGAACTGCAAGCGCAACTTGACAAGTTGTTGGACGAAGCAGAGTAACAACAATAAAATAAGGACATTTCGATTTTATAGCATAATTATGAAAAGTAATATTGGAATACAAATCATTTTGTCTATTGTACTGACTATGTGCAGTATCAATATAAATGCACAAACGGTCGGATATACATATCGACCTTTGGCTGCCGAGGGATGCAACATGAAATATAGCGTTGCAAAGCAAGATACGGCATATTACATTATCGCAACCGTAAAGTCAGACCGACTGAATTTCTTGAAAGAATCAACCATGTTGTTGAAAACATTCGATGGTGAAGTTATTAAACTTTATGGTTCTCAGATTGGTAGCGGCTCTGAAACGGCAGGTATTGTTTCTGGCAATATAGTCCTTCCTGTGACAGAAATCAGTTCTACAGCTCAATTCAAGATAAGTCCACAACAATTTGAATTGTTGAAAAAAGGCGTGGCTAAGATAAGGTTATCTACCATACCTATTGAGCATGAGCGGACATTTGCCAAAGATAAAATAGGCAAGAAACTTTATCAGTTCTTCTTGAAGCAGAAGAATAAGGACAATGATTTCTAACGATAGAAAATTACAATGAACGGAAAGCAATTAAAGAATAGCATATTACAATGGGCGATACAGGGAAAACTTGTACCGCAGGATCCTAATGACGAACCTGCAAGCGTTTTGCTTGATAAGATTCGCCAAGAGAAAGAACGCTTGATCAAGGAGAAGAAAATCAAGCGTGACAAGAACGCATCCATTATCTACCGTGGTGAGGACAATTCCTATTATGAGAAGATACTCGCTACGGGAGAGGTAAAGTGCATTGATGAGGAGATACCGTTTGAGATTCCACAGGGGTGGGAATGGTGCAGAATAGCATCATTAGCTGATGTTGTAAGAGGTGGCTCACCTCGTCCTGCAGGCAGTCCTATATTTTATGATGGTTCAATTCCTTTTCTAAAGGTTGCAGATTTGACTAGAGAATCATCTATTTATGTGAAGAGTTTTTCTTCAACAATAAAAGAAGCAGGACTAAGTAAAACTCGTTTGGTAGAAGCAGGAACCCTTTTATTGACTAATAGTGGTGCTACATTGGGCGTGCCCAAAATATGTACATTTGAAACGACATTTAATGACGGTGTTGCAGCTTTCTTGTCTTTGGATGAAAGATTGAAACTTTATGTATATTGGTTTTTCTGCTATATGACGGATTTGTACAGAAACATCAACCAAGGTACAGCTCAACCAAATCTCAACACAGACATAATAAGAATGACTCTTGTTCCTATTCCTCCATATAAAGAGCAAATTCGAATCGTAGAGGAATTAGGAAATGTCTCACCTATAATAAAGCATTATGAGAAAGCGCAAGATGAACTTGACGAACTAAATGAAAGTATTCCCAAACTTATAAAACAGTCAATCTTGCAAGAAGCTATTCGAGGTGAACTCGTGCCGCAACTTGCCGAAGAAGGTACATCCCAAGAACTGCTCGAACAAATAAAGGCAGAGAAGCAAAAACTCGTGAAAGAGGGCAAACTAAAGAAGTCTGCCCTCAACGATTCTGTTATCTTCCGTGGTGACGATAACAAGTATTATGAGCAGATAGGGGGTGAAGTAACTGAGATTGAACTTCCTTTGGACTTTCCAAGTTCTTGGTCTCTTGCTCGATTAAATGCAGTTTGCCAACTTACAGACGGCTTAAAAACAACTGGCAAACAATGCTTATTAGATGCAAAATACCTGCGTGGTAAAAGTTCTGGAACTATTGTTGAACAAGGCAAACTTGTCTATAAGGGTGACAATATAGTACTTGTGGACGGTGAAAACTCTGGTGAAGTTTTCATCGTACCACAAGATGGCTATATGGGTAGCACTTTCAAGCAACTATGGATAAGTTCTTCAATGTATGAACCTTATGTTTTAGCTTTTATACAGTTCTATAAAGAGACATTGCGCAACTCTAAGAAAGGTGCAGCAATTCCACACCTCAACAAAGAATTGTTTTATGGGCTTATTATTGGTATTCCACCACTACAAGAACAGAGAAGAATAGTTCAGAAGATAGAACAATTAACGCAGTTGCTCAAATAGTTTTTCTATTTGAGTGACAATGCGTTGTTGCTCTTTTTGAGTAGGCAAAGGAAATAGTTTGTCTTCCAAGTAACCCACGACAATACGTTGTTGATTAGCGGTTCCCTTAAACGTTGCTTCATCTATGAAATACGGAGACTCTAAGAAATACAATAGATACCACCTATCTATTGTATTTCCATAGGGTCTCAATACCTTTAATTCTGTTGTTCCTGCCCCGATTCCATTGGGTAAGTCATGGAAAATTGCAGACTTTCTGTTTTGAAAGCATGGCGTGATTTTTGCAAAAGCAACATCACCATTCGCAAAATGAGTAAATCCTTTTTTGATAGTTCCCCATTTGGCAGTATCAAAAGTAAAGTCTGATTTATAGCCAGCACTAATTTTCTCCATAGGAATAAAAGCTACCAACTTCTCATCTTCGGCTTCATTCTTTGGGTTTAATTGGAAAACATCACGAACCCTTACCCATTGCCAAGTTTCAGGAATTACAAATGGTATTTCATCAGTTATATCCAAACACTTTTTGCCTATCTGCTCATAATACTTGATAAAACCTCATTAATTTTGTCTACTATTCTTCTTTGTTCTGCCATTGGAGGCAATGGTAAATACAACTCTTTCAACCTTTCTTTCCCAAGATTATAAAAAGCAGCACCAGACTTCTTGGTTATTCCTCGCATAGCCTCAATCAAGAATGGACTTTGAAGAAAATACGCAAGTACCAAGGAGTGATTAAAGTCTAGAATGTATGGGCTAATGATGAATACAAAACCACCAGCACTAACATTGTTGTAGTCTTTTTCTATCACTGCCATTTTACCAATATTCTCCAAACTGGTTACAGCAGGAGTAATGATGCAATTCTTTTTTAGAATGGAATTTGCATTGACAAACTCCTCTGACACAAAGACATCATCATCTTTGAATATATACTTATTGGGTAGAATGTTTCCACCACGCAATATTCTAATGCCTTTTTTATTTGCGTTTGCTTGCTCTTTTTTGAACGAAGCCCCTGTTTGTATTTCCAACAAATCTTTGACCTTGCACCAAACCCATGTTTCTGGTATTTGAAACGGCAAAAACTCGTCAATACAAACATGGCTGTCGTCTATCAACTCATAATACTTGTTACGGACTCAATCTTTTGTACTATACGCAGTTGTTCTGCAAATGGTGGTAGTGGAACAAGATAGCTTTTTACAGTCTTTGTTGCTAATTCCTTTTGCTTTGTACTGCCGTCCGATTTGTCTTCAATAACAGACTGAACTGTATTACTTGCAAAATAATAGTACAGGTATTCAGAAACGATGTACGTTTTGTATGGACGAATAACTGTAACATGGCTGTCAGCAACAGCCAATTCATAAGGGTTAAGTAGCGTGTAGTATATAGCCATTCTACCCAATGTTCCCAATCCTGTAGAGTTCCACATCAAATCTCTATCTTGCAAGAAATACTCACTATTATAAGATGTAATACTCTGCGGCTCAATAAACTTTGCTTTTTCTATGGAAAATCCTACCCATTGATTGCATTTTTGAGCTACAACAGGATATTTCTTTATAGGGCTATATTTGGGAGATTTGCCTCTATGAATAAAAGAACAAATGTCGTCAAGTCGTACCCATGCCCAATTTGATGGTATCTCAAATGGTATTTCTTCATCAATACATACAGCATCATCTTCCGTCTTCTCCCAATACTTGTTATCGTCACCACGGAAGATAACAGAAGAAGCCAAAGCGGACTTCTTCAACTTACCCTCTTTGACCAACTTTTGTTTCTCTGCCTTTATCTGTTCAAGCAAATCTTTGGCAGTTCCTTCTTCTGCTATTTGTGGAACGAGTTTTCCTTGAATAGCCTCTTGGAGAATGCTCTTACGAATAGTATTGGAAAGTTCTTCATTTAACTTATTGAGTTTATTCTGTGCTTTTCCATATCCATCTATATATGGCATCAACTCCTTTGTCTTTGTATCAATACGGAACTGCTCAGAAAGAGGAGGAAGTGGAACTAACAGAGATGTCATAGTTTCTGTACTTACACGTGGCATTTTTACACCGAATGTAACAGAATTGATATAGTCATCTACGTATGGTGATTTCAAAAAGCTAACAATATAATCTTTGCATATGTTGCCATAACAAGTGAAAGGTATGATTTCGGGAGTGCAAATACCTTCTTCGGGTGCAACGAGTATCTTTAATAAATATGGACGGAGTTTGCTGTATAAAATATCACCACGGTTGAATATTGTTTTGTCACCGATGGCTTTTCGCTCACCAACAGTCTTGATATTCAGTAGTCTTCCTCCTTTTTCTATATCCTCCAAATCCAATCCCCACAATTGAGAATCGGCATTCGATGCATTGATTTTTCTTTTTGTTTGGGCATAAGTTGATATTTCTCCCAATCGACACCATTCCCACCCCTGTGGTATCTCAAACGGTATCTCCTCATCAATGCACTTCACCTCTCTCGTAGCGAGCATCTTCTCATAATAGGAACTCATAGAACAAATCCATGCCTATTTATTAGGACAACTTTATGTTTCACTAATAAACGAATAGAAATGGAATTAGACAAATTTGAAGAGTTCCTAAGCCAAGGTAATATGGCTAAGAACACGATTTCGGCATATCTGTATGCCGTGAAAGAGTTTGGCTCTCGACACAAAGAGTTGAACAAGAGAAACTTGTTGGTTTACAAGACCTACTTGATCGAGACTTACAAGCCAAAGACGGTGAACCTCCGTATTCAGGCGTTGAACAAGTACCTTGTATTTGTAGGCAAGACTAAGCTCCGCTTGAAGTCGGTCAAGGTACAACAACGTTCTTATTTGGAGAATGTCATCAGCAATGCTGACTATACCTTCTTGAAGAACAAGTTGAAAAAGGAAGACAACTTGGAGTGGTACTTTGTGGTGCGTTTCTTGGCTGCGACAGGCGCCAGAGTGAGCGAACTTGTACAAATCAAGGTTGAGCACGTGCAAGTAGGCTATTACGACATCTACACCAAGGGTGGCAAGATACGGCGTATCTATATCCCCAAGGCATTGCGCAAGGAAACAGAAAAATGGTTGCAGACACTCAACCGTACAAGTGGATATCTCTTTCTCAATCGCTTTGGCGAGCGTATTACTACAAGAGGCATTTCACAGCAGCTGAAGAACTATGCGGTGAAGTATGGCTTAAACGAGAAAGTGGTGTACCCTCACTCATTCCGCCATCGATATGCCAAAAATTTCTTGGAGAAGTTCAACGATATTGCCTTGCTTGCCGACCTCATGGGACACGAAAGCATAGAGACTACACGTATATATCTACGAAGAAGCAGCATTGAGCAACAAGAGATAGTTGACAAAGTGATAACTTGGTAATCGAAGCATATTCTATATCTTTTGATATGTTATCCATGCTATTAAACTATGCAAACGAGTATATGCTTTTTACAACAATCAGTATTGATTATCAGTGATTTGCATTACCTTTGCAGTCAAAAGAAAATACGCATGGGATTATTCAAGACGATAAAAGACATATTCAGCAACGGCAAAGGCAAGGAGACAAACACGCAAGAGAACGTTTCCTTGCCTTCTTCTATAAATGTACCTCAACAGTCCACCAAGCAGCCTTTGGTAATGCCTGGTGTTACAGATGTTATAAAGGCAAGGTCATATCTGAAAGCAAATGACACAGAACAGACTAAATGCCAATACGAGAGTGCGGTTCAAAAAGGATATTCATTGAACCTTGAACCCTATAATTGGCTACTTCGCCATTATACAAGCAAAGAACAATGGAGCGATGCCAAGCGTGTTCTATTGCTTGTCCCTGCAAAATTCAGCCAAGATGCGCTTGTTGTCGAATTTAGGGAAGTAATAAGGCTACGAGAAGACAAACTACCCAAACAAGCCAATCTCCACAGAAACATTACCACCAAAGATACATTGGTAAACCGATACAAAAGTTTGATTGCTCAACTGCCCGAATTTGATTTCTATACAAATGGAAACGACACATTATTTTCAGAAGACGTTCCAGTGTGCCATCAGATAGAAGATATAATCAGCCATATAGAGAATGAACTACGCAAGGCAAAGGTTGCCGAGAAAAGCAAGGATTACATCACTGCAACCAATATCTATGAAGAACTGATTGCCAATGGATATTGGAAACCAGAGCCTTACAACCGTCTGCTTTATATCTATGATAAGGCAGGACTTACAAATGGTGTAAAGGAGTTGCTTGTTCTTGCAATAAGTTTCTTTGAAAATCAGCAAAAGAAACAGAAACAGGAATTGTTACGCCTTGCCGACAAGTACAAAAGCAGAGCCTATGCAGAGGCAAAAATAAATCAAGGAAAGACTGTGGCATATTTCGATGGCTTCTTTGAAATATACACGCCTTTCCCTGATATTGATGTCTGGAAGCGAATACTCGCTGACACTACCGCTTAATGCCCGAACTCTTCTTGGGATAGTGTTTGCTGTGGGCGAATCTCATGCAGCGTCTGGCAAAGCTGAAAATATCCTCGTCCTTATCCCTCCAAGGTAATTCCGAATTGGAGCCACCTCCACCTCCCGACTGCGTGATGCTTGTTGCCCCATTGATACCCTCAATGAACATCTTGACGGCTGTGCCAAGCACATCTTTGAAACGCATATCGCACATATCTTCAATGATGGTGTTCTCTGCCATTTTCTTGGCTTCGGGTACATTGGCGCAAATCCTACTGCTCATCGTCAGCAGTTCTTGAAAACTGCCAGCAAGAATTGAGGCTTGGGCGTATGTCTGCAAAGTACGTGATGTCTGCTCCTGCACGACACGCAAAGTTTCAGCCTCAGACTTTTGCGCCCTTGCCATGGCTCTGAACTCGGCAAGGGCTTCATCGGCTGCACTCAGTTTTTCTCGTTTGTCTGTCAGCTTGAACTCCAAGGTGGACAACTGACTTTTGAGCCGTTCCAGTTCCTTTGACAACTCGGAATGTTCGCCATTCTGTTGTTCCAACTGTTTCTCAACCTCATGGATTTTATTCTCCACCTCAGACTTCTGGTGAGTGAGGTTTTCTATCATCGTTTTCAGACCCTTAACGGCATTTTCCTTTCTGCGAATGTCAAGTTCCAGTTTGCCGTTTGCAATTTCCAACTCACGGCTTTCGGCTTGGAGTTGTCTATACCATTCGTCACGAGGGATATGCTGGGCATTGGTAGCCGAAACTGATTCTCCACGTACCAAGCCCCACTTTTTGTTGACCTCTGCCAAGTAGTCGTGGATAGCATCCAGTTTGTTTGCATCACCACCAAAAGTATCTCGGTATTTGATACGCATCTTCTGTTTCTTCTCATCGTACATAATGGGCGTGATAAGGCAATGGATATGCGGTGAAGACTCGTCAAGATGAACAGAAAAGTCAATGATGTTGTCTTCGCCCCAAGCATCAGCTACAGCCTTGTAGATGTCCTTTGCCCACAATTCTATCTCCGATTTGCGCTTGACATGGCTGTTGTCTGCGCCTTTCGCTCGCTCCACATTTTGGTCTCCGAAAGCCATTTCTCGCATTCTGTCGGCATCGCCCGAAAATATCATGTTGCAGGCAATGCGATATTTTGGCGTTTCAAGCCCTTTGTTAGGGTCTTCCGCACCAGTGGCTTCCAAACGGTCTTGAAAACGTTCTAAAATGGGCTTAGAAGAGCCGAGGGGCACAATCTTACCGCCCTTGACTATCTCAAAGTTGAGATGCGCACGGCTCTTGTCGTAGTTAAACTTCTTGTTGGAGGCTTTGGCTTCCCATTGGGATTCCGTCCAACGCCTCTGATGTTCGTTGTCTTCACCTGCCGAAAACGACTTGACGGCTTGTTGGTGAAACACTTGGTATTCTGGCATAATGTTATTTCTTAGATGGGGTAATGAAATTTATAAAATGAGCTTGCTCTGGTGTCCTCCTGAGGGCTTGCCCGACGGAGCATAATTCGGTTGGTGATAACCATACCGAGGATTATGTTCCCCATCTACATTATGCGTACATATAGGCAAGCCTCTTCTGTTGTGTACCATCACTGCTCTAAAACGGTTTTGATGAAGTCTTGGCATTACGTTCTTACTGGCAAACTGACAGCATGAAGGCAAATGCCAAGACTAAAAATGAATGAACGGTAGGTTATATTTCACGATGTTCGTGGAATTGCTCCATATCTTCCGCTAACAACTGTTCTCTCACATCATCAGGGATTTCTTCCAAGGAATGGATTTGTTCCATTTCCGAAAGAGTGATTTCTGATGAAGTGGAAGAAGACAAAGGCGAAGTTGAAGAAGTCGGATCTGAAACAGACTTGTTCGGCTTCTGTTCCGACTTGGCTTTGCCGTTGTCTCGCTTATAAAGGGTGTTAGCTGTATAAGCCGTTTCTCCATCATGTTTCCACGCTGCTATGCACCGCATATCCATTATGGTGGTAAGGCAATCAGTTTTTATTGTTACGATACCCAACTGTTCCAACTGTTTCAAGAAGCGGATTACCGTCTTTCGGTTGCAGTTCCATTCCTTTGAAAGTTCAAGGGCAGATACACAAGTTTGTCCTTGCATAAGTGTTTTGGATATGCCACGCTTGGTATAGGTTGTATCGGCAGTTGCCGTGTGGTGAAGCAGTCTGCGGAAACATTGTATTCTGTTGATGCCTCCCTCGTTGCTACTGAGAAAATTCAGTTGTTCGTCCGTCAATGACAAATAGTAAGTGACAGGGCGAGTTTTGTCAATCTCTTTTCTTTCCATGTCCGAATGGTTTATAAATGGTGAATGACTGAAAGGACAACAAATCATCGGTGAAGACCATGCTGTTGCCGTGGCATATCCTCACAGACAATCTCCATGAGTTTTCTATCCAAGCGTTGAAGTTCATCTTTGTTAAGACTGTTTATTGCCTCTATGCTTACTCGTAATGCAACGGCACGTCTTCCATACAAAATGGCTTGTTCGTCATTGTCTATGGCATGGTTTGCACCAGTTGCTTCAATGTAATCATTGACGGCATCCCTCATGGATAGTTCACGAAGTCCTGTCTTAGCCCAGAGGACAGACAGTTTGACTGCCTGTTCCTTCTTAGCTTCATATTCTGTTGTCCTCATGGCTACTTGACACTTAGATTTTTCAAGATACGGTTGGCTTCTTCTGAAACCTGCGCCTTTGACGCAATCGCATTTCTGCGAATCCATGTCAAGAGTTCCGCTTTCTCGAAATACACCATCTTGCCATTCGGCTTGTAATAAGGAATGGTCTGCTCATGTGTCATCTTGTAGAGTGAACTTTTTGTCACTCCCATAAATCGGGCAGCTTCTTCCAAAGTCAGCACTTCCTTACCTGCTGACAGAGTATTTTCAAGCACTTCCACTCGCTTGGCGAGTTTTAGGTTCTCCAGCATGAGTGCTTGAACATCTGGAGTAACGCTTTGATTGGTTCGTGATTCCATAATCTGTTGATGTTTTAATTTGACTATTTCATCATGACCATTGTTTGTGATTGCAAGTTGAAAGTGGTGCAAAAGTATGTAAGAAATTTCTCATTCTGTTAGAAATGCTTGGTCAATGACGAAATCTTAAGTTATATTATAGTAATGAAGTTGTTTCATACTCTAAATCATACTTGGATGAAATAAAGTGAAGACAAAATCAAACTTAGAAACGATAGTAAGAATACAAGAGAAACGCTGTTTTTAGAACTTGGTTGTCAAACCCTCAAAACAGCCATAAAATGCAGAAATGGTGCTTGGGCTGTAATTTTATAGTTGCAAATACGCAATTATCTCTTTTTTATTTGGAAATTTTTGTTGCACGTTTGTTACGTGGAGGTGTTTTGTAAAATAACAACACTGATACTCAGTGAGTTACACAATAAAATAATCCCACGAAGTACAACATCGCCCCATAGAAATGCACGGTCAGATACCTTGTCAGCCACTTCGCCCAACTGCTTTCCCATTTCGGCAATAGCGAGAATGCCCATTGTATCGGACCGAATATCGTCAGCATTCCCAGTAGTATCTGCTGGCAATAGATGGTGCTCCACCACCCGATGCGGAACACGATCAATGCTATCAGCATCACTATCTTGTCAATGTTCACTACGGCTCCTGCAGTCAGTGAGGTAAACCACAGCTTGGCTGCCTCCTTCTCCATATTGGTCACTTCATCCACACCTGTCTGCTCCATGGTCGATTCCACCAGATTCGGGTCTGTCGTTCCTTTATGGGCAATGTCAGCCTGGGCTTGTACGTTGGTGTACATTGTGTCTCTTGTATAGATAAGCTGTTGCACCTCCGTAAACTTATCTTCTATATGTGTGGCTTCTGCCTCATAGAGGTCATGGGTATAACTACCGATGGAGTTGGGGATGTAACTCAGAAAGTCCAGCACGCACCAACTGCTGCCACTGTTCGTCATACCGGTATCGGCAGGTGGGTACCACCAACACAGGATGATACTTATCACCAATGGCTTGAATAGTTTCATCACATCCAGTGGCTCATGCTTCACCATCATCTTGTAAGCCATGTTTGCTGCCACGACGATGGAGAAGAGGGCGGCTAATGCCATGCACATCTGTACAACCCACCAAAAAGGCCCATTCGAGCCTGTAAAAGTAGCATCACACAGAAACTCGTTGGTCTGGAAAATCACGTCATCAATCTCTTCTTCCAGGATGTTGATGCCGAAGTCGGATAATATGCTGCTGTTGTCTGCCATATCTTCTTATCTGTTTACTGTCAATTCATTGTCATCATCATCTGGTCCATTATGGTCTCCATCTGATGATGTGTCGTTTCTCATTGTCATTCCTGCTTCTCGCCATTTGCTGGATGCACTGCTGATGATGCTTCGTTTGTTGGCAGTCTGGTAGTTGCCGTTTGCTGTCAACAGTTCCTTGGTCTTGTTGGCATTCGACATCTGCACCAGTTGCTTCACCAGTGTCTCATTCTGTTTCGCCACATCTGCGTAAATCTGCAGATACATCTTCTTGCGCTTGGCATTGGGCATATAGGCATCCTTGGTGGCTTTGATGGCTGTCTCATAGACATGATAGTATTCTGTCCAGCGTTGCTTGTCACCGATGGATCCGCCTACAGGCAGGATGCGGTCGATGTTCTTCTTGAAGGCATCCATCTTGCTGTTTATCTTGCTTCCTTCCACCTTCCATGCCAGATCTACCTGTCGGTCTGCCATGTTCAGTGCTTCTATCTCCGCTCTCTTGGTCAGGGCAGAGTCGATGACTTCGGCATATTCCACCTGGTTATAGGCTCCTATACCTGCCGTGGTACGGTAGCCGAGTTTGTTCTTGCGTGCTGCCGACTTCATGTAGCTGCTATGCAGCAGCTGGTAGTACTCCGTTGGCGACAGGCTGCCGCTTCCTATCTCCATCACCATCATCTGGTTCTTCTTCGCACTGTCATGGTTGTATGTCACACCACTTTGGGCTTTGCCTGTCATGGCTATGCCCAACATCATCATAATGGCTACTGCCTTTATCTTCTTTCTATCCATATCTACACATTATTATATATAGGGGCTACAATATTTAGGAATTACAAAGAATACATGAGTTATTCAAAATTATAAAGGGATTATATTTCTCTATTCCCATCTATGCACTTGAATTCTTCACTCTTCGTTCTTCACTCTTCACTTAAATTCTTCACTTTCCCAGTTTTCCTGCCACTCGCCATCGTCCAAAGGCATCTTCCAGTATTTGCTGCTTGCTTTTGGTCCGATATACTTTTTCTTTCCAATAGCCGATGCGCACTTGGATATATCGCCACGACTCAAAGTAGCTTTTGTTCAGATGCTTCTCGATATTGTCAAGCGAGGTGTTGATGCTTTCCAACACTACAAGTAGGTCTGCCGTAGAACACGCTGCCGCTCCTGTGGCATACAGCACCAGATCGCTCACGCTCTTGTACAGGTATTCTCCTTCCTTGGCGATGTTCTCAATGGCTCGCTTATTGATGCCTATCAGTAGGGTGTCGGCAATTGAGATGCGCTTCCTTTTAATGACTTTTTTGTTGTAGTCATCCAGCAGCTTCTTGTAGTCCGAAATCCTGTCGCTCACGCCCTCGTAGGTGGAATATACATTCAGACTGGTTCTGAGACTCTGGTACAGCACGTCTATCACATCGAACGCCCTGGTGTATTTGTCCAGGTCCACGTTCAGTTCCTTATATGCCTTGGTCGCATCATTGCTGTAGCTGTGCAACAGTTTGTTGCTGTATTCCAAGGTGCTTCTTGCAAGCAGCAGACTCCGCTGTTTCTTGTGGTCATTGATGTAGGCTTCCACACTGCTCACATCAAATCCCCATTGCGCGAATGTTTTAGAGGGGAGGGCGAGGAACATGAACAGGACTAGCAATGTTCTTGCTGTGCCCATCCGTTTCATCATGCTTCTTATCCCTTCATCCCTCTCCGCTGCATCAGCCTTGTATTCGTTTTTTGCTCTCATATTCATTGTCTTTCCTCTGTTTTTTCTTTTCTTCACCAAATTATCACACTAACATGTTAGTGTTTTTCTCCTTTTCCCTAAATTCGAAGATTACCTTTCGGTTCCATTCTCTTCGTTCTCATCGTCATATTTGCCGTGATAGTCATCGGAGTATTTGGTGTTGGCTGCATTCCTCAACCATCGTTTCTTGCATTTTTCCACAAGACTCAGTCGTCTTCCTTCATCGGCATTGATATGGGGAGCGATGTCCATCAGCACATCGATGATGTTGCGCTTGTAGTGCATCATCTTCTCCAGCGACACCAGGTCGGCATATATCTTGGTGATTCTGCTGTCCACCTCTCTGGCTATCTCCAGTCTGTCGCTTGACCATAGCAGATGATAGGTGTCATCAGTGGTATTGTCTTCCACAGGTGCGCTCTTGGCATATTCGGTGGTTATCTTGCACGATGGATATTCCTGTGCTATTTCCGATATGCGCTTGTTCACCTCGTTGGCCTTCTCCTGCTCCGTCTTGCTGGCATCTAGTGTTATCACATCCACCACCGAGGTGTTGGTGTATTCCGATGTCAGTTCCCAACTGATCTGCATGATGGCTCTGTGTATCTTGATGCCGAGAAGGTATTTCGGCTTTCTGGCTATCTTCAATATTGCCTTGAAGGTGATGATGCCGTTGATGTTGGGCATGGTGGCTTTTCTTATATATGTATAGCCACTCCATGTACCTTCTCCTTGCCAACTTAGGTTATAGGCACTCCGGCAGTCGTTCATGATGGCTGGTATGCGATAGTAGTCATCGGTTGTCACCTCATTGTCCTTTCCTGCCTCTGTCTTGGCTTCTTCTATATCCTTTTGCTTCTTTTGCCATGCTGCCAATTCTTTGTTCAACTGGTCGATGGCGGTCTTGTTCTTGTTGTATTGCTCCCGATACTTGGCTGCATCTTCCACACTTGCATTGGCAATTTGTTTGATGAGAATTTTGTTCTCATTTTCCAACTGACTGATTTGCGATTGCAGGGTGGCAACTTTGGCATCAGCTTCCTGCTCTTGCTTATACAGGTCTGATAAGTCGAGGTCGTTCTCTGTCACCGATGTTGTCATGGCGCATTTCTTGCTGTGGTCATTCAGCGAACCGCCACATCCCTTGCACTTGTATTGTGTGGTTCCTTGCCCCAACTGCACACCGTCACTGCAGGTCACGCTGATGGTCACGCTCTCGCATCCCTTCAGCTTGGCGGCATCGGCGGCCTGATAGTAGTTGCGTGCGCCACTGCCTATATAGTAGGTATAGCCTTCCTCGTTGTCGTTCAATTCATTCAGTCGGGCTTGCAACTGTGCCTTGAAGGTGTTCAAGTCCATCGAATAGGAGTCGAAGACGGCCTCATACACTTCTTCCACCTTATCCCAACTCTTATACACCTGTATCTCATAGGCGTATGCCTTCTGCTTCTGTCCTTTCTTCTTGCTGCTGATGATATAACTGTTCATCCAGTAACTGATGCTGTAGGCAAAGCCGTCTTTCAGGTTGTTCTTCTCCTGCACCTTTGTTCTCGACCATCCTGCATGGTTCTCCGAGTTTTGTAGGATGGCTTCCCTCTGGTTGCTGTTTGGATAGAAGTTGGCATCCGTGGTGTTGATTCTATACCAGTGGTCACCTTTCAAGATGCTGTTGTTATCGGTTGGAGGCTCATAATCGCATAGCTTTTCCCTTCCTTGGTCTCTTCTGGCGATATACCATCTCTGGGTGTAGTAGTTTCCTGCTGTCTCATCCAGATAGTCGGTCATCCACGAGGTCAGGTTATAGTTGGCAAGTGAAAAGAGTCCTGCCACATTATCCTTGCCGCCAATCATTCCCAACAGGGTGTTACCGATGTTCTTATCCATAGTTTTCCACAATTCACTGTAGTTATCCACAATATCAATAGCTGCACCGAGCTTGCCTTGGAAGAGTTCGTTGAACTGACTGCTTTGCAACAGGGCATTGACTACATTGCTCATTCCTGCTCCGGCAAGATTGGCTCCTGTCTTATACAGGTTGTCAATGTCGGCTTTCAGATTATCTACAGTGAAGTTGCCTGGCACCTTCGACAGGTCATCCAGCATCTTCTTCCAGTCCACATTGCCTATCTCCGAAAGTTTCAGGATGGCGGCTATCTCCTGGTTGATTTGCAGAAAGGCGATGTTCGAGAAGGTGAGGGTGCTGTTTGTCACCACACTCTCAAACTGCATGCACAGGTTCTTGGTGTCGTCGCATATCTTCATCAGATAGGTTCCCCAATACAGGGCGGTCTGCGGACTTTTCAGCATCATGCCTGCCACCGTCCATATCTTCGGCATGATTTTATTGCTCACCATGTTGTAGATACGGCGGTAATAGTAGTTCTCTGTGCTACTGTTCCAGATGCCCAACTCCGTCATTGCCTTGCGCTCCAGAAACTTGGAGGCATAGATACCGGCACTCGCCACTTCCGCAGCATTATAGTGCTTCAAGATGTTCTGCACCTGCTCGTTATAGTATGTCTCTGCCACGGCTTCTGTTCCGTAGGCAGCAGCCATAGCAGCCACCGTCTGCTTGTCATAGTTCGCGCTGTAGTACTGTGCGTCAGCCTTCACTAATACACAGATTATCAGCATCATGATGGATAGAAGTCGTTTCATTTTCCTTACCTGTCTTTCTTTTATTATTACCAAATTCTCGCACTAACATGTTAGTGTTTAATCCTCCGAATCCTCACACAGTCATGTCCTTCCCCAAATTATCACACTAACATGTTAGTATCAAATTCTCCGAGCCTTCACGTTAACATGTTAGTGTCAAATCTTCACGCCAACGTGTTACCACCAAATTTCTACACTAACATGTTAGTGTTTTTGCTCCAATCTTGTGAGTTACGCTTCAAGCTCTTTAATTGTTCCCTCATACTCCAAATGCTGATAGACAGTGGAACGTAGCCCCATGTCGTGTCTGTACTCTAGCATGATATAGTTAGCTTTCCGCATAGCTACTTTCACACGATAGTTGAATGAACAGAATGTTCTCATCAGCCAACCCTGCTGCTCCAATACCGACATCACCAACTGGTGTCGCATAAACTCCAAGTCATCGCCTCTCAACATTTGGCATGGATCACGCAGTATTCTTGCCATTGCATGATTATAGGCCTTTTGAGCATCAAATTTCTTCTTATGCTTCGCCTCCCTTTCTTGCAACGGTTCAGCTTCTTGCAACTGCTCAGTCCATTTCTTTTGCCCAGTCTCTTGCAGCGATTCAAACTCTTTCTTCTGCATACCATCCGTATTAGCAGAAGCTGCATCTTCTTTTGCTTCCTCTTCCGCTATATCTTCATCGGATATCCCTTTCTGCTCTACACTTTGATGTCTTGCATCATATTCTGCATCATGATAGGCATCCAATTCTTTTTCTGTCATACCAAGATGCAGTCCTACGTCTTCAAGAGTTTCTTTGATATGTTCCACCAGCTCCGGTGTTACATATCGTATTTTCAACAGTTGTTTCTCTGTACAAGCACACAGGTCTTTATATGTCCATAATTCTGAATCATGGAAAGCCTGACGCATTTTCTCCATCATACTCGGACGTATATCCCATTTTTCACGATGGAAATCTATAAACCCAACGATATTAATTCTTTTCATCTTCTTCTATCTTTCAATGTTTATTTGTTTGCATTACTTAATCCCAGCACTCTTCCTGCTTGGTTCACCTTTTGTGCGAAAGCCAAGCTCTTGCTGATACCACTTGCATCCCAATCCCTGCAATAGGCTTCAATGGCTTGCTGATGATTACATTTCAACTCTCGCTTGTATAGCTTCAACGCTTCCTTCTCCGCTCGCTCCGTGGTATATGTCATATAGCACTCATGCGGTTCCTCCACACCATACACATTGCTGGTCTGTCCTCGTCTGATAAAGACCTCACGGAAGAAACTGCGTCCTTCCTTATTCTCCAAACGATTGATGGTGAATATCTTCTTGCAGTCCACATCGGTCAAACCAAGTATAGCCTTGATAGTATCGAAGCGTTCCTTGAACTTGCTCTGGTCGAGCAGCATCACCACATCCGAGTTGTTGATGATGGCTTCCTTCACTATCTCACTGCCGATGATGTCCTGTATCTCCTGTGTCACCACACCCACACTTGCCCAGAACTTTCTGGCGGTCTTATACAGATATTTTATGTATTCCGCCATCATGGGCGAGGCGATGGCTTTCCATGCCTCCTCGATGATGAGCATCTTTCGGTTCTTCTTGATGCGCATCTTCTGCAGAAACACGTCCATGATGATGAGTGTCACCAGTGGAAAGAGCAGTGGATCATCCTTGATACTGTCGATTTCGAAGACGATGAAGGTCTCGTCAAACAGGCTGCTGTCCATATTCTCATTCAGCGTCACATCGTGGCTGCCTCCTTTATAGAAATCCTTCAACAGATAGTTGTAGGATGACAGGTCTATGCCATGCAGACCGTTCTCCTCGCATATCTTCGGCAGTCGCTCCGTGCTGAACTCGTAGAAGCTGTTGAAACAGAGGTTGCTCACTCGCTTGGTGGTGAAATAGGCATCGTAATACTCGTTGATGACTTGCTCTATCAGCCTGTCCTCGGTCTTGCTCACCGTGCCTTGACTTCCTTTCCATATCAGCATCACCAGGTTCTTCAGAAATCCCAACTTCTCGATGTTCCATTCCTCTCGCTTGATTTTGAAAGGGTTCATCGTGATAGGGTGTTCTTCTGTGTAGGATATGTATTTGCCCCCAAAGTATTCACATAGTCCCTCATACGAGTTTCCTGTATCTACCAACACGATGTCGGTGGCCTGCTCATGGGCTTGGCGCACCATCGAGTTGACATAAAAACTCTTGCCGCTTCCCGAAGGACCGAGGACAAAGAAGTTGCTGTTGTCGGTCAGCTTGTTTCGTCCCTCTTTTCCTGATATATCAATGGCTACTGGCACTCCTTGGCGGTCGGTATAATAGACCTTGAAGGGCGTGTCTTCGCTATGCACAATCTTCTCCTTGTACATCAGGCAGGTAGCGGCATCGCCCAACGTCATAAATCTGTCGTAGTCGTCATTCATCCCATAGCAGTTGCCGGGGAATGAGTTGACAAACAGTTCCAACTGGTTATAGGCTCGTTTCGAGATATGGATGCCCATCCTGCCAAAGGCATTCTCCAGATGGTTGGTACATTTCTGTATATCCGTGTCGGGCTTCACCGTCACTATCAGATTATAGTGGGTATATACCAACTGCTTGTTTTCTCTCGCTATCACCTCCTGCACTCGCTTGATGTCCTCCACGGCTATCAGATTGCTTGGGTTGGGCATACTGGCATGGCGGTTCTTTTTTTTGTCTAGCAGGGCAAGTTCACGCTTCTGGTTCGGCACAAAGATGATTTGGTTATACACCACACTCTCCACACTTGGAATGCTGTCCACCAATGCCACCAGATCCACAGGCATGCTGGTGTTGTTCACCTCGATATTGGTAAACGGACGGATTTGTGTCGGCAAGTTGGCGCAATCCACATCTACAAGACTATATACCTTACAGCGTCTGTCACCCATACCTATCATCTCGTCATCCACCTTGAATCCTGTCATGCTCACCATCTTGTCCCGGAAGTTCATGGCAAAGAAACGGTCAACATACAGACTTGCTTCTTGTTTGTTCAGAAACTCTGACTTGATACCGGCATCCTTCAGCTGGTCTTGCACCTTTCTGATTTTCACCAGAAAATCTCGCCATTTCTTGTTGTCGAAGGACATCAGACGGCTCTTCTTGTTCTCCTGCGTAATGGTCAGATAGGTCATACTGTCCGTATATTCTCTTCCGTTGAAATAGCGGAAGTAGGATTCGGAAAGGAACTCATGTCCCTTGCCACTCTCATCCTTGAAGTGTTTTCTGGTAAAGATGTCCTGCTTGTGCAGGGCATAGCCTTCACCCAGAGTCTGTGCGATGGCAGCAAACAGATTGGTGAACTCATAATAGCTGTCTATATTGGCAGAATACTTCTGCACAGGATTCTCCATTTTCAGAATGGCAGAATATTCTCCAGTCTTGGTATAGAGCACACCGATACCGTCCGTGTCTTCCACGGAGAAGTAGATGTCCTGAAAGATTTTCTTCCGTTTGCCACCAGTACCAAAGGCATAGACCGATATGGCCATGCCAATGCAGGTTGCCACGAAAAATAAGATTACATATAGTACCATACTCGTTTATTCTTCTGTTTCTTCGGATGATTGATGATTTCCCCTCATACTGGATGATTTGTTGTCATTCTCTTGATAAGAGGTATTGTAGCTTTCTTCGCTATAAAGGGTTGATACACTATCCTTTGCAGTGGAATCCATCCTGCTTGTTTGTGTTTCCACGGTCGCAGGATGTTCTTCTGCCTCTCTCGCCCAAGCAGCTCTTGCCTTGTCAGCACTCCTCATGGCATCCAATGTGGGTGGCTTGTAGGTCTTGTCCTTGCATGCGGTCAGCAATATGCCAGCCAATGCCATAATGATAATGTTCTTTGCTTTCATGCTCATAACCATTCTTTTATGTCAAAGATGCGATACTTTCGCTGAAACAAATAAAGGTAGACCCACACCCTTGGGGGAGAATGAGCCTACCAGTCGTTCACTTTCTACTTGTCATCCACATCTTGGTCATGTCGATACTTTTTTGTTTCACATTTTTATATGCGCTTGCTGTAGGCATAGATAAACACTCCTTGATCGTTCTTCTTGGTATGCAGTCCCTTCCGTTGCTTGAACATGATGAGACCTGCACCCGTAGTGATTGCCACGACCAACACTATCAGTCCTGCAATGATACCCATCAGACAGTAGGTGACAATGAAGCCGATGATGGCTCCTCCTGCCGTGGCTGCTGCCCAATAGATATACCGCCCTTGTATTCCCATGAATTCAAGGGGCTTCTGGAGTCCCTTGAACAGTGGGTAATCGGGGTAGCGGATTTCCTGCTCTTCTCTTGCCATTCTTCACGTCGTTTCTCACTTACTGAATATGCACGGAATAACTCTCACTCGTTAGTTGGTCACACCGAAGAACAATGGCAATGCCTGTGCTGCTGCCACGAGGAAGATACATGCTCCTACAATCATCATGATCTTTTTCTTGAGAATCTGCTTCCGAATTGTAAAGTGCTGAATATCAACACTCCCAAAAAGCAAAA
>ERZ859732.328-NODE-328-length-19892-cov-5.118415_pt1 | contig 19892 bp, 19 predicted proteins | sample MGYA00510123_ERZ859732 | MGnify/ENA primary metagenome ERZ859732 (study PRJEB30046, sample SAMN00715133) | human gut metagenome | study: EMG produced TPA metagenomics assembly of the A metagenome-wide association study of gut microbiota in type 2...
ATAAATTAGAAGTCTATGGAGCAAGTGGTGAAACAGTAAGTGGAATATCTGGAGGTAATGGTGGATATTCTATTGGTACATTAACATTGAATGAAATAACAGATATTTACATTCACGTAGGAAATGTTGGAGCGAGTAAAGGCTATTATGATAGATATAGTGATGGAGATGAAAATGAGAAAGGTGCTGGTGGTGGTTCTTCTGATATAAGAATAAAACAAGATAGTTTATATGCCAGAGTAATTGTTGCTGGTGGTGGTGAAGGAGGACTTTATCAAAAAAATTATTCAAGCTATCCAGGTGCCTATGCAAGAGGTTATGATAATAGAGGCTATTCATTTGGAAATGGTGAAGCGAATTATGGATGTGGTGGAGGTTGGTATGGTGGATCACATGCAAGTGGTCTTACATACACTGGACAGTCAGCAGGTTCAGGTTATGCTTATAGTGAATCAACTGCATCTGCATATCCATCGGGATGTTTATTAAATAGTAGTTATTATTTAATAGATAGTGCAGTTTATTCAGGAGATACATCTACATGGCCAAGTACTAGAACTAAAGTAAGTAGTACTTCAAATGGTGCAGTTGTAATAACTCAAACAAGAGCATATATTGATAGTGAAAAACCTATAATTTATGGTTTAGATGAAACTACTATAAATAGAGGTGGAAATTATAATGCAGAATTAATGGCAGGCGTAACTATTGCCTGTGCAACGGGAGATACTAGTTGTTCGATTGAAGGAACGGATATTGAAGATATATTTGCTATGCCATTGGGGAAAAATACAATTAATTATATAGCTAAGGATGGTACAGGTAATACATATGAATATTCTAGAATAATAAATATATATGAGGAGGACTATTACACTACAAGTGGCACTTATACTTTTGATTTGAGAAAAGGATACAACGTTGATGAGTGTGGCGCCGGCGTCGATGGAGTTCTCCACCAGCTCCTTTATCACACTTGCGGGGCGCTGTATCACCTCGCCTGCGGCTATCTGGTTTGCCACTGAATCGGGCAGAAGTTGTATAATATCGTTCATGTCGTTAGTTGTTCTCTTAGGGTGTGTCTTTTAATATATGTGGCTCGGCTACATCGCTATCAGTAGTATGATGGCTATGAGCAGGAAACCTATCATCACAAGCAGTCCCAGTAGCCGCACTTGTCCGTTCTGACGGCGACGCGACGGCGGTTCGGCTTCTCTTATCGAACGCTCTGCGAGTTCTTCGGGCGGTACGCCACGGCGCAGATTGTTGAGAAGGTCGCGCTGCTCGTTGCTGAAGCGGAATGTATGGTGAAAGCCGCGGGGGCGGCGGTTGAAGAAGTACATTGTGAATGTTGAGTGTTGAATGTTGAGTGTTGAATGTTGAGGAGTTGAGGTGTTGTGGTGTTGAGGTGGTGAGGTGTTGAGATATGTCGTTTCGGCTTTGATGCCTATACTTGCTCTTTGCCGTAGCGGAGGTATCTGGTCTCCGCAGCAGCAAACAAGTCTTATTATGCAGCAAAGCCGAGCAGATAATAGTTATTCCAACCTCTGCAGCGGCGCCTCTATTCGCGGCATAGCCTTTAGTTCGGTGCCAGCCGCCTTGCCTCGCCAGTTGAACACATCGTACTTGTCCTTCGGTCTTATCTCCTCGAACCATGCGAACTCCGGCAGCTTGTACTTCTCTGGCGGTATCTGCGTGATGGGATACATCGTGCCTACAGCCTTCGACGCCCATATCTTCTGCAACTTGCGTTCAGCCGACATGTACATGCGCAGTGTGTCGGTCTCCATATAGTTGAGCTCTGAGAGCACAGAGTCCTTTTGGTCGGCGTTGTAGTAGAGCGACTTCACGTTGCCCGTTGCCTCGGCGCGTCGTATTGCTCCGTCGGTGAAGAAAGCGTCCATGCGTTTCGACGAAATCTGGTTGAAGTGGTTCTTCTCGTCGCACTTCTCCACAGACAGCGCCTGACCCACAATCTCCGCCTTGCGCACCGTCGAGTCGTTCATGTATACATGTATCACCTCGCCGAGCAACTGTCTGCCAAGATTCCACACTATCGGGTCGCGGTACATCGTCATGCACGAGTCTTGCGAGCTGAACACGAGCGAGTCGCACACAGCCTGCACGTCGTCGCGGTAGGCACGCACATGGTTGAAGGCGTGCACCTTGCGGTAAACCGAGTCGGTCTCGATGTTGAACGTGTAGAGCTTCAGCGAGTCGGCATGCACGTATAGCGTGTCCTTCTGCGAGTAGTCGAGCATCAGCGCGCGCTTCGTAGCGTAGCCGTAGCCCGTCGTCTCGTTGTAGAACAGATGGTCGCAGCGCAGTTCGTTCTTGTTCTCCGTGTCGGTGTATATCACGTTGCCGAATCCTTCGTTCTGCTTCAGCTTGTCGTAGTGGAAGAGCGAGTCGCCGGTGATGGTTTTCTTGCCGTCCACGATGGTGGAGCGTCCGAATAGTTGCGAGATATTCGTTTTACTGTTGGTGTAGGCATCGGTAGTGTTGATGACGGTGCTCTTCGACTTTATTGTAGACGGACCCGTAACGTGAGCGATGCGGGTGCGTGTGTCGTAGTGGAGCGAGTCGGTGTTGATGATGTTCTCGCCGCTGCGCATGTGTACGTCGTAGAAGAATGCCGCCTTGCGTGTCGCGGTGTTGTACTCGCCCCAGTCGCTCACCAGCTCGTCCTTGCCGTCGATGAGCTTACCGCCCTCGAAGAAGTAGGCATTGTCGTACAGACGGTCGTAGTCGAGCGAGTCGGTGTAGAGCGTCTGCGTGCGATGCTTAAGCACCACGTTGCGGCGTGCGTGCATCATTTGCTCCGCACCTATATAGTCGGCATAATCGCACTTGAGTGAGAGCGTATCGCCCTGCTTGAAGTGCACGTGTCCGAACGCCTTCACCGAGTTCGCCTCCTGGAAGAAGTAGGCGCTGTCGCACCACAGCTGTGATCCGGCATGCGTGAAGTGTACCTTTCCGCGCAGAATCTGTGCGTCGGGCACCGCGCCGTACATGTCGTAGGCGAGCTCGTCGGAGTGGACGAGATACACACGTTCGTCGGTCCTTGGTCGCTTCCTCTTGCCCTTCGGCGCCGCAGAAGCCCATATCAGGCAGAAGCCAAAAAGGCATAGAACTGCTGCGAGAGCGGTTCTATGCCAGTTGTTCATTATTGGGGATTGTCTTTTCTTCATTATTATTCTAAGCCTTTCTAAGCCTTTTAGGCGTTCTTAAGCCTTCCTGAGAGCCTTATTTAACCCAGCCTTCGTACTCGTACTTATAGTTCTTGTAGCGATCCTGCATACGCACATAGGTGGTCTTTATCTTCTTCACCACCCAATTGTGCAGGAACTCGGCGCGCTGCTTCTGAAGCACTACGTTTTTCAGCACCTGGAAGTCTTCGTTGATAGTAGCGCGGTGTGCCGGTATGCGGTTCTTCAGCTTCACGATAGCCACAACGTTCTTGCCTTTCTCGTTCACCATTGTGAATGCATCAGACACGTCGCCGACCTCCATGTTCTCCACTTTGCGAGCCACCTCTGTCGGCAGGTCCTTCATCTGGAACTTCGATGTGCGGCCATCCTCGCTGTTGAACGACATGAGACCGTGGTTGTTGCGTGTGTCTTTGTCGTCAGACATGTATGTAGCAGCCTCCTCGAACGCGAGCTTGTTGGCGCGTATGTCGGTAGCGAGCGAGTCGAGCTTCATGCGCATCGAGTCGGTAGCCTCCGCCGATACACGCGGGATGCGCAGTATGTGGCGCACCTTGATCTTGTCGCCGCGCTTGTCGATAAGCTGTATGATGTGGAAGCCATACTCCGACTCAACAATCTTCGACACGCGCTTCGGGTCGGTGAGGTTGAACGCAACCGCAGCGAAGGCAGGGTCGAGCATACCGCGACCAACGTAGTCCATCTCGCCGCCCTGACGTGCAGAGCCTGGGTCTTCGGAGTAGAGGCGTGCGAGGGTTCCGAAAGAAGTCTCGCCGCTTGTGATGCGGTCGGTATATTCGCGCAGCTCGTTCTTCACGTGGTTGATTTCCTCCTGCGAAATCTTCGGCTGCTTTGTGATTATCTCTACCTCAACCTGCGTTGGAACGAGCGGAATGCTGTCCTCTGGCAAGTTGTTGAAGTATTTGCGTACGTCAGCCGGCGTAACGGCGATGTCGCTCACGAGTTTCTCGCGCATCTGCTGTATGAGCTGGTTGTTGCGGAAGTCGTCGTGCAGCTGCTGGCGCATCTGCGTAACGGTCATCTTCTTGTATTCCTCCAGCTTCTCCTTAGAACCAGCCTGCTGTATCCAGCGGTTTATCTGCATCTCTATGTTCTGCGAAATCTCAGCCTCAGTAACGTTGATTGAGTCGATTTCAGCCTGATGGAGGAACAGCTTCTGCACAGCGATCTGCTCAGGAATGATATAGTCGGGGTCGCCGTTCCATGTCATACCCTCCATCTCGCCCTGGAGTTTCATCATTTCCACGTCCGATTTGAGGATGGGCTGGTCGCCTACCACCCATATCACTTCGTCTACGATGCTGTGCTCTGGCACGCGCTCCTCGGTCTTGAGTGTGTCCTGTTTAAGCTCAGTGTCCGAACCGGCATAGCTGCCTGCGTTCGCACCGATGCCCACGAGCAGAGCCGCAGCGGCGAAAGTCGCCATTATAATGTTGCGTTGTTTTCTCATGTATATGTATATATTATAAATAGTGTGTAGAGGGAGCGCCAGCACCCTCCGACGATTAGTGCTTGTTAACGGTGCTGAGCACATCCTTGTTCACTACGACCGTGTAGCGCTTGCGCAGAGCTTCAATCCACGCCTTCTCGAGCTGCTCCTGATAGTCGGCAACAACCAGTTCGCGCACGTCGTTGTATGTCTTCGGAGCCTTCAGCTTCTCGCCGTATGTAGCCGAGATAGGGAAGTCTTTCACGTCAGCTACAGTAGTGTCCTTAGCGAACACCACCTTGTCGATGAGCGCGTTGTCGCCCTCGCGGAAGATGCCCTTTACGACCTTGATGCGTATTGTAGAGTCATTGAACTCCTTGCGCAGACGCTCAGCCCATTTTTCGAACGGAATGTTCTTCAGCGACTTCTTCACAGCCTCTACGTCGCCCTCCTGCTTCACCCAGTAGGCGATACCCTTGAAGCGCGGCTGTTCCCACTTGTAGCGCTTGCGGTTCTTCTTGAAGTAAGCTGCGAGACCCTTCTCGTCCTTCGCTGCCTTGTCCCACACCGTGCGGTTAGAGATTTCGTAGAGCAGCAGTCCGTCGTGATACTCGCGGATGAGGTTCTTCAGTGCAGGGTCGGCAGCCGTCATTTCGTCGGCGCGACGGTTGATTATGTCCTCCGGTGTGCACTGCGGAACGGAGTGCTTTGCTATAGAGTCGATGTTCTGCGAGATGATTCGCTCGCGCAGTCCGCGGCTTTCGATGAAGCGGTGTATGTCGGCGCGAACTGTATCGTAGGGGAAGAAGTTTTGCTTTGCTTCGACCTTAATGATGTGATAGCCGAACGGTGAGAGGATCGGCTTTGATATCTCGCCCGGCTTCATTGCGAAGATGGCGTCCTCAAACTCCTTCACCATGTATCCGCGCTGCACCCAAGAGAGGTCGCCGCCACGGCGTGCCGAACCCTTGTCATCTGAGCAGCGCTGTGCAAGCTCGGCGAAGTCGGCACCCTTGATGAGCGCGTTGTATATTGAGTCGGCACGTACGAGCGCTGAGTCGCTCTGTGCCTTTGTTGCGTTCTGCTTCAGTGAGACGAGTATGTGGCGCGGGCGAACCAGTCCGCCGTTCCCGTCGATGCGTTTGCGTGTGTCTTCGTAGATGGTGCGTGCCTCGCGCTCTACGTCGTTGTCGTTGATGAAAGAAGGGCGTATCTGCTGGTCGCGGTACATGCGGAACTCGTCGCGGAAAGCCTTTGTGGTGTCGATGCCAGCCTCTTCAGCTGCCATCACCTTCAGTTTGTAGTTCACAAACAGGTCGATATATTCGTCCACGCTCTTCTTGTCGACAACGGTTTCAGAGTTGTTCTTGTTGTACGAGTACTCGAACTCCGAGCGCGGCACAGCCTTTCCGTTTATAGTCATGATAGTTGGGTCGGCTGTCTGTGCCGATGCTGTGGTTGCTGCCACGAGCAGTGCTACCAACAATGATTTTACCTTCATTTTTTCTTTTGGTGTTTGTTTATTGGGGCTTTCTCCCCACAATTCTTGTATATTTAAATTGGCTTGAAAACCCAATAACCACACGGCAGGAGATGCTTTCGCACCTCAAGCCGTGTGGTTGTTGGGCTTTCTTTCAGTGTTCAATATTTATTACTGTGGGCGCGAGTAGTTCGGAGCCTCACTTGTAATTGTGATGTCGTGTGGGTGGCTCTCGAGCACACCTGCGTTTGTGATGCGTGTGAACTTAGCGTTGTGCATAGCCTCGATAGTGCCAGCACCGCAGTAGCCCATACCTGAGCGCAGACCGCCGATGAGCTGGTAGATCACCTCCTGCACGGTTCCCTTGTAAGGTACGCGTCCGGCGATGCCTTCCGGCACGAGCTTCTTCACGTCCTTTGTGCCAGCCTGGAAGTAGCGGTCCTTAGAGCCGTTCTCCATTGCCTCAAGCGAACCCATGCCGCGATAGCTCTTGAACTTACGTCCGTTGAAGATGATTGTGTCGCCGGGGCTCTCCTCTGTGCCTGCAACGAGCGAACCTATCATCACTGAGCTGCCGCCTGCTGCGATAGCCTTCACGATGTCGCCAGAGTAGCGCAGACCGCCGTCGGCGATCAATGGAACGCCAGTGCCCTGGAGTGCAGAGTAAACGTCGTAAACTGCAGAGAGCTGCGGAACACCTACACCTGCTACGACGCGGGTTGTACAGATTGAACCCGGACCGATGCCTACCTTAACGGCGTCGGCACCATTCTCAACGAGCATTCTTGCAGCCTCGCCGGTAGCCACGTTGCCTACAACGATATCTACGTTCGGGAACGAAGCCTTTGCCTCGCGCAGCTTCTCGATAACGTACTTAGAGTGGCCGTGAGCGGTGTCGATAACGATAGCGTCGGCGCCAGCCTCTACGAGAGCGCTCATGCGGTCGAGTGTGTCTACTGTTACGCCCACACCTGCTGCTACGCGCAGACGACCCTTCTCGTCCTTGCAAGCCATCGGCTTGTCCTTAGCCTTGGTGATATCCTTGTATGTGATAAGACCTACGAGGTGGTTCTCGCTGTCTACAACCGGCAACTTCTCAATCTTGTTCGACTGGAGGATGTCAGCGGCTGCTGCGAGGTCGGTCTTGATGTGTGTAGTCACGAGGTTCTCGTGTGTCATCACGTCGTCGATGAGTTTGTCGAGATGACGCTCAAAGCGAAGGTCGCGGTTTGTAACGATGCCTACGAGATGGCACTCTTCGTCCACTACCGGTATACCACCGATGTGATACTCCGCCATCATATCCAAGGCGTCCTTAACAGTCTTGCCACGGCGAATTGTCACCGGATCGTAGATCATGCCGTTCTCGGCACGCTTTACGATGGCTACTTGACGCGCCTGGTCTTCGATAGACATGTTCTTGTGAATAACACCGATGCCGCCTTCGCGTGCGATGGCAATAGCCATAGCCGACTCCGTTACGGTGTCCATGGCTGCTGTGACAAAGGGCACATTCAAGCAGATGTTACGCGAGAACTTGGTTTTCAACTCTACCGTCTTGGGCAGTACCTCTGAATAAGCGGGAATAAGGAGGACGTCATCGTATGTGAGTCCGTCCATTACAATTTTATCAGCAACAAATGATGACATATAACTTGAAAAATTTATTGCGTGCAAATTTAGCAATAAAAATCCATACACGAAAAATTAAACACGATTTATTTTCTGTGTTAATGCTAATTAACGGAATTTGAGCGGAGTTGTGTTGGTTAGGGGTGCAGTTTGTGTGTGCTGTTTGGTGGTACTTTCAGGGGGTGCAGTTGTCTCAACTGCACCAAATATATTTGATAGTGTTTCTATTTGATAGTATTTCTATTCGGTTGGTGCAGTTGAGACAACTGCACCCCCTGAAAGCACCCCCTGAAAGCACCCCCTGAAAGCACCTCCTAACAGTGTTAGTTGGCTTGTTCTGAAAGGAACTTGATGCGCACGAGGCGTATCTCGTTTTCTTCGTAGTCGCCGAGTTCGTCGAGTGCGGTGTCGATATCGTCGGTGTCCGATTCGCGGAAGTACTCGTAGATATCGTCAATCTGGTCTTCGTCCATTACGTCTTCGAGGAAGTAGTCGATGTTGAGTTTCGTTCCGCTGTAGACGATGGCATCGAGGTCGTTGAGAAGGTCCTCGAAGTCGAGTCCGAGTGCCGAGGCGATATCGTCGAGCGGCATGCGGCGGTCGAGATATTGTATTATCTTCACCTTCTTCATCGAGTCCTTCGCCACGGTGCGTACGAACAACTCCTCGGGGCGTTCTATTTCGTTGTCCTTGCAGTACTGGCTGATAAGCTCGCAGAACGGCTTGCCGTAGCGGTTTGCCTTGCCCACGCCGATGCCCTGGATGTTGCGCAGTTCCTCAATCTTCATGGGGTACATCGTAGCCATCTGTTCGAGCGATACGTCCTGGAATATGACGTATGCCGGCAGGTTCTGCTTGCGTGCCGTTTTCTTTCTGAGGTCAACGAGCATGTTGTAGAGCGTAGGGTCGAGCGCCGAAGCTGTTGCCTCGCTGCCTTCGTCCTCTGTGTCGGAGAAGTCGGTGTCCTCTAAGTATGTGAACGGTGTAGGGTTCTTCACGTAGCGTTTGCCCGCCGCCGTCACCTTCAGCAGTCCGTAGCTCTCTATGTCCTTATGAATGTAGTCCGCAATCATTCCCTGACGAATCACGGGGTTCCATATCTTCGCTGGCATGTCCTCGCCAGCACCGAAGTCTTCGAGCTGCTCGTGGTGATGGCTCACGATGTCGTCGGTTGCGCGTCCTTTCACGAAGTCGACGATATAGTCCTGGCGGAACGCCTCCTTCACGGCGATGATTGCTTTAAGCACTATGATGAGCGCCTCCTTGCCGTCGCGCTGCACCTTCGGATGCAGACAGTTGTCGCAGTTGCCGCAATTCTCGTGTGGATATTCCTCGCCGAAGTAGTGCAGCAACACCTTGCGTCTGCACACCGATGTCTCGGCGTATGCGGCAGTCTCCTGCAGCAGCTGCTTGCCTATGTCCTGCTCAGCCACGGGCTTGCCCTCCATGAACTTCTCCAGCTTCTGCAAGTCTTTGTAAGCATAGAATGCTATGCATATTCCCTCGCCGCCGTCGCGTCCTGCGCGACCCGTTTCCTGATAATATCCCTCAAGACTCTTCGGTATGTCGTAGTGTATGACGAAGCGCACATCGGGTTTGTCGATGCCCATGCCGAAGGCTATGGTAGCCACGATGACGTCGATGCGCTCCATGAGGAAGTCGTCCTGCGTCTGCGAGCGTGTAGCCGAGTCGAGGCCGGCGTGATAAGCCGCCGCCTTTATGTCGTTGGCTTTCAGCACGGCAGCCAGTTCCTCCACCTTCTTGCGCGAGATGCAGTAGATAATGCCGCTCTTGCCTGGGTGTTGTTTGATGAATTTAATAATCTGCTTGTCGATGTCGTTCGTCTTCTGTCTCACCTCATAATAAAGGTTAGCGCGGTTGAACGAGCTCTTGAACTCCTTCGCGTCGGCTATGCCCAGACTCTTCTTTATGTCCATGCGCACCTTGTCGGTGGCTGTAGCCGTGAGCGCTATGACCGGAGCTGCGCCAATCTTGTTTATCGTAGGGCGTATGTTGCGATATTCGGGGCGGAAGTCGTGACCCCACTCCGATATGCAGTGCGCCTCGTCGATGGCGTAGAACGAAATCTTGAACGAACGGAAGAACTCCAGGTTGTCCTCTTTGTTGAGCGACTCCGGCGCCACATAAAGCAGTTTTGTGCGGCCCTCGTGCACATCCTTGTACACCTGATTGATGGCAGCGCGGTTGAGCGACGAGTTCAGATAGTGAGCCACGCCGGTTTCCTCGCTGAGTCCGTTCACTACATCCACTTGGTTCTTCATCAGCGCGATGAGCGGCGACACCACGATTGCCGTGCCTTCCATGATGAGCGACGGCAGCTGGTAGCACAAGCTCTTGCCTCCGCCTGTAGGCATGAGCACGAATGTGTCATTGCCTTCAAGCAGATTGCGTATTATTGCTTCTTGGTCGCCTTTGAACGAGTCGAACCCGAAGTGGTGTTTCAGTTGTTCGTTGAGGTTGATTGTCCCAGTCATAGTAAAAAGATTTGTCTAAGTGTATCTCGAAGCCACTACTGGAGATTTGCCTTCTCCAGCTGTGCCTTTGCGTACTCCAGTGTTACGGTGAAGCTGTCGATGTTCTTGGTCGGAGCCTCGAACATGGCGTCCATCACGATCGACTCTACGATAGAGCGCAGTCCGCGTGCGCCGAGCTTGTACTCCACAGCCTTGTCTACGATGAAGTCGTATGTCTCGGGTGCGAACTCGAGCTTGATGCCGTCCATCTCGAAGAGCTTGGTGTACTGCTTTATGATAGAGTTCTTCGGCTCTACGAGGATGCGTCGCAGCGCTTCGCGGTCGAGCGGGTTGAGGTAGGTGAGCACCGGCAGACGGCCGATAATCTCGGGTATCAAGCCGAACGACTTCAAGTCCTGCGGCAGGATATACTTCATGAGGTTGCCCTTGTCGATGTTGCGCACGTTCTGTACCGAGTTGAAGCCCACCACGTGGGTGTTCAGACGCTGTGCTATCTTGCGCTCGATGCCGTCGAACGCACCGCCGCAGATGAAGAGTATGTTGCGTGTGTCGACGTGTATATAGTCCTGGTCGGGGTGCTTGCGTCCGCCCTTTGGCGGCACGTTCACCATTGTTCCCTCGAGCAGCTTGAGCAGACCCTGCTGCACACCCTCGCCGCTCACGTCGCGCGTGATGCTTGGGTTGTCGGCCTTGCGCGCAATCTTGTCAATCTCGTCGATGAAGACGATGCCGCGCTGCGCCGCCTCCACGTTGTAGTCGGCCACCTGCAGCAGGCGCGAGAGAATGCTCTCCACGTCCTCGCCCACGTATCCCGCCTCGGTGAACACCGTTGCGTCTACGATGGTGAACGGCACCTTCAGCAGTTTTGCTATGGTGCGTGCGAGCAGCGTCTTGCCCGTACCGGTCGAGCCGACCATGATGATGTTGCTCTTCTCTATCTCCACGCCGTCGTCCTCTGCACCTTCCGCGTGCTGCTGCAGACGTTTGTAGTGGTTGTATACGGCTACCGACAGATACTTCTTCGCATCGTCCTGACCGATGATATACTCGTCGAGATATTCCTTTATCTCCGTTGGTTTCGGCACGTCGTTGAGCGACACGTCGAATGTGCCCGAGTTCTTGCGCGTTCCCTCCGATCCGAAGCCCGCTTCGAGCACAATCTGGTAGGCCTGCTGCGCACACGAGTCGCAGATGAAGCCGTTCAGTCCGGTGATGAGGAAGTTTACGTCCTTCTCGCTTCTTCCGCAGAAGCTACATACTTTCTTTGGCATTTTTGTTCTTCTCTTCTCTTTACTTCTTGCGTATCATTACTTGGTCGATCATTCCGTACTCCTTAGCCTCCTCGGCTGTCATCCAGTAGTTGCGGTCGGAGTCTGCCCACACCTTGTCGAACGGTGTGTGCGAGTGTTCGGAGATGATGGCGTAGAGTTCTTTCTTGAACTTCTGTATCTCGCGTGCTTCGATCTCGATGTCCGAAGCCTGACCCTGCACGCCGCCGAGCGGCTGATGAATCATCACGCGGCTGTGCTTCAGCGCCGAGCGCTTGCCTTCCTGACCTGCCACGAGCAGCACCGCAGCCATCGAAGCCGCCATGCCCGTACACATCGTAGCCACGTCGGAGGTGATGAACTGCATGGTGTCGTAGATGCCGAGACCTGCTGTCACACTGCCGCCGGGAGAGTTGATGTATATAGAGATGTCCTTGCCCGGGTCTACAGAGTCGAGGTAGAGCAGCTGCGCCGAGAGCGTGTTGGCTGTATAGTCGTTGATTTCGGTGCCGAGGAAGATGATGCGGTCCATCATCAAGCGCGAGAACACGTCCATCTGTGTCACGTTGAGCTGGCGCTCCTCAAGGATATACGGGTTGAGGTACTGCGCCTGAGCCTTCATCACGTCGTCGAGCATCATGCCGTTAATGCCGAGTCTACTTGTTGCGAATTTTCTGAAATCGTTCATATCTGTAAGTTTCGTTTTTTCTGAAGTTCTCTTCTGCTTCCAGTTCGTATACGCCGGCTTGCGCCAGCCGTATCTTATATATAATAATGTGTAGTTTTATATGTATGATATCGAAGCAGATACAAAGATACAAAAAATGTATCGAACAGGGCGAATATTCTGAAGAAAAATTTTCGTAGCTTTGCAACTTATCGCTTTCATTATCAGTCAAACATACAGAAACAACTAAAAAATACGAACAGATATGAAAAAGACAATCTTTTTAATGGCGATGCTGCTGGCGCTCAACGCAGCGGCTCCTATGGCTTCCGCCGCACCGCAGTCTCACCGCAATCGTCCCCACACACAGATGGTGGACAAGAAGGATAAGGACGCTGCCGACGAGGAGGAGGGCATCGTGGCTTACTCGGATACAGTAACTGCAGACACGGCGTCTGCCGCTAACGGCGGAGCCACGTTCGACAACGATGCCCCTGTCAGTCGCGACGAACTGCTCGAGTTCTACAACAGTTTGCCCGGATGGATCGTAAAGCTCTTCCTTATAGTGTGCGTTTTCGTGCCGATGCTGCTGTGCTTCCTCGCGCCTATCATTGTCGTTCTGCTCGTCATACGCTACTTCATGCGCCGCCACAAAGACCGCGTGCGACTGACTGAGATGGCTATGGAGAAGGGCGAACCATTCTCCGACGAACTGAAACCGCTCAGCAAGAAGTCGCCCGAGTATATGTGGCGCCGCGGAGTGCGCAACACGTCGATTGGTGCCGGACTCATGATTTTCTTCTGGTTCTTCAGTATGCAGTCGTTCATGGGCATAGGCGCTCTTGTGGCGTGCATCGGACTCGGACAGATGTTCATGGTGAAGTACAACTACGACAGTAAGATGCCGTGGCAGAAGCGCGACGACGAGGACGAAACCGACCATTGACCCCATTCTTTTAAAGACAGAACGATATGAAGGATACTAACGACGATCTCTCTCTTATACAGCAGGTGGCTGAGCTTCACGACAAGACGGCTTTCGACCGCCTTGTCAGGAAGTATCAGTCGCCTATAAGGCGCTTCTTCCTCCACCAGACGCTGGGAGACGCGCAGCTGAGCGACGACCTCGCGCAGGACACCTTCATAAGGGCTTATACCAGCATCGGGACGTTTCGCGGCTCGGCGGCGTTCTCCACATGGCTCTTCCGCATAGCCTATAACGTGTTCTACGACTATCGGCGCCGGCTGCGCCCGTCTGCCGACGACCTCGACGCAGCGCGCCCCGCTGCAGCCGGAGCAGACCGGTCGCTCGGGATGGATGTCTATGGTGCTCTCGCCCGTCTGCCCGACGCCGAGCGCACATGCGTCACGCTACAGCTCGTCGACGGCTATCCCATCGAACGCATCGCCGCAATAACGGGCATGGCGGAGGGCACGGTGAAGTCGCATCTCTTCCGCGGAAAGCAGAAACTTACCGCATTCCTGCGGCAGAACGGCTATTCTTAAGACCCTAAATGTAGGTGGAAAAATAAAAGACAACGTAAAAATTCAATCATGCTATGACTGATGTAAAGAATAAAACAAGTTATGACGAGACTGTCGACGAGGCGCTTCTTCAGCAGTTCTTCGCCGACAGCGCTCGCATGGATATCGCCGACGACGGATTCACCGACCGCCTCATGCGCCGTCTGCCCGAGGAAGTGGACGCCCGCTGCTACCGTCTCTACCGCCTGTGGACGGCAGCGATGGTAGCGGTCTGCGTTGCCGTATTCTTCTTCGTCAACGGCTTCCAGCTGCTCAAGCTGCGCGTGTGCGGCGCGGTCGGCGGTTTCCTCGGCGACGTGGTTCACGCCGTAGAGGATAGGGTGGGCTCGCTCTCGCTGCCCGCTTCCGTCTCCTTCCCCCCATCCGCCGACTGGACAACGCTGCTTCATACTTCGCTCATGATAGCGATAGCGCTTGTCGTGCTCGGCTCGCTCGTACTGTACGACCTCAACGAATCGGTCTGATCCACAAGCCGCCTCGTCCTTCTGCTCACGAAATGTCATCGTGTAGCGAACGGAATCCGATCGGGCGGCGAACGGAATCCGATCGGACGGCGTACGGAATCCGATCGGACGGCGTTCGGAGTACGATGATTGGAGCACACAATAGTAGCGGAGGTAAAAGCCTCCGCAGCACCAAGTCTGACACTAATGATAATGGTTAGCATCGCTGGTTGCTGCGGAGGCTTTTACCTCCGCTACTAATATGGCTGTTTAGAAAACGAATGTGCAGAATCGCTTGGTGTTCGCTTCCTTTTGCTTCAGTTCCTCCTGCATCCGCTGCATCGCCATCTTGAAGAAGGAGCGTATGAGATGCTCGTCGGTGGCTTCGGTGCGAATCATGCGCAGAGCGTAGATGTACTCCTGACTGGCTTCCGACGGAATGATGAGCAACGGATGCCCCATGCGTAGCAGGATATAATTGCTCACGAGACGACCCGTTCTGCCGTTTCCGTCGCGGAATGGATGCAGATACTCGTAGAAGCCGTGAAAACGGGCGGCAAGCACCATCGGGTGAGCGGCGGCTGTGGCGATGGCTTGCTCCGTCGTTTCGAGCAGTCGCGGCACTCTGGCTACCAGCTCTTCGTGGTCGCCGAACACAGTGTCGCCGGCAGCCATGTCGGTTGTCGTGTATTCGCCTGGCGTTGCGTCGGGCGCACGGTAAGCGAGCGTGTGACTTGTTACGCGACGGTTTATCTCCTTCAGCAGCGCCTCGTCGAGCGGATGCTGCACGTTCCGCATCATATACTCGAAAGCCTCGAAGTGGTCGAGCATCTCGAAAGCCTCGAACAGCGTCTTGCCAGCTGGAATCATGCCCAGGCCCTTCTCCTTCAGTTCGCGCGTGTCGTCAACAGAGAACGAGTTGCCCTCGATGGCGCACGAGTGGGTGGAGAAGAGTACCTCGTTATACTTGAAGTATTCCTTCCCGTCCATTCTGTCGACGACAAGCGACTGGTATCTGCCTCGCAAGTCTTCGTATTCCTTTATTTCTTTTTCGAATGCCATAGTCGTCCGTTTCAGTTTGCTAAGATACAATTTTTGTGGAAAAGCGCCAAGCGCTTGAACAAAAAACATCAAACGCTTGAAGAAAAAACGTACGAAACGCCTAAACAAAAAAAGAGGATGCAACCGAAGTTGTATCCTCTTTTTGCGTGACTCGCATGGGGCTCGAACCCATGACCCCAACATTAAAAGTGTTGTGCTCTACCAACTGAGCTAGCGAGTCTCCGTATTTGCTTTATATTTCAAAAGCGTGTGCAAAGGTAGTGGTTTTTTATAAATTACGCAAATATTTTGTTTGTTTTTTACGTTTTCCACTTCTTTTTCCTCTATTTCTGTTGGTTTTCTACTGCTGTAGGTGGGTCGTCGTCGTTCAGATGCTCCTTTGTGACATAGCGCTGCCAGTAGGCTATAATGAGCGACGTGAGCGGCAGAGCAATGATCAGTCCGATGAAGCCGAGCAGTGCGCCCCACACCGAGAGCGAGAGTAGCAGTATGGCTGGGTTGAGGCCCATCGCCTTGCCCATAATCTTCGGCGTGACGTACATGTCGGTGATGATCTGCACCACGCAGAAGAGGCCGAACGCCAAGCCGAACACCATCCAGAAGTCCTGCCCCGTGTCGGCAGCCTTAAGCATGGCGAGGAAGGCTGTAGGAATGAGCGCGAAGGTGTGCAGATAGGGCACGAGGTCCATCACGCCGATGAGTATTCCGAGGCCGATAGCCATAGGGAAGTCCATCAGGCTGAAGCCGATGCAGAACATCACGCCCATGCAGAGCGCCACTAAGCCCTGACCACGTATGTAGTTGTTCATCTCGCGCTCCACGTCCTGCGCCAGTTCTTGCCAGAACGGACGGTTCTTCTTCGGGAATATCTTCACCCAGCTCGTCGTGAGGAACTCGTAGTCGAGCAGTATGAAGAACGTGTAGAGCAGCGTGATACACGACGCTACGATAGACATCACGATGTTGGCAGTCTGTCCTATCACGGCGAAGAGCTTCGGCATCGTCGTCTTCAGCGTGTCGCTGAAGTCCTTGCTCTTGAAGAAGCGCTCCAGTGTCTCCTGGTTGTTTATAGCCCAGTCTTTCGCCATGCGCGAGAAGTCGTTGGTATGCGTTGTCTGGTGCAGCCAGTGGAGGATGAACTCGTACAGTTTCTGGAACTGGCTCACCATCGGCGGCACGATGAAGTAGACAAGCAGTCCGATTACGGACAGAATGGCGAGCATGGCGATGATGATAGCCAGAGCGCGCACCTTCACGTGCATGCGATACTGTATGAACTTCACCATCGGGTAGAGCAGATATGCCAGGAACCACGCGATGAAGAAGGGCAGCAGCACGCTGCTCAGATAGTTGGTGATGGCGAAGACGGCCACGGTTATGCCGCCGACGGCTGTCCAGCGCATCACTTTGTCGAATGTAATCTTTTGTTCGTTCATATTATTGTTCCATTGCTTTCTTGTAGCACTCGCGGCAGAGCGGCTCATACTCGACCTGTTCGCCGATGAGCACCTGGTTCTGGTCGTGCACAAGACGATGACTCACGTAGGCGAGCGCTCCGCACTTCACGCAGATGGCGTGCACCTTCGTCACTTCGTCGGCTACGGCACACAGAGCCGGTATCGGGCCGAAGGGAGTGCATTGGAAGTCCATGTCAAGGCCGGCTATTATCACGCGCACGCCGTTGTTGGCAAGCTGGTTGCACACCGCTACGAGGTCCATGCCGAAGAACTGCGCCTCGTCTATGCCCACCACGTCGAAGTCGTAACCGTCCGTGCTTGTGGTGTGACTGCTCAGGTAGTTCAGAATCTCGGCTGACGTGGAGAGCGGCACCGACATCACGGCGTTGTGGTCGTGGCTCACCACCTCCTCCTCAGAATAGCGCGTGTCTATCTGCGGCTTGAATATAACAACTCTTTGGCGAGCGAAGGTAGCTCGCTTGATGCGGCGTATTAGCTCCTCGGTCTTGCCCGAGAACATCGAACCGCACACTACTTCAATTCTTCCTTGGCGAGACTTCTCGCCCTCTAAATTTGCTTTCATTGTGAGTACAAATTTACGAATACGTTTTAAAAATTGCAAAGAAACGACATGTTTTTTTGCCGTTCTTGATTAATATAACTATATTTGCCCACAATATGGGTATATTATATATTGTGCCTACTCCGGTGGGCAATATGGAAGACATGACGATGCGTGCCATCCGCATATTGAAAGAGGCAGATCTGGTGCTTGCCGAGGACACTCGCACATCGGGCATTCTGCTTCAGCATTTCGATATAAAGAATCGGCTGATGTCGCATCACAAGTTCAACGAACACGGCACAACGGCATCCGTAGTCGAACGTCTGAAGGCTGGCGAGACGATAGCGCTCATCAGCGATGCCGGCACGCCCGGAATCAGCGACCCCGGCTTCTTTCTCGCTCGCGAGGCGGCTAAAGCCGGCATCACGGTGCAGTGTCTGCCTGGCGCTACGGCGTTCGTCCCGGCTATCGTAAGCTCGGGTCTGCCGTGCGACCGCTTCTGCTTCGAGGGATTCCTGCCGCAGAAGAAAGGCCGCCAGACGCTGCTGCAGTCGCTGCAGACCGAGACGCGCACGATGATATTCTACGAGTCGCCTTACCGACTGGTGAAGACGCTCGAGCAGTTTGCCGAGTTCTTCGGCGACGACCGTCAGGCGAGCGTCTGCCGCGAGATATCCAAGCTGCATGAGGAGAGCGTGCGCGGCACGCTTTCGGAGATAATAGACCACTTCAAGCAGACCGAGCCGCGCGGAGAGATCGTAGTTGTGGTGGCTGGCTGCGCCGGCGTTGACATCTCGGCACGCAAGGCGCTCAAGGAGCAGGCTAAGGAGAAGAAGCCGAAGCTGAGCAACAAGGAACGCTACGCTATGCGCGAAGCGGCGCCTGCGGAGTTCAAGAAAAAGAAATTCAGAGACGAATAATAAAAAAACAAAACGATATGAAAAAACTATCTTTAGTATTATTATCCGTGATGTTGCTGTCAGTGACATCATGCGATTTAATTAGCAAGTCAAAAGAAGGTAACGCACCTAACGTAGAGCAGACCGACTCGCTCCAGCGAATCATCTCGCAGAAGGACAACGAGATTAACGACATGATGGAGACGTTCAACCAGATTCAGATTGGTCTGCGCGAGATAGGCGAGGCTGAGAACCGCGTCACCGTAGCACAGACTGGCGAGGGAGCAAGCAGCCGCAAGCAGATGCTCGAGGACGTTCGCTTCATCTCGTCTACAATGCAGCAGAACCGCGCTTTGCTCGAGAAACTCCGCCAGCAGTTGCGCGAGTCGAGCATCAAGGGCGACCAACTGCGCCGCACTATCGACGAACTCGTAGCGCAGATCAACGACAAGGAACAGCAGCTGCAGCAGTTGCGCGCCGAACTCGACGCTAAGAACATACACATCGCCGACCTCGACAAGACCATCACCGGCCTTAACGACAACGTATCGTCGCTGCAGGAGGAGTCGTCGAAGAAGACCGAGACAATCAACGATCAGGACGCACAGCTCAACACCGCATGGTTCGCTTTCGGCACAAAGAGAGAACTGAAGGATCAGCGCATCATCGACGGATCAAAGGTGCTGCAGTCGAACTTCAACAAGAGCTACTTTACAAAGATCGACATCCGCGTGCAGAAGGAGATAAAGCTCTACTCTAAGTCGGCTAAGATTCTCACTATGCACCCCTCAAGCTCTTACACCTTGCAGCAGGATGCCAACAAGCAGTACGTTCTGCGCATCACCAATCCGCAGATCTTCTGGTCTACCAGCAAGTATCTCGTAATTCAGGTTAAGAAGTAATTGCGCACGAATCATTATACAGACGACAAATGCGCATAGGTGTAATCGTAGCAATGGACAAGGAGTTTGCACAGCTGCAGACTCTTGCGTCCGACAAGAAGGAACAGACCGTTGCGGGCCGCACTTTCGTTGTGGGTCGCATCGGTGAGAACGAAATTGTAATGCAGAAGTGCGGCATCGGAAAGGTGAACGCAGCGGTTGGAGCGTCGGAGATGATTGCGGCGTTCCATCCCGACCTGGTCATCTCTACCGGCGTGGCTGGCGGTGCCGACACGAGTCTCGAGGTTTGCGAGGTGGTGGTGAGCACGGCTTGCTGCTACCACGACGTTTATTGCGGCGACGAGTGCGCAATGGGTCAGGTGCTCGGCATGCCCGAACGCTTTGAGAGCGACGCCGCTCTCGTTGAGAAGGCCACATCGCTCAACTGCCACACGCAGGTTCACGCCGGACTCATCGTCACCGGCGACTGGTTTGTCAACTCTCGCGAGAAGATGCAGCAGATTCTCGACAACTTCCCAACGGCAATGGCTGTAGACATGGAGAGCTGTTCTATAGCGCAGACCTGCCATATCTATAACACGCCGTTCGTCAGCTTCCGCATCATCAGCGATATTCCGCTCAAAGACCACAAGGCACAGATGTACTACGACTTCTGGGAACGTATGGCTGAAGGATCGTTCGAAGTGACGAAGGCGTTCCTTGAAAGAGTATAAAAGACCTTTTAAAAGTAAAAAAGTAAAAAGGTAAAAAAGTAAAGCGGTTTTATGGGGCACAGAACGAAGCGTATATGAGTCGGTCGGCTGAAAAATGGGTGAGAG